>Ga0207416_1003598_pt1 | contig 14565 bp, 16 predicted proteins | sample PaiPotPPM11metaG_FD_184107 | JGI IMG/M metagenome (GOLD analysis project Ga0207416, IMG submission 184107) | Iron sulfur acid spring bacterial and archeal communities from Banff, Canada, to study Microbial Dark Matter (Phase II) - Paint Pots PPM... ...
GAGATGGGGCGCACCCGATCCTGGTACGCACTACCTGGACCGGCAGCGCGTGGCAGGTAACGCCGTTGATCGGCGCGCGGCAGGTTCCACCACTGCTTATCTATAGTGAAGTAAGCGAAAATGGGCAGCCGCCAACCACTGTGTCGCCGCTCGACATGGCGACAATGGACGATGATCCTTCGTGCGTGGCGGCGGAGGATATGTTCCTGAACAGCCAGGACAATATTGATATCGCGATGATACGCTTCATCTCCGGCCCTAACGTCGCTGCTGGCTGCCTGGTGGCCGAGCCAGTGCTGACGCACGCGCCCGTCGCCTACTACCTGGAACATTTTGGGATATTGCTGGCAGTCAACAACGCCGCGCGCATCGCGTTTTCCGGGCTGCCCCTGGCCGATGCCAACGAACGCGCCCTGGCGCGCCACTTGCTCACGCCCTCCGGCCAGAGCAGCCAGTACGCGCCGTGAGAATCGTGGGGGCCATTATAGATAATCCCTACGATAACAGCAAGCTGTGTGAGGTTTTGAGTTGCAACAAGCCAGATGATCAGGCCAACAAGTCCGAGTGTGATGAACAAGCATCACGTAGCTATGGCTCGAAAAATGCCTCTTCACTCAAGTTCAACCTGGTGATTCTTCGCGGCTTCTTTGAGGGCTGAGAGAGCGGCATGAGGATCGATTGGCTCCTGCATGACTTCGGCCTCGGTATTAAGACGATTCGTCACCGAGGGAAGGTCTCTGCGCAGTTCCTCGATCAATGCGATCACTTTGCTCACTTTCCGTTCAGTGAGTAACGTGATTTGGAGGTCCAGGTGACGTCGCTGTTCTGTCATCTTGAGCTGCCGGTTTTGTGTGGTGAGGACAACGACGGTCATAATTCATGCTCTTCTTTCTCCTTCTTCCTGATCTCTTGACTCTGAAAGACTCAATACAAACCCACAATCGGGTGAAACGGTACTTGTCTGATATACGTCCGTCCTGGTTTTTACGTTTCCTGAGAAGGGGGCTTCCAATGATGATCGCATTTGTCTCGTTGTGCCTGACCCATACGAACAGTTTTCTCTATCGCCCGTTGGAAGAGGATGTAGCTAAGCTACTTTCTCCGCGAGCTTCCACAAGACGGCAGGATAGCACGCTGGTATTGTATTCATAACGTACAGATAATCCGTGTTGTAAAGAACAGGTCTCTGCTCTCTCTGAAAATTTGTCTATTACTCATCGGAGGGCTATGGTGAATACAACCAATCCTAAAAGCACACAGATCCTTACTGCTCCAACTTCCGCCGCCGCGGAGAAGCAGGGCAACGCTCGTCTCAGGCAAATTACTGGGGCTATCGTGTGGAGTGTTGGCTTCATCATACTGATAATAGCCAGTGTGATCGTTCATTCTCATCCAGGACCCTGGCCCTTTGACCTGCAAACCAGCCTGTATGTCCAGGGCCTCCATCTCTGGGGATGGGTGATAGCCTGTCTGACATTTATCAGCGTCTTTAATAATGGTATTCCTGCGGCTGTAGAACTGGCGCTCTGGTTCGTTATCTTATTGCTCTTGCGCCAATTTCGCTATGCTCTCTTTATCGGCCTTGGACCTGCTGCTCTTGATGCTTTGAATGGACTCCTTGCCACTATTGTTGCGCGACCACGTCCAAGCCCGCACCTGATACGGGTCTCTATGACTGAACCCACACACAGCTTTCCTTCAGGTCACGTGGAACATTGCATTGTCTACTATGGAATTCTGTTATATATAAGCTTCACGCCGCCGCTGCGCCAGTGGCGTTATCATTGGCTCCTGCTCCCTTTCCAGATTTTTGCCGCCCTGACCATTCTCTTTGTGGGATTTGCGCGCATACAGGACGGGACGCATTGGATCACTGACGTCCTGGCAGGCTACCTTTCCGGCGTCTTACTCTTGACCATTCTTCTCATTCTCTATCGCTGGGCAAGCGCCAGGTTTGCACACCCTGGTACGAAGAAACACAATCCGGCGCAACTGGGCCAATGACATGCATGAGACTGGAAGTGGGTGCATTGCGGATTTTGTCGTTACGTGATATGCTTTTGTTGGGTATATATTTCGTCATTCGTGCTGACAACCATAGCGATGAACATAGGGAGGTCTGGTATAAATGCTATCTAGCGAGCAAAAGCCTGCCTGTCCGGTATGCCGGAAGACGGACAAAGTTCTCAAGTTGCAAACGGCCTACAACCAGGGCATTGCCCACCTGGCGCCTCCGCCCATGCCGACCAGAACGGTAGGGATGATGCGCTTTCTCGGTTTAGGTATGCTGCTGGTGGGTCTCTGTATTTTCTTTGTTATCGTGCTGATCGGCTCGGAAAGCTTCGGAAACGGGTTTTCCGTCGGTGAACTGATCCTCGTCATCCTGACGCTCGTCTGTATTATCTCGGCGCTATCCCTTTCCTTCGTCGCCTTTACGCGCATTGTACACGGCGACCGCGAAGCGGAAAAGCTTTATCCAGAGTGGGACCGCGCGCTGGAACAGTACCATCGCCTGCGCTACTGCGCGCGCGACGACATCGTTTTTGATCCCGAAACCGGCAAAACGCTTTCCGGCGAAACGCTGGCCGCCATCCTCACCGTGCAGGCTCCCCAGGAACAGCATACCGGCGCTGCTTCCCTGGCGCATTAAGATTAGGAAATGGGAATCCAGACAGGAATTGCCTGATGCCGCGCCATCAGGCAATTCCTGTCTGGATTCTCACACCATGACTTATTTCCTACTGACACATCTTGACAAACTCTGATACATAAAGTACACTACTTCTGTAGCAAGCAAGCGGTTAAAACAACGAGTCGCCCGGCTACTCCCCAGCCAGGGTGTTTGTAGTCCTCCGTAGTGATTTGTCTCCCTTGTGTCGTCTCTCCACCGGGCGCTTCTCCACGCCTGCTTTTCCTCGTATTCCCAGAGGCTTCTTTGTCTCTCTGTCTGCCTTTTCCAGGCATACCGGCAGGCAACTGGGGCCTCTTCCCCTATTTGTGACAGTTTTTCCCTCATGTATGCTGAAAGCAGGAAACCCAATCCGTTTTGCGAGGTATCGTGAGAGAGAAACAACGATGATCATGTCTGATGAGCTGGTCCAGCTTATCGCCGAATTGCAGCGCGACGCTTCGGAGGTTGCTGGCCGGCGTCGCCTGCTTGATTATATACGCATTCAGAGCGGCGCGCGGCTGGCGCTGCTTTTCGCGCTGGAAGCGGGCAGTGATGCCTTGCTGCTGCTCGAGCGGCGCGGACGGCGCGGACGTTCGGCAGAGTCGCCAGAGTCTCCAGCATCTGCTGCCGATAACACCAGCCGCGTCCCGCGGGACGGGCTATTTGGCACGGCGCTGCTCGCGAATGGGGTCTTGCGCATCCAGCGCGCCGCTGCGGATCCGCGCGCGCTAGCTGTCGAACGGCACTGGCTGGCGGCAAACGACGACGTGATCCTGATCCCTATCGTCCAACGCAGCGAGGCCAGGGGCGTGCTGGTTCTCTGCCTGGGCGCGGCGAACCGCCCGCTACAAACAGGTGATACCTCTTCAGCAACACCAGCTATTGACAAAGAAGGTCTACTGTTCTGCGCCGCGCTTTTATCGGCATATGTGATACCGGAACAGCGGCCTCCAAAGCAGCGCCAGCGGCGGGCAAAATCGACGGCGCTCGCTCACGCGGATGCGCCCGGTGCGGACATCTCGGCAGCCGTTGAGCAGGAACGCGAGCGCATCGCCCGCGATGTTCATGACGGCGTGAGCCAACAACTGGCTTCCGTGCTGCACCGGCTCGAACTGGCGCGGCGCATTCTGGAGACGCGGCCAGAGGCGGCGCTGCGGCAGATCGACGAGGCGGCGCTGCTCATCAACGAGAGCCTGGCCGAGTTGCGCCACGTGGTCGCGTCGCCCATTCCGCTCCAACTGGAGGAGCAAGGATTGGCGGCGGCGCTGCGCAGAATGGCCCAGGAAGCCATGCGCGTTAAGCCGTCGCTGCGCGTCGAAGTTGAGAGCAATGAGCTGGGCCTGCTGCCGATAACATTGGAAGCGGCGGTCTATCGCCTCGTGCAGGAGGGACTGGCGAACGCGCGCAGGCACGCCCAGGCCACACGCGTCATCATTCGCCTTCGCCTCGTAAACGGCATGCTGATCGTTGAGATCAGCGATAACGGAAAGGGCTTCGCCGCCAGGCCGGCAGGAAACGTGGAAGCGGGCGAACACCTGGGATTACGTATCATGCGTTCGCGCGTGCAGCAAGCCGGGGGAAGCTGGGAGGCGCAGAGCAGCCGCGGCGCCGGTACGACCATCAAAGCGCGCTTCCCGCTCGCCCTGCCGCTGCCAACGGCGACGCTGACTAACCGCGAGCGCGAAGTGCTGCGCCTGCTCATGCAGGGGCTGACCAACCGCGCCATCGCCGAAAAGCTCTCGGTTAGCGCGGAGACCGTCAAGTCGCACCTGCACCACATCATGCAGAAGATGGAGGTACACGACCGCACGCAGGCGGCGATGACAGCGGCACGGCAGCAATTGGTGTGAATGTGTCCACAAGCGCATCCGCGTCCAGGGCAACCGCATACCGCCAGGGCAACCGCAAGGGATTGCCCCTACCATATACGAAGCGGCTTCGCGGCCGATCCGTGGTATGGTAGGGGCAATCCCTTGCGGTTGCCCTGGCCGCTGCTTGCACTGGCTATGGGGATATGGTTACTCTGGACTTGAACGCGCTTGCCCTGGATTTTACGGTTGCCCTGGCCCTGGACCTTCAATCCTGCAAAACCAGCCGGTAGCGCGGGTTATAGGTCTTATCGCACTGACTGCACGAGACGGGATGGGAATAGCGGCGGATGCGCGGGTATTGTTTGCCACAGTGGGGACACAGATAGAGGTAGCGCAGCGGGCGGCGCTGAGTTTCGCGCCTGGCGCTTTCCTCGTGCAGCAGGCGGCGCAATTCGTCCGGGTCATAGCCGGTGATGGCCGCTTCGTCGGCGGCGATAGCGTCATAGCCGTGATGGCGGTGGCGGCGCGGCCTCCCGTTGACGCGGTCGGCCAGGTGAATCAATTCGTGGGCGACGGTCACTTCCAGCGCGCGCGGCTGCAGATCCGGCTCAATGAAAATCAGGTGGCGATGGCCGGGTACGCGCGGTTGTAGGGAATGTTCCAATCCCGGCAAAGGGCGCGCCAGGCGCATTGTGAAGGGCTTGCGCGCCGTCTGTGGAGGCGTGGAGAGATAGCAATAGCAGCCCAGGGCCATGTTGTTGAGCCGCTTGCCCGTCCAGCGCATAAACTCCTGCCGGTCTTGTGTCAGGGCGAGCCGGCCCAGTTCGTGGGCCGGGAGCCGCAGCTTCTGCCAGTAATGCGCCAGCCAGCGCTGCGCTGCCGGGCTGCCATGAATGATCGCTTCCGCCTGCCGTGGCGGCGGTGCTGGTATAGCGGCCTTCGCAGCTTTTATTTTCTTGCTTGCCATACCATGATTATACTCCTGAAAAAGGTGATCGTAAATCTAGCTGTGAAAGCCGGGTGCGTGCGATCCTGGCTACGCGCTTGACACCTTTTTTCAGCAGGCGTAAGATGAAGGTGTCGTTACAAATTGTTCGATCAACGGGTTTGACATCCCTGATGAGGAGTCCCGCTATGCCGTTTCATATCTGTCTCAAATCTGACAAGTCTTTGCCGCAACTGGCGGCAGAGATCTGCCAACTCCTGTCGCTGCCTCCGTTTCGGGAAGACTCTATGGCCGGCGAGCCATACTTCCAGTTTGAAGTTTTCGGCATGTCAATCCTGATACACCGTATCGACGAGGAAGATCGCGAGCCGGAGGTCATGCAGTACGCTTACGGCTTTGACATGCACTACTCGTTTCTCGAACACAATCTGGATATCGAGGAGCTGGAATATCGCTTGCAAGCTTACTATGCCCAATTGCTCAGCTTCCATCTCGGCCTGGATGCGGCCCATTTTGAAAAGCAAAAGATTGATCGCAAGTGGCAGATTCGCTACCGTTTCTACAGCAAAAATACCCGGTGGAATCCCAACATCCTCTTCGGCGAACCCGGTTGGCAGCCTGCCGTGATCGAGCACCCGCCCAGTTCCTGGAGGTTCATGCACCCCATCTTTTGACGTATCGCGGGCAGGGACTTGATCTTTTGATCTAGACCCCGTCTAGCTCGGCTCGTCCCATGAAACCCGGCCGCTGCCCCTACGGTTTCTTCCACGGGGATATGAATTCGATATAGGCCAACAAACTTCGTTTGTTGGCCTATATCGAATTCATATCCTCTTCTACCCTTTCCCTGGTTTACATAAGCAGAAACTATGTGATATAGTGAAACGACAGCCAGGAGGAGCCTATGGATGAACTCAGCGTCTTTACGGGGAACGCGAATCGCCCGTTAGCCGCCGCGATCTGCCGCCACTTGCGTATCCCGCTCGGTGATGCGGACGTCTTTCAGTTTAGCAACGAAAATATCTTCGTCAAGATCAACGAGAATGTGCGCGGGCATGACGTGTTCGTGATCCAGCCATTCAGCGCCCCGGTCAACCGCTCCATTATGGAACTGTTGATCATGATCGATGCCCTGAAACGCGCCTCAGCCGCTCGCATTACCGCCGTCATTCCCTACTATGCCTATGGGCGCACTGACAAGAAAGACCAGCCGCGCGTTCCCATCACCGCTCGCCTCATCGCCGACTGCATCACCGTCGCGGGCGCGCACCGCGTCCTGACGATGGACATGCACGCCGGGCAGATTCAGGGCTTCTTCAACATTCCGGTCGATGAACTGACCGGGCAGCTTCTCCAGGCGCGCTACTTTGGCGAAAAAGAGCTTGCCGATTTTACCGTCGTCGCCGCCGACGAGGGCTATGCCAAGAAAGCGCGCCAATTGGCCGACCGCCTCGACGCTCCCCTGGCGATTGTGGAGAAGCGGCGCGTCGGCAATAACGGCCACACCGAGGCGATGGGCATCATCGGCACGGTTTCCGGCAAGCACGCGCTGATCATCGACGACGAGATCGACACCGCCGGCTCGCTCACGCAGGCCGTGCGCGTTGTGTACGATCACGGTGCGCGCGACATCTACTGCTGCGCTACGCACGGCGTGCTATCCGGCCCGGCCATCGAGCGCCTGTCTTCCGCGCCCATCACCGAGATCGTCATCACCGACTCCATCCCGCTCCCCGATCACAAACGCCTGCCCAACATGATGATCCTCTCCGTAGCCGAGCTGTTCGCCGGAGCCATCAGCCGCATTCACGATGGCCGCTCCGTGACGGAACTGTTCCGGTAAGACGATGCCTACCTCCGCTCCCTCGCCCCGCTGCTTACCAGCGACGCGACGCCCTCGACGGGCGCGAATTCCTGCCAGCGACGCTCCAGCGCATCCTCGGCGGCAGCCAGCACGCGCACGACCTCTAAGCCCGCCGCGCCGCTGGCCCGGGGCTGCGCCCCGGTAAGGATGCAATTCACGAAGTCCTCGCATTCCAACCGCAGCGGCTCGATCCAGTCGATATGCGGGATGGTGATCGCGCCGTAGCGATACGAGGCGACGGGGTCGGCGTGAACGTCCGCGCCCTTGTTGAAGATTTTCAGCATCTCGCCGGGATTGGTATCGTCGTAGATCGCCATCTTGGCGTCGCCGATCACTATGACGCGGCGCACCTTGCACGGGTGCAGCCAGCTCACATGGATGTGCGCGGTTGCGCCATTGGCGTAGGCGAGGTGGAGATGGGCGATGTCCTGCACGCGGGCCTGCACGTGCGCCTGGGCTTGCACGCTGACGCGCTCCGGCGATTGTCCGAGCAGGTAGCGCAAGATCGAGACATCATGCGGAGCGAGGTCCCAAATCACGTTGGTGTCGTTGCGATAGAGACCCAGGTTGAGCCGCTCAGCCTCGATGCACAGGATATTGCCCAGGTCGCCCGCCCGCACGAGGTTGCGCAGTTCGTTGACGGCAGGATTGTACTCAAACGTGTGCCCGACCATGAGGACGCGGTGCTCCTGCTTTGCCAGCGCGACCAGTTCTTCGGCCTCGGCGACATTGACGGTGAGCGGCTTCTCGACCAGGACGTGCTTGCCGTGCAGCAGCGCCTCTTTCGCCAGCCGGTAGTGCGTCTGCATGGGCGTGGCGATCACCACACCGGCAACTTCGGAGCAGAAGATGTCTTCCGCTCGCGTCGTCAACTGCACCTGCGGATCATCCATTGCCAGCGCGGACAGCCGCGCGGGGTCGCTATCGGCGACAACGGCAACCTGGGCGTGGGGCAGTCCATCGAGGTTGCGCGCCAGCTTCGGCCCCCAATAGCCCCAGCCGATCACGCCAAATTGGAGATTTCCAGAACGTCTATGCATCATGCTTCATCTATTCCCTTCAACATATCACATCTAGAAAAAGGCCGGACAACGGCTATCAGGGGTTTCTCTTGTTCATTGTACCAGTGGGATGAATTGATGAATGAGAATGTATCTCGGGTGAGACCCCACTTCTGTCTTTTGCAGAATAAGGTGGGGTCGATCACTGGCAGGGGCAAATCCTCCATCTGCGAACAGACGATCGCCACTTTGCCCTCCATTCCCCCACGCTGCTCTCGACTGCACACCCAGCCTCCGTCCAAACCCATCAGCATCGGCGGCTCGGCACTCGCGTCGGCGAAGGCTTTGTCGGGCCGCCTGCTCTAGGGGGCCGTTGCTACAGGGGCATCGTGTTGACGATGCGTTCGACCTGCTTGACGTGCGGCCGTTCATGGCGAGCCAGCCACAGCGCATAGAACAGCACGGTCCGCTCAAGGACCTTTCCCGCCCCCGTCACTGTCGCCGCACGTGACCAGCCTTCGGGCGGCAACGAGGAGAGGACGGCCAGGAGATCGGCACGCTGCGTGGCAAAGGAGCGCAACGAGGGCCGGAATTCCAGTTCGAGATAGTCCGTTTTGTTGATCCAGGTGCGGGGATTGACAGCCCGCAGCGTCGGCGTGTCCTCGGCGATCATCGCCACGATGCAGTTGCCCCAGACGTCAGCACACGCACGCAGATGGGCCAGCACATCGTTTGCGGACCACCCATCGGGGCTGGGAGGGGTCTGCAATTGAGCAGGGGAGAGACCGGCGGTAAGCGCGGCGAGGCGCGGCGGCGTTTCTGCAAGCAGGGTCAGAACCTGCTCAGTCGTGAGTAATTGGCTTCGCACGTGACGTCATCCTTTCGCGCAGACCAGGAGACTTCGTTGACCTCCACTTGTCGTGCCTTGCTCTTGCCCTAAAAGGCGAACCAGCCTATAGTTTCCCCATGGTTGTCCTCTATGATCTATCATATGCCATCCCTGCTTTCTTTTTAGGAAAAGTATACCTGAGATGCAGAAAAGAGGCAAATTTTTGCAAATTATTGGACAAACAACAAGAGTCTCCTTTTTCTGGAATGGAGTCGATTTTCTTTTCCTTCATTATTGGATGAGTTTCTCTCATATTTTTCGGGCCAGGATTTGGTTAGAACCAATGAAAACAGGACGGTTTTTACCCGCTTTTCATGGTACACTTATGATATCAGAATTTCAAAGTGCCAGAGGAGCAACTATCATGAGCGAATATATTGGCAAAGCCGCTCTTATCGACAATATCCGCGTAAGTCAGGCGGCGCTGGAGCAGTTACTGGAGATGCTAAGCGAGCAGCAGATGACCACTGCGGGCGTTGTTGGCGCGTGGTCGATCAAAGATGTGCTGGCGCATATCAACGCCTGGGAGCGCGGCGTGCTGGGACGCTTGCAGGCGGCGGCAAAGAACGCGACGCCTGCCTTCTCCTGGGCGCCGGACGAGCCGCTGTTCACGGAATTAAGCAATGCCGACGTTGACAGCATGAATGACGAAATTTACCAGCACAACAAGAATCGCTCGTTGCAGAACGTGCTGACGGAATTTCGCACGCTGGCTGTGCGGATTGTGGACGCGCTGCAGCCGCTGTCGGATGATGATTTGACTGATGCGCAACGTTTCGCCTGGACGTTCGGCAATCCCTTGTGGCGCTTTGTCCCTGGCGATACGTATGAACACGTCGATGAACACCTGGCAAATATTCAGACATGGCTGGGGAAATCGTAGATACTAGAAAAGACTATAAGAAGTACCTCTCATGAGCGAGCCGTTCTGGCCCAATATCGAGGGCAGTACCTACGGACACATCGACGAGCATATCGCCGATATGCGTGCGTAGCTGGTGGCGGCCAGGAAGGATTAGCGCATCGGTGAAGCAGTCAAGGAACAGAATGTGCTAGCGCTGTGACCTGATGTCGGCGACATCAGGTCACAGCGCTAGCACATTCTGTTCCCTAAACCATTGCCACGGCGTCTCCGATGGCCTGGTAGATGTTGGGTGGATACTCGGCCAGGCGATGGCAGAGATAGAGATACCATTCTCGCCCATAGGGCAGGTAGACACGGGTCCGATAGCCGCGCTCGCGCACCAGTTGCAAACGTTCAGGCGTCACGCCGTAGAGCATCTCGAACTCGAACGGGTGGCGTTTCAGCTCCTGGCGGCGAATGAACCGGTGGGCAGCATTGAGCAGGTTCAGATCGTGTGTGGCAAGCGAGCAAGGATGATCGCTCAGCAGCAGGATTTCCATGAAGTCGCGGTAGCCTCTATCGAGAATCTCGCCGCGCGGTTCCGCGGCCCCCGGCTCTTCCTCGTAGGCTCCTTTCACCAGGCGAATGCGCCCTGGCCGCTGCAGGGCGGAGGCCAGATCGTAGGTTGTCCGGCGCAAATAGGCTTGCAGCGTGATGCCAACATTGTCGTATTGCTCGCATAGTCGCCGGTGCAGGGTAATGATCTCGTCGATGCGCTCCGTGCCTTCCATGCTGATCATCAGGGCGGTGTTGGCAGCGCGGGCAGCTTGCGCCAGCGAGGATGCGTTGCGCAGCGCCAGTTCAGCATCTAGCGCCAGCCCGATATGCGATAGGTCCAGCGAGATGGTCGCAGCAAGCCGTTGCTCGCTGATGGCATGGATTACCCGCAGAAATTCCCCGGTCGCTTCCTGGGCCATCGCCTCATCGCGCGTATTCTCGCCCATGTAGTCAATCGTCAGCACGCAGCCCTGCGCTTGCAGCGCGCGGGCGGTTTCCAGGCACTCAAGCAGTGTCTCGCCGCCGATGAAACGACGAGCAGCGCGCAGGAGAACCTCGTGAATGAGGGCATTTTCCTGCATATAGGCTTTGATTGCCTGGTTGCGGCTAATGTGGCGGAGGGCGTTTGCCGCCACCTGTTCCAGGTGTTCGACGCTCATATGATATAGACCCCCTCCCAACTTTCTCGGCTTCAACGGCACAAATTTTTCTAACTATGACCGATGTGTTCATGGAAGTACCCCAGGATGCGCTGCCACGCGTCCTGTGCGGCCCCGGCATGGTAGTTTTCCCTCTGGTCGTTGAAAAACGAGTGTTTCGCATTGGGATATATCTTGATGTCGTGCGGCACATGGTACTCGTCCAGCGCGACAGCGAGCCGTCGTCCATGCGACGCCGTGAAATCCTGTTCGGGATACGAGCCGATCACGGGACACAAACGCTGCGCGGCAGAGAGCGGGCGCGGGTTCATCCCATAAAAGGGCGCGATGGCTTTCAGCCGGTCATCGGTGCAGGCCCAGGCGATAGCGAAGCTGCCGCCCATGCAGAAGCCAATAGCGCCAACGCGGTTGGCGGCAACGCGCGGCTGCTCCGCGAGGTAGGTCAAGGCCGCCTTGAGGTGGTGAATGGAGCCGTTGTTGAGCGAATTGAACATTATCTGCCCCATGAAGCGAGCCATGCACACGGCGCGGCTCCGGCTGGTAAAGAGATCGACGGCCAGCGCGGCATAGCCCTGATCGGCAAAGCGGCGCGCGATATCCTTGATGCTGTCGGTGAGGCCGAAAATTTCGTGAATGACGATCACGCCGGGAAACGGGCCTTCGCCTTCAGGATAGGCCAGGTAGCCGTTGAGCTGCACGTTGCCGGACGAGAATGAGACCGTTTCTGTTTGTACCATAAAGTGAAACGCTCTTGATAGAAATATGCTGATAGGTGCGACATGTCGCACCCATCTGAGAACTCGTTATTACGGTGATGCCTGGGTAAGCAGCGCGCCGCAATGGCCGCAGTATTTCAGCGCAGCTACCCTTTGCCCGCAATTTGGGCATACGACAGTTTCCGGCGCTTGCGCTGGCATGTCCGCGGAAGCGGGAGGCCGGTACGCGGGTGTTTGCTCCTGCGCTTCCGGCAGTGGCGCGCCGCACATGTGGCATGTCGCAACGCCCTCGTCGTTGAGCGCGCCGCAATGCTGGCAGTAAACGCCATGCATGGTGGTCACTGCGCCGGGCGTTGCCCCGGCCTGCGCGCAGTACATGTCGATGGCGTTCCATACATCCTGGTATAGGCCGTAGTTGCGTATGCCGCGCGCGAGTGGGAAGAGCAGCATGGGAGGCCAGAAGATTGCGCCGATGAGGCTCCCGGCCAGCGCGGGATCAGTGAAGTAGTTCGACTGCCCGGCGGAAACCAGGATGCCGTCGTTCGTCCTTGAGATGCTGATGCCAATAGCTCCGCGCGACATGCCGTAATAGCGCATTCGTCCAATCTGCACCAGAATATGATCGCCCTGCCCAACTTTCTGGGCCGCGTAGCGGCTCATGTACGCATCGAAGGTGTTCACCAGGTAATCCGCCAACCCATCGGGGTTGATGTTGCCTTGATAGACGCGCTGTTCCATGCAAAAACTCCTTCTTGATGGGATGATGACGATTGACTACGCACCACAAGTAGTTTATCCGCTATTAGTGATCTTGTAAAGGGCGCAATTTATGTCATTCCCGTAATTCCTGGCTATCGGTGTGGATGAGCAGCAGCAGGCCCTGTTCGAGCGATACCACTGCCTGCTCGCCTGTGAGTACGTTGCTGACGCCGCGCGGCTTGCCGAAGCGCAGCGTATCGTCATGCAGGGGATAATAGAGGTTCGTCGTCGAGACGCCTGCCGCGTCTCCTGCCAGTGGGAAGAGCGAGAGCAGATCGCCCGCCTGCCCGCCAATAGTACTATGCCCTGGCCCGCGCAGCAGCCAGCAGGTCGATGGGCCATCGATGATGCGGATGGACACGGCCTCGAAGCCGGTGAGCAGCAGGATATTGGCGACGGTATGATCGATGCGCGCGCCGCCCAGCGCGCCCAGCAGTGTGATCCGGCTGGCTCCGCGCTCGCTGGCGACCTGGAGCGCCAGCTCTGTATCGGTCTCGTCCTTCTCAACCGCCGCCCGGACAATCTCGCAGCCGCGCTCTTGCAGCGTTTGCAGCGAGGGATCGCCCAGCGAGTCGAAGTCGCCCACGATGATCGCCGGCTGGCAGCCGAGTTGCAGCGCGGTCAGCGCCCCCCGATCAGCGGCAATGATCAGATCGGCTGCGGCGATAGCGGCCTGTACGGCTTTGCCGGGCTGCAGCGCGCCTCCCGCGAAAATGACGATGTGCATAGCGCAGTATCCCCTATCCCATAAGCATATTTATCCTGTTCAGCGGATAATGCTTGTGATTCTCTCGCATCTGTGTTTTATTATAAAAGATTGTCCGTTTATTTCCCAATGAGAACACAGGTAGCGGCAGAATGCAGCCAGACCCCCACAAGGGGGGTCTCTACATGTCACATGCCTCTGCTCAATGTGTAGAGACCTCCCTTGTGGGGGTCTGGCTAGCGGGGGTCGATCAGGATGTGTAGAGACCTCCCTTGTGGGGGTCTGGCTAGCGGGGGTCGATCAGGATGTGTAGAGACCTCCCTTGTGGGGGTCTGGCTAGCGGAGGTCGATCAGGCGAACGGTGGATAAAACAAACAGGCCCGGCTCCTGGGGGCGCTATCCCAGAGTACAACATAGTGGCGTGCAGCCCATCTACTGGCGCGACGAACTGCCCGATCTCGCCCATGCCGGGCAAGCGGTGTTGCCCTATGGCTATGGGCGCAGCTACGGCGATAGCTGCCTCAACGCAAACGGCATCCTTCTGGACGCCAGCCATCTGAACCGCTTCATCGCTTTCGACGAAGCGCAGGGAATCATGCGCTGCGAGGCAGGCGTTTCGCTGGCGGAGATTCTCGACGTCATCGTGCCGCGCGGCTGGTTTATCCCCGTCTCGCCGGGGACGAAATTCGTCTCCGTGGGAGGAGCCATCGCCAACGACGTGCATGGCAAGAATCATCACCGCGCCGGAACCTTTGGCTGCCATGTCACCTGCTTTGAACTGCTACGTTCCAACGGCGCGCGCCTGATCTGCTCGCCGCGCGAAAATGTTGGGCTATTCGAGGCGACCATCGGCGGCCTGGGCCTGACCGGCCTGATCCTGTGGGCCGAATTTCGCCTGAAGCCGGTAGTCTCTCCGCTCATTGCCATGCAGCGCGTGCGTTTCGCGTCGCTGGAAGAATTCAACGCGCTCTCTGCCGAGGCGGATCAGCACTATGAATATACGGTCTCGTGGGTTGATATTCTCGTCGGCGGCAAAGAACTGTGCCGGGGTCTCTTCATGAGCGGCAACCACGATGAAACGCCGTTAAAATCCACGGCGCGCGGCGGCAGAAAACTGCCCCTAGCCGTCCCTTTCGACCTG
>Ga0207416_1003600_pt1 | contig 14563 bp, 14 predicted proteins | sample PaiPotPPM11metaG_FD_184107 | JGI IMG/M metagenome (GOLD analysis project Ga0207416, IMG submission 184107) | Iron sulfur acid spring bacterial and archeal communities from Banff, Canada, to study Microbial Dark Matter (Phase II) - Paint Pots PPM... ...
CACGTTCACCGCCGACGCCGCGGACGGCGAGGCCGCGCACTACCACGTGCCGTTGCTGCTCAGCCCGTTCGGCTACGCCACCTACCGGGGGAGCTAGGCCATGGCGATCGAGCTCGGCGCCAACCAGTACGGCAAGGCGGAGACCCGGCTGGTGCGGGTCTACCGGGACGGCCCGCGGCACGAGATCCGCGACCTGAACGTCTCCACGCTGCTGCGCGGCGACTTCGCCGCCGCGCACATCCGCGGCGACCAGGCCAGCGTGCTGCCCACCGACAGCCAGAAGAACACCTGCTTCGCCTACGCCAAGGAGAAGGGCGTGGGCGAGATCGAGGACTACGCCCTGGACCTGGCCCGCCACTTCGTGACTGAGATCAAGCCGGTCGCGTCGGCCCGGGTCGAGGTCGACGAGTACCGCTGGGAACGCATCGGCGTGGCGGGAGAAGGGCACCCGCACGCGTTCGCCCGGGCCTCGGGCGAAGTCCGCACGACCGCGGTAACCGTAGCCCGCGCGGCGCAGCAGGCCTGGGTTGTTTCCGGGCTGAAGGACCTCGTCGTGCTGAAGTCGACCGGCTCGGAGTTCGCCGGCTTCCTCAAGGACCGCTACACCACGTTGGCCGAGACCCGCGACCGGATCCTGGCCACGTCGCTGGTCGCGCGCTGGCGCTACCAGGACGCTCCCCCGGCCCTGGGCTGGGCCGGAGCCTACGCGCAGGTCCGGCAGGTCCTGCTGGAACGGTTCGCCACCACGCACAGCCTGGCCCTGCAGCAGACCCTGTGGGAGATGGGCCGGGCCGTGCTCGAGGCCCGCGACGATGTCGCCGAGATCCGGCTGTCCGCGCCGAACAAGCATCACTTCCTGGCCGACCTGGCCCCGTTTGGGCTGGACAACCCCGGTGAGGTGTTCTACGCCGGCGACCGGCCGTACGGCCTGATCCAGTGCGCCGTGCGGCGCGACGACGCGCCCGACCCCGGGCCGGCCTGGGACTCGGCGGCCCAGTTCGGCTGAGGGACGGTAAGGGGGACGAGTGGAATTCCTGCAGCCGGGGAGCTGGGCCGAGGCGCTCGCGGCCAAAGCCGCCTACCCCGAGGCGCTGCCGATCGCCGGCGGCACCGACGTGATGGTCGAGCTGAACTTCGACGCCCGCCGCCCCCCGGCCCTGCTCGACCTGACCCGGATCCCCGAGCTCGCGGCCTGGCACGCCGACAACGGGCGCATCCGGCTCGGCGCGGGGGTCAGCTACACCACGGTCATCACCGAACTCGCCGGGTCCCTGCCCGGCCTGGCCCTGGCCGCGCGGACCGTGGGCTCGCCGCAGATCCGCAACCGCGGCACGGTCGGCGGCAACCTCGGCTCCGCCTCGCCGGCCGGGGACTGCCACCCGCCGCTGCTCGCCGCGGGCGCCGAGATCGAGGTCGCCTCGGTCCGGGGCACCCGGACGATCGCGGCCGCCGAGTTCTGTACCGGCGTCAAGCAGAACGCCCTGGCGCCCGACGAGCTGATCGCGGCCGTGCTGGTCCCGCCCGCGGCCGGCCCGCAGCAGTTCAGCAAGATCGGGACCCGCAACGCGATGGTGATCGCGGTGGCCTCGTTCTGCGTCGCGCTGGACCCGGCCCGCCGGTCGGTCGGAACCGGGATCGGGTCGGCCGCGCCGACCCCGCGGCGGGCGGCCGACGCCGAGCGGTTCCTGGCCGGCGCGCTGGCCGAGGCCGGGCTGTGGGAGTCCCGGGCCGACCTGCCCGCTCGCATCGCCGGCGAGTTCGGCGAGCGGGTCAAGGCCGCGGCCGCCCCGATCGACGACGTCCGGGGCACCGCCGCCTACCGGCGGCACGCACTGGCGGTCATGGCCCGGCGTACCCTGACCTGGGCCTGGCACGAGTACCAGGCGGGAAGCTGAACCATGCGGATCACGACGACGGTGAACGGCGAGACGCGGCAGGCGGACGACGTCTGGCCCGGCGAGAGCCTGCTCTACGTGCTGCGCGAGCGGATGGGGCTCCCCGGCTCGAAGAACGCCTGCGAGCAAGGCGAGTGCGGTTCGTGCACGGTGTACCTGGACGACACGGCCGTGTGCGCCTGCCTGGTGGCCGCGGGCCAGGCCCAGGGCCGCACGATCGTCACGGTCGAGGGCCTGGCTCGCGGCGACGAACTGCACCCCGTGCAGGAGGCGTTCGTCGAGGCGGGCGCGGTGCAGTGCGGGTTCTGCACGCCCGGGCTGCTGATCGCCGCGCACGACCTGCTGCGCCGGGGCGGCGGGCGGTCCGACGCCGAGATCCGCGAGGCGCTCGCCGGCAACCTGTGCCGGTGCACCGGCTACGAGAAGATCCTGGAGGCGGTGCGCCTGGCCGCGGACCGGTGGAAGGACGGCGCGCCTTGACCGATCTGGTGCTGCACGGATGCCACGTCCTGACCATGAACCCGGCGCGGGACGAGTACCCCAGCGGGTACGTCGCCGTCACCGGGAACCAGGTCACCGAGGTCGGCCCCGGGCCCGTGCCGGAGCGCCTGGCCGGCACGCGGGTGATCGACGCTTCCGGCTGCCTGGCCACGCCGGGCCTGGTCAACACCCACCACCACCTGTACCAGTGGGCGACGCGGGGGCGGGCGGTCGACGCGACCCTGTTCGGCTGGCTGACCGAGCTCTATCCGGTCTGGGCGCGGATCGACGAGGAGATCGTGCGCGCGGTCGCGACCGCGGCCCTGGCCTGGCTGGCCCGCGGCGGCGGCACGACGACCATGGACCACCACTACGTGTTCCCCCGGTCCGGCGGCGACCTGCTCGGCGCGACCGTCGCGGCCGCGGCCGAGGTCGGCCTGCGGTTCCACCCGACGCGCGGCTCGATGGACCTGGGCCAGAGCGCGGGCGGGCTGCCCCCCGACGACGTGGTCGAGGACGTCGACACGATCATCGGCGCGACGCAAGCGGCCATCGAACGTTTCCACGACCCCTCGCCCGGATCGATGCTCCGGGTCGGCGTCGCGCCCTGCTCGCCGTTCAGCTGCAGCGGTGCGCTGCTCACCGAGTCCGCCGCGCTGGCCCGCGGCTTCGGCGCCGGGGGCGGCGCGATCCGGCTGCACACGCACCTGGCCGAGACCGCCGACGAGGACGAGTACTGCCGGGAGCACTTCGGCTGCGCGCCGGTGGAGTACCTGGAATCGCTCGGCTGGCTCGGGGAGGACGTCTGGTTCGCGCACTGCGTGCACCTCGACGATCCGGGGATCGCCCGGCTCGCGGCCGGCGGGAGCGGCGTGGCGCACTGCCCGATCTCCAACGCCCGGCTCGGCTCGGGGATCTGCCGGACCCGCGCGCTGCTCGACGCCGGCGTGCCGGTCGGGCTGGGCGTGGACGGGTCGGCGTCGAACGAGGACAGCGCGCTGCGCGACGAGGTCGCCGCCGCGACCTGGTTCGCCCGGGCCACCGGCGGCCCGGGGGCGATGACCGTGCGCGAGGCGGTGGAGCTGGGCACGCTGGGCGGGGCCCGGGTGCTGGGCCGGGCGGGCGAGATCGGCTCGCTGGAGCCGGGCAAGCTCGCGGACCTCGCGCTGTGGCGGGTGGACGGGCCGCCGCACGCGGGCATCGCCGACCCCGTGGCCGCGCTCGTCCTCGGCCCGCAGCCGCCGCTGGAACTGTTGCTGGTGAACGGCCGGACCGTGGTCGAGCGCGACCGCGTGGTCACGGTCGACGAACGCCAGGCCACCGAAGCGGCCCGGCAGGCCAGCCAGAAGCTGGCGGCGCCTCCGGAGGCCTGAACCCCCGGAGGCGCCCCCCTCGCGCGCTTAGCGCTGTGCGCGGGTGATCAGCGGCGGCCGCGTCCGGGCCGCGGGTCCAGAGCGCGCGGGCAGCCGGATGATGCCGAAGTGCGGCTTCCCGAAGTCGAACATGGTCATCAGGTCGCCGATGGCCGGCCGGTCCTTCGGGACGTAGACGCCCGGGGTGGCGTTAGGCAGGTTGTCCTCGCTGTACGAGGTCAGCGGGTGCAGGCCCCAGTTGGCCTCGATGAACTTCAGGATCGAGACATGGTCGGTGTAGGTGTGGTCGATGAAGTCGCGCCGGGCATAGGGCGAGATCGTCAGCAGCGGGACGCGCGGGCCGTCGCCGAAGAAGCTCACCGGCTGGATGTACCCGGAGTCGTAGTAGCCGCCGCTCTCGTCGAACGTGACGAAGATCGCGGTGGAGCGCCACAGCTTCGGGTTGTCCTGGACCGCGGCGATCGCGCGAGCCGTGAAGGTCTCGAAGGCCGCCAGCGTCGAGTAGCCGGGGTGGCCGTCGTCGTCGCCGGGCTTGAGGAACGACACGGCCGGGAGGGCGCCGTTCTCGGCATCAGCGATGAACTGGTTGGAGTCGTGCTGGGTGTCCTGGCGCAGGGCCGGGTTGGTCATGATCGACGCGGAGTACTGCATCGGGTCGCAGATGCCGCAGTAGTCCGGCGTCGGGTTGCCGCCGTTGTACCCCTCGCCGAAGTAGCCCCAGCTGATGTGGTGGGCCGACAGCTCGTTCCCGATGGTGACATAGTCCGTCTTCTGCGGCGGGACGGTGAATGGCGCCTTATCCAGGGTGCCGTTGGCGTTGTAGCCGGGGTTGTAGTTGTTCAGCAGGTAATAGCGGCCGGGCTGGCAGTTGGCCAGCGGCTTGTAGGGCAGCGTCCCCAGGTACTTGTCGATCGCGCTGACGCCGGGTGCCGCGGGGTTGGCGCACTCGGAGTAGGAGCCGCCGCCCACCGGCTGGCCCTTGGCGTTAGTGGTGCCGTAGCCGTCCTGCGTGTAGCTGTTGTTCGTGCCCGGCAGCGGGTTCGGGTTCTCAACCTCTCCGTTGGGCGGCACGGCCGCCTGACCTGCGGCGTTCTGGTAAGAGGCCGCGTAGCCGGTGCCCAGCGCGATGTGGTTGGCCCCGGTGCCGCCCTGGACGGCCTGATGGTAGTTATCGCTGATGCTGTAGTTCTGGGCCAGGTCACGCAGGACCGGCGCGTCGCCCTCGGCCATGTTGTAGAAGCCCATCGACACCGAGCCCTGGTCGGTGGGCGACGGCGGCTGAGCGCCGTTGTCGTCGCCGGCCGTGTCGGCCACCCAGGTTGCCAGCCGGTCGCGATTACCGATGCTCTGCTGCCACATCTGGTAGAAGCGGTGCAGCGGGTCACCCATGTAGGCGCCGTAAAACTGGCACTGACCGAGGCTCGCGTACTCCAGGTGGGAGTCGAAGTACGGCACGTACTTGGTGATCTGGTACGGACCGTCCGGGAGGTTCCCGGGGAACCGCTGGTCGGGGACGTCTTCCTTCTGCCCGTCGCAGGCCGGGGCGACGTACGTGGTGTTGGGCCGCGGGAGAGGGCTGTAGTGCCCAGTGATCTTGGGCGTCACGCTGTAGGTCTTGGTGTCCGAGGCGGTGAGTTGCATGGCCCGGCTGTAGTTCGGGCCCGGCGCACCGGTCTTGGTGATGATGCCCTCGGACAGCAGGTTCATGATCTGCTGGCCCTGGGGCGGCTGGTAGGTCGCGAAGACGTTGTCAAAGCTGTGGTTCTCGCCGATGATGACGATCACGTGCTTGATCGGCGTCGTGGTCCAGGACTGAGCGCTGGGGTGCGGGGCGCCGGCGGCCGCGGCGGCCGGGCCCGTGGCCACCAGGGCGGCCGTGACCGTGATCGTGCTGGCCAGACTGACTCGCCGCCTGAATTTGCTGCCCATTCAGCTTCCTTTCCGTCCGTTCGTGAGCGGGATTGGGAAAGTGCGCGCAGCGGGAGCCGGCACCCGGACGGTCGCCGTCACGCCGCGAGGATGCCGGGTCCGGGCTGCGCCGGGGGTGACGGCGGAATCCGCCGCGCGCGGGGGCGTGGGCTCACCGAACCACTTCGCCACCCCGCGGGCTGCTACGGCTAAGGCCGCGTCCGTCACGCCCGATACCGTAGAGCGTCCGGCTATCCGCGGTACGAACAAATGAGTAAAAGCAGGTAAAGTCGCGCCACCGCGCCCGCGCCCCAGCATTTGGACGATGTGCGGCGAAGCGGGGCGGCGCTGCCCAGGGCATGGCCCAGGTGGGGCATGGTTCCGGTAAACCGTGCGTCGCTGCTCTGTGGCCTGGCTGTAACTTCTGCGTAATGCTCCTGACTGGCTTACCGATTCGCCGCCCGCCCGGGTTCGCCGTGCGGTGGCTGTCGATCTTCAGCGTCTCGCTGGGGCTGTTCGGAGTCCGGTTCGGTGTCCCCGGGCCGGTCGGGCAGGCCGACAACCGGGATGGCCCCCGGCTCATGTGCGGCCCCGGGCTGGGTCTGGGGCCGGTGTTCCCGCACGGCGACCCGCGGTACTTCCGGTACGCGTACTTCGCCTACGCGCCGAGCCGGTCCTGCGCCCACCTGCCGACCTACCCGTCGTCGGAACTGGTCCCGCTGCAACTGGCCCGGTGGCTGACGCCGGTCCTGCGCCTGCCGGGCACGCTGAACCTGATCGCGCTCGGGGTGCTGATGTGCGTCGCGGCCTCGGTCGGGATCGCGAGCCTCGCCACCGGCCTGCGGCTGCGGCTGCCAGCTCAGGTCCTGCTGGCGGGGGCGCTCTGGCTGATCATGGCCGACGCGGCGTTCTTCGACGTCTTCGCCAGCCCGTTCAGCGAGCCCGCCGCGCTCATCGGGTTACTCCTGGTCGCGGCCGGCGTCGTCTACCTGGGCCGGGGCTGGCGCGCGACCCTGGCCGGCCTGGCCTTAGCCGGGCCGGGCGGGTTCCTCGTGATCGGCTCGAAAGAGCAGTACGTGATCCTGGCCGCGCCGATCTGCCTCACCCTGGTCCTGGCCAGCGCGGACCGGGACCGGGCGCGGGCCCGGCTGGGCCGGTACCGGACGCGGCAGACCGTCGCGGCGGCCGCGGTGGCCGTGCTGCTCGCCGGGGTGGCCGGGGGCTACCTGCTCTGGGACAACGCCAGCCCGTACGCCGCGCGCCTGCACCACGAGCAGGCCGTGGACATGATCTTCGACGACATCGTGACCGGAAGCGACCACGCGGCCGCCGATCTGCGCGCGCTCGGGCTGCCGGTGAGCTGGGCCCGGTACGCGGGGGACTGGTACTGGAAGAACGTCTCGGTGCGCAACGACCCGCTCTACCCCCGGTACGAGGCGAAGCTGACCGACGGCAACATCGCGCACTTCCTGCTCACGCACCCCGGCCGCGCGATCAGCATCGGGCAGCAGGCCGCGGTCTTGGCCCAGCGGTACCGGGTCTCGTCGCTGGGCGACTACCCGCCGTCGGCCGGCCAGCGGGCGGGCGCGATCGACTCCCGCGAGGTGGTGCTCACCTGGCTGATGCACCGGCTCCCGTCCGGGCTCGGCCTGCTGTGGCTGCTCCCGCTGTGGACGGCGATGGCCGCGGTGTCGGCCGTCGCGCTGACCCGGCGGCGGGGCGAAGCCTGGCTGCGCGACGCGGCCGCGGCCGCGGCGTGCCTGACCGGCTGCGCGGTCGCGGCGTTCATCCCGCCCGCCTACTTCGCCGGCATCTCCACCACCCGCCACATGGTCGGCATGAACCTGGCCACCGCGCTGGGGGGCACGCTCACCGTCGCGCTGGCCCTCTCGCTCATCCGCCGTCACCGGGCGGGCCGTCGCTCCGGGGCCACCTGCCCCGGGGCCGCCGGTCGTCTAACATTCGCGAAGCTGTCACGCTGAGTTACAGATTCCTGAATCTACGGGCACGACCATTAGTACGTGCGTTCGGCTACCGCAGCTCCCGCCGCGGGCCACCGCGATCTGCCTCCTCCGCCCGCCGGCGGCACCAGGCGGGATGAGAGGTGAGGGTCGTCCGGCTCGCCAATTACGTCGCTCCCGCCTCGGGCGGGCTCCGCACCGCCTTGCGCGAGCTCGGCGCGGGCTACCTGGCGGCCGGGCACGAGCCGGTGCTCGTCATCCCCGGGCCCCGGCCGGGACGCGAGCACACCGAGCAGGGCCTGGTCATCACCGTCCACGGGCCGAGTGTCCCGGGCACCGGCGGGTACCGCGCGATCATGGCCCGGCGTTCCCTGCGCCGGCTGCTGGATGACCTGGAGCCGGACCGGCTCGAGGTGTCCGACCGGACCACGCTGCGCTGGACCGGCGCCTGGGCCCGGGACCGGGGCGTCCGGTCGGTGATGGTGTCCCACGACAGCCTGGCCGGGCTCATGCGGATGTTCTCGCCGCCCGGCGTGCCCGAGCAGCGGCTCGCTGACCAGCTCAACCGGGCCACCGCCAGTTCCTACGACGTCGTGGTCTGCACGACCGGCTGGGCCGCGGCCGAGTTCCGGCGGCTGCGCGTGCCGAATCTGATCCAGGTGCCGCTGGGCGTCGACCTGGCCTTCTTCCACCCGTCCCGGCGCGACGAGCGGCTCCGGGCCCGGCTGGCGCCGGACGGCGTGCCGCTGCTGGCGCACTGCAGTCGGCTCTCGCCCGAGAAGCGTTCCGAACGCGCGGTCGGGGCCCTGGCCGAGCTGCGCCGCCGGGGCGTGCCCGCCGTGCTCGTGGTCGCGGGCGACGGCCCGCGGCGCCGGGCGCTGGAGGCCCAGGCCGAGAGGCTCCCCGTCCGGTTCCTGCGGCACGTCGCCGACCGGGACCTGCTGGCCCGGCTGCTGGCCACCGCCGACGTCGCGATCGCCCCCGGGCCGGTCGAGACGTTCGGCCTGTCCGCCCTGGAGACCCTGGCCAGCGGCACGCCCGTGGTGGTGAACCGCCGCAGTGCCCTGCCCGAGGTCATCGGGCAGGCCGGGCTGGCCGCGGAGGACGACGACACGGCCTACGCCGACGCGGTCGAGCGGCTGCTGCGGCGGGACGAGCCCGAGCGCAGGTGCCGGGCCCGGGCGCAGGCCGAGCGGTTCGACTGGCCCAGCTCGGTGAACGGCTTCCTGAGCGCGCACGGCCTGCCCGCCGCCGCGAAGACAGCCGGGGCGGTCCCGGATGCGACGGGCGCCAGCCCGGCGGACGACCGGCCCGCGCCGCCGGTCATGCAACCGATGGGGCTGCGATGAACGATCCGGGTGACCTGGCCACCAGCGCGCCGCACCCGCCCGGTGCCCCGGTCCGGGCCGCCGAGCGCGGGAGCGACTTCGCCCAGCTCTGCCGGCTGATCCGGCGCGAGGGGCTGCTGGACCGGCGGCCGCGCTACTACGCCGTCAAGATCGCCGTGATGGTCGCCCTGGTCGCCGCGGGCTGGACCGTGTTCTTCGTGGTCGGTAACTCCTGGTGGCAGCTCGCCGTCGCGGCGGGCCTCGCAATCGTGTTCGGCCAGGTCGGCTTCGTCGTGCACGAGGCCGGCCACCGGCAGATCTTCCGGTCCCGGCGGGCCAACGACATCATCGGCCTGGCCGGCGGCAACCTGCTGACCGGGCTGAGCTACGGCTGGTGGGTCGGCAAGCACAACCGCCACCACTCCCACCCCAACCAGCTGGGCAAGGATCCCGACATCAGCATCCCGGTGCTCGCCTTCACCGCCGAGCAGGCGCGCGGGCGCCGGGGCCTGCTCCGGGCCATGACCCGCTGCCAGGCCTACCTGTTCTTCCCGATGCTCCTGCTCGAGGCGATGAGCATCCACATCATCAGCGTCGCGGCGGTGCTGCGCGGCCCGGTCCGGCGCCGGCGGCTGGAGGGATCGCTCATTCTGCTGCACGGGGCCGGGTACCTCGCCGCCGTCCTGCTCGTGCTGTCGCCGCTGCCGGCTCTCGCGTTCGTCGCGGTCCAGCAGGGGCTGCTCGGCCTGTACCTAGGCTGCGCGTTCGCGCCCAACCACAAGGGCATGCTGGTCATGAGCGAGCAGGACAAGCTGGACTTCTTCCGCCGTCAGGTCCTGACCTCGCGCAACGTCAGCGGCGGCCCCGTGGTCGAGACCCTGCTCGGCGGGCTCAACTACCAGATCGAGCACCATCTCTTCCCGGCCATGCCGCGGCCCTCGCTGCGCCGGTGCCGGCTGCTGGTGCGAGCGTTCTGCTCGCAGACCGGCGTGCTGTACTGCGAGAAAGGACTGGTCGGCTCGTACGGCGACGTGCTGCGCCATCTGCACGCGGCCGGCCAGCGGCCGGCCCCGGGCGCGCAGCTGGAGGTCACCCCGCTGACCGGGTGAGGGTGGTCCGGGGGTGTGGACTGCCGTTTACTGGGGAGCACTCACCGCGGAGCCTAGGAACCCTAACGAGGAGCGCAGTCGGGCATGACCGTCGGACCGGTGTTCACTTCTCGGCTGGGCGGCCGCCAGTTGCTGGACAGCGAGGGCCTGGCCCTCGGCCGGATCCGGGACGTGGTCATCCTGCCGACCGCGGGCGGCGATCCGCCCTGGGTCCTCGGGCTGGTCGTGACCTTGCAGCGGCGCCACATCTTCGTCAACCTCGGCCGGGTGGCCGAGATCGCCATCGACGGCGTGCACCTGCGCGGCGGCAGCGTCGACCTGCGCCGGTTCAGCCGGCGGACCGGCGAGATCCTGGCCTCTGAGCTATACGGCCAGCGGGCCGGCACCGGGACCGTGCTGGACGTCGGCATTACCGAGTCCGAGCGCCGGCGCGGCGGCTGGGAGGTCTCGGTCCTGGCTATCGGGCACGGCGGGGTCCTGGGCCGGGCCCTGCGGCATGGGGGCGACACGATCGTTCCCTGGGACAAGCACCCCGAGCTGTTCAAGGCGGGCGCGCTGGCCGAACAGCTCGTCTACCTCCGGGAGATGCACCCCATCGACCTCGCGCACGCGGTCGAGAAAATGCCGCCGGTCCGGCGGCGGCAGCTCGCCGAGGCGCTGCAGGACGAGGAACTGGCCGACGTGCTCGAGGAGATGCCGGAGAAGGACCAGGTCCGGCTGCTGTCCTCGCTCGGGCTAGAGCGTAGCGCCGACGTGGTCGAGGAGATGGCGCCCGACGACGCTGCGGACCTGCTGGCCGAGATGCCGCCGGACCAGCGGGAGCGGCTGCTGGCCGCGATGGAGACCGTCCAGGCGTCCGACCTGCGCCGGCTCCTGCGCTACGACGCGACCACCGCCGGCGGCCTGATGACCTCGCAGCCGCTGATCGTCCCGCCGGACGCCCCGGTCGCCGAGGTGCTGGCCCTGGTCCGCGACCCCGACAAGCCCGCGCCGGAGGCCGCCCTGGTCTACGTGTGCGAACCGCCCTCGATCACGCCCACCGGCCGCTACCTGGGCACCGTCGGGTTCCAGCAGCTCCTGCGCCAGCCGCCCGCGGCCACCGTCGGCGAGTGCGTCGAGGACAGCGGCTTCGTCCACCCCGAGCTTTCCGAGAAGGAGGTGGCCAAGCGCATGGCCGGCTACAACCTGATCGGCGTGGCCGTGTGCGACGCGGACGGGCACCTGCTCGGCGCGATCACTATCGACGACGTCCTGGACCGTGTGCTGCCCGCGGGCTGGCGAGAAAGCGAGATGACATGAGGATGTCGGCCGTCGGCGGCGACCGCGGCGACCTGACCGCCCCCCGCGGGGCGCCGCGGATGGGCGCCCGGTACGACGCCGACGCGTTCGGGCGGGTGTCGGAGGCCACGGCCCGGTTCCTCGGCACCGGGCGGTACCTGGTCGGCCAGTCGGTGGCCGTGGTGTTCTGGATCATCCTGAACACCGTGGGCTTCATCAGCCACTGGGACCCCTACCCGTTCATTCTGCTGAATTTGGCTTTTTCTACGCAGGCGGCGTATGCCGCCCCGCTCATCCTGCTGGCTCAGAACCGGCAGGATGACCGGGACCGGGCCAGCATCGAGCGGGACCGCGAGGTGGCGGCCCGGACCCAGGCCGACACCGAATTCCTGGCCCGGGAACTCGCGGCCGTCCGCCTCGCGCTGGCCGACGTGGTCACCACCCAGGACCTGGACGACCGGGTGGACCGGCTGGAGAAGCTCCTTTCCGACCAGGCGGCGGAGGCTGACCGCCGGGCCGGACGACGATGACCGCCATCGGGTTCGTAGGCCTGGGGGCCATGGGCAGCCGCATGGCCGGCCGCCTGCTGCCGGGAAACCAGGTCTCCGGCACGAACCGGAGCCCGGACAAGGCCGCCGGGCTGATCGCGCGCGGCCTGGTCTGGCGCGACACCCCGCGCGAGGTCGCCGAGGCGAGCGAAGTGATCTTCAGCATGATCGCCGACGACGCGGCCCTCGGGGCCATCACCGGCGGCCCGGACGGGATCCTGGCCGGCCTGAAGCCCGGCCAGGTCTACGCGGACATGAGCACGGTCAGCCCGCGGGCCAGCCGCGCGCTGGCGCAGAGCGTGCGCGCCCGGGGGGCCAGCCTGCTCGACGCGCCGGTCTCCGGCAGCGTCAACGCCGCCGAGCAGGGCACCCTCGCGATCATGGTCGGCGGCCCGGGCGAGGCGTTCGCGGCCGCCGAACCGCTGCTGCGCCAGCTCGGCCAGACGGTCACCCACATCGGCGCGAACGGCCAGGCGCTCGTGCTCAAGCTGGCCATCAACCTCAGCATCGGCGCCCAGATGCAGGCGTTCAGTGAGGGCGTGCTGCTGGCCGAGCGGAGCGGGATCGACCCCAAGCTGGCCACGGAGGTGATGGCCGGCAGCGCGATCGGGTCGCCCATGCTCCGGGCCCGGGCCCCGTTCGTGCTCGACCTGCCCGACCAGGCCTGGTTCGACGTGCGGCTGATGCGCAAGGACCTGGGGCTCACCCTCGACGCCGCCCGTGAGCTGGGCGTTCCGGTGCCGTCGGCCGCGCTGGCCGACGCCGAGCTGGCCCGGGCCGAGGAGCTGGGCTACGGCCGTCAGGACATCGCGGTCCTGTTCCGGGCGCTGGCCGAGGCGGCGGGGTGGCCGGGTCCGGGCGCGGCGGCCGGGGACGCTGGCTAGAACGGCGAGAGGCGAGGCGGGTCAGCCGTCGAGGGCCACGCGGACCAGGTCGCCGAGCTCTTCGTCGGAGATCTCGGCCGCGTCCTCGGGCCGCAGCCGGATGGTGGCCTTGCCGCTCAGGAGGCCGGGGTGGCGGGCGGTGAACCCGCCGTCGTGGCCCTGCGGCCAGCCGTAGAGCGACACGCCGTGCTGCCAGGCGCCGACGTAGAGACGGCGCCGGCCGACCTGGTAGCTGGGCATCTGGTACGACATGGCCACGGCCGCCTCGGGGTGCGCGGCCAGGATCAGCCGGTGCAGCCGGTCGAACAGCGGCCGGTGCTCGGGCGCGATCTGGTCGACGTAAGCCTGCACCGCCTCGTCCATCCGGTCAGTATGCCCTGGTCACGCGCTACCGCGGATGCGGGCCACGCGGATCGCGCCGACCTGCACGGCGAGCAGCACGGCCATGGCGACCGGGAAGATGACGAGCGGGGCGGACCGGGACCCGTGGGCCGAGTTGTCGTGCGTGGTGACCGCCGAGATCACGAGAAGCAGCGCGCCGGCGGCCGGGTGCATGAGCAGGCCGAGCCGCTTGGGCACGAAGTTGTTGTACGAGATCCCGAAGTGGATCGGGACCCGCGCGTCGGCCGGCAGCGTGACCCACCCGTACCAGGACACGCAGATCATCGCCAACAAGATCACCGCGCCGACCGCGAGTGCGACTATCACCGCTGCGCCTCCTTGCGCTCGTTCATCGTCCTGCCTTCCGGGCGCCGTCTCGGGCCTAGCTGCCCGCGGGCCGCAGCCACAGGCCCACGACCTGGCCTCCGGCGTCGAAAACGGCCCGGCCCGTGGCCTGGCCCGCCTCGAACCGCAGCGGGATCTCGACCACGGTGTGGTCCCTGGTGGCGTGGGCGAACGGCTCGCCCATGCCTTCGTAGCTGCCGATCAGGCTCACCGTGTGCGCCCAGCCGTCGGCCAGCCGCGCGGCGTCCACCCGGTCGCGCATCGTCTCGCCGAAGTCGCGCCGCGCCTCCTCCCAGCGCCCCTCGACCAGGCAGGTCATGATCTCGGTCGCCTTATCGGCCGCGCCGGGCAGGATCTCCTTGCTCATCGGGGCCCCGGTCCGCGGGTCGACCGGGTGGCCGAACCGCTGGAACGCGGCCTGCCGCGTCGTGCCCAGCACATCGCCGATCTCCCTCCAGCTGTGGCCGGCGGTGCGGGCCCGGTCGATGATCTCCTGGAGCGCCTGACCCGTGGCGGCGGCCAGGTCCCGTGCCGCCGTCATCGCCGCCAGCGGCGGCCCCGCGGACGGCCGGACGAGTTCGTCGGCCAGCCGGTCCGCGCTGGCGCGGATCCGGGTGGCCAGCGAATCGGCCGACTCGGGCGTGTCGCCCACGTTGTCAAGGTTTGCATGACGCGACTCTTCTGTCAATTTAGTCTTAACGTTTCCGGGCGGGCCGCTCTGCGCCCGCTCGCGCTGGCGCCGCGCGGCGCTCCGGCAGGTCGCGCTGCAGAACCGCCGTTTCCTACCTCTTCCCTGCTGAGACGGCAGCGGCCGCCCGCATACCTCGCATCCCACCGCTTCCCCAACGTCAGCCATAGCCCCACCCTAGCCCCCACCCACTAAATTCGTGCCCGCACGTAATAGTAAATCGTGCTCACGCCCTAGCACGTAATAGACGGCCAACCCGGCCCGGCGCCCCAGGCGGCCCGGGCGGTTCCGTGGCCCGGGCGGTTCCGTGGCCTGGGCGGTTCCGTGGCCTGGGCGGTTCCGTGGCCTGGGCGGTTCCGTGGCCTGGGCGGCCTGGGTGGTTCCG
>Ga0207416_1003603_pt1 | contig 14555 bp, 12 predicted proteins | sample PaiPotPPM11metaG_FD_184107 | JGI IMG/M metagenome (GOLD analysis project Ga0207416, IMG submission 184107) | Iron sulfur acid spring bacterial and archeal communities from Banff, Canada, to study Microbial Dark Matter (Phase II) - Paint Pots PPM... ...
CCCTGGCCAAGCACTATCCGAACGTCTGGGTCGATCTGTGCTGGGCCTGGATCATCAACCCGGCGGCCGGCGTGCGCTTTGTCAAAGAGTTCCTGCTCGCCGCTCCGGCCAACAAGCTGCTGACCTTTGGCGGCGACTACGCCGTCGTGGAGCCGATCGCCGGCCACGCCGCCATCGCGCGCCAGGGACTGGCGCAGGCGTTGAGCGATCTGGTCGCGGAGGAGTGGATTGGCGCGGACGATGCGTTGGCCCTGGTTCCCTTGCTGATGCACGGGAATGCTGATGCGTTGTTTGGGTCGAAAAAGTGCGAGGCTGTCGCCGGTGGGTCGCTTGGGGCTCAAGCCCCAGGCTAAGCCTACAAAGCCGGCTCAAGCCGGCTGAACCACCATTTGTCACGACCCGGTGTGACCAGCCGCCTTGAGGCGGCTTTGTAAACTTAGCCTGCTCCTTTAGGGGCAGGCGTCGCCCCCGGCCGAACATGCCACGGCCGGCTAGATGTAGCATGATCCGGCGGTCAGCTACACTACCAGCAGTGGGCCGGCTGCACGCCGGCTGATCTGACGAGGGAGCGACAAGAGCATGGCAAGCCAGCCACCGGCACGTGTCGAGCGCGACTCGATGGGCGAGCTGCACGTACCCGCCGGCGCCTACTACGGCGCGTCGACGATGCGCGCCGTCCGCAACTTTCCGATCAGCGACCTGCGCTTCCCCAGGCGCTTCATTTATGCCGTTGGTTTGATCAAGCGCTTCGCCGCCGAGATAAACGCCGGGCTTGGGCTGCTCGACGCCAAACTGGCCGGCGCCATCGCCAGCGCCGCGCAGGAAGTCGCCGATGGCACGTGGGACGCCCAGTTTGTGGTGGACATCTTTCAGACGGGCTCCGGCACCTCGACCAACATGAACGCCAACGAGGTGATCGCCAACCGCGCTATCGAGCTGCTGGGTGGGCAGATCGGATCGCGCAAGCCGGTCCATCCCAACGATCACGTCAATATCTGTCAGTCGTCCAATGACGTGATCCCCACCGCTATCCAAATCGCCGCGTTGCTGGGCATCCAACAGGATCTCGTTCCCGCGTTGGACCGGCTGCGAAAGGCGTTGGACAAAAAGGCCTGCGAGTTCTGGCCGGTCATCAAGACCGGGCGCACCCATCTCCAAGACGCCACGCCCATCCGGCTGGGCCAGGAATTCCAGGGCTATGCCGGGCAAGCGGAGCGCGGTATCCGCCGGCTGCGGCACGCCATCGACGAGCTTGGCGAGGTCCCACTGGGCGGCACCGCCGTGGGTACCGGCGTCAACACCCATCCCGAGTTCGCGCGCCGCGTCTGTGAGAAGCTCAGCGCGGCCACTGGCGCCAAGGTGTGGGAGACGACCAACCACTTCCAAGCGCAATCGACCATCGACGCGGTCGTAGAGGCGAGCGCGGTCACGAGCACAGTCGCGGTGAGCCTGCTCAAAGTCGCCAACGACGTTCGCTGGCTCGGCTCCGGCCCGCGCGCCGGCATTGGGGAGATTAAATTGCCGGAGGTGCAGCCGGGCAGCTCGATTATGCCGGGCAAGGTCAACCCGGTGATCGCCGAGGCGCTCACCATGGTCTGCGCGCAGGCAATCGGTAATCACGCCACCGTGCAGCTCGCCGGGCAGTCGGGCAACTTCGAGCTCAATGTCATGATGCCGGTGGCCGCCTACAACCTGCTGCAGAGCATTGGCCTGCTTGCCTCCGCCACCGAAAATTTCGTGGTGCAGTGCGTCGACGGACTCGAAGCCACCAGCCGGGGGCCGGACATGGTGGAGCAGGGCCTGGCCATCTGCACCGGACTGGCCCCGCTGATCGGTTATGACGCCGCCGCAGCCATCGCCAAGGACGCCTTCAAGAGCGGCAAGACGGTCCGCGAGGTGGCGAAGGAAAAGACAACGCTGTCGGCCGAGGAGCTGGACAAGGCGCTCGATCCGGTTGGCATGACGGAGCCGGGCCTGGGCAACGGGGTGGCCGGCGGATGAGGAGCGAGATTGTCTCGGTCGGGACGGAGCTGCTGCTCGGCTCCATCGTCGATACCAACGCCGCCTATCTGGGACGCGAGCTGGCGACGCTGGGCATCGACAACTATTTCATCTCGGCGGCCGGCGACAACCTGGGACGCCTTACCGATACTCTCCGCCGCGCCTGGGATCGCTCCGACGTGGTGATCGTGACTGGCGGCCTCGGCCCGACCGAGGACGACCTCACGCGCGAGGCGATCTCCGCGCTGCTGGACGAGCCGATGGTGGTGCAACCGGAACTGGAGCAGGAGCTGCGCGCCTTCTTCACCCGCCGGTCGGTGACAATGCCCGAGCGCAACGTCAAGCAGGCGACCCTGGTTCGCTCGGCACGCGACATCCCCAACCCCGTCGGCACGGCTCCGGGCTGGTGGGTGGAGCGCGACGGACGCATCATTGTCTGTATGCCGGGCGTACCCAGCGAGATGACCCGCATGTGGACCGTCGAGGTCAAGCCAAAGCTGCAGGATCGCTCCGGCGGCATGGTGATCTACTCGCGCACCCTGAAGGTCGTGGGGATCGGTGAGTCGTCGGTTGAGGAGATGCTCGGCGATCTGGTCCGCTCAACGGCGCCAACGGTAGCCACCTACGCCAAACGCGACGGCATCCACGTCCGACTGACCACCAAAGCTGCCAGCCCGATAGAGGCTGAGACGGTAATCGCCCCGATGGAGGCGCGCATTCGTGACCTCCTCGGCCTGGCCGTGTACGGTGTTGACGACGAGACGCTGGCGCAAGGGACGGTGCGCCTGCTCGACGCGCAAGGGCTGACGCTGGCAATCGCAGAATCCGGTACGGCCGGCACGATCACGTCCGAGCTCGCGGCGGCACTGCCTCTAGAGCGCTTCGCCGGCTCCCGCATCCTTCCGGAGGTGACCCTCGACGCGGCACAAGCCGAGCTCCTCGCCGGCGAAATCAGGTTGTCCGTAGGAGCTGATGTCTGCCTGTGCGTCGTGATCGAACGGACGCGCCCGGAGCCGCCTGCCTTCACCGTACACATGGCCATCGAGAGCGACAAGGGCAAGCGCAGCGCCGAGCGCGCTTACAATGCCGCCATCGAACAAGTACGACAGCGCTCGGTCAACGACGCCCTCAACCTGCTGCGCAGCGCACTGACCTGACAGGAGTTAAACGCCGACTGGCTCCCTGACGAGGATCACGGTGACTCGCCCATCGATCCACTCGTGCCGCATGATCAGCACCTTGCCGATGAAGGTGCCCCGGTTGATGCGCTGCCGCACCTGTGCGTCCTCGTACGGGAAGACGTGTTGCTCGATGCGGCGCAGCGCCTCGTCCAGGTCGCGCACGAGCTTCTGGCTTCCGACGACGAGAATTAGTCGGCCCGCGCTGCTGGCGTAAGGTCCGACCTGGCCCGCGGTGGCGGACGCAATCACCAGGTCACCGCCCTCGGTCAGCGCGTTAACGCTGCCCACCATGAAGTCCGGGGCCGCGGTGAGCTTGCGGATCTCACGGACCTGGGTGTGCCGGTCCATCTTCATATAGCGGGCCCGGAGCGAGTCGTAGCGGCCGGACTCGAAGAGCTCGGCGAAGAGGCCGATGTCCTGGAGCGTCTTCGACTTACTAGAGTGTACTTCGGCGCCCTCTGGGATGAGCTCCAGCACGTGACGCCGCGCATCCTCTGCGCGGTCGACGACCACCACGTCGATGTTGTTGGACCGGAGCGCCGCGGCCACCCTTTGAGTCGCTTCCTCCGATGCTGGCGAGGTGAACGCCACGTCCTGCTCAAGAGCTTCGATGACGGCTCCTCCTGGTGCTTACGATATCGTTGTGCTAGGCACGGACGAGGCCGACCAGACGGTCCAGCTCGAGTCGCCCCGTACCCACGCCGAGCAGCGCCAGCGAGAACTCATGGCTGCCTTCCCCCGTACGTCCCTTCCGCCAATGGACCCTCCGGATGGCAACCACCAGGTCGACGCCGACTGTCGGGACCGTCCCGGCCAATTGGTTGACTACTCATCTATTGAACCATCAAATAACCCGCCCGTCAAGTATCATGTCAGGTATGAGCGATGTTCCGGCGATCTCGTGCTCGTCTGCGCCGCCACTGCAGCTATTGGCTGAAGAGGTGACGGAGCTCGTCCTGGAGCTGGCCCGGCGCCTGCACGCCCGTTGTGAGGAGCAGGTGGCGCAGCTCGATCTTACCGCGGCCCAGGCGCTCCTGCTGCGCCAGATTGGTGGCGCACGACCGATGGGTGCGATCGCCGGTAGAATGGGTTGCGACGCGTCCAACCTTACCGGGATCGTCGACCGACTGGAGGCACGCGGCCTCGTGGAACGGCGAGTCAACCGGGCGGATCGCCGCGTGAAGCAACTGGTGCTGACCGAAGCGGGAACGCGACTGCGCGAGCGCGCGGTGGCTGTCTCGATAGCAGCGCCCGGGGTATCGGCGCTCTCGTCGGCTGAGCTGCGCACCCTGCGCGAGCTGCTGCGCCGAGCCATCGGCGCTCCAACAGACGGCCAGTGACAAGGGACCAAAATACCGGGGAGCAGCGCCGGTAGCGGGCGGGGAGAGCCATAGGCACAGCGACTGGGCCGGGCGACCCCTCCTAACCCTCCCCCGCCCGTACATTTGACAGCGCTCCAACGACTGTCTTCGGGAGAGGATTGATTGATCCACGCCGGTCGACGCGCACGTCATGTGGCGTCCCCCAACCGTTGAGCAGAAGGAGTGATTGTTCGGTGTTTCAGCCCATAGCCAAGAAGATCGCGATCGGCAGCGCCGCGGCGCTCCTGGTTGCCGGAGGCGTCGGCGGGATCGCCATCGCCGCCTCCCACCACGACCCGCAACAGCTATCCGTGGCCACGACCGCTGCAACATCCACCGCGTCGAGCACAGCGGCAACCACGAGCACGGCGGCAACAGCCGTCGCCACGAGCGCCGCGAAGAAGGCCAAACGGGCCGCCGCCTTGCAGACCGTCCTCGACCAGCTCGTTGGTCAGGGGAAGATCACGAGTGAGCAGGAGGGCATCATCGAGACAGCGCTACGGCAGTACCAGCAGCAAGGTACGCAAGTCAATCCCGATGTGCGGGCCGGCCTCCATACCACCGAACAGCAAGCCATCCTGACCGCGCTCAACATGTCGGCCAAGGACTTCCGCAAGCAGCGGCTCAGCGGAGCAACGATTGCCCAGATAGCGCAGACCCAGGGCGTCTCCTCGCAGGCGGTTTCCGACGCCGTCATGTCGGCTGTCAAGAAGAACCTGGACGGCGCCGCGGCGCTCGGCGGGATCACACCGGCCGGCGAACAGGCGCTGCTCGCCCAGGTGAACTCCCGTCTTCCACAACTACTGAACGCCACTACCAGCCAGCACAACGGCGGCGGAAAGCGCCAGACCCGAACGTCCGCCAGCAGCACGAACTCGGCCTCAACGGCGACGAGCAGCCCCGAGGCCGGCAAGCCATAGTCGTGGCCGGCAGCGAGCCGCTACGCTTCGCCGCCGGCCAGCGACTGGCGCAAGATGTGCTTCTGGATCTTGCCCAGCGCATTGCGGGGGAGCGCGTCAACGAACTCGATCCGGCGCGGCTTCTTGTAGCCGGCGAGCTGATCGCGGCAGAGGGCGATGAGGTCGTCGGATAGCTGACCTGTCCCGTCCGGCGATACGCCGGCTTGGGCGTCGAGCACAATGGCCGCGACGACTTGCTCGCCGTACTCCGGGTCGGCCAGGCCGAGGACAGCAGCTTCGGCCACCGCCGGATGGGTGACCAGCACCTCCTCCACCTCGCGCGGATAGATGTTGTAGCCCCCGCTGATGATCAGCTCTCGGGCGCGGCCGGAGATCGTGTAGTAGCCGTCCGCGCTGCGCCATCCTAGATCACCCGTGGTGAACCATCCATCGGCATCGAAGGCGGCAGCGGTCGCCTCCGGCTGCTGCCAGTAACCCGCGAACACGTGTGGCCCACGCACCTGGATCTCGCCCATCCGGTCGTCCAGTATCGGCTGGCGTGACTGCACGTCCACGATGCGGGCCTCCTGGCCCGGGAAAGGCTGGCCGACCGTGCCGGGGCGGCGCTCGCCCTCGTAGGGGTTAGTGAGGTTCATCAGCGTTTCGGTCATGCCGTAACGCTCCAGGATGCGCTGGCCGAAAAGTTGCTCAAACTCCTCATAGGTCTGAGCGCTTAGCGGCGCTGAACCGGAAACGTACAGCCGTAGCGCAGCAGGCCGTTCCCCCCGCCGCTGCGCCGCGGCGATGAGGCGCGTGTACATCGTCGGCACGCCGAAAAACATCGTCGCTCCGCCGCGCAGCAATGTGCTCAGGGCCTCCTCGGCATCGAAGCGGGGGCGGAGGTCGACGGTACTGCCCGTGAGCAGCGTGCCGTGGATCCCGACGCAAAGGCCATGCACGTGGAAGAGCGGCAGCGTCAGCAGCAGACGATCAGCAGCGGTCCAATGCCATGCCTCCACGATCGCCGCGGCGTTCGCCACAAGGTTGTGGTGGGTGAGCATCGCGCCTTTAGATCGTCCGGTAGTACCGGAGGTGTAGCCGATGACCGCTATGGACTCGGCAGAAGGCGGAGTGAACGTCGGCTCAAGATCGCCGCCAGCCAGGAACCGATCGCGGTTGTACACGACGGGTACGCGCCTCGTCGCCTCTGTCCGGGCTTCCCCATCACTGTTCATCGAGCGCGCCACCGCATCGACGACAACGGCTTCAAGCGCCGGCAGATCGTCCTCCACCCTGGTCAGCTCCGCGTAACGGTGGCGGTCGGTCACGCACAATCGGACACCCGCGTCACTGAGGATGTGCCGGAGCTCGACCTGACGGTACTGCGTGTTGACCAGGACGACAATGCCACCGGCGAGATGGATTCCAAGATAGGTCGTCAGGAAGGCCGGGCTGTTTTCCAGGACGAGCGCGACTCGGTCGGCAGGCTGGAGTCCCCAGACCCTCAACGCCGCTGCCCAGCGGACGGTCTCCGCGGCCAGGCGCTCGTAGCTCCACGTCTCCGCACCGAACAGGACGGCCGGTTTCGCTGGCGCGCGCGCACTCGCTTCCAGCAGCGCGTGCGCTATCGAGCTCGGCCGGCCAGTCACTATGCATTTCCTCCATTCGTTCGGCTCGCCCTGGCCATTGGGCCGAAGCGACTCTCCTGGTTGATCGAATATGATACTCGTCGAAGCGCCCGGTATCGGGTCTGCCAGTTATGTCGACGCAGCGGCTTGTCCGGGACCAGGCGAATGTGTAGACTGCGACGGAACGATGTGGAAAACAAGGAGCAACCGGTGACCCGAGCCAGCATTTTCAGCGACGAGGTCTCCCAAGACTTTGCGGATGCGGTCGCAACCGCGGCGGCCTGCGGGCTGCAGTACATCGACCTCCGCAACGCCTGGGGCAAGGGTTGGGATGAGTTCGATAGAGGCGACTGGGAGCGCATGCGAGCGCTGCTCCAGCAACACGGCATGCACATGGGCTGCATCCAGTCCCAGTTCGGCAAGTGCGACATCGGCGAGGAGTACGAAACCCGCCATTTCCCGAAGGTGGACTATCTGATCGAGGAGGCGCGATTCTTCGACGTCAACGTGATCCGCGTCTTTCCGTTTTGGAACGCCGATCACACGCACGTGGAGGTGCGCCCGAACTTGCAAGGCATGTTGCCTCAGATAGCGGAGAAGCTCGGTCGGGCCATGCGCAAGGTGGAGGCCGCGGGGCTGGTCTTCGCCATCGAGCCGGAACATTCCACCTATAGCGGCACCCTCACCGAAGTACGAATGGTCATCGACGCGGTTGGCAGTCCGGCGCTCAAAGTGGCCTGGGATGTCGCCAACGACCTGGGCGAGCAGCCGCTCTTCCCTGACCGCTACGGGCTCATTCGCGGATTGGTGGCCAACGTCCACGTCAAGGAGCGACTGGCGGCAAGCGCCGGGATGGAGGGCTGGCGGCCAAGAGTGCTGCTTGGAACCGGCGCCGTACCCTGGCCCCAAGTGATCACCACGTTGAAAGCCGATGGCTACGACGGCGTGTATTCCATCGAGACCCACTTCGGCACGCGCGGCCCCTACGGCTGGCCCAAGCTCAAGGCCGCCAGCACCTGGTTCATGTACGCGCTGCGAGAGCTGCTTGAGGAGCATGACCCTCGGTGAAGGGGACCTCACCCCACCCTCCCCAGTCCCCACCGATTCGGTAGGAAGGGAGGGGAGCTTGATCGGAGACGATCGTTGCCCATGGCGGCAGCACCGGCGGTGGTTGCCGCCATGGGCCGCTAGCTTCGCCGTGGAGGCTCCCCTCCCTTCGTAGGGGAGGGGCCGGGGGTGAGGTTGACTGTGCCACTGGCCCTGCTGCTGGACATGGACGGAGTGCTCTACCGGGGCCGGCACGTCCTACCGGGTGTGCCGGAGGCGCTGGCAACATTGGAGCGCGCCGGTCACTACCTCTGCTTTGCTACAAATAATGGCTGGAGCTCGACGGAGGAGATCGTCGCGCGCCTACGCCACATGGGGCTTACCATCCAACCAGACCGCCTGGTGACCGCGGCATGGATGGCGGCGGAGCTGCTGCACGACCGCTGGCCGCGAGTCCGGCGCCCGTTCGTATTGGGCAGTCAGGAAGTCGTTCGGCAGCTTCGCGGGCGCGGCCTTCAGCCGGTCGAGGAGGAGGCGCAGCGCGAGGCCGATGCGCTGGTGGTCGGCATCGACCTCGAGCTGACCTATCGGAAGCTGGCCAGAGCCCAGGCCGTGGGGCTGCGTGACGTCCCTTTCGTCGCGACAGACCTGGACGGCGCCTACCCCTGGGAGGAGAGCTGGTTGCCTGGTTCGGGCAGCATCGTCGCCGCCGTCGAGCGGGCTACCGGACGAACGGCAACCGCGGCCGGCAAGCCCGAGCCGCATATGTATCGGGCCTTGCTGCAAGGTCTACCCACGGGTATCCAACCGGTCGTCGTCGGCGACAACCTGACAACCGACATTCGAGCCGGCCGTGCAGCCGGTTATCCCTCGGCGCTGGTGCTCAGCGGCATTGCTACCGCCAAGGACGCGGCGGCGGCGTCACCCTCAGAGCGTCCCGACTTCGTCGTCGCTGACCTGAGAGCGTTCGTACACGAGGTCGTCCCACGGCTCGGCGGGAAGCGTTGATGTGCCAAGGCGCCACATGAACGCCCAGGCGTTGCACAGTACCCTTGGCATTAATCCGCGCCTCGCGGCGTCCATTTGACGACCCCAACAACGATGCTATAGTCCCGACCATCAAAGGCCTGACCGGACGTTGGCTGTGCGGCACGGGCACAGGTATGCCGTGTGCGGAAGGCCAACCGAACACCGAGGTACACAGCGAAAGAGAGGCTTGAGTGACCCAGCATCTGACACGACGGACGGTTCTTCAGGGAATGGCCGGCGCCACCGCGGGCGTGATGGGCGCCGCGTTGCTGGCGGCGTGCGGGGCGTCGACTCCAGCGGCCGGCGCGACGCCGGCCACGTCCGCCGCCTCAGCGGCGGCGTCCGCGGCAACCACGTCGGCCTCGGTGGCGACCTCCTCGACCGTTGCTCCAAGCGCCGCTGCCACGTCGGCGGCGTCATCGTCCGCCGTGGCCAGCTCCGCCGCGACGACCAGCAGCTCGGCCGCGCCATCAGTTGCGGCCGCCGCAACATCCTCCAGCGCCAGCGCCGCGCCGATCGCTCCGCCAACGGCCGCGAACACCATCTGGTGGTTCGCCACTAATGGCCTTGGCAAAGAGGAAGAGGACGCGTGGAAGGGCATCTTCGCCCGCTTCGAGCAGGAGAACGGCAAGCTGAAGGTCCAGTTCACTAACGCCGACGGCGACAAATTCACGACGGCTGTCGCCGGCGGCACCTATCCCGATGTCCACGAGCCGGTTACCAAGGAGCTACCCTCCTGGGCCTACAAGCAAGCCGACATCGACATGACCAGTTACGTCCAGAAGGCCAAGATCAACCAGGCCGACTATACCGCCTCGCAACTCGAGAAGGTGATCCTCAACGGCAAGTGGTTCGGCATTCCCTGGGACACCTCGCCGGCCGTGATCTTCTACAACAAGGAGCTCTTCCGCAAGGCCGGAGTGGCCGAGCCGCCGAAGACCTGGGGTGATCCGAGCTGGACGTGGGACACCTTCCTGGAAGCCGCGAAGCGCACCACCCAGGGCAGCGGCGCCAGCGCCACCTTCGGCTTCGCTCAGACCAACTGGTGGGTCTATTACAACCCCTGGGCCTGGAGCAATGGCGGCGAGTTTAGCGACAAGGCGCGTACCAAGATCAGCATCACCGACTCCGCCTACTCCGATGCCTACCAATGGTATGCCGACCTCAAGAACGTCCAGAAGGTAGTGCCGACGCCCGAGCAAGCCAAGCAAGCGACCTGGAACAACGGCAAGATCGCGATGTTTTCCAGCGGCTCCTACACCACCGTAGGTATGGACACACGGATGAAGAGCACGGATTGGGACATCGCCCCGTATCCGGTCGGCAAGGCTGGCGTCTTTACCAGGGCGCCTGGCGACTGCTGCTGCATCGTGAACCACGCGCCGCATCCGGACGACGGCATGACGGCCATCCTCTTTGTCACGGGAACGACCGGGCAGAAAATGCTGGCGCAGGCCGGTTATGTCCCCGTCCTGAAGGCGGTGCAACAATCAGCGGAGTTCCTGCAGCCCACTGGCCACGTCACGCGCAAGGTCTTCGCCGACGGACTGGAGATCAGCCGGCCGACGCCAATTCCGTTCATCTATGTAGACGTCAATACCGCGTTCGGCAAGGTCATGAACGACTTTCTGGCCGCCAAGTTCACCGCCAAAGATATGATGGTGAAGCTGCAGCCGCAGTTCCAGGACCTGCTCGATAAGGCGCCGCCGGAGTGGCGGCCCGTGGATTGATGGCGTTGCCCAGTCGCACCGGGCGGTGCAGGACTTTGGTGGCGAAGTCACCGCCGACGCGCCCGGAGCGCGGGCGTCCCGCCCGCCCCGGTAGGTGCCCTGGCGAGGGACCCTCTGCAAGCGTTCCGAGCCGCAGGCTCGACCGGCGCGGGCGGGACGCCCGCGCTCCGGGCGACGCTGCTCCGGCTATACTAGACGCACACGTGTGCTCGTCTCTATGATGGTCCTTGGAAGGCTGGGAGCATGACCCGCTCGACGGCGATACGACTCATCATTATCATGTTGTTGGCGCTCGTCGCCGTGTGGATCGATTGGCCGGGCAACCCCGGCATTTACTTCCAGGGGCTGGGCACGACAATCGATAAGCCCATCGCGGTTCAGGAGGGGCTCGACCTGCAAGGTGGCCTGTCCGTGCTATTGCAGGCAAAGCCGGGCCAGCAAGTCACCCCTGATGCCATGACCGCGGCCAAGGCGGTTATCGACAACCGAGTTAATGCGCTAGGGGTTGCCGAGCCGGTCATTCAGCTCTCCGGCAGCGACCGCATCATCGTCGAGCTCCCCGGCCTAAAGGATCCTCAACAGGCTATCAGCTTGTTCGGTCAAACGGGGCTGTTGGAATTCTTGGACACGGGGAGCCTGTACATTCCGTTTGGCTGCCCGGTTCCTTATCCAGACGGTCACGTACCGAGCTCGTCCGGTGCGCCGCCGGGCTGCCCCACTCCGCAGCAGATCGGCAAGCCCAACGTCGTGGTGTCGGGACCAGAAGTCCAAACGGCCGCCGTGGGCTACGACCAGCTCAACCAGCCGCAAGTCAATGTGACCCTGAATTCGCAGGGCGGGTCCAAGATGAGCGCCTTCACCGCCCAAAACATCGGCAAATACCTGACTATCACGATGGATCGCGTGGTCGTCGAGAGCGCGACGATTCAAGGCGCCTTTGGCTCGAGCTTCTACGTTCATGGCAATATGACGTTGAACGACGCGAAGCGCATCACGTTGGAGATCAAGTACGGCGCCCTGCCAATCTCGATGGACATCGTCCAACAACAGAACGTCGGTCCCACGCTGGGTCAGGACTCGGTCAATCGCAGCATCGTAGCCGGCATCATCGGGCTCGCCATTGTCATGGCCTTCATGCTGCTCTATTACTGGGTGCCTGGTATCCTTGCGGACATCGCGCTGCTCGTCTACGCGCTGGTCGTCTTCGCGATCTTCAAGTTCATACCGGTGACGCTCACCCTGGCCGGTATCGCCGGATTCATCCTCAGCATCGGCATGGCCGTCGACGCCAATGTGCTGACCTTCGAGCGGTTGAAAGAAGAGCTGCGCAGCGGCAAGACGCTGCACGCGGCGCTGGAAGCCGCCTTCGATCGTGCCTGGCCGTCCATTCGTGACTCCAACATCTCGACGATGCTGACCTGCGGCGTGCTCTACGTGTTCGGCACCGGCTCCATCCGCGGCTTTGCGCTGACGCTCTTCATCGGCGTGATCGTGAGCTTGTTCTCCGCTATCTTCGTGACCAGGACATTCCTGCGCGTGGCTGCGGCCTTCCCCGCCGTGCGACGCCCCCGCCTGTTTGGTGTAGAAAGAGCCCCTGTCGTTGCTTGACATCATCGGTCGTCGCTACCTCTACTTTCGCATCTCATTGTTAGTGATCATTCCCGGCGCGCTCGCGCTGATCTTCTTCGGGCTTCGTCCGGGGATTGATTTCAGTGGCGGCTCGATCTTGCAAGTGCAGCTCCAGAAACCTCCGGACATCGCCGCGATCCAGCAGATTCTGACCAAGGACGGCTTCCCCGACTCGGTGGTGCAATCGGTGAACGACCAGAACACGCCCAACTCGGTGCTGCTGCGCACGAAGCCGATGTCCAACACGCCCCAGAACGACCAGAAGGCCAAAGTGGAAGCCGACTTGCAGGCGCAGTTTGGCCCGGTCAAGGAGCTGCAGTTCCAGAGCATTGGCCCCGTGATCGGCGCGGAGCTCACGCGCAAGGCGATCTTCGCCGTGTTGGGCGCCAGCGTGCTCATCCTGCTGTACATATGGTACGCCTTCCGCAACGTGCCCACGCCATTTCGCTTTGGGATTTGCGCGCTCGCGGCCCTCCTCCACGACGTGCTGGTGGTCATGGGCATCTTTGCCATCCTCGGCAGGTTGTTCCAGATCGAGATCGACGCCCTCTTCGTGACGGCAATGCTGACCGTCATCGGTTTCTCGGTGCACGACACTATCGTCGTGTTCGACCGGATTCGGGAGAATCTCGCTCGCCGAACCGGCGACCACTTCGAGACGGTGGTGAACCACAGCATCGTCCAGACGCTCGCCCGCTCGCTCAACACGTCGATCACGGTGTTGCTCACCTTGTTGGCGCTCTACCTGTTCGGCGGCGTTAGTATCCGCATCTTTGTACTCGCGCTGCTCATCGGCATCTTCAGCGGGACCTACTCCTCAATTTTCAACGCCAGTTGCCTACTGGTGGTCTGGCAGAACCGCGAGTTCAAGGAGTTCGTTCCTCGACTATTTGGGCGGCGCGCCGCGGCGACATAGCAGTTGAGAGGCGCCTGTGCCACGGCTGATCGCCATTGCCAACCGTAAGGGCGGCGCCGGCAAGGCCACTACGTGCATTAACCTCGCCGGGGCGACGGTGAACACCGTCCATTGAATCGGCCAGCCGGTCGCCTTGGCAGCCGTCCCCAGCTTCACCTGGTGACCGACCCTCGCCTACCACCTCCAGTGCTCCTGGACGCCGTTGCCGCCGCCGTGGCCGGCGGCGTCGATGTCGTCCAGGTGAGGAACAGGGCAGCAAGCCCGGCGGAGTTGGTCGACCTTGTTCGGGCTGTTCGCCACCGCATCGGACAGAACGCCCTGTTGCTGGTCAACGGTCCACCAGACATCGCGCTGAGCAGCGACGCGGACGGAGTACATTTGCCCGAGCTGGTCATCAACCCGGCGGTGGCGCGCCAGCGACTGGGGAATGGGCGACACGTCGGCGTGTCGGTACACAGCCTCGAATCGGCGATTCGCGCCGAGCGCCTTGGCGCCGACAGTCTGACCTTTGGGCACATCTTCGCGACATCCTCGCACCCGGAGCGTGCCCCGCGCGGATTGGGTGAGCTCATCGCCGTGACACGGGTGGTGACGGTACCGGTCGTCGCCATAGGCGGCATCCAAACGAGCAACGTCTCGGTCGTGCTCGCGCACGGCGCCAGCGGCATCGCTGTCATCTCAGCCATTCTCGACGCAGCGGATCCCGGCGATGCTGCCCGGGCGCTACGCCAAGCGCTCGACGCCGCGGGCGGCGTTACGTCATGACCTCCTATCGTCGGGGTGACCGGGCCATCGCGGGCTCGGCCACAGCGTTTTACGGTAAGCCATCGGCCTGCCGGTGTGCCACGGAGCGCGGGCGTCCCGCCCGCCCGGTGGTCACCGCTGGCAGACACGCCACCAGTGTGGCGGCAGAGCGGCAAACCGGAAAGCCGGGGCGGGCGGGACGCCCGCGCTCCGTGGCACACCGGCAGGCCGATGCAATACTCTGCGGCGCGCTCCCCATTGATAAGTGCGCCACACGTTGTCGCGCCGTTAGCTCGCTTGTGTGGGTTGGCGGAGGGGCCGCCGCCAGGGATGGTCGGCGGTGGGGCGACCGTCCCTGATTCGAGGCGGGCGCGCCGGGTGGGCGCGCAG
>Ga0207416_1003604_pt1 | contig 14552 bp, 9 predicted proteins | sample PaiPotPPM11metaG_FD_184107 | JGI IMG/M metagenome (GOLD analysis project Ga0207416, IMG submission 184107) | Iron sulfur acid spring bacterial and archeal communities from Banff, Canada, to study Microbial Dark Matter (Phase II) - Paint Pots PPM... ...
GAACGCGTGGATCGGGGAAGCGTGGATCGGGGGCCGTCGAGAGGGTATCCGACCGTTTCCAATCGGGACCGTAGGGGCCTTGGGATGCCTCAGGCTCGGGTGACGCCGCGACGGCGGTCACCGACTGCAGTCCCTGCTGCGTTGCCTCGCCCAAGACGCGGTCGCCCATGCGCTCGCCCACACCGATGGCGACCAACAGCACGACCGTGCCGGCGGCTAAAACGATGGTAGCAAAACGATTCGACGGTTGGAGCATACGGAGTTCCCGAAGGTATTATACGCGGGCGGCCGGGGCAACCACGTCGAGTTTGGCCGCACGGGCGCGCCGGTCGCTGGGTGTGCCCATGAGGTGAACCTCGCGCAGCTCCCCCGGCATCATGTCCACCCGAGTCGAACTGCCGCGAAACTCGATCATCACGTTGCGCGACTGCGCGAGATCGTTGCACAAAAAGATGCGAACCGCGCCTTTGTCGTCTTCGAACGCAATCGCTCCAACCTCGACCGGCGACGTCGTCGCTTCGTCGCTTACGTCGCGCCCAGCGTAGATGCAGGTGAACGGTTCCTCCGCAGAGAGTTCGGGCATGTCGCCGTAGATCACGTTGTTGCGCAAATCGATGAGATACGTGCGGCGTTTGCCGCCCCAATGCACGCGCGCGGCGGCGATCCACTCCCAGTCTTTCGGACGGATCGGCGCTAGGTGCGGCCGTCCGCTGGTGCGATATCCGTCGAGTCCGCCGACCGTCTCGGCAACCGCCCACAGGTACTTCGCGCCGGTCCACGGCGAGAGATACATTCCGCGATTGCTGAGCGAGCCGCCGTCGAACCATTCCGCAAACTCACCCGGAACGGTGTTGCGCGGGCTTCCGTCTTCCATCGCCGCATAGGTGACGCGCAGAAAATGCACGGCCATGTCCGTCATGCCGTTGCGCGCCAGCGTCACCGCGTACCACAGCGTCAAATCCGGCCAGACACCGCCGAGCAGTCCGAACCCGTACGACGGAAAGTACCACGCGTCGGCGGTCGAAATCGTGCGTATCCCGACCGGCGTCACGAAATCCGCTTCGTGCAAACGACGCAGAATCGCGCTGCGCTCGGGCGGCCCCGCCACGTTAAACAGCACCGGAAAAATCTCGTCGGCCGTAAAATTGTCTTGATAGTTTTGGTCTTGATCGTAGTTGAGTACGAACGCGCCGGTGTCGTCGTTGTACAAATGCGCCATCATTGCATCGCGCATGTGCTGCGCTTCCGCAGTATATTTCTCCCAGTTGACGCTATCGCCGGCGACGGCGCACAGCATCGCCGCCGAGTCGAGCGCGTAGACGCTTTCGGCATTGATCTCGGTGACGGCGCCGTCGAGCGTGTAATACGGAATGATGTTGCGCCACGAGGAGATGCCGTACAAGTCCACGCCTTTGGCTTGGCAGAAAACCAGCCCGCGTTCGTCGCGCTGGCTGAGCAAATAGTCGGCCAGCGATCGCACCAACGGTAGTTTCTCACGAACCCACGCGTCGTCGAGCGTCGCATTGTAATGATGCAGCATCGCGATGAGGTGCAGCGGCGTGTCGTCGTTGATGTTGAGGTCGTAGGCGGTTTTGTAACCGCTCACGCCACGAACGTATTCGACCATCAGGCCACTGGGCTCGACGGCTTGATTGAACACCTCGAGCGCGTTGCGGCTGAAATCCGGCAGAAAGTAGTCGAAGCCGTGAACGAGCCACGACGTATCGCGCGAAACCAGGATATCCGACGGCGGTGAATTCGTCGAACCCCAACCGTGTGGATACTCCTTGATGACGCGCAGCATATTGGCTTTCGCCCAAACGACGCCGCGGCTGATCTCCGGTGCCGGCGTCATAAAACGCGCGTCGGCCAAACAGTGAGCGAAGTAGCGTTGCGTATCGTGCAGCGCGCTCGGATCGTTCAGCAGCGTTTCGAGGACGGGACGGCTCAGCTCGGTACCTCCCTTATTGTACACGACCGCTAAGCGCAGCGATTCGCGCGATCCCGGCGCGACCGTAATAACGTATTCGAACGCCCCGAACACGCGGCGCCCCACAAGTTCGGCGGGTTCGGCCTCACCGGCGGCTTCACGTTCCGATTTTTCGCGCAAGAGTGTGGAACGCCGCATGGCTTCTAGCAGCGCCTGTTCGCGTAGCGAAATCGAGATCGCGACCGGCTGGCGCGAACCGCCCCACCAGCGCTCGCCGCCGGTTTCAATATTCTTCGAACAGATGAAACGGCTGTCGGTCCAGGCGCGCACCTCGTGCTCGGGCTCGCCGTAGAAACGCTGGCCGACGAGCATCGCCCACGGAAAGAGCGCGACCTCGAGCGGGTCGCGTCCGGGGTTGTACAGCGTCACGTCAACCACGAAACAGACCGCGCGCTCCATCTCCGGTCCGTGCGGCACGTAAAACGATTCGGTGACGTGGATCCGGTTGCGCAGGGTAAACTCGGAAATCTGCGCGTACGGCAGAAACGTCAGTTCGCGTTCGATTTGGTGCGGGAAAAGCGTGTAGGCAGTTTCCACGGTCTCGCGCAGCCGGTAGGCGATGTGGTGCATGCCGAAGATGATTTGGTCGGTATCCGCGTCCCACAGCCCGCGTACGCCGCCCTTGGCCGTGGACTGCGCGTAACTCTTGAAGTTTCCCAAGAGCAATCCGTACGGCGTCTGCGTCTCGTGCAGGACGTAAGCGCAAAATTCGTTTCGCTGAGCGTCGTAACTGTGCGACATGCCGACGCCAGCTTCTTTGCGGCGCAACGCGTTCGGGTGCCTCCCAGGCGCCTGCCGCCCGCTTCACTAAGAATCTGGACCCGTGGCGACCTTTTACGCTCCGGCGAAAATCAACCTGACGCTCGAAGTGCTCGCCCGGCAGGTCGACGGCTTCCACGGAGTTCGCAGCGTCATGGTGCCGCTCGGGCTCGCCGACGAACTGATCGTCGAAACGAACGACCGTTTCGTCTTTGCCTGCGACCGCCTCGAACTCGCCGGCGACGACAATCTCGCCGTGCGCGCGTTACGCGCGTTGGGGCCGCCTCCGCCCTGCCGAATCACGTTGCGCAAGCAAATTCCGGTACAGGCCGGCCTTGGCGGCGGATCCAGCGATGCCGCGACCGTACTACGCGCGGCGATGACGGGCGCGTTTGGAACGGTTGCCGCCGACTGGCTGCAGGTCGCGCGCGCGCTCGGATCCGATGTGCCGTTTTTTTTAGCCGAGACGGGTGCACTCGTCGAAGGGACCGGCGAGCGAGTCACGCCGCTCGGTGCTCTGCCGCCGTGGCACGCGGTTATCGTAAAGCCGCCGGCCGGCGTCGCGACAGCCGCAGCCTACGCGCGGCTCGACGAACGCGAGCGCACGATTCGCCCGCGCCGCGACTCCATCTCGATCGCAGCGGCGACCGCGCTGCAACGCGGTGACTTCGCGACGGTGCAGTCGCTGCTGCACAACGACTTTCAAACGACCGTCGCCGAGATGGTGCCGGAAGTCGCAACCTCCTTGGACGCGCTGCGCGCGGCCGGCGCAGCTGCGCCGCTGCTGGCCGGCTCCGGATCGAGCGTTTTCGCATTAGCATCCGACGCCGCCGCGGCACAATCGCTCGCGCATCGACTGCATTTGCCGACCGAGTACGCCATCTATCGAACGGCGTTTGCGCCGGCGCCCGCGTGGCGCGCGTGAACGAACGCTGCACCGCAGTCGTGTTGGCGGGCGGTCCGGCCGACGCCGTCGCCGCGCTGCAACCGGGCGCCCCGAACAAAGCGTTCGTCGAGATCGCCGGCACGACGCTGGTCGAGCGGGTGCTGATCGCCTTGCGCGCGTCGAGTTCGATCGACCGCATCGTCGTGGTCGCGCCGGAAACGATGCGCGCACACCCGGGCATTGCGCGCGCCGACGAACTCCGTCCCGACGGTCCGCGCATTACCGATAGCCTGCGCAGCGGATTGGCGGGATTGCCACCGGCGCGCGACGCGCTGGTCGTTGCGTCCGATTTACCGATACTCAGTCAGACTGCCGTTGACGATTTTGCCGGCCGTGTCGCTGCCCTCGATGCCGACGTCATTTACGGCTGCGTCGAAAAGAGCGTTCACGTTGCACGCTATCCCGAAGTGCCGCACACCTGGGCGCGACTGCGCGACGGAACGTTCTGCGGCGGAGGCATCGCCGCGCTCAAGCCGCGCGCGCTGCCGCTGCTCGAGCGCTTCATCGAGCGTTTGGGGGCGGCCCGCAAGCATCCGTTTCGGCTCGCGTCGCTTTTCGGTTGGGACGTGCTCGCGCGCTTTGCGCTCGGCCGCCTTTCGATCGCCGACGCCGAACACCGCGCAAGCGGCATCCTCGGCGCGCGAGCGCGCGCGGCCGTTTCGCCGTTTGCCGAAACCGCCGTCAACGTCGATCGCGTAACCGACGTCGCGCTGGCGACGTCTCTCGTCGACCGGATCTGACGCCGGTGTTGCTCGATCTGCTCGACGGTGCGCTGCAGGAACGGCGCGATGCATACGCCCTCGACGGCGCCGCCTACGAGCAACTGCACGCCGGCGCGGCGCGCGTGGCGTACGGTTTGCACGCGCGCGGCGTGCGGCGTGGCGATCGCGTCGCAATATACTGCGAAAACCGCCACGCATTCGTCTACGCGTATCTCGCCGCACTGCGTTTGGGCGCAATCGCGGTTCCGGCCAACGTGTTGTACCGTGCCAACGACCTCGCCACCGTGCTGCTCGATGCTCGCCCGAGGGCCGTCGTACATTCGGCAGCCGTAGCGGAGTTCGTCGCAGCCGCCGGCATGGATCGCGCGGGGACGATTGACGCTGCGGATGTCGAAGCGTGGGCACGCGATTCGAGCGCGCCGTCACTCGATTTTTCGATACGCCCGCAGCCCGACGACGTCGCGCTCATCATTTTCACCAGCGGCACCACCGGCCGCGCGAAAGGCGCGATGCTCACGCATCGCAATCTCGCCGCCGTAGCAGTACAACTCATGGGAGCATGGCGCTGGCGCCCTTCCGATACGCTGCTTCTGACGCTGCCGCTGTTTCACGTGCACGGATTGCTTGCGGGGTTGACGACGTCGCTGTGCGCCGGTGGTCGCGTTTTGCTGCGCGAACGCTTCGATGCGCACGACGTCCTCGAAACGCTTGCCCGCGGCGACGTGACGATGTTCTTCGGCGTCCCGACGATGTACGTGCGGTTGTTGGAAGCGGCGGGCGACTCGCGCGTACCGCCGATGCGCCTCTACGTTTCCGGCTCGGCCGCGCTCTCTGCCGAAATCCATTGTGCGTTCGAACGCCGTTTTGGCGCGTCCATCCTCGAACGATACGGCGCGACCGAGTTCGGTTTTGTGCTCGGCAATCGCTACGCCGGCCCGCGCGTTGCGGGAAGCGTCGGCGTTCCGCTGCCCGGTGCGCGCGTGCGCGTTGCAGCGCCGGACGACGCCAGGCCGATATCACCGGGCGAAGTTGGAGAACTGCTGGTCGGCGGTCCCAGCGTGTTTGCCGGTTATTGGGAACGCCCCGAAGCGACGCAAGCGGCGTTCGTCGCCGATCCGTCGGGCGAACGCTGGTATCGCAGCGGGGATCTCGCACGCTACGATTCCGAGCACGATGTCTATCGCATCGTCGGACGCATCAAGGAGATGATCGTCACCGGTGGATTCAACGTTTATCCGCGTGAAGTCGAAGACGCGATCGAGGGACTCGCCGGCGTGCGCGCGTGCGCGGTCGTGGCAAAGCGCGATGCGGCACGCGGCGAAATTCCGGTCGCGTTCGTGGAAGGCGACGAGCGGCTCGATGCCGGCGCCATCGTGGCTGCGCTACGCGAGCTTCTCGCCAGTTTCAAGATTCCCAAGGAGATTCGCTTCGTCGAAAGCCTTCCGCGCAACGCGATGGGCAAAGTCGACAAACCCGCCCTGCGCGGCTATTGATACGTATTGCCGCTCGCCGTCGTATAGGTTGCACCCGGCGTGATCGACGTGACGGTGAACTTGTAGTTTCCGGTCAACTTTGCGACGATGTCGCCAACGCAATAGTTTGTGGTCTGGCACGCGATGATCTGCCCGGTTCCGGCGAAGTAGAACGTGAAGTTGTCGCCCACGGCGGTACCGATCGTTCCCGTGGCCGTCGTCCCACTTTGCTTTTCGTTGCCGTATAGGAAGTATTCGAAACTTCCATTGACGCAGTAACCGCCTATTGCGAATTGATTGCCGCTTGGCGGCGTTACGCTCGGACTGTAGAGATTCAGCTCGCCAAACGAGTTTTGCGCGGAATCACAGCTGATGCTTGTGGCCGTTGGATCGAGGGTCAGCTGGACGCCGATCGTGACCGGAGTTCCCTTCTTTAGGGTTCCCGAAGTGACGTAAAACGTATCGTCCCAATCGCTGGAAACGATTTGAGCGGCGGCACCGATGTTTCTATAGTATTTTGTTTCTTCATTCGTTTCGCCGAATAAGGCGTAGGTGCCGGTGCCGAGTTTCGTCGTTGCCGAGATTTTTGCCTTAACGTAGCCGTTTGGTTGGCCGGATTGGTTTTCCAGATTGGCTGAGCCGGATCCACCAGCGACAAACCTGCGCTTACCTGGAACTTCGCTGTAGCAGCCGCTAGGATTACCCGGAACACCGTTGCAGTAATCGTAGCGCCAGGACCCGCTGGGCGTGTTGCCTTCCGCGCCCGCGCCAACGCCGAGCCCGACGCCGAACTGCTTGGTCGCCGGCGCAGCGGCGAGTCCGGCCGCGGGTGCGCCTCGTTGAAATGACGCTGCAGCCGTGCTCGGAACGAGGTCGCCGTCGTGACTGCAGCCCGATACCGCAACGCCCAAACTCAGGCTGACCGATAGTGCGCAGCGCACGAACATCGTCGTCACCTCCTCCAGCAAGACGATGCTAGCGCGCTTTCATGCAGCTGCGTATGTCGGAAAACCGCCCTAATTCCGCCGGATTCGGGTCGGCGGTCGAGAAATCGAAAGACGATGCTGACCCGCGCACTGGTCAGCCCGAGCCTGATCGGCCGGGACGACGAACTGCAGGCGCTGGTGGAGCGCCGGCTCGCAGCGGCGCGCGGACACGGCTGCCTCGTGTTGGTCTCCGGCGACGCGGGGATCGGCAAGACGCGGCTCTTACAATCCTTTCGAAAGACGTTGCGCGGTGGGCGCGCAGCACTCGGCATCGGCTTGTGCCGCGAGTTCGGTAACGAACCGTACGGTCCGATCCGTGAGGCGCTGCGCGCGGTGCGCGCCGATCCCGGCATCGTTACGCCCGCGGCAAGTCGCGAAGAACAGTTGACGACGCTTGCCGAGCGAATCGTCGCGATCTGCAGCGGGAGAAACGTCGCAATACTGATCGAAGATCTGCAATGGGCCGACGACGGTACCTTGGCTGTGCTTCACCATCTGCTCCCGGCGCTCTCATCACTGCGACTGCTCGTCGTGGCGACCTATCGCAGCGACGAAGCGTGCCGCTTGGCGCAAATGGAACCACACGTCGCACGGCTCGTCCGCGATCGCTCGACGCATGAAATCAAACTGCAGCCACTAACGATAACGCTGATGCGGCAACTCGTCCGGTCGGCAGCCGGTGCGAATCGAACCCTATCGGCCGAACAGATCGAAGGAATCGCCGAACGCTCCGACGGCAACCCACTGTTCGCTGAGGAGTTACTCAAGAATATGCTGGCGGGTGCGAGCGAAACGCTGCCCTTCACCGTTCGCGCGACGGTGTTGGAGCGCATCGCCGGTTTGGACCAACGCGCGCGCGATGTTCTTTCACTTGCTTCGGTTTTGGGTCGCCGCTTCGGCGCCGAATTTCTCGCGGTGGTTGCCGGCATCGAAATCGGGAATCTGCTGACCGTACTGCGGCGATTACGCAATCTGCAACTCATCGACGAAATCGACGACGAGCCGCTCCGCTACACGTTCCGGCATGCGCTGACGCGTGAGGCGGTGTACGGTGAGTTGCTCGCGGCCGAATCGCAGGCGCTGCACGCGCGCATCCTGCGGATGCTGGAAGAGATGAACGTCAAGGATGCCGGTGAGTTAGGATACCACGCGTGGGCGGCGCGAGATCCGCTGCGAGCCGCGCGTTATAACGAACGCGCAGGCGACGAAGCGCGCGCCGTCCACGCCTATGCGGCAGCGACACGATGCTACCAGCGCGCACTTGAGTTTGCGCCCGAAGCGGACGACCGCGGCCGCCTCTTGGTCAAGGCCGCGCAGAGCTGCGCGTACGACGGGAAATCGGTGCAAGCCATCGATTTCTACGAAGCGGCCATCGCTACGCTGCGCGACTCGGGACGACGCGGACGACTCTTGCAACTCTATCAAGAGATGAGCGCTCAAGCCCGGACCGGCGGTGACAACCAGCGTGCAATTCAAATTCTCGAAGAAGCCATGACCGAACTCGCCGCCCACGACTCGCGTGACGCTGCGATGCTCTCGCTCGGCATCGCGCACTTACGGCTCGATCGCGGTGAGATAACTGCGGCTCGAGCGCTTATCGCCCGCTCGGCCGCGGCGGCCGGTACCCTGCAACACTACAAAGTCATTCCGTACGCTGCGCTCGTGACCGGCGACGTGGAACTTTGGCGAAAGACGATCGCGCAGACACTTGCCTTCAGCCGCGATCTCGGCTCCGAGCACCTCGCGCAAACGCGGTTCAACCTCGCGTTTGGCTTCACGATCTTCGGCTTCGATGCCGATGCCGCTACGGAATTTGAAGCCGTTCTGCTCGATCTGCGCGCGCTGCGGCTCTCATCGCTCGAAGTTCTCGCGTGCGCCAACCTCGCGCTCCTTCGTGCGCGTCACGGCCGGCTCGAAGAAAGCCGCGCGCTGGCCGAGCGTGCCGCCGCCATTCCCGAACCGTCGACGACCGGGCCGATCGCATTAGCGGCGGCGGCGCTTACCGTCGGCTACGCGCTGTGGGATGAAGCGCTCGTCGAGCGCCTCGTTTCCGAGGCGATAGTCGAAACCGCGTTTCGCAGCCGCATCAATTCGACGCTCGGGCGGATCGCCGGTCCGTACGCGCGCTGGCTGCGCGCGCGCGGCGACGAAAGCGGTGCGCTCGCGGCGCTCCGGCGTGCGATGCCGTTGCTCCCCGCAGCGTTCGGTGCAACCGAAACGTTCCTGGCGGCCGCCGAGTTCGGCGACGAGAGCACGCAGTCGGCGGCGTTCGACCGAATCGCCGAACTCGAAGCCATGTCCGCTGCACCCATGTACGCGGCCACCGCGATGCATCTGCAAGCGTTGCGAGCCGTGCGTCAAGGCACAACGCAAGCGGCGCAACGCTTTGCAAAGGCTGCGCTCGCCCGTTATCGCCAACTCCAGTGGCCGATGCACGAAGCTTCTTGCCTTGAACTACTGGACGAACGCAAGCGCGCGGTAGCGCAATATCGCCGCGTACGCGCACCCGGGACGCTGCGAGACCTGCATGCGAAGCAAGAAAGCATGCGTGCCTCTAGGGTTCTCTCCGACCGCGAGCAGCAAATCGCATCGCTGGTCGCAAGCGGCCGCGTCAACAAACAAATTGCGGAGCTCCTCGCCGTGAATCAGCGCACGATCGAAAAGCACCTAACGTCGATCTACGGTAAACTCGGGCTACGCAATCGCTCCGAACTCGCCGCCTTCATCGCGCGCAGCGGCTCTTAGGAATCTGCTACGGCTTAATCGCGTACGCGCAGGCAGCGTTAGCGCCGCACGTGGCGATGACGACGCCGTTGACGATCACCGGCGGCGATTGTCTGCCTCCCGCAATGCCGAACGCATTAAGGGGCGTTCCCGTCGCGGCATCGAAGGCGCAGGCTCCGGAATCGCATGCGACGTACGCGATGCCGTTTGCAATGGACGGCGAGGACTGCGTGCTTCCGTTCGCCGGCGACCCGCTGTAGCGTAACGTTCCCGATAAAGCGTCGATCGCGTAGAGATTTCCACCGAACCCGACCCCGGCAACGTAGACCTTACCGTTGGCAATTGCCGGCGGATCGTTCGTACCGGAGTAGTTGCCGCCGGCCGGCGTGTAGTGCCAAATCTGCGATGCGGTCGAAGCGTTGAACGCGAACACGCCGTGATCGTAGGTATTAACGTAGACGACGTTCTTCCACACGGCGATCGAGTTATAGTCGTCGCCGGTCGACAGGCACCAATCTTCCTGATGCGTCGTCAGGTTCACCGAACAAACGCTGTGACTGCCCTCTTCACCGACGTAAACTGCGCCGTTTCCGATCGCCGGCGCGGCCGGACTCGGACCGCCCCCGTTACTGCCGGGATACCCGTAGCTCCACAGCGGTTTCCCGGTGTCCCCGTTCAAGACTTGGAGAACGCTCTTGCCGCTTGGGTTACTTTGATAGTAAGGAACGAGCAACGTCCCTCCCAAGACGACCGGCGCGCCCGCGATGCCGGCGGGCGGATCGCAATTGCAATCGAGGAAGTAATGCCAGACCCGCGTTCCGTCGGAGGTTCGTAACGCGCAAATGCCGTTCTGGCGCGAGTTTCCCCCGGCGAGGCAACCGACGAATACGTGCGCGCCTGAAACGATCGCACTATATTGGACGCCGTTGCCGGTGAACGTCTGAAACTTCCACATTTGGGTCCCCGTTCGAACGTTGACGGCATAGAGATAGCCGTCAGCGGAGTTCACGTACGCCACGCCGTCTTTAACCACGATCGGCGACGCGATCCGGCCGCCGGTCGAAAACGACCACTCCTGCGCGAGTTTCCCGACGTTGCCGGCGCCGAGGATCGTCTCGAGCGGGTTGTAACCGGTGTGGCCTTCATTTATGCCCGGCTGCGGCCATTGCGCGAACGCGCTGATGTGCGCGACGCCTTGCGGACCGCAACATGCGAGCAGCACGGCGGCGACAAACGATGTAAGCACGCCTCGTCTACGGGGCCGGCACCGTTGCCGCAACGCTGGCGGCCGCGGCTGCCTGAGAACGTTGCAGCGTACCGACCGTGCGCGGCGCGTCGAACGCCGTCCGCGTCTGCATGGGGCCGACCGCAGCACCGGTAAGCGGGCGCACTACGTTGCGCTGTCGACGCGCCAGCGTTTGAAGAGTTCGTTTGCGATGCCGAATTGATCGAGCGCTTTTCCGACGGTATGGGCGATAATGTCGTCCACGCTCTGCGGATTGGCATACATCGCAGGAATCGGCGGCAAAATAACGGCTCCCGTTTCGGCGAGTTGTGCGAGGGTTCGCAAATGTCCGAGATGCAGCGGCGACTCGCGGACGACCAACACCAGCCGCCGCCGTTCCTTGAGGCAAACGTCGGCTGCGCGCACGAGCAAGTTTGTGTTGAACGAATAAGCGATTGCGCTCGCACTCTTCATCGAGCACGGAATGACCAGCATGCCGTCGGTCAGGAAGGAACCGCTCGAAATGGCGGCGGCCAAATCGTCGTCGCGATGCACGACGTCCGCGAGGGCTTCGAAATCGTCGGCGTTCATCTCGGTTTCGAGTTCGATGGTGCGCCGCGACGCATTCGTAAGGACGAGATGCGTTTCGACGCCACCAACCGAACGTAGCGCCTGCAGCGTCATATAGCCGTATGCACTGCCGCTCGCTCCGCTAATCCCGACGACGATCCGCCGCATCGTCCGACGGTTACACACCACCTGCAGGGGCGCCTGGCGAAGCCTCTTAAGAGGACCACCGTGTTCGCGGATTCCGCCTTCGCCGAAAGCGCGGCGCGCTGGTGCCGCACGGGCGCGCAGGCGCATCTCGTGGCAATGCTTCGTTCCCCTCGCTCCGGCGTTCCGCACGATGTCGCCGCCGCATATGCAACGCTCGCTCGTCGCACCGGCGGTTTGCTCGACGCGATCGACGCGCAACGCTTAGGCGTCAAGCCGGAGGAACGCGAAGCCGCGATGCGCTTCGCGGCACGTGCGCGCCGTTGCCGGACGCTGGCGGAGAGCCACGACGACGTGCTGCTGCACACGGCCATCGCGCAGGAGTTTGCACTCGAAGCCGGCGCAACACCGCCGGCGACCGCGCAGCAGGAAGGTGACATCGCCCTAGCCGTGCCCGCGGAGCCCGAACCGGCCGCCGGCGTCAGTGCGCGTCAAAAGCACTTCAGCGCGTCGTCGCTCAATGCGTATGCCGAGTGCCCGCGCAAGTGGTTCTACCGGTACGCCTGCAGTGCCATCGAGGACCCAGGCTCGTCGGCGTCGGCCTACGGAACCGCATTTCACCTCGCGCTCGAAGATTTTCACGGCGAATTTCCGCGCCCGCAGCCCAGCGATGAACGCGCGATGCGCGGCCGGCTTCAGGAATGCGTGCGATGGGCATTCGAGCGCACGCGTGACGGCTTCGACACCGCCGTCGAGTTCGAACTGCAGCGGCGTCGTGCCCAACGCACCGCGCAACGCTACGTTGATTGGCTGCTCGTGCAGGCGCGTACCGCGCCATTTGAAGTGATCGGCCGCGAAGTCGCGGTCGAACTAGACTTGGATGGCTATCCGTTCGTCGGTTTTATCGACCGGCTGGATCGCGACGAGCGCAGCGGCGCCATCGGCGTGGTCGATTACAAGACCGGAAGCATCGCGACCAGCGCATCGGAGTATCGCGAAAAAATTCGCCGCTTCCGCGACTTTCAATTACCCTTCTACTATTGGGCGCGCACGGCGCAAGGCGATCGCGTGACGCGATTGGCGCTATTACCGCTGAAAGATGCGTTGCTCGACGTCCGTCCGATCGTCCTCGAAGTCGTGTTCGGCCCGGTCACGCAAACGCGCAATAGCGACGCACCAACCGGAACGATCGCGCTCGCCGAACTCGAGCGCGCGCGGGCACGCATGATCGAGGTGAGCGCCGAACTCTCGTCGGGCAAACTGCATCGCTTTACCGTCGCGGAGGATCCCTCCGCCTGCACGTACTGCGCATACGCGACGGCGTGCGCGCACAAACCACCGGCTGCGCCGGAACGCTTCGCGCGATGATAGCGCCGGGCGCGCTGACGCACGAGCAGCGCCAGGCGATCGACGCACCCTTCGACACCTGCGTGACGATCGCCGGCGCCCCAGGCACCGGCAAGAGCACGGCGCTGAGCGCGCGTATCGCGCGGCTGCGCGCGTGCGAGCCCAATGCCGCGCCGATCTGGATTCCGCAAACGCACGCCTTCGGGCCGCTCGCAGCCGGCGTGCTCGCCGATGCCGGAATAGCGGTGACGATTGTGGACGACGTTGAAGCCGAAACCACGTTTGCGGATGCGTGCGCGCCGCTGTTTGCGCTGGAATGGGAAGAATTCGCGGCGGAACAACTCGATCCCGAGGTTCCAGGACTTCGTTCGCCGCGACGCTTTCTCGACTCGGCCTTTCGTTTGATCCGCCGGCTGCGCGACGCCGGCGTCGAACCGGATGAGTTTCTTTCGCGTTCGCTGACCGGAGCGACGCAGTTCTACGGGAAGCCGCCGAATTTGGCGGATCCCGCCCTACTTGCCGCCATCAAAGGCGCGTACCACGATTCGCTGGCGGCATCGCCGGCCGAACTGCGCCGGCAGCATCGCCGAGAGATCGACCTTGCGAAAATCCTTGCGAAACTCTACGCGCGTTACTGCGAAGTTGTCGCCGCCGGCGGACGCATGACGGCGCGCGACGCCATTCATGCCGCCCTGCTGGCGGTGCGCGCCGATCCGGCGCCGGCCGCGCGTCTTCACGATGCCGCGCGGTTTGCTTTCATTGACGATGCGGACGACGTGACGGCCGGCCAGTTGCAGTTGCTGCGCGAATGTTTCGGGCCGGCGCTCTCCGGCGTTACGCTCTGCACGAACGCCGCGATCGAGGGTGCGACGCGCGTTGAACTGCAAGAACAGCATCGTTCGCCGCTGGCCGTCGAAATCGCGTGCCGCTTTCTGCTCACGCGCAAGCCCTCTCCCGCCGAAAACGTAGAGCCGCGGCTCTTTCTCTTCCGCGCGCCGTCGCGGGTTGCCGAAGCCTCGTTCATCGCGCGACGCGTGCGCGAATGGCTCGATGCGGGCGCCGCACCCGATCGCACCGCGATCGTGTTCCGTTCGATCCGCAACGTGGAGACTTACGAAACCGCGTTGCTCGACCGCGACGTCGACGTCGTGACCGGCGGCGACGTGAACGTTTTTGCCGATCGCCGCGCGCTCGATGCGCTCGCCGTGCTTTGGGCGGTCCACGATCCGTTTCGTCACGACTGGATGCTGCGGGCGCTCGCGAATCCGGCGTTGGGACTCTCCGATGCGTCGCTGGCAACACTGTGCGCGGAGCCGCCGGATCCGCAAACGCCGCTTTTCATCCTTGACGACGAGCCGCCGCCGACGGCGCGCGCGACGCGATGGGACGCTAAACGCGACTTGCGCTTGGGTTGGAACGTCGTATTCGGCGAGCAGGACGGTGCGCTATCGCCCGAAACGCGAGCGCGCATCGAACGCTTTCGCGCGTTGCGCGCAGGCTGGATCGCGGCAGCGAACGACCTTCCGTTCGACGCGTTTGCGCGACTGGTGTGGCGCGACGGGCTGGCGCGCGAAGGCAATGAAGGCTCGGCGCGCGCGCACGCCCAGCAACTCGTGCTGCAGCGATTGCTGGCGCGCCTCGGCGCATACGCTGCGGAAATTCCCAAT
>Ga0207416_1003606_pt1 | contig 14549 bp, 14 predicted proteins | sample PaiPotPPM11metaG_FD_184107 | JGI IMG/M metagenome (GOLD analysis project Ga0207416, IMG submission 184107) | Iron sulfur acid spring bacterial and archeal communities from Banff, Canada, to study Microbial Dark Matter (Phase II) - Paint Pots PPM... ...
GAACCGTCTCGATCGCCATCCGCAGGTACTCGAGCCGGTTGCGCGTGGGCAGCAGCACCGAGAACCTCATGGCGCCTCCTTGCGAAGCACGAGCGTGTAGGTGCTGCCCATGAGTCCCGCCCGGTCAACCGGCAGTGCCAGCAGAGAGAGCCACCAGCCGAGGATGGACGCGGGCCTGTCATGGCGGGACCAGCGGGCGCGGATGACATTTTCCATCGACCGCTGCCAGCCGAACACGTTCCAGCCAAGGTCACCCGGGGTTCTGGTTGTGTGCAGCACAGGGCGGAGTCCGAGCGCGCGGGCGCGTCGCTCCAGGGTGTCGATCGGCAGCAACTGCAGGTGACGAGGAGCGTCCAGGTGGGTCCAGTACTGGCCCAAAACCCGAAACTGGAACGCCTCGGGGTTCGGTGCGCCGATCACAATGATTCCGCCTGGCCGGAGCCGAGCAGCCGCGCCGGCGAGTGTCTCCCAGGGATCGGGGATGTGCTCGATGACGTGCCAGAGGGCGATGACGTCGTAGGGGTCCAGCGCCGGCAGAACGCGACTGGGCATCCCGCTCTCGACCACACCCACGCCGACCACATCGCGCAGGAAGCGGCAGCAGCGGGCGTCGATTTCAATCGTGTCGACCTGGAAGCCCGCGGCGCTCGCCAGATAGGCGAACGCTCCGGTCGACGGCCCGATCTCCAATAGCCGCCCACGCGGCTGGAACCGGCGGACCAGGCTTAGCTTGTAGCGTTCCGGCTCAGCCATTTTGGCCAGCTCCTCGAGCGAGGCCGGCATAGGATAGTAGTCGGCTGGATAGTAGCGGGCGAGATCGGCGGGAACCGGCGAGAGGAAGGTCAGCTCGCAGCCGGTGCAGCGGTAGTACCTGAATGACTCATGGGAAAGGCGGCGATTCCAATCTCTGGTCGCCAGCCGAAGCGGCGCCGGCCGGCCGCAAAAGCGGCAGGGGACGACCGCCGGCGCTTCGCCCATCTCCGGAGCACCGTCGCGAAGCTCTCTCACGCGGCTCGCTCCCCGGGCGGCTGGGCCTTCCACCAGGCGACCGTTTCCGCCAGCCCTTCCTCGAACCGGTGGCGCGGTAGCCATCCGGTGGCCTGTCGCAAGCGTCCGTTGTCACCGCAGATGAATGCCGGGTCCCAGCCCCGTGCTGGAAGCGCGCCGAACCGGATCAATTCATTGCGACCCATGATCGCTCCCAGGGTTGAGAGCAAGTGCCGCACGCTCACGGGCTCGCCCGAACAGACATTGAACACCCCGCCGGCGCCCCCCTGCGCAAGCGCGCAGAGCGCTGCGGCGACGTCGGCCACGTGCAGGTAGTCGCGCACCTGGGAGCCGGCGCTGGCGTCGAACGGAATTTCTCGCAACAGGGAGGTGATCACGCTCGGCACCAACCGGCGAGGATCCTCCTGCGGCCCGTACAGGTAGAACAGCCGGGCCCAGCTGAGGCCGACCCCCAGTTGCGCCGCGCGGGCAGCCGCCGTGTGGCAAAGCGCGAGCTTGGTCGAGGCATAGAGCGTGCCCGGCTTCAGCGGGCCATCCTCCCGCAGGTAACCCCTGTCGGCGTCGTACTCGGCGCAGGTCCCCGCCATCACCACGTGCCGGCAGCCGGCAGCCGCCACCGCTTCCAGGAGGCGCAGGCTGTCACTCAAACAGCTCAGGTTTTCGGTCGCCGCCAGGTATTTTCCCGGTTCGGCGTACCAGGCCAGGTGGATGCACGCGTCCGGCTCCCAGCGCGCGATCTCGGCGCGAAGCACGGCGTCGTCATCCAGCCCGCTCCGGATGTACGACAGCGGGCCCTCGAGGCCGGCCAGTCGGTCAGCCCTCGAGGTCAGCCTCAAGAGGGCGCCCACCTCGTGGCCGGAGCCGAGCAGGCTCCGGACAACGTGGCCGCCGACGAAACCGGCCGCGCCGGTGACGAGGATACGCATCTCAGTGCTGGCGGACGGCCCAGTCGTAGGGGATGTGATTACGCAGCGGGTCGATGCGCACCGACTCGACCTCCTCGTGCGTGATGTCGGTGCAATCGGCCATGATTGCCGGCTCGGATCCCATCCCCTTGAACCCATTCCAGAGCCCCGGAGGGATGACTACCAGCGCGTAATGATCTGGCCCGAGGAAAACTTCTGTCACTTGCCCCCTGGTCGTCGACCCTTCGCGCTCGTCGTAAATGACGAGTTTGACCCGGCCATGGATGCAGGCGTAGTGAAGCGTCATGTTCTTGTGCAGATGCCAGCCCTTGACTACCCCCGGGTAGATGGTGGAAAAGTAGATCTCGCCGAAACCACTGAAATGCGCATCGGTGCGTTTCAGCATGTGGAAGACCGTCCCCCGCTCGTCGGCGATGCGGCGGAGCGGGATGACCTTGACGCCCTCGATCATCAGGCGACCCGCAGTTCGGGTACCGGGATGATGAAGTGGCCGCCGAGTTCGCGATAGGTTTTCTGCTGCTCGAGAATCTCGTCCGCGAAGTTCCAGGTCAGCAGCAGGACGTGCTCCGGCATTTCCTCGAGCAGTCGCTGCGGAGCGCTGATGGGGAGGTGAACGCCGGGCATGTAGCGGCCCTGTTTGTGCGGGCTCTTGTCAACCACGAAATCGAGCGTCTCCTTACCGATGCCGAAGTAGTTCAGCAGGGTGCTGCCCTTGGCGGCGGCGCCGTAGGCCGCGATCCGGCCTCCGCGCCGCTTGAGTGCGGCAAGCATCGTGGTGAGCGCCGCCTTCAACCCCTCGACGCGAATGCCGAAGTCCCGGTAGGTGGAGAAGTCGTCAACACCCCACTGCGCCTCCTCGGCGAGCAGTCGGGCCACGGCGGGCGTCGCCACCCCCGTCTTCCCCACCGTCACCCGAAGCGAGCCGCCGTGGATGGTGATTCGCTCCACATCTTCGATGAAGAGCCGGTGGCGGCGGAAGAGCCGGTCGAGCGCGGTCAGCGAGTAGTAGCACAGGTGCTCGTGGTAGATGGTGTCGAATTCGCAGTGGTCGATCAGGTCTTTGAGGTAGGGCACCTCGATCACGGCGACGCCATCCTCCTTCAACAGCACGCCGATCCCGGCAACGAACCCGTTCAGGTCGGGCACGTGCGCCAGCACGTTGTGCCCGTGGATGACGTCCGCGGATTCGCCCCGCGCCCGGAGCTCGGTCGCGAGCTGGAGCGTGAAAAAGGCGCAGAGAGTGGGAATCCCCCGCTCGACGGCGACCCGGGTCACGTTTGCGGCCGGGTCGATTCCGAGCACGGGAATGCCCTGCTTTTGGTAGTACTGGAGGAGGTAGCCGTCATTGCTGGCGATCTCGATCACCCGGCTGCCGGCAGTGAGCCGCCGCGCCGCCACCACCTCACGGGCGAGCCTTTCAGCGTGCCGCAGCAGGGCTGGGGAGACCGACGAGAAGTAAAGGTATTCGCTGAAGAGCCGCTCCGGCGGTACCGTCTCGGTGATCTGGACCAGCGAGCAGCCGGGGCAGAACGCCAGCTCGAGTGGAAAGGTCGGTTCCACCTCCCCCAGCTGGTCCTCCGTCAGCAGCGAATTCGCCAGCGGCGTTTTACCCAGCGAAAGCACCAGCTCCAACCCGGTCGAGCCACATGAACGGCAGCGCAACGCCGTCACGCCGCCAGCGCCGGATCACCGGACGCGGAGCCCGCCGTCTTCCACCGCAGCGTCTCGTCGAGCTCTCCGGCATCGATCAGGTGCTGCAACTGCTTGAGCCTGAGGTACTTCCGGCCCTGGAACTCCTCCAGGCTCAGGCCCGCCGCGCGATAGGCTAGATAGAGCTGCCGGGCTCCGCTGGCGGCGTTCCATTTCGGCGTGAATCCGATGAGGGTCCGCTCCAGCTTGCTGAAATCGACGCGGTAGTTGCGCGGGTCATGGTTGCTCTCACCGGCAAATTCCAGCTGGCAGCCGGGCACGGTCTCCGCCACGATTTCGGCCAGCGTTCGCACCTGGTAATTGTCGGCACTGGCACCCACATTGAAGGCCTGCGCATGGATCGCCTGGCGCGGAGCACGCAGAGCCGCCCCGCAGACGCCGCCAATGTCCTCGACATGAACCAGCGGCCGCCAGGCAGTTCCGTCGCTGAGAATCCGCACCTTGCCGGTGGTCCACGCCCAGCCGACCAGGTTGTTGAGGACCACGTCGGCACGCAGCCGTGGCGAGACGCCGTAAGCCGTGGCGTTGCGGAGGATCACCGGGCTGAAGCCACTGTCCGCCAGCGCCAGCAGCTCCTCCTCGGTCCGGATCTTCGATTCCGCGTAGGCGGTGAGCGGCTGCGGCGGCGCCTCTTCGGTGAGCGGCACATCAGTCCCGCTTGCGCCGTAGATGCTGCATGACGAGGCGAACAGGAAGCGCGTAACCCCCGCCTCCCTGGCCAGCCGGGCCAGCCGCACGGAAGCACGGTGATTGATCTCGCGGGTCCACGCCGGGTTGAGATCGCCGAGCGGGTCATTGCATAGTGCGGCCAGGTGGACGATCGCCTCGATCCCCGCGAGATCGGCCGCCGTTACGTCCCGGATGTCCTTGCGAATCGCCGGAATCGCCGTCGCGGGCTCCCCAAATGATCCAGAGGCGAAGAATCCGGCGTCGAGGCCGACTACCGCATGGCCAGCTGCCTGGAGCGCCGGGGCGATCACCGCCCCTAGATAGCCGTCATGCCCGGTGACCATGACCCGCATCGGCGATACAACGGTCGTGCAACGGCGTTCTTTCGCAGGCAAAGGGTCGCCGCCACGCGTTCGTTACGGTAGGGATGGCGCTGCCCGCTCCGATCCAACCGCGCCCCTCCCGCCTGGCGACCCACCTCACTCCCCGTGTTATTCCAAGTCCGGTCCCGGCCGGAACCTGCGTCGTCATCCCCTGCCTCAATGAGGCCGGAACGATCGCCTCGGTCGTCTCCGACTTCCGCCGGGCCCTCCCGGGGGCCACCATCATCGTCTTCGACAACGGCTCGAGCGACGCTTCCGCCGATCTGGCCGCCGCGGCCGGCGCCGTCGTCATCCGGGTCCCGCGCCAGGGCAAGGGCTACGTGCTCCGCCATGCCTTCGACCGGGTCAAGGCCGACCTCTACGTGGTGGTCGATGCCGATGCGACTTACCCGGCCGACCGGGTGACGGACCTGATCGCGCCGGTCCTGAGCGGTGAAGCCGACATGGTGGTCGGAGCCCGGGAGCATTTCGCCGAGCCTGACGCCATCCGTCCGCTCCACCGCTGGGGCAACCGGTTGATCGTGAGCTTCATCAACGTCTGCTTCGGTACCCGCCTGCGGGACATACTGTCCGGCTACCGCGTCCTCTCGGGTGATATGGTTCGCGAGCTTCCGCTGCTGGCGCCCGGCTTCGAGGTCGAGACCGAGCTGACGCTGGAAACGCTCGAGCGTGGCTATCGCGTCCTCGAGATACCGATCCAGTACCGGCGCCGCCCGCAGGGCAGCGAGTCTAAACTCAGCTCATTCAGGGACGGCTACCGAATCCTGATGACGATCATGACCTTGCTGCGCGACTACCGGCCGATGACCTTCTTCACCACGCTGGCGGCTGTGATCACGCTGCTCGGGCTGGCCGGCGGCGCCGTGGTTCTGACCGACTACCTGCGTACCGGCCTGGTGCCGCGCCTGCCGCTTGCCGTCCTCTCCGCCGCGCTGGTGCTGCTGGCGGCTGTGTTCTTCGTTACCGGCTTCGTGGTCAGCGCCATCAACCGCCGTTTCGCCGAGATGTCAGCTCTTTCCAGTCGGTGGCGCGAGGACCGTCTCACGCGCGATCTCTCCGCATGAAACTCGCGGTCCTCTCGGACGCCATCTACCCCTATCACCAGGGCGGCAAGGAGACGCTGCACTTTCAGCGGGCCTTGAGACTTGCCCGGCGTGGCCACGCGGTCCGAATCCACACCATGCATTGGTGGCCGGAGCGCGATGGCGAGATCGTCCGCGACGGCGTGGTGTTCGATGCGATCGCCCCGCGGGTGCCGATGTACACCGCCGGCGGGCGTCGATCGATCTGGCAGACGGTGCTCTTCGGACTCTGCGCCATCCGACTGCTCTGGAGTCCGCCCTTCGACGTGCTCGACGTGGACCAGTTTCCCTTTGTTCATTTCTTCGCCGCCCGGCTGGTGTGCACCCTCCGCCGCCGGCCGATGACAGCGACCTGGCATGAGGTCTGGGACGCCCCCTACTGGCGCAGCTACATCGGCTGGTTGGGACCGGTAGGGGTGCTATTGCAGCGCCTGGCCGCCCGGCAGGCAGACCTGGTCTTTGCCAACTCGGCGCTCACCGCAACCCGCCTCACCACCTGGCTGGGGGTCGATCCCCGCCGGATCCTGATCCTGCCGCCGAGCGGGGTGGAGACCATCCCGAACCGCGAGCCTTTACCCAAGACGATCGACTGCATCTTCATCGGGCGGCTCCTGCCGCACAAGCACGTCGACCTCCTGGTCCGTGCCGTGGCCACGCTTCCCGATGTGAAGTTGCTCATCGTTGGCAGCGGCCCGGAGAGAGACCGCCTGAAGTCACTCGCCGACCAGCTCTGTGTCGGCAGCCGGGTCTCGTTCGAGTCCCCGGGTAGTCACGAGGCGGTGCTTGACCGGCTGCGCAGCGCCAGGTTGCTCACCTTTCCCTCGACTCGGGAGGGCTTCGGGATCGCCGTACTGGAAGCAAATGCCTGCGGCGTGCCCGCCCTGGTGGTCAAACACCCCGACAACGCGGCCCTCGAGATGGTCAAGGATGGAGACAACGGCATCGTCTGCGACCTGGACGCCGCCGCCATCGCCGGGGCAATCGACGCATTTCTCAAGGACCCGTCCCTGCAATCGCGCATGAGCGGGGCCGCTTACCGGGTTGCATCCGCCTATTCCTGGGAGACATACGTCAGCCGCATGATCGGCTCGCTGCAGACGATCGTGCCTTCGAACCTGGAGGAGGCAGCGTGAAGATCTGCCTGGTTAGCAACCTCTACCCGCCACTGGTCCACGGCGGTGCCGAGATCTACGTCGGTCGACTGGCCGAGGCGCTGGCCAAAGAGAACGAAGTCGTCGTGATCACAACCGAACCAGGCCTGCATCGGGAGCCGCGCCGCGAGGTCTCATCGGACGGGATCGTCACCTACCGCCTCGCTCCCTTGCAGGTTGCCCATCTAACTACCCTTCCCCATCAGCTGGTTTCCCAGGCTGCCTTCAGGGCAATCGATCTCTACCATCCGCAGATCGCCGCCACGGTGCGTGGGATCATGGTCCGCGAGCGGCCCGAAGTGGCCCATATCCACAACTGGATCGGAATCTCGCTGGCGGCCATGCTCTCGAGCGTCGCCCCCGGCCGCTTCGACCGTATACCGGTTGCCATGACGCTGCACGACTATGGCCTTTGCTGCGTCTACGCGGACCTGCGCCACCCGGACGGCGGGGGCTGCAAGCCGCGGCTGCCCTGCCGGATGATGAGCAGCTTCAACCGGCGCCTAACGACCGGCGTTCAGCTGGTGATCAGCCCCTCGCAGTACGTCCTCGACCTGCATCGCGAGCGTGGCTTCTTCCGCCACGCGCAAACTGCGGCGCTTCCTTACGGACTTCCATCCTCGGTTCCTATTGCTGGCAGGGCGGTTGCTGGAACGAAGAAAACCTTCGATGTCCTCTTCCTCGGACGCGTCCAGGGACACAAGGGTACCGACGTGCTCGTCCGCGCCTTCCGCGCACTATCCGAGCCTTCGCTGCGTCTCCATATCGCCGGCGCCGGACCCATGATGGCTGAGTGCCGCCAGCTGGCGGAGGGAGACCCAAGGATTTCCTTTCACGGCTTCGTCTCCGGGGACGCCCGGCAGGCCCTCCTGGACGGAGCGGACTGCCTTGTCCTTCCCTCTCGCTGGCCGGATAACTACCCGCTCAGTATCCAGGAAGCCTTCCAGTCAGGCCCGGCCGTAATCGCAAGCCGCATCGGGGGCATTCCGGAGATGGTGCGCGACGGCATCAACGGTTTGCTGGTAGAGCCCGGCAATGAGGCAGCGATTGGGGAGGCGATAGAGCGCCTACGGCAAAACCCCGACTTGCAGTCTCGCCTGCGGGCGGAGGCCCGCAAGACCGCCCGGCTTTACGACATGGCGTTCCACGCCGCTAACCTGACCGGCGCCTACCGCCGGCTGATTGCCACCAATCGGGTCAGCCCCTTAACCCGGAAGGCAGCTTGAGTCGTTTTTCCGCCGTAGCAGGCGTAGAGTAAGACCATCAGCCAGTTCACGATCGCCTGGGAGCCGACTCAGCGTATCGCTCTCGACGGGACCGGCAAGCTGAAGTTCGGCAAGCAGGAGATCAAGGCGGGCGTCTTTCGCTTTCGCGTCCAGGGCCAGGACGGCGTAACCGGGGCCACCTACACCGGGCAGGCGCCCAACATCCGCCGCCAGATGGCCAGCTACCGTGACCCGGGGCCGGACCAGTTCAGCTGCCAGCGCATCGGCAGCCTCCTGAAGAGCTTCGCCGGCACCGCCGGCGTAACGGTTCTGCTCGAGATCGTCGCCTCGGCTCGCAGCGCCGGGAACGCCATCGACCTGGCATCGCCCGGCCATCGCCAGTTGCTCGAACGCGCCCTGCGGGCCTCGGGCCCCGGCACCTCGCTCAACGTCTAGCCCGGCGGATTCCTTCGATACACTCAAGCGTGTGAGCAACGTGGCCGTGGTCGGTACTGGCTACGTCGGCCTGACCACCGCCGTCTGCCTTGCCGAGTTGGGCCACGATGTTACCGGCGTAGACGTCGACACGGCGAAGATCGCGAGCCTGCAGAAGGGCGAGCCGACCATCTTCGAGCCCGGTCTCGCCGAGTTGATGGCAAAGGTAATCCGGTCGGGGCGGTTGCGCTTTACCAGCGACTACTCGGAGGCAATACCTGACGCCGGCTTCGTTTTCATAGCGGTTGGCACGCCACCCGCGCGGCGCGGCGAGGCGGACCTCGTCTTTGTCAAGCAGGCCGCCAAGGCGATCGCCGGCTCCATGAAAAAGACACTGACGATCGTCAACAAGAGCACCGTACCGATCGGGACCGGCAACATCGTGGCCCGGATCATCGGGGAGAATCTCAGGGAGGAGATCCCCTTTTTCGTCGTGTCCAACCCGGAATTCCTGCGGGAAGGCAGCGCCATCGAAGACTTCATGCACCCGGACCGGCTCGTCTTCGGTTCCAACCAGGCAAGCGCAGCCCGGTCGGTCGCCGATCTCTACCAAACGATCGACACGACTCTACTGGTCACTGACCTGCATACCGCCGAGATGATCAAGTACGCCTCGAATGCCTTCCTGGCCACACGAATTTCCTTCATAAATGAAATCGCCCGGATCTGCGAACGAGTCGATGCCGACGTCAAGGTGGTTTCCGAGGGGATGGGATTGGACCGAAGGATCGGTCCCCTTTTCCTTGACGCAGGCATCGGGTATGGCGGGTCGTGCTTTCCCAAAGACGTCAAGGCCCTCGCGCGAATGGCAGAAACAATGGGTTACCACCCGGAGCTGCTCGATGCCGTGATGGAGATCAACCTGGACCAGCGAATACTGGTGGTCGAGAAATTACGCGAAGTGCTTGGCGTCCTGCGCGACCAGGTCATCGGCATCCTGGGACTCGCCTACAAACCAAACACGGATGACGTCCGGGAAGCACCCTCCATCGATGTCATCGAGAGTCTCTTGCAAAAAGGGGCACGGGTTCAGGCCTACGACCCGAAGGCAATGCCCACCCTCCGCCGCCAGATGAACGGGATAGCCTACTGCCGCGACGCCTACGCGGCTGCCGAAGGCGCCGATGCGCTCCTGGTCGTCACCGAGTGGGACGAGTTTAGAACGCTCGATTTTGCGCGCGTCAAGCGGTTGATGCGAAGACCGGTCGTAGTAGACGGCCGAAATATCTACGACCCGCAAACGATGCGCGACGCTGGCTTCGTATACCGGGGAGTCGGACGAAGCTGACCGGCCGGGCGGTTGTCACCGGCGGTGCCGGTTTCCTGGGCTCCCACCTGTGCGAGCGGCTGCTGCGGGACGGCTGGTCTGTCGTGTGTATCGACAACCTCGTGACCGGCTCCGTCGGCAACGTGACGCACCTCAAACCCAACCGGGCCTTCGCGACGATCCAGCACAACGTCAGCGAGCCACTCTACCTGGACGGCCCGGTCGATGCCGTCTTGCATTTCGCTTCACCCGCCTCGCCGGTCGACTACGCGGACCACCCCATCGCTACCCTCAAGGTAGGCACCCTGGGCACCCATAACATGCTCGGCCTGGCCCGCGCGAAGGAGGCCGTCTTTCTGCTCGCATCGACATCCGAGGTGTACGGGGACCCTCTCGTGCATCCCCAGCCCGAAACCTACTGGGGGAACGTCAATCCGATCGGTCCGCGGGCCGTCTATGACGAAGGCAAGCGAGCCGCGGAAGCCTTCACGATGGCATACCACCGGGCCCATGGGATGAAGACTCGCATCGTGCGCATCTTCAACACCTATGGCCCCCGCATGCGCATCGATGACGGTCGGGCCGTGCCCAACTTCCTGCTCCAGGCGCTGCGCAACCTGCCCATGACCGTCTACGGCGATGGCAGCCAGACCCGCAGCCTCTGCTACGTGGACGACCTGGTCGAGGGCATTCTCCGCGTGCTGGCCGGCGATTTCGCCGAACCGATCAACCTTGGCACCGAGGAAGAGGTCACCATGCTTCAGCTCGCCGAGCGCATCCACCAACTCTCCGGGACCAGCGCGGAGATCGTCTTCCGTCCCCTGCCCGAGGACGACCCTCGCCAACGCCGCCCCGATCTCACGCGGGCCCGTCAGCTGATCGGCTGGGAACCCCGCACGGGCCTCCAGGACGGTCTCAAGAAGACGATCGAGGCCTTCAAAGGGCGCGTCCCGACCCCGTAAACCGGGGCCTAGGGGCTGGCAGGTACCTCGGTGAATGATTGGTTGTAGGTCACTCGTTGCGAAACAAGGACGCCAGCCTGCCCCGGCTGGATGGTCACGGTGACCGGTCCGCCGATAGTGCCGCGAGGGAAGCTGTAGTGCTGCTCCTCACCCGGGTAGACAGAGAACCCGATCGGGCTGGCCCCGGGGAGGGTGATGGTGCCACTCGCCAGGCACTGCACATGACTGCAGACCGTTGGCGAGGCGGCGTTCACGAGATGGAGGTTGTCCTGGCTCATGCCGGGGCTGGCTAAGTCGTACCAGTTGAAGAAGAGCTTCGTGCCCTCATCGGACCCTGTGCTGGCCCAAACCTCACTGAAGGACTGGTAGTACTGCACGCGTTGGGAGGCGATGACCCCCGGGCCGGCGTTGACAGCAACCGTGACCGGACCCCACGGAAGCGTTGTCTGTGGAAAGTTGACGTAGGTCTCCTGGCCGGCGGGCACCGAGTAGGCCACGCTCGGCCCGTTGTGAATGCTGACCGTGCCCGACGTCGTCGTCAGCCCGGGGTTGAAGAGGTGGATATTGTCCTGGGCCATCCCCGGGCTGGCATGGTCATACCAGCTGAAGAAGCCGCCGACCGCCATTGCGGCCGTCCTGGCCCTGATCTCGCTGAACGACTGGTAGTAGGTCACCCGCTGCGAGGCGATCACGGCCGGACCGGCGGTTACCGCTACCGTGACCGGCCCACCAATGGTGCCCTCGGGGAAAGTGATATACGTTTCCCCGCCTGCCGAAATCGCGAACGGCTTGCTGCCGGCTCCCGCTACAGTCACCGTCCCGCTCGACGTCGTGCTGCCGGGATTCAGCAAATGGATGTTGTCCTGGAACATCCCCGGACTCGCATGGTCGTACCAATTGAAATAAGAGGTCATCGCGGCGTCGGCCGCGGTGCTGGCGAGCACTTCATTGAACGACTGGACGTACTGCACGCGTTGCGACGCGATCACGCGCGCCGAAGCCTGGACGGTGACGGGCCCGCCGATGGTGCCGCGGGGAAAGCTGACGTAACCTTCCTGACCCGGCGCCAGGTTGAAGCCCAGCGGCGCCGCCCCCGGCATACTGACACAACCGGCGGCCGGGGCCGTTCCCGGGTTCAGGAGGTGCAGGTTGTCCTGAACCATTCCCGGGCTGGCGTTGTCATACCAGTTGAAAAACCCGGTGTACGCCGGCGTCGGCGGGCACTGAACGACGGCTGCCCGGACCAGCATCGGGTTAGCTGTCGGCAGCGCCAGACCGGCGGCGAGGAGGACGAGCGCGGACCGCAACCGCATCCCAGGCCAGTCTATCCCTTGCCAGATGGCCCGTCGACTCCTCTCGCCTCCTGCCATCTGCCTGGAAGATATATTTTGTAGCAACGTCCCGGGGAGCATGACGCAACCGAAAGTCGCCCTGCTGATGCCTGGCCGCCGCAAGCTTGCGATCGGGATCCTTGCACTGGTTTGCGGCGGCTGCGGCTCGCCTCTACAGGGCGCAGCGCACCCCTCATCGAGGTCAACCGCGACCTCCGGCCCCACGGCAGCCGCCAGCACGCCCTGTTCCATTACGAGCCGGCCATCGCCGCGCTTCGGCGCCGCCATGGCTTACGACGCCTCGAGGGGAAACATCGTCCTGTTTAGCGGTGTCCGCGGCGACGGCAGCCCGCCCCTTGCCGATACCTGGACCTTCGACGGCTGCCGCTGGACATCGCTCACCCCCGCGACCTCACCGCCCGGACGCAGCTTCGGGGCAATGACCTACGACTCGCAACATGGTCTGATCGTCCTCTTCGGCGGCGGGTCGGCGAACTCCGATCCGGGAAGAAACGACACCTGGACGTGGGACGGACGTACCTGGAGCCAGCACCGAGTGACTTCCCCTCCGGTGATGGCTCATGCTTCGCTCGAATACGATCGAGCCAGCGCCGTCGTAGTTCTCATCGGTCAGGCGCTGGCCGCCGACGCCACCGTGGTCTGGACCTGGGATGGGGATGCCTGGCAGCAGCGGCATCCGGCCAACCCACCGCCCGGTCGCTCGGGCGCCGCCGTGGCCTACGGTGCGCGCGGCGGAATTCTGTTTTTCGGTGGACAGCCCGGCGAGGCTGGGGCGCTCAATGACAGCTGGGTATGGGACGGCGCCGGCTGGACAGAATTGCATCCGGCAAGCTCCCCGGCAGGCGGCTACGCTCGCATGGCTCGTGACGACGCCCGCACCGATGTCGTCCTTGTCGAGGCCGACGGGACCTGGACGTGGAACGGGTCGAACTGGACGGCCACGGCAGGCCCTGGCTCCCCGCCCTTCGAATACTTCCGATCTATCGCCTACGAGGCAGCAACCCACCAGGTCCTGTTGTTCGGGGGCAAATCCAGCCAGACCAACCTGGCGACCGATGAGATCTGGACCTGGGATGGAACGAACTGGTCCAGCCGCTGACCTGGGGCCAGCGGGGCGTGACCCGACGACTTACTCGAGGTAGTCCTTCAGCTTCTTGCTGCGGCTCGGATGGCGCAGCTTGCGCAGCGCCTTGGCCTCGATCTGGCGGATACGCTCCCGGGTCACGCCGAAGCGCTTACCCACCTCTTCCAGCGTCCGCTGGTGGCCGTCGATCAGGCCGAATCGCAGTTGCAGCACGCGCCGCTCGCGCGGGGTGAGGGTGTCCAGGATGTCCTCGACCTCGGTGCGCAGCATCGTCAGCGAAGCCGCATCCGAAGGTGAGGTCGCGTCCTTGTCCTCGACGAAATCGCCGAGGTGCGAGTCCTCTTCTTCGCCGATCGGGGTCTCCAGCGAGACCGGATCCTGCGAGACCTTGATGATCTCGCGCACCTTCTCCGGGCTGATCCCCATCTCGTCGCCGATCTCCTGGTCGGTTGGCTCCCGACCCAGTTCCTGCAGCAGCCGGCGCGAGACCCGTACCAGCTTGTTGATCGTCTCGACCATGTGCACCGGGATCCGGATGGTGCGGGCCTGGTCGGCGATCGCGCGGGTGATCGCCTGGCGGATCCACCAGGTGGCGTAGGTCGAGAACTTGTATCCCTTGTGGTAGTCAAATTTCTCGACCGCCCGGATCAGGCCCATGTTGCCCTCCTGGATCAGGTCGAGGAACGACATCCCGCGGCCGATGTACTTCTTGGCGATCGAGACCACCAGCCGGAGGTTCGCCTCGGTCAGCTTGTGCTTGGCGATCTCGTCGCCGGCCTCGATCGCCTTGGCCAGCGTGACCTCCTGTTCGGCTTTCAGCAGGGCCACCCGCCCGATCTCCTTGAGGTACATCCGTACCGGGTCATCCAGCGAGACCGAGTCCATCACCTCGATGGTGGCGATCAGGTCATCGTCGATCTCGACGACTTCCTCGAAGTCCTTTTCGCCGTCGGAGACCTCGATCCCCATGTCCCTGAAGACGTTGAAGATCCGGAATAGCTGATCCGGGTCGAACTCGACGTCGGGGAAACCGGCGAGGATGTCATCCGGGCTGAGGAAGCCCTGTTCCTTGCCTTTGACAATCAGGGCCTCGGCGGCCAGGACCATCGGCTCCTCCGAGCCACGGGCGCGCTTGATCACCAGCCCCTTCTTGGGGGCGGGCGCGTCCGGCGCCTCGGTCAGTTTACGGGCCATATCTCATATCTTTGAGTGCTTCGCGCTCGCGGGCCAGACGCCCATGTTCTTCCATCAACGT
>Ga0207416_1003607_pt1 | contig 14549 bp, 16 predicted proteins | sample PaiPotPPM11metaG_FD_184107 | JGI IMG/M metagenome (GOLD analysis project Ga0207416, IMG submission 184107) | Iron sulfur acid spring bacterial and archeal communities from Banff, Canada, to study Microbial Dark Matter (Phase II) - Paint Pots PPM... ...
CGCCTGTTCCGTGTATCCGCCTGCGCTCCCCGCAAAGGCCAACCCCGCCGTGGCCAAGAGCGCTGTCACGGCTGCCGTCACAGCCGCTGCGAGCCCCCGCTGACGAAAAACGGCGAGCTTCACAGGACGCCACGGTTCTGGACGCGCATTCTTCTCACCTTGTCGACTGCCCGTCGACGTGTCAAACCTCTCACGGGCAGGATGCCCCAACGCGATAGCGGGCGCAAGCAAACAATTGTTAGCGGAAGCCAAAGACATTGTTAAGACGGGTACGTGCTGTGGCGCTGGGGTGAATGATGCTTCGATTCCCCCCACTGCCGCAAACCGCGAACAACGCCGTGACAAGGCCGCCATCGACGCTGAGATGGCTCAGCTGAAATCTATCCCTGCCCTCCCGAGGATCCGCCAGTCCTCTCAACGGATTACGGATATCGTGGCCGCCTGGCTGAGATTCAGGTCAAGGACCGGACCGTCGTGGCGGTCCGGCCTCGCCCGGCGTGGGCTCCCTACTTCGAGGAGCTCGTCAATAGTGTGTCGAGAGCGGGGGACGGGACTCGGACCACTCAGGGCACAGCCTGGAGAGGCAAGCGCATATTGCCCCTGGCAGCCTAGTTTCGTACTGCGGCTGCTAAGTCATATCTGGCGACCGAACGGCCGACGGACCGACGGCGGGCGTTTGGCGGACGGCCTGGAGCTGCGACGGCTGAGTCCTCGTGAGCCCAGCGTTCGGCCACGGAGGCCGATCCCGACGTTCATCCGTTTCCGGCGGGTCGTCGAGGCGGATGTCGCACGCCTCCAGGACGTGGGCGTCGACGGAGGGAAGTGGGCCATCGCGGTGATCGCTTTCGGCCTTCCGAAGATGTCCTGGATTGCGGTCATGACATGCCTCCTGGCTGGCGGCATTCCGGCCAGCCTGAGATCGATGGATGCGGCGCGCCGCGCGAACCGATCCAGTACCCGCTTCGCCTGGCTCAACGTCGGCGAGGTCGGCCGTCTCGACGGGGCTATCCGTATACGGGCAGGGGATTGCACGACGCGAAATGGCCTGAAAAGTTCCTCGCCTGTGGAGCTGAAGCTCAGCACTCTCCCCTAACTCAGCAATGGGAACTTTTCGGAGCCCCTAAGTCTCCATGAAACCCAGGGGCGGTTCACTGCGTCCAACTTGCTGAGCGCTTGTCTTGGCTGCCACGTTGGTGGCTGCCAACCCCCCTTAGCAAGTATAGTGTACTTACACCCTATACTTAGCGTGGTAGGCTTCGTCCTATGCGCACAAAACTGATGGCCGGCGCCGGTGACCCGCGTTGTGCTTGGCGCGTGCTTGTGTCGGGCCTCGAATCCATCGAGACGCCGTCCTAACGGAGCCGACCAAGGCAAACGATGCTAGAGCGGATGGCGCCTGCCCGCCGACCGATGGTCTGCCGCAGCGAACGATCGCGGGGCTGAAGGGGAACAGTTCTCTTGCGGCCTGGTAGAAGCCTGTCAGCGCTTGGGCTAATCGCAAAGACCACGAGTTGGAGGCACATTGCTGGCCGTAGAAGCGTGTCACCCTGTCGCTGGCCCTTGCAGCTGGTTGTCGTCGTCTTTGGCAGCTGCGTGGTCGGAGTAACCAGCGCCACGCCGTCAGCAGTCAACAGAATCCTGGCCATCTTGTTCGGCGGCGGCCTCCTCTTTGTCCTTCGCCGCAGTGCCGGCTCGCGTCAGTGGGGCATTCGTCCGGGCCGAATCGGGCGCCTCACCAAGATGGGGGTGGGATTTGGACTTGGAGCACTGGTCGCCTCCGCTGCCCTCTTTCTTGCGGCGCTAACCAGTTCTGAAGTGTGGTGGACAATCGTGCTTTGGGCTCTCGGACTGACGGCACTCGCTATATGGGCAGATCGGTGGGAGCGTCGTACCGCCCCGTGGTTCCAGTATTCGTCGCATGAGGTTGCTCCGCCTCCTGGTCTTGTCAAGGAGGACCAAAACGCTCAGTTCTTTAGCGATCGGGGTGGCTTCTTGTGGCGCAAGCGGATATGGTTTGCTGCCACTGGAATCAAGCCTACCGAGTTTGCGGCCAAGGAATTGGCTCGACTGGACGTACTGCGTTGGGATGAACCCATTCCAGTGATCTGCAGGGGTCGTATGCGATGGTGGTGGTTTGGCGAACGGTTCTACAGCGAGACCGAAGGCTACCGGGGTAGGGACGTAAAGGCTCTCGTCCTCCAACAGCAGCGGCGGAAGGAGCGGAGGCTAGAGCACGCTCACGATCTGATGGCGATGGGTGAATTTAGCCGCACGCGAGAGCCGATTCCTCAGGCAGTGCGACGACTCGTGTTCCGCCGGGACGGAGGTCGCTGCGTAAAGTGCGGCAGGACTAAGCCATTAGAGTTCGATCACATCATCCCGCTGGCTCTGGGCGGAGCCAGCACGGTCGACAACATCCAAGTGCTTTGTACGGACTGCAACCGGGAGAAAGGCGATTCCCTGGGTTGAGGACGAGTTGCCACTCCGCATCCCTCAAACCAATGGACCGACGCGCTAGGGAGCGCACATTCTCGTAGCTCCCTGGGGCAGACTAAGGTTGTCGGTCTCTTACAGGCAATGGAGTTGCCTGAGAGCGCAGGTCTTCAAGATAAAGGCTGTGCTCGCTTCGAAGCGCCACTCTTCTCCTCTCCTCTGGAAGCGTCCGGACCTCAGCATCCGGTTACACTCCCTAGGTTAGCCAGCAATTGTAGAGGCATGCCATGCCGGAGAAGTCGACGCGATCACGAACTCCACGGACCTTCGGAGACTTCCTGCGGTCTGAGCGTGAGGCGCGCAGTTGGTCCAGAGACCTCGTTGCTGAACGTTTGCGCTATGCGCGGTCAGCCTTGGAAATGCTGGAGGCTAATAAGACCAAGCCAAGCGTTGAGACACTGGCGCAGCTGGGTGTCCTCTTTGAGTGGGACTTCAATCGCGTCATGACGTGGTTTGGGGCACGAGAGGCGCGGGGAGTAAGCCGCATCGCTAACGAGATCGGTATTCGTCCACTACTCTTGGAGGTCTTCGATACCGCCCGCCAGCTCGACCCGAATCAGCTGGAATTCGTCCGGACCTTCTGTCAAGCGCTGGTCGCAAAAGAACATGGTCACGCGCGTCGTCGGGGTACAGGACCGAGTTGAACCGCCCCGGGAATCCTGGAGGGACTGATGTGCCCTGCCTTTCGTGGAGTCGGCAGACTGGATATCTCATGCCGATTCCCGGGGAGGAGCCATGCCGAAGAGGTATCCGCCGGCGTTCCGACGCAAGGTCCTCGACCTGCTGACGGCGGGTCGGTCGGTCGCAGCAGTCGGCGCCGATCTCGACGTGAGCACGCAGACCATCTACAACTGGCGCGAGCAAGAGCTGATCGACACCGGTCAGCGACCGGGGCTGTCGAGTACCGACAACGCCGAGCTGGCCGCGGCTCGGAAGAGGATTGCGGAGCTTGAGGCCGAGCTGGCCGCCACCCGCCGAGCCGCGGAGCTCATGAAGAAGGAGGTGGTGCGCCCAAAAGGCGATACGCAGCCGTGTCGGTGATGGCCCACGAAGGGCTGCCGATTCAGGTTGCGTGCCGGGTCCTGGCCGTGTCCGAGTCTGGCTATTACGCCTGGCGATCTCGAGCTCCGTCCCGTCGGGCAATTCGTCATGTCTGGCTGACTGGCCTCATCGCGGAGGTGCACCGTGCCTCGCGGGGCACCTACGGGGCTCGTCGCGTGCAGGCGGAATTGACCATCGGTCAGGGGGTACCTGTCGGCCACCAGGCGGTCGAAATCCTGATGCGGCGAGCCGGGCTGAAGGGAGTGCCGGGCACGAGGAGACGGTCGACTCGGCAGACCCCCACGGCATCCGATCTGGTCGATCGCAACTTCCAGCGGTCGGAGCCCAACCAGCTGTGGGTCACCGACATCACCGAGCACCCCACCCGCGAGGGCAAGGTGTACTGCTGCGTCGTCCTCGACACCTTCTCGCGTCGGGTGGTTGGCTGGTCGATCGCCTCAACCCCGGATGCGTCGCTCGCCACCAACGCCTTGTCGATGGCGATCGCCAACCGTGGTCCCGCTCCGGGCACCGTGATTCACTCGGACCACGGCACCCAGTTCTGCTCCTGGACCTTCACCCGTCGCGCGCAGGAATCGGGCCTGGTGGCATCGATGGGATCGATCGGGGATTGCTACGACAACGCCGTCATCGAGTCCTTCTGGGGCAGGATGCAAACCGAACTGCTGGACCGCAAGAAGTGGCGGACCCGCATTGAACTGAGCAACGCGATCTTCGAGTACCTCGAGATCTTCCACAATCGGCAGCGACGTCACAGCGCGCTCAGGATGCGGACGCCGATCGAGTATGAAATGATCCGAGCCGATCAACAGCCAGTGGCATGAAGTCCAACAACCCGAGTCCACCGAACCCGGGGCACATCAGACGGCAGCCAGCGTCGCCGGCAGCGCCCAGACAGGCGCTGACCTCGACCCAACCGGGCTGCCTTGATCATCCGCGAGTCGGCACCCTGACCCGCCGCGCACCCCTGCTTTCGGAAGTCAGCGGCGACGCGATTGTTCGATTAGTGTCCGCCACGGGCTATTGACGATCAAAGGCGACATGTCGTGGGCGGGTGAGCGGCAGGAAAAGCGGCTCAGTCGATTCGCACAGCAGCCGGGCCGAGTCGTTCGAGGAGCCGGTCACGTAGCATTTCAAACACGTGACGCTCACGCTTCCACAGGAGCTTCACAGAGCGACCGTCGGCCTGTATCAGGCGCAACCGGCCGGTGATGAGGCCGTGGCGGAGGGACGCCCCACGTATCTCGGCCCACGGAATCCAGATGTTGGTCCGTTTGCGAGACAGCAGTTCATTGATTTCACTCATATCGAAGTGTCGCGGGCTTGACTGGCGCGCCGCACCTTCGAAAGCCGCCGCCTGCCCTGGGCCAGAGCTCTTGGTGATTGTCGTTGCCAATCCGAGGCTGACTCGAAGCAGGCCATCCGGGCACAGCCACAATTCACCTTGCACCCAGTCGGTCCATCCGGTGGTGCAGGACGTCGTAAGGAGAAGCGAGTCCTGACCGGCCGCTCCCAATACCGCCTCGCTGGCTGGCCCTGCTAAGTCTGCCATCACGTCCGTATGACGCCGAGCCTTCGGCACACCTGCCGTGTTTCCTTCTTCACAGTTTTTGGTATATTCATAGCCACAGTGAAGAAGAGGGTAATTGTGAAGATAGAAGGCGGGTTCGAGGCTGAAGCGCTCCGCATCCTCCGCGGAACCCCTGGCATGACGGTAGTTGCCGAGCCCCGAGGGTTGGACCGAGGCGTCGACGCAATTATCCGCTTTGCGGGCACCCGCGCGACAGTCGCAATCGAGTTTAAGCACCGAGCAAATGCAGCCACCGCATGGCAGCTCGTGCAATACGCGCGCGCTAACCCTAAAAGGCCAATAGTTGTCATCGCAGGCGAAACGACTGCTCAGGCAAGAGAGATCCTTGGCGACCACAACATTGGACTTATAGACGGCTTGGGTAACGCGCATATCGAACTGCCGGGACTTCTGTTCCACCTGGAGGGGCCTCTTCGCGAATCACGGCCGGCTACGACTGGCCCTCCGACGAAGCTCAGCGGTAAGGCGGGCTTAGCCGCGCAGGCCCTATTGCTTCACCCTGATCGCGGCTGGCAGATCCAAGACTTGGCAAAGGACGCCGGGGTATCGGCCGGCCTGGCGCACCGCGTACTCGAACGGCTGGAAGAAGAGGCGATCGTGACGTCTAAAGGCACTGGGCCAAAACGCGTGCGCCGCGTAGCCAATCGGACCGCCCTCCTAGATCTCTGGACTGAGGAGAACGTTGAGCGACCAACGCGCACGCTCGGCCACGTCCTCGCGCAGACGCCGCAGCAACTCATTACTAAACTCGGCACAAACCTTGAACGCGCTGGAATCGACTATGCGCTTACAGGCGCTGCTGGCGCGAGCCTCCTTGCCCCATTCGTTACGGCGGTCCCAGTCGTAGACGTGTGGGTCACGGCAACTGCAGCGCCAGATGAACTGCGACACAAAGCCAACGCGGAGCCTGTAACAAGCGGTCAGAACGTCGTCTTCCTACAAGCCAAGGACGACACCCCACTGGCATTTCGAGAGCAGGCTAAACGACTATGGGTAGCCAACCGTTTTCGCCTATATGGTGACCTGCTCCTCGATCCCCGACGAGGCCGCGAGCAGGCCGAACACCTCCGTCGAGAGGTGATCAAGTTTTGAGCCGGCGGGGGCACCACACCGACTACGACGAAGCGACAACCATCAGGTGTGAGCGTGTTCTCCTAACGCTCTTAGGCGACCTCGGTCCTTGGCGGGAGCGAGTCTACCTGGCCGGCGGCCTGGCACCGCGCTATCTGGTAGGGCAGCTTCCGGAGGGCGCGCGCGCTCACGTCGGAACCACCGATGTCGACCTGGTGATCGGCCTGGCGCTCGGCGACGAGACGCCCGAAACCTATCGCACCCTTCAGAACAACTTGGAAAAGGCTGGCTTTGAACAGCGGGAGCCGAGCTTCCGTTGGGCTCGCGACGTAGATGGCGCAACCATCTTCGTCGAGTTTTTATGCGAGACGAAGGAGGTGGCGCAGGGCCGGATCTTCCGCCCAAAGGGCGAGTCCGCTGGAGCAAAACTCGGTGCCTTCAATGTGCGAGGTGCCCAACTGGTGCGGGACGATTTCATTGAGCGCAACATCGCAGGCGAACGCCTAGACGGCGGCGGGCACTCGCGAGTTACGGTGCGGGTGGCGGGCGTGCTGTCCTACACGGTGCTAAAGGTCTTCGCGTTCCAGGACCGGCACGAGAATAAGGACGCCTACGACCTGGTGTTCACGCTCCTTAACTACGCTGACGGTCCAGAAGGTGCTGGACGAACCGCCGCGTCCAGCGCGATCGCCAAGCACCCGCAGGTGGCCGAGGCAATGGGTCTCCTTGAGGAGCGATTTCGTGACATTGGCTATGACGGCCCGAGCGCCTACGGCTCGTTCCTCGCCGCCGGAGATGATATTGATGGCCAAGCCCGCTTCCGCCAGGAGGCCGTTCAAACGGTTCGGGAATTTATCCGTCGATTCGGGACCACTGGCTAAGGGGCTACTGCCCTCAAAGAACGGCTAAGTTCGGGCACACCTGCCGTCGCTGGGTTTGGAAGAGTGTCCCCAACCGTACAAGTTATGAACTCCGCTTGAGGGCCGAGCTGAGTCCGCTACTCGTAAAGCAGTCGCCAGCCTTGCTATGCCCCCAAACCAACGGTCGCGGGTCTCACGGCTGGCCGGGTCAGTCGGATCATGCTTATCGCGGCTCCAAAGTTCCAGGCCAAGCCCGGTAGGCTCAGCAGCAGTGGCGCCAGGCCGAGCTGGCTGTAGAACCCGGTGCCGCCGAACGCCGCGGGAACCGCCGCGGCGCTGCCAAGGGCCGCGACCCAGGCGATCCACGCGTTCCAACGGGGGAGGACGCTTGTGCGCTGCACGGCGAAGGCGTAGGTGCCTTGCACCAGGATGAGCAGTAGGTAGTCAACCGCCCCCAGCGCGGAGAAGGCACCAGCCCAGAGCGCGCTCGTCGCCGAGGCATCGCTCTTGCTCGCCGCCTCGGTCACGGCAGCGATCAAAAGGCCGAAGCCAACGAATCCCACTGCCAGGCCCACCACGTAGGCGAGCATTGCGAGGTCGCCAATGGAGACCCAGGCTCCCCCGGCACTGCGGATCAGGTCGCGAATCCCAACGAACCAGACCAGGAGCATCGTGAAGTCGAGGCCGAAGACGAGCGCGGCGGCGATAATGAGCATCGCGTGCTCGTGGACGTAAGTGGTGAACTTCGGTGCGTCCGTGAAGTCCGGTGGCGACCCGGCGGCGAGGTAAAGGCTGAACCCCACGATGTACAGAACGACGGCGGTGATGCCGGCCCAGCCGGCGAGCCGAATCCACTCCCTTTGGGGCATGCCAGTCCTCCTAGCTGACTGCGCCGGTCGGCGCGCCAAGCAGCCCCAACTGGCTCACCACGGCCAACCGATCGTACTGGCCGCGGCTGTTCGCGAGCTTTCCGCTGCGCAGCTCGTAGATGCCGATCATCGGAAAGCTGATCGTTTTGCCGGTGGGTGGAACAGCGCCCTGCGGCGAGGCAAGCGGTCCCGTGTGCTTCCCGCTGAAGACGAATTCGGCGACCACGGTGTCACCACTTTCGACAATGTTGCTGACCTGGCTCTGCCTTTCTGAGAAGGCGTCGACGATGGGCTTGAACATGACCCGGACGCTCTCAGCGCCTCGGGAGACTCCGTCCGGGTTTGACAATTCCACGTCCGGCTGACACATGCCGACCAGCATGTCGAGATCGCCTCGATTGACGGCATCCAGCCAGTTGTTGACGAACTCGGTTCCTTTGCTCATTTCTTTCACCTCGGGCGCCACGGTACATCCTCGATGACCGGCTGTATATCGACAGTTCTGTCGACTTTTAGGGTTCGAGCAAGCCGTGCTCCATCGCGAAAAGGGCGCCACCGGCGCGGGTCGTCACGCTTGCCTTTTCGTAGATGTGGGCTACGTGGGTGTGCACCGTCGAGATGGAGATGAAGAGCCGGTCACTGATCTCCCGCATCGAGCGGCCGCGGGCCAGGAGGCGGAGGACCTCGACCTCGCGGTCAGTCAAGCCCGCTGGCCAGGCCGGGCGTTTCCGTTGCGACCGTTGACCCGCGGCCTTCAGGACCGCCGTGACCGCTTCGCGGTCGAGGCCGGGCTGCGCCTCCAGGACCCGCGCCGCCGCCTCAGGCGACAGCGCGCGGCGGTGCGGGCGTTCTTCCCCTAGCGCGTGGTAGACGTCGGCCGCGGCCAGGATTCGAGCACCCCGGGGCTGGGCGGCCGCGGGTGCGCCCCGGTGATAGCCAGAGCCGTCGATGCGTTCGTGATGCATGCCAGCCAGCTGGGCCACGGGTGCCAGTACCGGCGAGCGAGAGAGGATGCGCTCGGTGTGATAAGGATGGAGTCGTACCTGCTCCCGCTCGCCCGTTGTGAGCGCGCCAGGTTTGTCCCAGACGCTGGTCGCCACGCAGGCCCGTCCCAGGTCGTGGAGGAATCCTGCCCGGCGGAGGTTGGTCGCCTCCAACTCAGATAAGTTACAGGCACGCGCTGCGCCTTCGGCAAGAGCCGCCACCCCGGCGGAGTGACCGTGCAGGTAGGTGGACTTGAGGTCAACGAAGTCCGCGAATCCTTGGACTACCTCGTCCAGGCGGCCCTCGGATACCAGCTGCTGGGGTGCGGGTTCGGCAGCGAGCGCATCCATCCAGATGTCCTCGCCTTCGACCGTCTTCAGCAACTCGTCCGACCGACGCAGGAAGGCCTGCGCGATATCGGGGTCCAGTCCTCGGCCCGACCAGCGCCGGATCGCATCCACGGTGACCTCCCGCCCGCCGACGTCGTGGAACATGACTGCGGCGAAGGCGACGTGAGCGACGCGAGCTGGGAGAGCGATCGCATCCTTCGCGAGCCCCTTCGGCATTCCGTGACCGTCCCATCGCTCGAAGGTTTGGTACAGGCATGCCGCGACCCTGTCGTTGAGATAAAAGCGACGCGCCATCCGGGCGGCGACCTCGCAGTCGGCCCGGACGCCGCTTCGCGCAACCGACCGACCGCGCAGGAGGAAGGCGGCCCACAACGCGGGCCGGCGCCATACTGGTATCGACCTTCCAAAGCTGGCTAAAAGCGCGAAGGCATCGCTGGGGTTGGTGAGGTCCGTCATGTCTCCCCTGGGCCGCAAGTCGTTGTCGGCTTCGCCGAAGGTCGTGGCGTACTCGGGCATGGGCGCCGTGCAGCCGACAAAGCGAAGCAGCGTCGTGTAGTAGACGTCCGAAGCGTCCTCGCGGCTCAGTCTCAGGTCGCTGGCCATGCCGGTCGCCAGCACGCAGGCGCGCAGCGCCTGCTCCGGGGGATGGACCGCGGCGAGATCGGTCACCAGTGATAGGCCGGCCAGCAGCTCGGCCAGTCTCAGGTCAGCGATTTTCCGGGAACCTCATTCAGCCACACTGATCCATCGACCTGGCGACCGCCAGGTTGAACAAAGGATTGGTCCACCTTCTGGGGTGATCATCCCACGGGGACCGAGCGTAGACTCCACGTTGACGATCACACTGGTGACCACACACGGGCGACTGCGGTGGCTGCAGCGAGTCAAATGGGTGGTGTCCCCAGCCGTACAAGTTATGAATTCCACCTGCCCGCAGAACTGTGTATCTTGGCTCGTATGGGTACGCGGCGACGACGGGTGCGCTAGCGATTTCCAAGCGCTCACGGGTGCTCCGCGCACCGTAGAACAGCAAACAAGAACATCACAGCCCCATCGAACGGACCTTGACCGCGCTTATCGAACACGCGAGCAACCCCTCGACTGCCGAGCGTGACACGCGTCGCCGATTCGGCATAATACCTGACGGGGGGATTGATGAGCAGGGAGGACCATGATAGGAGAGAGCAACGCGCAGGTATTTCGGCGTGTGATGGACGAGTGCTTCGGCCGGGGCGACCTAGCGGCCGTCGACCGGCATTTCCGAGAGGACTTTCAAGAGCATGAGCCCGTACCCGGCCCGCAGACCGGGCGCGAGGGCGTCAAGCAGATCATCCGGGTCATGCGCGGCGCTTTTCCCGATCTGCGAGCGTCCATCGAGGACTTCAGCGAGGTCGGCGACAAGCTCTGGGCGCGGGTCCGGTTCAGCGGCACCAATACGGGCGAGCTGATGGGCGCGCCGGCGACCGAAAAATGGGCCAGCTTCGAAGCGATCGACTGTGTGCGCTTCGTCGACAGCAGGCTGGCCGAGCACTGGGACGTCGTCGACATGCTGGGCCTACTGCAGCAGCTCGGCCACGCGCCGGCACCTGCGGCCGCCCATTAGTCATCCGGATGAACCTTGACTCGAAGCTAACCTCTGGAGACCCTGGCACTTTAGGGCGCCGGGTGGGTCCGAGCCTCGGGACGAGCTCTTGATAATCCTTTCGAGTGATTCTCGAATTCGCCAGCCCGGTTCATAACTTGTTCTGGAAGTGTCCCCGACAGGATTTGAACCTGTGCTCCTGGCTCCGGAGGCCAGTGCTCTATCCAGGCTGAGCTACGGGGACACGAACGGAACCCGATTATAGGGAGGCTGGTGATCGGGCAGTCAGCGCTTCGCGACCTGCCTTTCGGAATCCGTTACAGACGTGACCCCCTTGATTGACGGCCGCCCATAAGCTGGCATCAGGACAGGCCAGATCGAGCGAGCCGCCTGTTCAGGAGGTGGGGACCTTGCGGCGTTTCTTGAACCCCTGGATTCTGCTTGTCATCGCTTCGGCCGTCCTTGCCTGCGCCGAAGTCTGGCCGAACCCCGCTTAACCGGTTTTCATTGTCAAGTTTGGCTTGCTAGACTGTAGGTTGTGCTTACTAAGCGGCGGGCGGGGCGTCCGTCAACGGACGGCCCCGCTGCGCCGAGTCCGCTCGGACGCCGGATCCGCCAGGCCCGGCAGGAGCTCGGGCTCAGCCTCCGCGAGGTGGCCGGCGACGACTTTAGTCGAGCCTTCCTGAACCAGATCGAGCTGGGTCAGGCACGGCCGTCGACCCAGAACCTGCGCATCATTGCGCGCCGGCTGCAACGCCCCATCGAATATTTCCTCGAGGACCCGGGCGACTCCACTGCGGCACTCGAGCTGGCGCTGGCCGAAGCAGAGATGGGGCTGCACCAGGGCGAGACGGCCCGTTCCGAGACGCTCATGATGGATCTGCTCGCTCGCCCCCTCCCCAACGAGCTGCGCACCCGGGCGCAGCTGACGCTGGCGGCCGCCCAGATCAAGCAGGGGCGGCCGGAAGATGCGCGGCCGGTTCTCGAGGAGGCCATCGCCGTCGCCGAACGGGCGCAGTGGCATCAGCTCCTCGTCGAGCTTTACGACCGAATGGGCAGTGTTTATTACTTGCTTCGCCGGCCGCACGCCGCCGGGCAATGGTTCGACCAGGCGCTCGAGCGCTATCAGGCCAGCGGTCTCGAGGATCCCGTGCTGAAAGCGCGCATCCTCGGCCACCGCGCCAACCTCCATTACGTGGCCGGCCAGCCGATCGAAGCCATCGCCGCCTACGAACTGGCGATCGCTGCGGCTCAGCAGGTCCTCGACATGCCCGCGCTGGCTGGGATCTATGAAGGCCTGGCGCTCTCGCTTCAGCAAACCGGCCAGTATTCGCGGGCGCTCGCCTACGCCCAGAAAGGACTTCGCATCTTCGAGACGCTTCGCGACGTCCGGATGGCCGGGCAGCTCCGGCTCAATATGGGCGACATGATGCTGCAACAGGGACGAGCGGTCGAATCGGAGCGGCTGTTCAGCGAGGGGGCCGAGCATCTCCGACGCATCGGTGACCGCGAGCTCTTGCCGCACCTGGTCGCCGGCATGGCTGAGTCCGCTCTGGAACGGAAAGAGCTGCAGCGCGCCAGCGAGCTCATCGATGAGGCGGTCGACCTGGCTACCCATTCGAGTGACCCCCTGGCGATGGTCGCCGTACACCGGGTGGCCGGACGGGTCGCCCACGCGGGTGGGCGGCGGGCAGCGGCGCACCGGCATTTCAAGCGCGCCCTCGAGGTGGCGAACACGATCGAAAACCCCGACCTGCGCGCCCGGGTTACCTATGACTTCGCACGCGTGCTGGAAGCCGAAGGGGATGCGGCACAGGCCGCGCTGCGTTTTCGCCAGGCATACGAAGCCGGTCGAGCCGAGCGGACGCGGTCGGGCGCTGTAAGCGAGCTGGATGCATGAGTAAGCAGCACTTGACAGGGCGTGAAGAAACGTCCCATAATGACGGCCACGGACGGTTGCGTCGTTCTTCGAGAACGATCCCCCCGCCACCGACCGGATCGTACATGTCAAAAGTTTTGTCAATTTCGCATTCTGCGATAGACTGATCACACACAGTCAAGGGGGATCAATGGACGGGTATTCGCGAAAGGTTGGAGCCAGGCTCCGGAGCCTGCGCAAGCAACGGGGCTTGACCCTCCAGCAGGTGGAAGTTCTTTCGAACAAACGCCTGAAGGGTTCACTCCTCGCTGCCTACGAGCGCGGCGACCGGAATATCTCGGTCACGCGTTTGCACCAGATCGCCACCCTCTACAGCGTCCCGGTCAACCAGCTGCTGCCGGAAGAGCTGGAAGGCGTTGGCGAGCCGGCCCTCCCGCCCAAGCTCGCGATCGACCTCACGCAGCTCCACGGACTGCCGGAGCGCCAGGGGTCGATCCTCTCCCGCCACGTGGCGCGGCTGCAGCAACAGCGCCATGACTTCAACACGCCGGTGGTGACGTTCCGCGCCGACGACCTCGAGCAACTGGCGGCGGCCTACAAGACCTCGCCTGAAATGCTACGCCGGTCGTTGCAGGAATGGGGTGTCTTCCGCTCGGGCGAACCCGGCGAGCGGCCGGAGATCGAGCGCGAGTCGCCCTCCGACCAGAAAGACGAGACCTAAAAGGGGATCTCGCCCTGGGGCTCCCCAGGGGTACGACCGCGCTCGACGCGTAAGTCCGCGACCGTCGCCGGATGGGGCGCGTCGTCTTCGGGTCGCGGTTCGTCTTTCACGGGCAGGCTCTCGATCCGCTGGCGCGCTTCCTCCAGCTTCCGCTCGCAGAGCTGCAGGTACTCGCGGCCGCGCGCAACCGCGGCGATCGCCTCTTCCAGGCTCAGCTTCCCTTCCTCGAGCGAGCGCAGCGTCGCATCGAGCTGTCCCAGCGCCTGCTCGTACGTCAGCGATGCATCGACGGTCATGGAATCGCCTCGTCCACGGTGGCCTCGAGCCGGCCGGCTGCGAGCAACACCCGCACCGGCTGACCCTTGTGGGCTTGATCCGCATCGCGGATGATGGCGCCGCCGCGGCCATCGAGGGTGATGCTGTAGCCACGCTTGAGCGTCTGTTCCGGTGCCAGCGAGCTCAGCCGTACGGCCTGGCTCTCGAGGGCAGCGGCCCGTTCCCGCACGCCTCGCCCGGCGAGGCCGAGGAGTCGCTCGCGCAGCGACTGCGTCTGCTGCCGGCCCAGGCCGATCCGCTGGTGGGTCGCCTCGTCAGACCGCTGTAAGCGACGCCGGCTTTCCTGCAACGCCCGGTCGCGCTGGCGCCAGACTTCGCGCGGCTCCCGCTGTCGCAGCATCCCCTCTAGGTGGGTGAGGCGCTCGCGCCGCCGCAGGTGGAGGTCGCGAGCCAGCCGCGTGAGCGATTGGCCCCGCGCCTGCAGCTGGTGCGCGGGCGTGATCAGAGCGGTCAGCCCTGCCCGTTGCAGCCGCTGGCTGCGCTCGCCCAGCTGCCGGAGCAGGTCGGCCTTCTTCGGCACCACGATCTCCGCAGCGGCCGTCGGCGTCCGCGCCTCGCGGTCGGCGACCAGATCGGCCAGGGTCCGGTCCGAGGTATGCCCGAGCGCGGTGATCACCGGGATGCGCATGGCCTGGATGGCGCGAACCACCGCCTCCTGGTTGAACGCCATCAGTTCTTCGAAGCTGCCGCCGCCGCGCGCCACGATCACCACGTCGGCGACCAGGTCCTGGTTGCACTGCCGGAGGGCCGC
>Ga0207416_1003608_pt1 | contig 14549 bp, 13 predicted proteins | sample PaiPotPPM11metaG_FD_184107 | JGI IMG/M metagenome (GOLD analysis project Ga0207416, IMG submission 184107) | Iron sulfur acid spring bacterial and archeal communities from Banff, Canada, to study Microbial Dark Matter (Phase II) - Paint Pots PPM... ...
ATTCAATCCCCGTGAAGTCGACGCTAATCTTGGTCGCGTCGCGTGTGACGTTGAGCACCGCCCAGCCATGGTCGTTGCCGACAACAGAGACCCCGCTGGGGAGCGCCGCGGCTCGCAGCCATGCGCTGGGCACCGCGAAAGCGATATCACGCAGGCCGTTTTGATTCCGGGCGTAAAGCGTCATGCCGGCGCCGTGCCGCGCGACTTTGAAATCGGTTTGCGTCAGGCGCTTCATGAAGGCGGCGGCTTGTTCCATGTCGATGGTCCGCAGCTCGCGCCGTTTCTCGGCCGTTTCGATCCCCGATAAAGCGCCGGCCAGCGGCGAGAGGTACTCCGGATGCTCGAGCAGGTCGTGCGGGTGGCTGTATACCATGCGCATGGTTCGATTCCGCACGACGAAGCGCGTGACGCCATCGTACCAAGCGGCGACCGTCGCAGGCGGCACGTTCGCATCGCCCATCTCGCCGAGCGACGCGAGCTTGCCGTTGGGCATCACAGGCACCGCCCACACGCGCCCGGACACAAAGCTGCCGTGGTAGTATGGGAGCGTCGGCGGGCCGCCGTTATCCCCAGTGTAGTAGTACGCGTCATAGCCGATGCTTTCGAGCACGTGGGTGAGCATCGGCTGCGGGTGCACGCCGACCGGCGAGGCGTAGGTGTACACCGGTATGCCGGTCGCTCGCTCGAGGCACTTTGAATTCTTGAGGATCAACGCTTCGATCTGCGCCTCGGACAGCGCATTGCGTTCGAGTGCGCTCGCGTACCAGTTGTGATCCCAACCGCCGTGCGATCCGACGTTTCCGAACTGCGCGACTTCGCGCACTAAGCCGGCGCCTTTGCCGCACGCCTCGAAGCCCTGCCCGTCGCCGACGGTATCTTCATCGGGACCGGCCGCGATGTCGATCTCCATGTGCACGTCGCGGCGAAACAGGTGATGTTTGAGGAGCAGCGCGACGCCGGTGCGATCGCTCGCCCCGTCAAAATGCCAGCTGAAAATGAGCGCTCCGACGCCGCCCGGCGAGGGCACGAGATGGGGCATGCGCGCGGCGTCCACGACGAAGCTCTCCACGATCCAGCGCAGGGGGAGATCATCGCCGTCCGCAGCGAGCGCGCCGACAGGCAGCGCAGACCAGAGAAACTTACCGCCGCCGGCGTCGCGCTCGGCCAGCACGGGAATGCGTCCAGCGCGGGCGATGACCGTCGCTCCGCTATCCGCGGATACTGCGTTCGCCAGCGGGTACACGAGCCGGCCGTAGCCGTAGCCGGTCACGGCGTTTTGCGGGTCAAGCTTGCCGGGCGGCACGTGCCATAATCTCGCCAGCGCTGCGCTTGCGAATTGCAAAGAGCCGCGCACGTACGCCGCATTTTCAAGCTCTTTGAAGCGGCCGTAACGAATGCCGAGCACGGGCTCAAACCGGCCGGCGTCGAGAAACGCACCGGCGTTATCCTTCGTACCGGCGTCGTATATCACCGCGACGCTGCCTCCGCCGTTGCCAAAAGCGAGCACGCGGCTTTCAACGTCGTCGGGCAGACGCCGGTCGAGCCCGTCCGGAAACACGAGCACCTTGAAGCGGCGCTTGAGGGCCGCCGGGTCCATCAAGGAAAAGTCGCCCACCGACAGCCACTCGTGAGGCACGCCTTCTTCGCGGAAGACTTCCTCTATCGAACCGCGGATTGCGCTTCGGCTTGCCGCCTCGGCAGGGTCAAACACGATGGCGACGTCGACGACGTCGCTGCCCGCTTCGGCGCGCAGCCGCTCCAGCCGGAGGCCCAAGACGATCGCGAGAACCAGCAGCAAGAGCGCGGCGATGGCAACGCGGGTCGACCTCATCCCACCAAGCCGCCGCGTTCGGCGATCGTCCAGCCGAAGATTTTCACGCGATCGCGCAGCCGAACCGTGCCGGCCGCGTACACGCTCTTGAAGGCATCGGGGCTGCCGATGCGCGATCGGGAACCGACGATCACGTTCCCCTCGACGAAAACGTTGCCGATGATTTCGACGTCGCCGGCGATGCTGAGGTCCTGACGGGTCACGACGTTGCCTTCGATGCGGACGCCCGGTTGGAGGAAGATGGACTTGTGCGCCTTGATGTCGCCGCGAATCACGCTGTCGGCGCCGACCTGCAGCGTGCCACGCACGACGAGATCTTGTGCGAGGTTGGTGCCGCGCGGCAGGCTCAATCCCTTCGCGCCGAATACCACGACGTCTTGGATGGTCGGGGTGACCGTCGCGGCGGCGTGTGGCGCTTCGGTGACGATCGGCCGGCCCCACAAGCGCTGGAATTTACAGTGCTCGCGCAGCAGGATGCTGCCGTCGGCGCTGGCGGATTGCCCCAGGTCGCAGTATTCGCCGGCCAGGACGTTGTTCGAAGCGTCGATCCAACGGCCGATGCGAACGTTTTGGCCGAGCGTAGCATCCCCGTCGCATGCCAGCGTGCGCAGAGACGCACGGTCTGCGACGACGGCGGCGCCGCGGCTGTAGCAGTCGCCGAGCTTCGCGCCGCGGCCGACGTCCGTCTGTTCGAGCGACGCGACGATGCCGCCGATCGAGCCGCCGGGCGGCACGCGAAGCCGACCGCGCACCTCGAAGGCTTCCGGCCGCCGGAGATTGATGGAACCGTGGTACGGCAGCGGCACTCCGTTGGCAGGAAGCGCCGAAGCGACCTTCGCGCGGAACGACAGGCCGAAGAATCGCGGATTCCGGACATAGCCTTGATCGATGAGCAACCGCCGATTGTCGCGCGGGCGCGCGATCTCGATCGCTCCCGGCACGAAGGGCACCACGGCGAGGATGACCGTGCAGGCAAACGCCAGCAGCATGAGCCCGCTCACGGCCGCACCGCCGTTCGTTCGGTCTTCTCCCACGTCAGCGCTCGCCGGCGCAAAACGTCGCCCAGCGCGTCGATGAGTCCGGTGGCCGTGGTCCACGTGTTGTACATGTACACGAAGAAAAGGTAGGGAAGCAGATACATCCGCTGGTGCATGCCGTCGAGAACCTCCGCCGCGCCGATCTCGTAAACCGGCGCGAAATTGCCGAATGCGTTGTAGGTCACCACGAAGATGCCGATCCAAGCGGCGCCCCAGATCGGCATTGCGCCCATGAGGAACAGTGCGGCGCAAGCCACGAATCCTGATAGCAGCAGCAGGGGGATTGCGTAGACGAGCAGGAGCAGCATACCTTCGATTTTTTGCGTCGCGTTGAGGTAGTCCGAGCGCAGCAGCGGCAGCGCGTGGCGGACGAAGACGAGATTGTGGCCGCGCGCCCAGCGCCGCAGCTGCCGGAAACGTGCAGCCCACGTCTCCGGAACCTGCTCGTAGCATTCCGCGCGATTCGCGTACGCGACGCGCCAGCCGCGCGTGAACAGCTTGTACGTGAGATCGGTGTCCTCGGCGAGCTGGTTCGGGTCGAAACCGCCGAGCAGGGCGGCGATCTCGCGGCGGAAGCCGCCAACCGTCCCGCCGTACTGCGGCAGCAGATCCAAATTGTAGCGCGCCTGCTGATCGACTTGGTAGCCGCCGGTGCGCTCCATCGACAGCACGCGGGTGAGGAAGTTACGGTCACAGTTGAACGGCACGACGCGCCCCATGACCGCGCCCACCTCCGGATCGATGAACGCGTTGGCGAGCTGGCGCAGCAAGTCGCGCGCCGGCAGGTAGTCGGCATCGAACACAATCACCACCTCGTTCACGGCCGCCGCCAAGCCGGCGTTCAGCGCGTTTGATTTTCCGCGCGAGCCGTTTTGCCGGTACAGCGGCCGCACGTTGGCGTGCGCGGCTGCGTAGCGCTTCAAGATGGCTGTGGTCCCGTCGACGGAATGATCGTCGATAGGGATCACTTCGATTCTCTCCATCGGGTAGTCGGAGGCCAGGACCGCGTCGAGAACGCTTGCGGCGACGACCTGTTCGTTATGCATCGGGATCAAAACGCTCAAGGTCGGCATCCGGCCGTCGACGATGTCTTGATAGTACGGCCGCTGGCGGCCGGCCAGTCGGCTGATCGTGAAAATCGCGTGCCGAATTGCGTACACAATCATGATCGCGATGATGACGACGAGCCAGAGCTTGAGTACTACAACCACACCCAATCCTCCGAATGCTTGTCGAGCTTTTTCGACAGCCGGACGAGGGCTGCGGCGAACAGTCCGACGATCAGCGCGAAATCGAGCAGCGGGCCGAAGAACAGGTAGAGGTTGGACATGAGCAGCGGTCCGGTCTTGGCAAGCACCCACAAGAACGTCGCGTAGCGCGCGGCGCCCAGCAAAACGTCGTAGGCGAGCGCGATGAGGATCATGACGGCGGTCTCGACCGTGGTAAACGGAAACAGCGAACAGACCAATCCGACGACCACCGGCACCACGAGCCATACGGTGAGCATGGTCGTCAGGTACAGGCGCGAGAACTGCCATTGATCGTAGCCTGGATGGCCGACGATGATGAGATAGGCGGCCGATGCGACCAGCAGCGTCAGGTTGGAGATCAAGAAATAGCGCAGCGGCAGGGCGGGGCGGAGCAGTGCGAGCACGATGATGCCCACGACGCCGCAGGCCAGCCAAATCGCCAGCGTCTCATAGCCGTTCGAGGCCATCGGCGCGGCGACCGGCGCGATCGAAAAGATCAGGTAGCGATCGCCCTGCGGAGCAGAGGCGACGCCGCTTGTGTTGAGCGCTGCGGCCACGAACCGCGCAACGCCGTTTGCGACCGGCGCGGCGAAAATGACGACGCCGATCTCGATCACGAGTAACACGATCAACGCGGCGAGCCTGCTGCGAAATCCGCGAATGGGCAGCCGGCGGTACGAGCGATGCGGAACGATTGAATGGCGCGGTTGATCAGCAGATTCGGTGATCGGCGCCGCTCCCGCAGGACCGGCAATGGATACCATGGAGTCGCTTATCTTTTTTCCTACGGGCGTCCGGGGGGTGCGGCTGGCAATATGAAAGGCAGCCCACCTCATACGGAGGATGCACGCGTGTCGTACTGCGTGTGGTACTATGGATGAGACTGAAGGGAAGGCTCGTTCGTTACGGCGGCCGACCGTCGGCCGCCACCGCGCCATAAGGCTTAGCGGCTGAGGTCGAAGACTTTGAGGTATTGGCTGGTGGCGAGGTAGAGGCGATTCCCGGCCACCGCCGGCCCGCGCCCGGTCAGCCAGCCGCCGACGAACCAGCGCCCCAGCGAGCGTCCATTGTCAGCGCGGTACGCGTTCAGCCAGCCGGTGGCTTCGGTCGCAAATAGCACTCCGCCCCACAGCACCGGCGCTTCATACATGCCCGCCGCCTTCACGCGCCACAGCTGGGAGCCGTCGGCAGCGCGCAGCGCAACCAGCCACCCTTCGCTGTCCTGCACGTAGATCGGCACAAAAATTCTGCCGAAGCCGACCGCGGGCGTGCCGAGCGGCAGCGGCCACGCGGAACGCGGCTCCATGGCGTTGCGCCACACCAGCTTGCCGGTTAGCGCATCGAGCGCATAGTACGTGCCGTTCTTGTTCGCTTCGCCGACGATCCAGCGCCGCGCAGAGCCGGCTCCAATTTGAAACCGATTGACCGACGCAAGAAAATCGAGATCGTACGCGTCGTGTGGGTTGACCGGTCCGTACAGCCAGCGCGTCGTGCCCGTTTTGATGTCGAAGGCGATCACCGAGTCCGAACCGGGGTCCGGGCCGGGCGGCGGGGCGTCCATGGGCGTCGGATTGCCCGAACCGATGTAGCCGATGCCGTCGTCGAGATCCAGCGCCGGCGTGGTGGTGATGCCCGAGCCGGTCCCGCGATAGCGCCGCGCAGACATCGTCCAGCGAAGAACGCCGCTGCGGGCGTCGAGCGCGATTTCCCGACCGCTATCGGTCGGCTCGTCGCTGATCATGCTGATGCCGAGCAGCACGAGGCCGTCGGCGACGACGGGCGACGCATACGTATCGTCGTAGCGCTTGGTGCTGCAAATCGTCCGGCGCCAGCGCTCGCGTCCGGTGCGCGCGTCGAACGCAGCCGCGAGGCAGCTGCCGCTATCGGCGTAGGCGAGTCCGTCCGCAATCGCGACGGATCCGAGGACACCTCTTGGTCCGCCGTACGGTTTGATGCCGGCAGGATTGCTGCCGAGATTGCGGCGCCATAACAAGCGGCCGCGCTCTGCATCAACGGCGTACACGCTGCCGGCAAACGTACCGAAATAAGCGATCCCGCCGACGACCGTGGGGGTCGATGTGATGCGGTCGTCAGCGGTGAAGGTCCAGCGCGCACGCAGATGCACGAACGATGCCTGGGACGGGCCGGGGGCTGTGCCTGTGTTGTTCAAATCGTGCCGGTAGGTGGGCCACGGGTCGCCCAGTGCGGCGACGAGCATTGTGAGGAGCGCCAGCAGATACGCGATCACGCGTGCAGCGTTCTTTGCGGCCGCTCGTCGTTCTTGCTCGAGCGTCAACAGGGGCGCCGGCCCCGCAGGAACGAAATCCCAAACACGGTCGGACCCATGAAAGGGAGGCGTTCGTGAGCAAACCCATCGAGCCCGAACACGTACTGCTCGAATTCTTTACGCTCTGTTCGTTTCAGCCTGATGATGAATCGGCGTCGCCCATACCCCTCTTCGTGTTGGGGTTCAGAGAAGGAGGCGAGCCGATTTTTGTTTGGTTGGTGAACAAGAATCGCTTCGACGGCTCGCGCCTGACCAAAGATGCGTACTGGCTCCATGCGCTTTCGAATCTCGAGGAATACTTCCACAAAAAGCTCGCTAAGTGCGCGGCCGAAGAAGGCAGCGTTCGCGGCGGCATCGAGCTCTTGGTCTCGACGTATCAAAAGCAGCTGCGCTTCGCCCCGTTTGCCCCGGTCGCCGACCACCCGTTTGGCTTGCGCAAGGCCGCCGCGTCGTTGACGGCCGTCTAGCTGCTTTTCCCGGACTTGCGACGTAGGGCGGCCGCGCGGCCGCCCTCGCCATGTTCCCGACCCTGCGGCGGCGAAGCGGTGCACAATCATGACCGCTATCGCGCTGCCGGTCGACGACGGAACCGTCGAACGCGTACCGACTCCCGAACTTCGCGAGACGCAGGCGCGCATTCGCGAGCTGGCTCGGGCCCGCAACGCGGTTATCTTGGCGCACATTTACCAGCGCGGCGAGGTACAAGAAATCGCCGACATCATCGGCGACAGCCTCAACCTGAGCCGCGAAGCCGCGACCACCAAAGCCGACGTCATCGTTTTCTGCGGCGTCCACTTCATGGCCGAGACCGCAAAGCTTTTGAGCCCCAGCAAACTCGTGCTGCTGCCCGACATGAAGGCCGGCTGCGGAATGGCCGACATGCTCACGGGCGATCAGACGCGGGCGTTTCGCGCGCAATATCCCGGCCGGCCGCTGGTGAGTTATGTCAACACGTATGCCGAGGTCAAAGCAGAATCTGACATCTGCTGCACGTCCACGAACGCGGCGCGCATCGTCGAGTCGCTGCCCGACGACGAGGTGCTCTTCGCGCCGGACCGCTATCTCGCCGGCTACGTGCAGAAAAAAGTACCACAGAAAAAGATCATCCCGTGGAACGGCTACTGCCCGACGCACTTCGTCATCCGGCCGGCGATGGTGACGGCCCGCAAGCAGCAGCATCCCGAGGCCCTCGTCCTCGCGCACCCGGAATGTTCTCCGGAGGTCCTCGCGATGGCCGATTATGTGGGCAGTACCCAGGGCATCATGGACTATGCGGGGCGCAGCGATCGCCGCCAGTTTATCATCTTGACCGAGGCCGGGCTTTTGCTGCGGCTCAAGCGGCTCCACCCGCACAAGCATTTCTATTCGATCGCGCCCTGCCCGCATTGCCCGTATATGAAGTTCATCGAACTCGACAAGGTGCTGGACTGCCTGGAGAACGAGCGCAATCCGATCGAGATACCAACGGACATCATGATCGGCGCGCGCCGCTCGATCGAGCGCATGCTTGCAGTCGCCTAGCCGCACCGTTGATCAAAACTGACGTTCTCGTCGTCGGTTCCGGCGCGGCCGGACTGCTGCTCGCGCTGCACTGCGCGGACCGTGGTCTGCGCGTCGCGCTCGCGACGAAAGGCACCCTGCAGGATTCAAACACGGCGTGGGCTCAGGGCGGCGTCGCGGCTGCGCTGAACCTCGAGGAAGACTCCCCGGCGGCGCACGTGGCGGATACGATCGCCGCCGGCGCCGGGTTGTGCAACGTGGAAGCTGCGACAGTAGTCGCGCGCGAAGCGCCGGAGCGCGTGGACGAGCTTGCTCGGCTCGGCGTTGCGTTCACGCTGTCGCTCGACGGCGGACTGGCGCTCACGCGGGAAGCCGCCCACAGCCACGCGCGTGTGGCGTTCGCCTCCGACCATACCGGCGAGGCCATTGCGACGACCCTTGCCGACAAGGTGCTGTCCGCCCCTTTCGTGACGGTGCACGAACGGGTCGCCGCGGTTTCAGCCTTGGTCAGCGGCGAGCGATGCCACGGCATGTGGCTCGTGAAGGGTGACGACCTCGTCCCGGTCTTCGCCGCCAGCACCGCGCTGGCGACCGGCGGCATCGGCCGCGTGTATGCGCGCACGACCAACCCGCCCGGCGCCACCGGCGACGGCATTCTGCTTGCGAGCGACGCCGGGGCCGCCGTCGCCGACCTGGAGTTCGTTCAGTTCCATCCGACGGCGCTGGCGGTAGCCGGCGCGCCGGCGCTGCTCATTACGGAGGCGGCGCGCGGCGAGGGCGCCGTCGTCGTGGACGGGCGCGGCCGACGATTTTGCTTCGCTGACGATCCGCGCGGCGAGCTCGCGCCTCGCGACGTCGTGGCGCGCTCGATCTTCGAACATCTGCAGCGGGGCGGGCAGGCCTTTCTCGATTTGCGGCCGATCGGCGCGGCGGCTGCAATTCGCGCGCGCTTTCCGTACATCGCGGCGGCGTGCGAGCAATTCGGGTTCGATATCGCCGAGCAACCGATCCCGATCGCGCCGGCGGCGCACTACCACATGGGCGGAGTGCGCACGGATCTCTGGGGCCGGACCTCTATTCTCGGGCTCTATGCGATCGGCGAATGCGCCTGCACGGGCCTGCACGGCGCCAATCGTTTGGCGAGCAACTCGCTGGCGGAATGCCTGGTGTTCGCCGCGCGCGCCGCCGACGACATCGCGAATCGGCGTTCGCCCGGGCCGGAGCAGCGGACCTTTGGTCGAGCGCCGGAAACGGCGAGCGTCATACAGGCTCCGAGCGACACTGCAGCGATCGCCGCCGCCGCGTGGGATGCGGCCGGCGTCGAACGCGAGGCGCGCGGCTTGGGCCGCTTGACTGATTCCTTGGCGGCCGATCGCCTTACCGCAGCGCCGGTGTCGCGAAGCGCGCTCGAGGCCCGAGCCGTGTGGCAGACCGCCAGCCTCATCGCTCGCGCGGCACTCGCGCGCGAGGAAAGCCGCGGCAGTCACGCCCGCACCGATTTCCCCACGCGCGACGACGATCGCTGGCTGGCCCACATCATGTTCGAGCGAGGGACGCAGCGCATCGAGCGGCTGACGACCGTTTCCTGACGTGCGGCACCCGGCGCTGCACGGCAATTTCGAACCGCTTTCCGAGGAGGCCGCCCGAGCGTATCGCGGCGTGGTGCTCGCGGCATTGGAGGAAGACGCCGCTGCAAACGATGCTACGACTCATGCGACGATTGGACCCGAGGTTCAAGCCGAGGCGCGCCTGATGTTTCGGGCCCGCGGCGTCTTGGCCGGCCTGCGGATCGCCGCGCTCGCTATGCGCTTGTCGGACGCGCGCGTCAGGACCGAACCGGCGGCTGCGGATGGCTCGTTGGTCGAGGCCGCCATGCCGGTCGCGCGGATTTGGGGTGCCGCGCGCTCGATGCTCGCGGCCGAGCGCGTTGCGCTGAATTTTTTGGGTCGGTTGAGCGGCGTGGCGACGACGACGCGAGCGTACGTCGACGCCGTTGCGGGTTGCCCGGTCCGGATTTGCGACACTCGAAAGACGACGCCCGGCCTGCGCGCATTGGAACGCTACGCGGTCCGGGCAGGCGGCGGTTACAATCACCGTTTTGATCTATCGGCGGCCGTGCTGATCAAGGACAATCACATCGCGGCGCTGGGCTCGATCGCCGAGGCCGTGCGCCGAGCGCGCTCGGGCGTGCGCGATGGCCCGATCGTCGAAGTTGAATGCGAGTCTATCGACGATGTTCGCGAGGCGCTCGAAGCGGGCGCTGATGCGATTTTGCTGGATAACATGGAGCTCTCGACGATGCGCGCTGCCGTGTTGATCGCAAAGGGCAAAGCGGTGATCGAGGCGTCGGGCGGCGTGACCTTGGAAACCGTTCGAGCGATCGCCCAAACCGGCGTGGAGATCATCTCGGTTGGGGCGTTGACGCATGGCTCGGCATGGACCGACGTGGGTTTGGATTTCGTGCCGCAGCGCGACGGATGAAGATGGCTTGCCGGCGAATCCCGCCGGCACATGACCGATAAGCCGCCCCGCGAGGATTGGGTAAACGCGCACCTAGGCACGTCGTCTCAGGATACCGCCAAACGCCTGCTCACGACGCCGCAGCCGCAGGCGCCGCCCGACGCTCCGATCCTCGCGTTGCGCGGCGTCAAGGCACGCTGCGTTGCCGGCGGCGCTTCAAATTTCTGGATCATCGGCTCCGATGCAGCCGAACCGCTGCTCGATGGACGCTACCCGATGATCGGCATGTCGCCGACGGCGTATTTCATCCGCGTGCCGGGTTTCAACGATCTGCCGTATGCCGTCCGGCGCTCGGAGCTGACGCGCGAGAACCACGAAGTCGAGGGCGATACGGCGCCATTAGCGGCCGCGATGAAGGACGTGTACGGCTAACTCGCAGCGCGCCATCGTCGCTGGCGTCAACACGATGCGCGACCATCGAGCGTTCGATTCGCGCGTGGCGGAACTGACCGCGCTCGTCGAAGCGGCCGGCGCCGGCGTGGTGGGGACGATCGTGCAACACCGCCCGCAGGTCGATCCGGCGACGCTGCTTGGTTCCGGCAAAGTGACCGAACTTGCGGCGGCCGCTCGCGATCTGGATGCCGGCATCGTAGTGACGCTCAACCCGCTGCGGCCGCGCCAGCGGTCGGCCCTGGAAAAGGCGGTCGGCGCCGACGTTTCCGTCATGGATCGCAACGTCATCATCCTCGATATCTTCGCACAGCACGCGCGCACGAGCGAGGGCAAGCTGCAGGTCGAGCTTGCGCAGCTGCGGCATCGGCTCGCGAACCTCATCGGCTCGCGCGACGCGCTCTCCCGCCTCGGCGGCGGTATCGGCACGCGCGGCCCGGGCGAAACGAAACTCGAGGTGGACAGGCGGCGGATGCGGCTGCGCATCTCGCGCTTGGAATGCGACCTGAAGACGGTCCGCGAACGACGGCGCGAACAACGTCGCGGCAGGCATGGCACGCCGGTCGTCGCTCTCGTCGGCTATACGAACGCGGGCAAATCTTCGCTGCTCAACGCGCTGACCGGCGCCCATGCGCTGGTGGCCGATCAGCCTTTTGCGACGCTTGATCCCACGCTGCGACGCATCCGCTTCGCCGACGGCTCCGGAGCGATTCTGGCCGACACGGTGGGTTTCATCAGCGACCTCCCCGCCGAGCTGCTGAACGCGTTCCGCGCGACGCTGGAAGAGGTGACGTCGGCGTCAGCGCTCGTACACGTGGTCGATGCGAGCAATCGCGAATGGGAAAGTCAGCGTGAAGCCGTGGTGCGCGTGCTGAGCGAGCTGGGCGCCGACGGCAAACCGACGATCACGGCTTTCAACAAGATCGACGTCGTCAAGTCGCCGGAGCCCACGCTTGAGGGCATCGAGGGCATCCGTGTCTCTGCGCGAACCGGCGAAGGGCTTGACGAGCTCAACCGCGCGACGAGCCTCTTGTGCAGCGGTTCGACCGAAGGTCGCTGATCGCGCGTACCTCCACCGCGCGATGATCGACACTCAGGCCTACCGCGCTAACCATGGTGCGCGGTCTCGTCGCCCTCGACCGAACGGAAGCCGACAGCCACGTGCGAGCCGTCGCAGAACGGCTTGTCTTTGGAGCGACCACAGCGGCATAACAACACCTCGTCCTTGTGTGCGATATCATGGCCGCTCGGCCATTGGAGTTTGAAGCGGCCCGTTATGCGGTTCGGCCCGTTCTCCGTCGGGGTGATGGTAATCTCGTCAGCCATGAAAGAAACCTCCGTTTCCGCTGTGTGGTAAAAATAACTAATTATCTGACAGTTTTGTTGTCATCACAATAGTCCTTCTGCTATACTTGTCCGCATACAAAGCGAGCGCACTCGATGGCCGGATCATATCTTCGTCGCTCGGTCTCTCGGGCGCGCATTCCGGAGGGTTTTGGATGCACACCAAAGTCGTGGCTCTCGGACTCGTTTGTGCGGTCAGCACGGCCGTGGTGCTCGCGCTTGCGGGCAAGACGCCGATCGAACACCCGGCAGCGGCGCAGAGCGAGCCGCAAACTCCGCAGGAGCAAGTCATCGACCAGAATGCGCAAGGCATGCTCATGCAGGGTCGCCAGATATTCCGGTACGCAACTTTCGGTGACGAAGCCTTTTGGGGCGGGATGCTCAAACTCCATACCGCGATCGAGGGTAGCGCTCTTGGCGGCGTGGGACCCGGCATAAGCCCAAAAACGGCGCTGTCGGTCGGTCTCAAGGTGGACATGGACAAGCTCCCACCCGCCTTGGTAGACGAAATCAAAGCCGGCAAAGTGGATCTCGACTCCCCCGCCACTACGCTCGCGCTGTTGCGCTTGGATGCGATCGTCGGCGTGAAGGGCTTTTTCGCCGATGAACCGGCGGTCGGGCATCAATCGGAGTCAACGGTTGTTCACGCAAGCGGGCTGCGTGCCATCGGGTTCACATGCGCGTTGTGTCACTCGACGGTGGACAATGCATTTGGTCCGGGGATAGGCCATCGTCTCGATGGCTGGCCAAACCGCGATTTGAACGTCGGCGCTGTCATAGCGCTCGCTCCCGACCTAGCCGCCGTAACAAAACAGTTGGGCGTCGATAAGCCGACGCTGCTCAAAGTCCTCCACAGCTGGGGACCAGGGAAATTTGACGCCGAGGTGTTCGCCGACGGCAAGGCGTTCCGACCGGATGGAAAGACGGGCGCGGTCCTGATCCCGGCGGCCTTCGGTTTGGCTGGCGTCAACCTCAGCACATACGAAGGCTGGGGGTCAACGACCGAATGGAATGCCTTCGTATCGAATCTGGAGATGCACGGCACAGGTACGTTTTACGATCCCCGCCTAAGGAACGCGAAACAGTTCCCAGTTGCAGTACGGGCGGGCTCCGACAACGTCCGTCATACGCCTGATCTGATCACCGCGCAACTCGCAGCCCTGCACTTTTACCAGCTGGCGATACCGGCACCAGTGCCGCCGCCCGGCTCCTTCAACGCCGACGCAGCCGCTCGCGGGGCACGGGTTTTTGCGATGGCGAAGTGTTCCGTGTGCCACGTACCTCCATTATATACGGAGCCGGGATACAATTTGCACACGCCTCAGGAAATCGGCATCGACAGTTTCCAAGCCGATCGTGCTCCAACCCACGGTTACCGGACTACGCCGCTGCGCGGCCTCTTTGCTCGGGAAAAAGGCGGCTTCTACCACGACGGCCGTTTTCCGAACCTCGAGGCAGTTGTGGCCCACTACGATAAGTTTTTCAATCTGAAGCTTAGCGCTCGAGAAAAAACTGACCTCGTTGAGTATTTGAAGTCGCTCTAGCCGGAGCAATTGCAGTCATTGATCTGCATCGCATGTTGATCCCAGGGTGAACTCCAGCCCGTGTATAACTTAGCAAAACATGCGAGAAACTCGGCGCCGCGTGCTAGAATTGCTGCTGCAACGCGTCACCCTCACGGTCGATGAAGTGGCGCGTGAACTTCGCCTCACGCGGACTGCCGTGGTGACCCACCTCGGCGCGCTCCTGAGCGAGGGACTGGCGCAGCGCGTGGGTGTTCGCGCTGGCAAGCGGCGACCCAGCGCGCTCTACAGCTTGACCAAGGATGCAGATCGGCTCTTTCCCCAGGAGTACGACAAGCTCGCCATCGGCATTATCGACGAGCTCAAAAGATCAAACGCTGGCAAGTTGCAAGCCGTATTACAGCGCGCGGCCGAGCGTTGGGCGTCGCGCGATTTGGCGTCGCTCAGGAATATGGAGGGAAGCGCTCGAGTCGATCGGGCAACCGCACTCCTTTCCGACCGTGGCTTGATGCCGTTGATCGAGCGTGCCGGCCGCGGTTATCTCCTGCGCCAGTATCACTGCCCGCTGCAGCGTGTGGGCTCGCTGCATCCGGAAGTGTGCGTGATCATCAAGCGCTCAATACAAGCTCTTTTCGGTAAACCCGTCAAGCGATTAGGCTGCATGAGCTTAGGGAACACGCACTGCGCCTATGCGATCGGGCGCGTTCCGGCATCACGAAGCAATCAACCGCTACACGGTTAGCGACCGTAGCGGTGCAGGATCCGCAGCAGTCGATCGTGCGGCAGCGCGTAGACCGTATTGCCGTCGCGGCCCACCGTCGTCTGCGCGGCCAGCAGCTGATTGAGTAACGCTTCTTCCGCCGCTTC
>Ga0207416_1003609_pt1 | contig 14537 bp, 10 predicted proteins | sample PaiPotPPM11metaG_FD_184107 | JGI IMG/M metagenome (GOLD analysis project Ga0207416, IMG submission 184107) | Iron sulfur acid spring bacterial and archeal communities from Banff, Canada, to study Microbial Dark Matter (Phase II) - Paint Pots PPM... ...
AAGCCATCGTCGCCGCCGTTCCAACCGACCGGCAGACCGCGCTCTTCTCGGCCACGATGGCCCCGCGCATCCGTTCGATCTCCAAGCGTTACCTGCGCGACCCCGCGCTCGTCACGATTGCAAACGAGACCGCCGCTCCCGGCAAGAAGCCGCGCATTCGCGAGGTTGCGTACGTGGTGCAACGCGCGCACAAAGCCGCCGCGCTGGCACGCGTGATCGATATGGAATCGCCGACCTCCGCGATCGTGTTCTGCCGAACGCGCACCGAGGTGGACGAGCTCACCGAAACGCTCGGCGGCCGCGGCTACCAAGCCGAAGCGATTCACGGCGGCCTATCGCAAGAGCAGCGCGATCGCGTTCTGCGGCGCTTTCGCGATGGAACCTCCGAGATTCTCGTCGCCACCGACGTGGCCGCGCGCGGTTTGGATATCGAACATCTTTCGCACGTCGTCAATTTCGACGTGCCGTCGTCCCCGGACGCCTACGTGCATCGCATCGGGCGCACCGGCCGCGCCGGCCGCGAAGGCGTCGCGATCACGCTCGCCGAGGCGCGCGAACATCGCTTGTTGCGCAATATCGAACAACATACCAAGCGTAAAATCTCGATCGAATCGGTACCGACCGCGCACGACCTGCGGGCTCGGCGCCTCGAACTCACCCAGAGCGCGCTCGAGGATGCATTGGAAGCCGGCGGCTTTGAGAAATACCGCTCGATCGTCGAAGCGCTCGGCACCGATCACGACATTCTCGACGTCGCCGCCGCCGCGGTAAAGCTGGCCGACCAAGCTCGCGATGGCGGCGAGAAGGACGACATCGATATTCCGGCCGTCGCCGTGGCGCAGGAGCGCCCGGGCTTCTTGCAGCGCGCCGACCGCAAGCCGACGCGCACGCGCATGAGCGGTGACGTGGCGAAAATCTGGATCGGCCTCGGACGCCTCGCCGGCATCCGCCCGGCCGACCTCGTCGGCGCGATCGCCAACGAAGCCCGCATGACCTCACGCGACATCGGTGCGATCGATATCGCCGACCGATTCTCGCTGGTCGAGGTGCCCGCCGCAACCGTCGACAACATCATCACCGCACTTCGCGGCACCACCATTCGAGGCCAAAAAGTCTCGATACGACGCGATCGCGGTGCATCGAAGGGATAGGAGAGCGCCTCTTTATGCTGCCGTTCGCGCACATCGTCTTACACGTCACGCTCTGCCATGCGATCGCTCGCACCGCGCCTCAAACGAGCGTGACGATGTACGTGCGTCTGCTCGACCACGTCGGGGACCCGTTGGTCAAAAAGACCTTCACCTTCGAACGAGGCGAGGACCCGCAGCAACTCGTCGAGCTGGATGCGCCGCAAGGAACGCTCAAGCTGCTTGTAAGCGTGCCGAAGTATCATTGCGCGGCGCAGGACTATCTCGGCGTGCTTTCGGGGCACGCGCGCAACGTCAACGAAACGCTGAGCGACGGCCCCGCCCCGCAGACGACCCCCATTCTCATGGAGGGCACCGCGCCACCGTCGTTTCTCTACGTCCAGCCGACGTTCATACTCGTCGCCAAAGACACGAAGTGCAACGCGCCGATCGGCCCGCAAACGCCGCTCGATATTAAGGTAGAGAACGATCAAGATGCCTATTACGCGTGGCTCTATCCGGATGCATCGCTCTACCAGCACCCGGTGCTCCTCGCGCTGAAAATCGGCACCGCGACCGGCGAGTTCCACTACATCCGCGTGCCGATGCCGTTCCCGGTTCCGTGGGAAGGCTGGCCCGAAAACGTCCAGTTTAGCCTGCAAGAATACGAAATCGACAACCTCGCCGGCAAACCCATCAACACCCTACTCTGCCCGAAGCTCTACAAGACCTCAGTCGGGTAAGCACGCCTTTCTGCGCATTCGTAGCCTCGATCAGTTCATAACGCTGACTCGATTCCGCCCGATTCTGTGTAGTGAACGGTGTACTCACCACCGGTCGATGTTCAAGGGCCCAGGATGGGGAGGGGCGTCGACCGTAAAGATCGGCCAAACGATCGGCCAAAATCCCTGGCATTTTCGATATATTTGCCGTAGTATAAGGCTAATATGCCCCATGATACTTCGGCCAAAGCGGCTCTCGAGAGCCCGCAGCGGATCGAGCCTGCCCTCCTTGAGTCGGCCCCGCCGCGCGTGGCCGACCTTATCGCGGAAATTTCAGCCGCGTCGGCGCGCCTTACCGGAGCGCTCCACCCTCGGGCAGCCGCCAGCCTGGCTCAGCTCGTGCGCATCATGAATGCCTATTACAGCAATCTCATCGAGGGGCACAATACGCGCCCCGCGGATATCGTGCGCGCGCTGGCGGGGGAGTTTGCGGCTGATGAATCGCGACGCAACCTTCAGGAAGAAGCCGCGGCGCACGTGCGCGTACAAGCCCGCATCGACGAGCTCGCGGCCGCAGGAGCACTTCCTAATCCGACCGGCGGCGAGTTTGTCCATTGGCTTCACGCCGAATTCTATCACAACGCACCGCGTGCAATGCTGATCGTTCGCGGTCGCGACGGCGAGTATGAGATGGAACCCGGCAAGTACCGCGCTACTGCCGCGCAAGACGTTGCGGTCGGCAGGCATCAGCCGCCATCTGGCCCGTACGTGGCTGATTTCATGCGCTATTTTTCCGAACGATACCGGCTTAACGACCTCGGAATGGCGATGCGCATCATGTCCATACCCGCCGCTCATCACCGCTTCAATTACATTCATCCGTTCCCCGATGGGAACGGGCGCGTCAGCCGCCTGATGAGTCACGCGATGGCTCACGCATCCGGCATCGCCGCACACGGGCTGTGGTCGATTTCGCGTGGATTGGCACGCGGTCTCGGCGATCGTTCGCAATATAAGCGAATGATGGATTTTGCCGACTCGCCGCGCGACGGCGATCTCGACGGCAGAGGCAATTTGTCGCTGCATGCGCTCATCGATTTCACGACGTGGTTCTTGGAAGTCTGCCTCGATCAGCTGCGCTTCATGAGTGAACTCTTCGAACTCGACGTGCTGTCAAAGCGGCTCCGCACGTGGGCCGAACGTGACGATCGCTTCAAGCCTGAAATCGGCCGCCTTTTGGAAGAGGCTGCGATTCGCGGCGAATTCGATCGCGGCGAAACGGCAAGAATCACGGGTTTACCTGAAAGAACGGCAAGGCGGGTTTTGAACGACGCCTGCGCGGCCGGCCTGCTGGCTTCGGACACGCCAAAGGGGCCGGTCTCCCTGCGCTTCCCCCCCGGTGATGCCGAAGCGATGTTTCCGCGATTATTCCAAACCGTATCGTAACGTTCGAAAAACACGTCCATCGCCGGCACGACGCGACGATCACGCAGTTGCGGGAGTGCTTTGACTTGGTTTGGCGGGAGCGTGTAGGAATCGAACCTACCAGCCGCGGTTAGGCGGCCTCAACGATTTTGAAGACCGTGCGGGCCACCAGACCCGTACGCTCCCATGTGCCGCCGTGGTGAAGCAACCCGCACGGTGAAGCGCGAGTTGCCGAATGCTATTACGGACGGATGTAATCGAAGCCGTGCTGCTCGAGTTGCATGATGCGGACGACGCCGGCGGGCACCATAACGGCTTGGGGAACCAAGACCGGCGCTTTGCCGAGTGCTTTGGTGAATGCTTCGTACGTGTTATGGCAGGCGTCGAATTCGACGCCTTCGGCATCGAGCGATGCGATGTACTGAGCGACGGGGCTCTTGTCGAAGAAGATCTTCAGCCCAGGCCCGTAGGCAACGACGACGATCTGCACTTGCTCGGGTCCGAAATAATCGAGCAGATTTTTTGCGTTGTTCAGCGTCAGCGTCCAGACGGCCGGCGAATCTTGGCTCACCTGGATGACGACATGCGCTTTCGCAAACGGATGGCTATGCGTAAACGTCGGGTTATTGAAATCGAACGACGCCAGGGTCGGCGTGGCGGCGCGAATGCCGGGCGCCATGCCCAATGCCAGCCCTAGAAAAAGGCCTACGGCCGCAAGTATCCGTTTGTTCATCGTACTCAATTCCTCTGCTATTAGCGCAGCGATATGGCGGGAAAACCCAGGATAGCTTGTTAGCCGCTTCACAGCCATCCTGCAACAGCCTTCACGCGAACGTCCAAATCGGCGCTTCAACCGGCCTGAGAAGACGCTCGGGCGCACCGCTTTCGTTGCTGCGATTTGCGTTCGCGGAATGCAGCTTTTACGGTTGCGTATGTCGTGCGTAGGCGAGGGCGAAGGCAACCAAGGGGCCAGGCAAGCGCGGCGGCCTTCCGGTGAGAATGTGGGGCCGTGCTTCCGCTCGCAGCGTGATTATGCCGATACCTATAGGGCGATGACTTCGACGAACGAGGACCGCCAGGCCGAGGCCGACCTGCTCCAACGCGTGCTCTCGATCACGCACGACATTCTTGCCGCGCGGGAGATCGGCCCGGCGCTCGAGCAGATTGCGCGCGCCGTATCGGAGCTGTTCGGCTTCACCTACGTCACCATCGTTGCCGCCGATGCTCCGGGCGAGGACCTGTTTCGCCGCGTCCTCCACGGGTTTCCCGAAGAGATCGTCCGCACGCGCCTGGGCGAGCGCATCGTCCGCGAGGAGATTTTAGGCTTCCTCGCCCCCCAGTCCCAGGTGCTGCCCAACTGCTACTACACCCCGGCCGAGCACGAGACGTTTTGGGCCAGAAGCATTTATACCGGCTATCGTCCGCTCGATGAAGTGCGGAGCGCCCCGGGGGCCTGGGCACGAACGCGACACGCTTGCGCTGGTGCTGCCGGACCACGACGGCCAGATGCTGGGCTACCTCTCTGCCGATGCCCCTACGGACGGCAAAGTGCCCTCTCGCGAGACCCTGCGCAAGATGCAACTCTTCGTCAACCTGGTCGGGCTCGCACTCGCGAACACGCGCGCGCACCAAGCCGAGGTCGAGCGCCGCCGCATCCTGGAAGAGAACGCGCGCGTCCAGAACGAGTTCTTCAGCATGATCTCGCACGAAGTGCGCTCGCCGCTGGCTGCCATTCGGGGCGCGAGCGCACTCTTCGAAACGCATTTTGAATCGTTAGGCCCCGAGCGGCGCCAAGAGCTTCTGGGCGTCCTTTCAAGCTCCACCACGCGGCTCTCGTCCATTTTCGAGGACTTCTTGCTGCTCTCGAGGATGGAGGCCGGGCACCTCTCGCTACGGATCGAGCCGGTCAACCCGGTCCCGATTCTCGAGGAGTCGATGGCGCGGATACGCAGCGAACACCCGGAGCGCACCTTTAACGCAGCCTACTTGGAGCCCGTCCCGGCGATGCTGGCCGATGTTGGCCGGACCGTACAGATCCTCACCAATCTGCTTAAAAACGCCGTAAAGTACAGCTACCCCGGCAGCCCCATCCATATCGACGTGCGCGGCTCCGCGGATCGGGTGACGATCGCGGTAATCAACGAAGGGCCCGGGATCGCCGAAGAAGACCGAAGCAAGCTCTTTACCCGGTTCGGCCACCTGGCTTTGGATGACGGCTCGATCGGCCTAGGGCTGTTCATTTGCCGAGAGCTCGTAAGCAAAATGGGCGGCCAAATCGGCTTCGAAAGCGAGCCGGAGCGCCGCACCAGCTTCTGGTTTACGCTCCCGCGCGCCTAGCGGCCGCGCTAGGCGGTAGCGCAAAAGGCGTATTCTGTGGTAGAACTTCCCTCGTGAAGACCCGTCCTGATATCCGCAACGTCGCCATCATCGCCCACGTCGACCACGGCAAAACCACGCTCGTCGATGCCATGCTCAAACAGAGCGGCGTCTTCCGCGAGGGCCAGCATGTGGCGACCCGCGTGATGGATTCCAACCCGCTCGAAAAAGAGCGCGGTATTACCATTCTTGCCAAAAACACGGCGATTCGCCACGGCAACGTCAAGTTCAACATCGTCGATACGCCCGGGCACGCCGATTTCGGTGGCGAAGTCGAGCGCGTGCTGCAGATGGTGCAGGGCGTGTTCCTGCTCGTCGACGCGGCCGAAGGCGTGATGCCGCAGACGCGCTTCGTGCTGCGCAAGGCGCTCGAACTCGATCTCAAAGTTTTGGTCGCGATCAACAAAATCGATCGCAAGGATGCGCGCCCCACGGAGATCGTCAACGAGGTCTTCGACCTCTTTATCGAACTCGGCGCGAGCGACGAGCAGGCCGATTTCCCGGTCGTCTTCACCAACGGGCGCATGGGCATCGCAAAGCGCACGCTCGAGGATCCGAGCGAGAATCTCGAGCCGCTCTTCGAAACGATCGCCAACCACGTTCCCGAGGCCCCGGCCGAAGACGGACCGTTCCAACTGCTCATCTCCGCGATCGATCACAACAAATTCGTCGGGCGCATCGGCATCGGGCGCATCTTCCGCGGCAGCACGCGCGTGAACGCGCCGATTGCCAAAGTCGGACGCGACGGCAAAGTCGAAATGGGCCTCCGCCTCACGAAGATGCTCACCTTCCAAGGGCTCGAGCGTATCGAAGTTGAGGAAGCCGCCGCCGGCGACATCATCTGCGTCTCGGGCATCGAAGATTTGAATATCGGCGACACCATCGCCGACGCCGGCGCGCCCGAGGGCATTCACGCCGTCGCGGTCGACGAGCCGACGGTCTCGATGTTCTTTTCGGTCAACAACTCGCCGTTCGCAGGCCAAGAGGGCAAGTTCCTCACCTCGCGACAGATTCGCGATCGCTTGATGCGCGAGCTCGAATCCAACGTCGCGCTGCGCGTTGAAGACACCGAATCGGCCGACACGTTCGAAGTGCGCGGCCGCGGCGAACTCCATCTCTCGATCCTCATCGAGACGATGCGTCGCGAAGGCTACGAAATCGCCGTCTCCAAACCGCAAGTCATCATCATGGAACGCGACGGCAAGCGCTGGGAACCGGTCGAGTACGTCGTGGTCGACGTGCAAGAAGACTACGCCGGCGCCGTTATCGAAGCGCTCGGCAAGCGCAAGGCGATCATGTCCAACATGATCAACGTCGGCGATTCGCGCCGCCTCGAATACACGATGCCGACCCGCGCCATCTTCGGCCTGCGCGGCGAACTGCTGACGCTCACGCGCGGCACCGCCGTGATGTCGCACACCTACTACGATCACCAAGAGTGGCAGGGCGAACTCCCCGGCCGCAACGTCGGCGCCCTCGTCGCGAGCGACACCGGCACGATTACCGCCTACGCACTCGCCGGCGTGGAACAGCGCGGCCGCTTCTTCGTCGGCCCCGGCGCCGAAGCGTACGAAGGCATGATCGTCGGCAAGGCCAACGACGATAAGGACATCGCACTCAACGTCGTCAAAGCCAAGAAGCTCACCAACATGCGCGCCTCAGGTTCCGACGACACCGTGCGTCTCGCACCGCCCGAGGAACTCTCGCTCGAACGCGCGATCGAATTCATCGAAGATGACGAGCTCGTCGAGGTAACCCCGAAGACGATCCGCATTCGCAAGCGCATCCTGGATGAGAGCGAACGCCTCAAGGCGCGTCGCCGCGAAAAGACGGCGACGTAGGGAGCTTAGGCAGCGGAAAAGCCGCGGTAGGGGTGCGGTCGGGAGACGCCCAAAAATTTCATCCATGAAATTTTTCAGCTCGAGCATTTTTTCGACAGAACAAGTTTTGAAGTGGCCCTCCGGGCCAGGTCGAAAAAACTGCACGCTCCCGACCGCACCCCTACCGCGGCTTTTCCGCTGCCTGTAGGTTCTAGCGGGTCGCTACAACGCGCGTGCGCGGGGTGTCGATTGCACCATGCTCCATTCTTACCGATGGTGTTGCAAGCGCTTCGTGGTGCTCTCGGCTGCGGGCGAGCAAGAACGGTAGCGCGGTTGCGCACATGGTGGCGAGCGCGAAGAATTTCGTAGCTTGGGCGGCGGAGATGTTTGCAGCTTGGGCTGCGACCAGCCCCTCCAACGTGCCGAGTGCGTGCGGGCCATGCGTCGCTAGGAATTGCTGCACCGAAGCGCGCCCGAGCGAGACCGATCCGGCGAGCGCGTTCTGCGCGATGGCGAAGCCGCGATCGAGGAGCGTTGCAGCATATGCGGATCCCACCGAGGCGCCGATTTGTTGAGCGAGTCGCGTCAGCGCGAGCGCCGCTGGAATCGTTGATGGGACGACGGCTTTGAAGAGTACGACGTTGAGCGGTACGAACACGAAGGCGAAGCCGACCCCGCTGAGCATTTGCGTGAGGACGAACGTCAGAAACGAGGAGTTGGTCGTCATCTGATAGGTCTGCAGCCAGGTGGCGAGCCCGGCAACGAAGATGCCTGCGGCAGCGACGGCGCGCAGATCGATGCGCGGTTGCGAAACGACCCAGGTGGTGATCGGATAGAGTATCGCAATCGTGCCGGCTCGCACCATCAGTAACATGCCGGCCAGCGTGGTGGTAAAGCCGAGCGATTCTTGCGTGTACTGCGGCTGGATGAAAACCAATCCGAATATCGCGCCGCCGACGGCGAAATTGATGACGGCGAGCGCCCATACCGATCGTTGGCCGAAGACGCGCAACGCGACGCCGGGGTTTTTCGCACCGTAGAGTTCCCAGAACGTGAAGGCGAGGAGCGCCAGGAACGAAAGCGCCGCAAGCATCACGATGTTGCTATCGCTAAACCAGCCGTCGCGTTCGCCTTCGTCGAGAACGTACTGCAGTGCGCCTAGGCCGACCGCGAGCAGTCCGACGCCGAAGAAGTCGAACGACATCCGTCGCGGGCGTTCCGGGTCTCGCACGAACAGCATAACCAAGATTGTTGCCGCGATGCCGGGCAGCACGTTGATGAAAAACACCCAGCGCCATGAAGCTTGATCGGTCAGCAATCCGCCGAGGGTCGGGCCGATGGTCGGGCCGATGACCACCGCCAGTGCAAAAAGCGACTGGCTCTTGCCCAAGAGATTTGGCGGGAACGTGTCGCGGATGATCTGTTGCGCCGGCACCATCAATCCGCCGCCGAACGCACCTTGAACGAATCGTAGGGCGATCTCGGTCGTCGTGTCGTTAGCGAGGCCGCACAATACGGAAACCACCGTGAATCCCGCGATCGAAAGCGCGAAATAGTTACGCCGTCCGAGCAGCGTGATAAACCACGGTGAGAGCGGGATCACGATGACGTTCGCAATGATGTAGGCGGTAACGAACCACGCGCCTTGATCGGTCGTAGCGCCGAGCGATCCGTCGATGGTGGGGAGAGCCACGTTCACAATCGTGGTGTCCGCGAGTTGCATGAGCGCGGCGAGCATGACGGCAGTCACGACGGCAGCACGGCGTGCGCCGTATTCAACGACGTTGGACATTGGGAGCCTTCCGGTGGTGCGGGCTAAGCTAGGGCAAAAACTGGTTGGTCGAGCAAGTCGGCATTTTCGAGCGCGATTTGCTCGAAAAACGCTTGGGCCTCACGTTCAGGCGCGCTGTATTCCATCACCGATGCGATGCTGGAGCCGTGGGCGGCGAGTTGGGCGCAGGCGCGCACGAAATCGCTCCACGCCGAATGGTCGCCCTCGAGGAGCGCGGCCTCGTAGGCACGCGATACCGTTCGGGCTTCTTGTTGAAGGGAGGCGGAGATTCGCCCAAGGGCCTGCGCCTGCCGGGCGAGCGCGGCGTAGGCCGCGCGGGCATCGGGGGTGAGAGCGCGGCTGGACGTCTCCCGGTCGTCCATAGTACAATACATCTTGTACCGGATAATAGTACAATGGTTATTGTACTGTCAAGCACTCCACCCAAAAAGATATGACGAACGAACAGCCGGCTCGCACCTACTGGTTCCCCGAACGGGAAGACATCACGATCTACGGCGTATTGGCCGCCTTGAGCGATCCGACGCGCCTGGAGTTAGTGCGCCAGTTGGCAATCGGCGGCGAACGATGTCCCTATGAATTCTGCGACGTCACGAGCAAGCAGAATCTCTCGCACCATCTCAAGGTGCTGCGCGAGGCCGGGCTGATCACCGCCCGCTACGAAGGACGCAAGAAGTACCTCTCCCTGCGCCGCGAGTTGATCGACGAGATGTTCCCGGGCCTGCTCGCCGGGCTGCTTACGGCCGTCGAAGCACTACCGCAAACGTAGCGCGCCGGCCGCGTCCGCTATGCCATCGCCGAAACCGGCGTGGCCGAGCGGAACGTCAGCTCGCCGGTGACGTCGTTGAGGCCTACCTCAACCGTATCGCCGTCGGCGACATCGCCGGAGAGGATGCGGCGCCCGAGCGGGGTTTCCAGCTCCTTTTGAATCGTACGCTTGAGCGGGCGCGCGCCGTAGTGGGGATCGAAGCCCGCTTTCACCAGATGCACTTTCGCCGCATGGTTGAGAACGAGCGTGATGCGCCGTTCGGCCAGCCGCGCGCGTAATCGCTGCAACTGGATCTCGACGATCTCTCCGAGCTGGTCTTCGGTCAGCGCGTGGAAGACGATGATTTCATCGACGCGATTGAGGAATTCCGGGCGGAAGTGCGCGCGAAGTTCTTCCATCACGGTCGCACGCATCAGCGCCTCGTCGACTCCGCCGGATTCGCCCTTGTACTCGAGAATGCGGTGGCTGCCGATGTTCGAGGTCATGATCACGATCGTGTTGCGGAAGTCGACCGTGTGGCCTTGCCCGTCGGTCAAGCGACCGTCGTCGAGAATTTGCAGAAAGACGTTGAAGACATCCGGGTGCGCCTTCTCGATTTCGTCGAAGAGTATGACCGAATACGGCCGGCGCCGCACCGCTTCGGTGAGCTGGCCGCCTTCGTCGTAGCCGACGTATCCGGGCGGTGCGCCGAGCAGGCGCGCGACGGTGTGCTTCTCCTGATACTCCGACATATCGATACGAATCAACGCCCGCTCGTCGTCGAAAAGATACTCTGCGAGCGCGCGCGCCAGCTCGGTCTTGCCGACGCCGGTGGGGCCGAGAAAAATAAACGAGCCGATCGGACGATTGGGGTCGGCTAAACCCGAGCGCGAGCGCAGCACGGCTTCGGCGACCGAATCGACCGCCTGGTTCTGGCCGATGACGCGTTTGTGCAACTCTTCATCGAGATGCAGCAGCTTCTGCTTTTCGCCTTCGAGGAGTTTGGAGAGCGGTACGCCGGTCCAGCGCGAGATCACCTCGGCGATGTCTTCTTCGTCCACCTCTTCCTTGGAGAGACGGCCCTTCCCATTGTTGGAATACGCGGCGTCCTCTTCGGCTTTGAGCTGCTTTTCGAGTTGGGGCAGAGCGCCGTATTGCAGCTCGGAGGCGCGGCCGTAATCGGCTTGGCGCGTGGCCTGCTCGATCTGCACCTTCGTTTGCTCGATGCGATCGCGCAAGCCTTGCAGCTTGGTCGCGGCGTTCTTTTCGGTATCCCACTGCAGACGCAAGCCGGTCTGCTGCTCGCGCAGGCCCGCGAGTTCGCGTTCCAGGACGGCGAGGCGCTCGCGGCTGGCGCGGTCGTCCTCCTTACGCAGCGCTTCGCGCTCGATTTCGAGTTGCATCACGCGGCGCGAGATTTCGTCTAGTTCTTGCGGCATCGAATCGATTTCGGTGCGCAGCTTGGCGCCGGCTTCATCGATAAGATCGATGGCCTTGTCGGGCAAAAAGCGATCGGTAATATAGCGATTACTCATGGTCGCAGCAGCCACCAGGGCGCCGTCCTTGATCCGAACGCCGTGGTGCGCTTCGTAGCGCTCTTTGAGCCCGCGCAGGATGGAAATGGTATCTTCAACGCTGGGTTGGTCGACCACGATCGGTTGAAAGCGCCGCTCGAGAGCCGCATCTTTTTCGATGTACTTGCGGTATTCGTCAAGCGTCGTCGCGCCGATCATGTGCAATTCGCCGCGCGCCAGCATCGGTTTGAGCAAATTACCCGCATCCATCGCGCCATCGGCTTTGCCCGCCCCGACAACGGTGTGCAATTCGTCGATGAAGAGGACGATCTGCCCTTCGCTATTGGAGACATCTTTCAGCACGGCTTTGAGGCGCTCTTCAAATTCGCCGCGATACTTCGCGCCGGCAATCAGCGCTCCCATATCGAGCGAGACCACGCGTTTGTTTTTCAAGCCTTCCGGCACGTCGCCGCGAACGATGCGCTGCGCGAGGCCCTCGACGATCGCGGTTTTACCGACACCGGGATCGCCGATAAGGACGGGGTTGTTTTTCGTGCGACGCGAGAGCACTTGCACGATGCGACGAATCTCGTCGTCGCGCCCGATCACCGGATCGAGCTTGCCGCGCTCGGCTTCGAGCGTGAGGTCGCGCCCGTATCGCTCGAGCGATTTGTACGTGCCTTCGGGGTCCTTGGTGGTGACGCGCTGATTTCCGCGGACTTCGCGCAAGGCTTGCAGCAGTTTATCGCGCGTTATGCCCGCTTCGCGGAAAAGCTGCCCGGCCGCGCCGGATGCCTGCGACATCGCGAGCAGCACGTGTTCGACCGACGTGTAGTCGTCTTGCAGCGCTTGGGCCTCGGTCTCCGCCGTAGCCATCACCCGCCCAAGCTCCGGCGAAAGGGTCACTTGGGCCGAATCGGCGTTACTGCCGGAGAGCCGCGGCAGCTTGCCGATCGCGGCGTCGGCGGCGCGTGCGACCGCCTTCGGGTCGGCGCCGGCCTTGCTGAGGATATCCGGCGCGATGCCGCGCTCCTGCTCGAGCAGGGCGGCGAGCATGTGCTCGGGGGTCGTCTGGGTGTTGTGCTCGTGCAAGGCGCGGGTATACGCACCGTTGAGCGCATCCGAAACGCGCTCGGTCATCTTTTCCACGTTCATGGTCACTTAATTCTACCGCTAATTCGGAGAAAAAGTTGCAGGCCCGCCCTGCCAAGGCAAGGGTAGGGGCTTGACTTGGAAGGCAATATATAATAGGCTACTTATATATCATAAGCTATAGGAGCAACCCTGCCTGATGTCCACATTCAATCTCGACCCCGCCCACTCCAGCATCGAATTCACCGTTCGCCACATGGTCTGCTCGAAGGTTCGCGGATCGTTTACCGCCTTCACCGTCGATCTCGATATCGACGATGCAACCAACCTTCCGACCTCGATCAAGGCCTCGATCGACGCTTCATCGGTCTCTACCAACGTGGCCGACCGCGACGCCCATTTGAAGTCGCCCGACTTCTTGGACGCGGCGCAGTTCCCGACGCTGACGTTCGCGAGCACCTCGGTCGCGGGAACCGCGGACGCGATGACGATCGCCGGAAATTTGACGATTCACGGCGTCACCAAGCCGATCACGCTCTCGACAACCTTCGATGGACGCGGTAAGGACCCGTGGGGCAACGATCGCATCGCCTACAGCGCGAATGCGAAAATCAACCGCAAGGATTTCGGTTTAACCTGGAACCAGGCACTCGAAGCGGGCGGCGTGCTCGTCGGCGAGGATATCGAGATCGCGCTCTCCATCCAAGCCGTCCGCGCAGGCCAACCCGCCGCGGTCTAATCCCGCGTTAGCGAGCCCCAGCGATCCGTTTGAAGCCGGCATCGATCGACGCATACGCGCGGGCGATCGATGCCGCTTCTTGTTGTTGGGCTTGGTTCGGGCCTTGGTACGAACTGCTCAAGCGCGAGAGCAAGTCCAGAACGCGCTCGCGCAGTTGTGCCGGCCCCTCAAGGTCCTCGATGTTCTTCGGGTCGATCGTCAGCCGGTGCCGGAACGCGAGGAGTCCCGCCGCTTCCTGGCCGCGCGCGTGCTTTAAGCGCGCATCGATCGAATTGAGCATCGCGTCGATCCCGCTCAACTCGCTATTGAGTTGCGAGACCGCCGCATAATGCTCTTGGTACGGAACCGGCGACGTGCCGGTCCGCGGATCGGGCTTCACGACGACCGGTTGCGTCGCCGTCTTTCCGTCGACGGTGAGGCGCACGGTATACGTTCCCGGCACCACGCGTGCTCCGGCGTTGGGCGAGGGCTGATTCGCAAGGAACGTGCCCTTCCAGGGGGTCGGTGCGTCCTCGTTCAGATCCCACGACGTCCGGTTCATCCCGACGTGCATCGGTACGTCCTTGCCCGTGAGATGACGCACGACGCGTCCGTTCGCATCGACGATATCGATGGCCGCGTGCTTTGGAGCGCGCGCGAGATAGTACGTGATCGAGGCGCCGTACGGAGTATTGGTTCCGATGAAGTCGTTACTCGGCAGCGGCGGCTTGGTGAACGTATGGATCGGCGAAGCCGTCCAGGTGAGATACGTCGGGCGAGGAGCGAAGAGCGTCATCGCCGTCGTCCGCGCTTTGGCCCACTCTTGGAGCGGGCGCAGGTCGTCGAAGATCCAGACACCGCGACCGTGCGACGCCACCAATAAGTCGTCCGCATCGGGCTGAATCTCGAGGTCGTAGATGGCGGTGGCAGGCATGTTCAGCCGCATCGAGTGCCAACGGGCACCGCGATCGAACGAAACGAACACTCCGCGCTGCGTACCGGCGTACAGCAGGTTCGGGTCGACCGGGTCTTCGCGTATGCTCCGCACGAAGAAGTCGCGCGGCAAATTACCCGCGATCGATTTCCAGGTTTTGCCGTAATCGTCGGTGAGGAAAATATACGGATGGTCGTCGCCGCTCATATGGCGATCGACCGCGATATAGGCCGTCCCCGCCGAATAGTGGCCCGGCTCGATCGTCGGTA
>Ga0207416_1003614_pt1 | contig 14508 bp, 15 predicted proteins | sample PaiPotPPM11metaG_FD_184107 | JGI IMG/M metagenome (GOLD analysis project Ga0207416, IMG submission 184107) | Iron sulfur acid spring bacterial and archeal communities from Banff, Canada, to study Microbial Dark Matter (Phase II) - Paint Pots PPM... ...
CGAGCGTCTGGACGCGGGCCCCGCGGATCACCGCAATGAGATCGCGCGCGGCGACCGCCTCGGCGACGATGACCGCGATGTCGCGCTCGATGCCCGGGAATTTGGGAAGGGCTCGAAACGCGCGGACGGGCGGCGCAAGCGGCAATCGCTCGAGGTAGAGCGCATACGAATATGAGCGCGGCGCAAGCTCGAATGCCCGCACGAGGCGAGGATGCAGGCGCCCGGCCTTTGCGACGGTCATCCCTTCCACGGTGAGGTCGGCCGCGGCCCCCGGGTGCCAGTACGAGCGGGTTTTTGGGGAGATCTCCACGTCGACCGGACCGCTCAGCGCGCGGATCAAATGCACCGCATCGCCGATCGTTTCGCGTAACCGTGCGTCGAGGGGCGAATCGTCATCCGCATCATCGAAGGTTGCCACGCCGCACAGCGACGGCCATTCGATCACGCCGTTTTCCGTATAAGCTCCCCGCCCGGTTGGTTCGTTCGGAGTACCCGGCTGGATGGCGCGGAAAACGTGGCCGATCTCGAAGAGTTTGCGCGCGCCTGAGCCTCGCTGGCGGGCGCGCGCCGCGACCTGGAGCATGCCCGGCAAAAGGCTCGGCCGAAGGAAACGCTGATCTTCGGAGAGCGGGTTGACGATGTCGACCACGTCGTCCCAAAAGCCGATGCCCGAACGGATCCACGCTTCGCGCGTCTTAGTACCTTGGATCGCCACGGTGACGATCTCGCGATAACCGATGGCCAGCGCCGCGTTTGCGGCCAGCGTTTCCTGGCGAAAAAGGCCCTCATCGATCGGCTGCGGCGACGCCACGCCCGAGCGTTCCGGTATCGCATCGTAGCCCTTGACGCGCGCCACCTCTTCGATCAGGTCGATTTCCTCGACGACGTCGGGGCGCCAGTACGGAACGGCGACCATCACCGGTTCGTCGCCGCGCGACGTGAAGCCGATCGAGTTCAGCGCCGCACGGATCGCCGCCGCGTCATATCCCGTTCCCAGGATGAGGTTGACGCGCGCCGGCCGCACGTTCACGCTCCGCGCCGGCGCCGGCCGCTCGCCCACGTCGGCGACCGCGCTGGGTTGCGCGCCGGCGTCAATGAGCAGCCGCGCGGCGTGCCGGCGGCCATATTCCGCCAGCTCGACCGGCAAGTTTTTCTCGTGGCGCGCCCCCGCCTCGGTGCGCAGCCCGAGGTCGACGAACGTCCGGCGGACGCGCCGCCCGACGAAACTCGCCGATTCCAAAAATAACTCCGTCGTTTCATCGCTCACGGCAGTTGCCGCACCACCCAGCACGCCGGCGATGCTCACCGGTCCGGCCTCATCTGCGATTACCGGCATGCCGGCGCGCAGCGCCCGCACCGCCCCGTCGAGCGTGACGATGGTTTCGTCGTCGCGCGCAGCGCGCGCCGACAACGCCGCGCCGCGCAGCTTCTTTGCGTCGTAGAAGTGCAGCGGTTGGCCCGTCTCCAGCTGGACGTAGTTCGACACGTCGACCCAGTAGTTCAGGCTGCGAACGCCGGCCGCTTGGAGCCGAAGCCTCATCCACAACGCCGTACGCCGCGGCACGAGATCCCAGAAGTACTGGCCGATGAATCGGCGGCATACGCCGGCGTCGCCGATTTCGACGCCGATCGGGCTCGGTCTCGAACCGGCACCCGCATCGAGTTGCGGATTTTTGAACTCGGCGTCGAGCGCCGCAGCCAGTTCGCGAGCTAGGCCTACGATCGAGAGGCAGTCCGGCCGATTCGAGGGCACGTCGACGTCCAGCAGCGCGTCGCCGAAGCGCGCGGCCCGCCAGAAATCTGCGCCGACCTCGGCGTCGTCTTCCATGATGATGATGCCGTCCTCAAATTCGCCGGGCAGCGCCAACTCGCTGGCGGAGCACAGCATGCCGTCGGACCGGACGCCCCGCAAAGTGCTCTGCAAAATGGTCTTGGTCTTTGGCTGCGCATCGCCGGCGAGTGCGCCGGACGCCGGTACCCCGGCGAACACCTCCGCGCCGGCGAGTGCGACCGGCACCTTGTTCCCGGCGCGGACGTTTTCGGCGCCGGTGACGATCTGCAGCGTCGCGGTGCCGACGTTGACCTTTGCTACCTGCAGCCGGTCCGCGTTGGGATGCCGGTCAAGCGTCTCCACACGCCCGACCACGATGCGCTCGGGCGTCGGCTGAGGCACGAGCGCGTCGACGGTGAAGCCGCGCGAGGTCAGCGCGTCTGCCATCGCTTCCGGCCGCGCAGCCGTTTGAACGAAATCGCGCAGCCAAGCAACGGGCACTCGCATGCTACGCGAACTGTTCCAAGAAGGTTGGGTCGTTTTCGGTGAACAGCCGGATGTCGTCGATGCCGTGGCGCACGAGCGCAATGCGCTCCAGTCCAAGACCCCATGCCCAGCCGGTGAACGTCTCCGCATCGTAACCGGCGGTGCGCAGAACATTCGGATGGACCATGCCGGCGCCGCCCATCTCGAGCCAGCCCGATCCGCCGCACGTGCGGCAGCCGGCGCCGTCGCACACGCCGCACGAAACGTCGACTTCGGCCGACGGCTCGGTGAACGGAAAGTACGAGGGCCGAAAACGCGTGCGCCGCGATCGCCCGAACAGCTGCCGGCACAAGTCGCCGGCGAAGCCTTTGAGATGACCGAAGGTCACGCCGCGGTCGATCTGCAGCCCCTCGATCTGATGAAACATGAAGGCGTGCCTGGCGTCAGTGGCATCGCGCCGGTACGCCTTGCCCGGCACCAGCACGGCGATCGGCGGTGCGTAGCGCTGCATCGTGCGCATCTGCATCGGCGACGTATGCGCGCGCAGCAAAGTGCCACCCGGCAGATAAAACGTGTCCATCGCCTCGCGCGCCGGATGGTCGGCGGGAATGTTCAGCGCCTCGAAGTTGTAAAACTCGGTTTCGACTTCAGGACCGGTCACGACGGCAAAGCCGCGCGCTCGAAAAAAATCGACGACCTCGTTGAGCGTCTGGCGGAGGACGTGCAGCGACCCCGTGTGCGGCGCTCGCGGAGGAAAGGTGACGTCGTAGCGCCGCGCGAGGACCGCTTCGAGCCCGGCGTCGTCGAGGCGCGCTTGCGCCGCGGAGATGGCCGACTCAATCGCGAGCTTCATTTCGTTCGCGCGGCGTCCGAACTCGGCGCGTTGCTCTTTGGGAAGCTTGCTCAAACCGGCCATGAGCTTGGAGAGCCGGCCGCTCCGGCGGCCGAGAAATTCGCCGTACAGCGCGTCCAGTTCGGGCTGGGTTTTTACCCCGGCGGCGCGCTCGCGAACTTGGGCTTCAAGCTGCGAAAGTTCGTCCATTTACGACCGCTCCAAAATGAGAAAGGCCGCATCGCTGCGGCCACATTCCCATGTGAGTCGTCGAACAAAATCTATTGCGAACCCTGGGGCGCGACCTTCTTATACAGCAGATACGCTTTGATCGATCCGGTCGCGGTAAATAGTTGCCAAAACAGCTTGGGGCAAAGCATCGACGGCCTTTGACCTCCTCGCATGATTGTTCGCAAAACCGAGTATAGCATACAGGCGTTCGTAGGACAAGACCGTCCGGCTCTTGACTTTTTCCGCGGTCTCGTTCTTCATCCAGGCGTCGTTTTTCAAAAAGTCGAAAAACCGCCGAACATGTATCCATATACTATGGACGACTTGCTCGATATGGTTTTGGAGCAGGCGGGGTCGGACTTGCATTTGGTGGCGGATTGTCCGCCCCGCATGCGCTTGAACGGCACGCTGCAGACCCTCGTGGCGGATGTCTTGACGCCGGACGACACCGCCGGCCTCGTGTTTTCGACCATGTCGGATGCCGAACAGGACGCGTTTCGCGCCGATCGAGAGCTCGATTTCGCCTACTCGATTCGAGGCAAGGCCCGCTTTCGCGTTAACGCGGCCTACGACCGCGACACCGTCATGGGGGCATTCCGGGTCATCCCAGCCGTGCCCATGCGCCTCGAGCAGCTGGACTTTCCTGCGGTCGTCACCCAACTGACGAACGCGGCTCGCGGCCTCATTTTGTGCACCGGGCCAGCCGGCTCGGGAAAAACGACGACCCTCGCGTCGATGATCGACTACATCAATCGCACCCGGCCGGCGCGGATTATCACCATCGAAGACCCAATCGAGTACATGCACGTCAGCCAAGTCGCGACCATCAGTCAGCGCGAAGTTGGCCGGGATACGCTCGCGTTCAGAAATGCGCTGCGATCGGCGCTGCGGCAGGATCCCGACGTCATCCTCGTCGGCGAGATGCGCGACCTGGAAACGATCGGGCTTGCGCTCACGGCCGCGGAAACCGGCCAGCTCGTCTTCGCCACGATGCACACGCTGTCGGCCGGCGAGGCGGTCAACCGGATCGTCGACGCCTTCCCGCCCGAGCAGCAGGAACAGATCCGGGTGCAACTCACCGGAACGCTGGAGGCGGTCATTACCCAAACGCTGGTTCCGCGCGCTGATGGCCGAGGCCGGGTTGCCGCGTTGGAGATCCTCCTCGGTACGCCCGCCGTGCGGAATCTGATCCGCGAGGGCAAAACGGCGCAGATCGATACCGCGATTCAGACCGGAGGAGCGGTCGGCATGCAGACGCTCGAAAAGCATCTTGCCAAGCACGTGAACGACAAAACGATCTCGATGGAAAAGGCGCTTGCCAAGGCGCGCCGGCCCGAGGAGATCAAACGCATGCTGGGCCAATCCGCCTGATCAGGCGCAATTTCCGCGAGATCTCGTACATCACGATCGCACCGGCGAGTCCCGCGTTGAGCGATTCGGCCGAGCCTGCTTGCGGCACGCCGACGCGCGTCGCAGTATCCGATGCGGGGATGGCGTCCAATCCGTGGCGCTCGTGTCCCACGACGAGCGCGCAGCGGGCGGGCAGTGCGGCATCGCGCACGTCCGGAGCGCCGGCCTGCGCCGCGACGATGCACACCTCCAAGCCCGTTAAAACCGCCTTAAACGAGGCCCAGTCCGCGTAGCGCACGATCGGCAAGCGAAAAAAGGCGCCGGCAGTTGCGCGGACGAGTTTGCCGTTATACGGTTCGACGCTTGCCGGGCCGAAGCAGGCAGCGGCGACGGAAAACGCCTCGGCGCAGCGAACCAGCGTGCCCGCGTTGCCCGGATCGGCGACGTCGTGGAGGACGAGCGCAAGCCCGGGCGCGGCCGCCGGCATGAGCTGCTTCAGACTGCTCGCGTCTTGGTCGAGAAAGCCGACCACGGCGACGACGCCCTGCGGCGCGCGCGTTTCGGAGAGCGAGTCCATCGCCCGGTTGTCTACGGCCGCGACCGAGCGGCCGGCCGCTGCAGCACGCTGCGCGAGCGCCGCAGGCGCGTCCGCATGCGGCGCATAGAACACCGTGCGGACGTCTGCGCCGGCGTCAAGGGCTGCAGTGACGAGCGCAGGTCCTTCGATGAGAAAGCAGCGGTGCTCGACGCGATGTTTTTTCTGAAGGAGAAGCCGGGCCTCGCGAACCGCGGCGCTGTGAAATCCCGCTGTCGGCCGATTCGAGCGGATGGTTACGAGGCCGGAGTTGCGGGCGCGTGCTTCTTGGCGATTGCGAGCAATCGCGCGAAGGCGTCCTGGTCGTTGGCCGCAAGGTCCGCGAGCACTTTGCGGTTGATCGTCAGGCCCTCTTTCTTCAGCCCGCTCATGAAGCGGCTGTAGGTCATGCCCTCCTGCCGCGCGGCGGCGTTGATGCGCGCGATCCAGAGTGAGCGAAAATCGCGCTTGCGCACGCGCCGATCGCGAAACGCGTAGATGAGCGAATGCAGCAGGGCCTCGTTGGCGGCGCGATAGCGGACGCCGCGCGCGCCGCGAAAGCCTTTGACCGCTTTGAGGAGCTTGCGGCGCTTCTTTTGCGCCATAACTCCACGTTTGACTCGGGCCATTTCTTTCCGATCCCTTTAGCCGTAGGGCAGCTGGCGTTTGAGCCGCGGCGTATCGGTCGCATCGGCCACCACCTGCTTGCGGAATTTCCGAATGCGCTTCGGAGATTTTTTGGTCAGGATGTGACTGCAGCCTGAAAACATCCGCTCGCGCACGAATTTTCCGGACGCGGTGATCTTGACGCGTTTTGCCGTTCCCTTATGCGTCTTTAATTTTGGCATGGGGTTCCTCCGGTCGAACCACTGCATTCGCGCTGACCGCGGCTTTGCTCTTTACCATCGCCGCGATCACGTCTTGGCGCGGCGACAGGATCATGAACATATTTCTGCCTTCGATTCGCGGTTCGCGTTCCACGCCCGCAAATTTCGCCGTATCTTGCGCGACCCGATCGAGTATTTTCCGGCCGTGCTGCGAGTAAGCGATTTCGCGCCCTCGGAACATGATCGTGACCTTGACCTTGTCGCCGTCAAAGAGCAAGCGCTCGGCGGTGCGGATCTTCACTTGATAATCGTGCTCCTCAATCTTTGGCCGGAGCTTGACCTCTTTGAGCTCCATCGTGTGCGCCTTCTTGCGCGCCTCGCGATCCTTCTTGTTCTGCTCGTATCTGAGCCGGCCGTAATCGTCCAGGCGGCAGACGGGCGGCGCCGACGTGGGCGAGATTTCGATGAGGTCGACGCCGCGATCGCGGGCCAGGCTCAGGGCTTCGAAGGTCGGCATGACGCCGAGCTGCATGCCATCGTCGGCTATCACTCGGACCTGAGCAACGCGGATCTGCTCGTTGATGCGCAGCGGCTTGCTAATGGTCGATGCCCGCCGCGGGCGTCAATGGCGAATTTTTCGTAACGATGTTCTCCTTGCCGTATGGCGACAAATAAAAAGAGCCCGCGAAACGCAGGCTACCCTCGAGACGTTGTCCCTCGTCTTTCGAACCGGACTGGCTGCCCGCAGGCGCCGTCCGGTGCGAAGGGTAGTCATGATGTGCCAAAAGATTATAGCAATCTTGCGCGGCGACGGTCAAGGGTGCGTGCCGCATGTACCGCAGGCCAGACTCCTGTGCTGCACGAAAAATGCGCTGTGGTCAAGGAAGATTACCAGACGCCGCATCCTTGGCAAAAAAAGCCCTCGAACGCGCGCGCGCTCGGCCTCGTCATGGTCAACACCGGCCCAGGCAAAGGGAAGACGACGTCGGCGCTCGGGCTGGCGCTGCGCGCAATCGGCCACGGCCACCGCGTCAAAATCATCCAATTCATGAAGGGCGATCCGAATTTCGGCGAGGTCCTTATCCGCGAACGCCTGCCGGAACTGGAAATCGACCAGTACGGCCTGGATCGCTTCGTCGATCCGAAAAACCCCGACCCGGAACAGGTTGCACGAGCGCTCGCGGGCTACGAGGCGGCGCGCCAAGCGGTTGGGTCGGGCGCCTACAACGTGGTAATATTAGATGAGGCGAACGTCGCGATGTCGTTCGGCCTGATCCCGACTGACGGGGTCGTCGACATGCTGCACGCCAGGCCCAAACACGTGGAAGTGATCCTGACCGGCCGCGACGCGCCGCAGGCAATTCTGGACATCGCAGACTACGTGAACGTGGTGACCGACGTAAAGCATCCGTATGCAAAAAACGTCCCCGCGCGGGTGGGCATCGAATTCTAATGCTAAAGGAAAGCGACCAGTGGCAAAGACCAACGGCAAACTGACCGGCGAGCAGCAATCGGCGCAGGCCGTTTGGCGAGCGCAGTTCGAAAGCGGCGGCAAGCGGCCGGGTGCGATCGATCGCACGATTTCGGACGTGCCGCTCAAACCCGTGTACGATCCCGAAGACGTCGGCGGCATCGACTACGACCGCGATCTTTCCTATCCGGGTCAGTATCCGTATACGCGCGGCATCCATGCGACGGGCTATCGCGGCAAACTGTGGACCATGCGCCAATTCGCGGGTTTCGGCACCGCTCAACAAACCAACGAGCGCTACAAGTTCTTGCTCCAGCAGGGCCAGACGGGGCTATCGGTTGCCTTCGACATGCCGGCGCTCATGGGTTACGATTCGGATCATCCGCGCGCCCTTGGCGAAGTCGGCAAGTGCGGCGTCGCGATCGCCACGCTTGGCGACATGCGGGACCTGTTCGCCGGCATCGATCTCGGCTCGATCACCACGTCGATGACGATCAACTGTACCGCGCCGGTGGCGCTCGCGATGTACATTGCGACGGCCGAAGCGCAAGGCGTGCCGCAGGACAGGCTCGGCGGTACCCTACAGGCAGACATCTTAAAAGAATATATCGCCCAAAAAGAGTGGATCTATCCGCCCGAACCGAGCATGCGCATCATCACCGACATGATTGCGTACTGCTCCACGCACGTGCCCAAATGGAATACCATTTCGATTTCCGGCTACCACATTCGCGAGGCGGGTTCGACCGCTGCGCAAGAGCTGGCCTTCACGCTGGCCGACGGCTTCGCGTACGTGGAAGCCGGCGTGGCGGCAGGCATGGACGTCGACGATTTTGCGCCGCGCCTGTCGTTTTTCTTCAACTCGCACTCAGACTTTTTCGAAGAGATTGCGAAGTTCCGCGCCGCGCGGCGCATCTGGGCGCGCCATCTGCGCGAGAAGTACGGCGCGAAAAACCCGCGTTCGTGGGCGCTGCGCTTCCACGCGCAAACCGCGGGCTGTTCGGCCACCGCACAGCAGCCGAAGAACAACATCATGCGCGTCGCCTTCCAGGCATTAGCGGCGGTGCTCGGCGGCGCGCAATCGCTGCACACGAACTCGCTCGACGAAGTGTTGGCGCTGCCCACTGAGGAAAACGTACAGATCGCGCTGCGCACGCAGCAGATCATCGCCTACGAGACCGGCGCGGCGAATGTCGCCGACCCGCTGGGCGGCGCCTATCTCGTGGAGCGGCTCACGGCCGAACTGGAAGCCGCGGCTGAAGACTACTTCCGGCGCATCGAGGAATTCGGCGGCGTGATCCCGGCGATCCATGCAGGATTCTTCCAAAAGGAGATCGCCGACGCGTCGTACGCGTACCAGCGCGAAATCGAAAACGGCGAGCGCATCATCGTCGGCGTCAACGATTTCGTGGTAGAAGAAGATCACCCGATCGGCTTGCTCAAAATAGGCCGCGACACCGAGCTCGAGCAGGTGCGGCGCGTCCGGGCGTTCCGTGCCTCGCGCGATGCAGATGCCGTGGAGTCCGCGCTCGCCGCGTTCAAGCGCGCCGCGGAGTCGGGCGAGAATCTCATGCCGCATTACATTCGTTGCGTCAAGAGCAAGGCGACGCTCGGCGAGATTTCGGAAGCGCTCGTGCCGATTTTCGGTCGCTACCGCGAACCAGCATTCATCTAGACGATGGCGCGACCGATTCGCATCCTCGTCGCCAAAGCCGGGCTCGACGGTCACGATCGCGGCGCCAAGGTCATCGCGCGCGCGCTGCGCGATGCAGGCTTCGAAGTCATCTACACCGGGCTGCATCAAACTCCCGAGCAGGTCGTCGAAGCGGCGGTTCAGGAGGACGTTGACGGCATCGGGCTGTCCGTGCTCTCGGGTGCGCACATGACGCTCTTCACGCGCCTCAAGGAATTGTTGACGGCCGAAAAAGCCGACGACATCGTGCTGTTCGGCGGCGGCACGATTCCCCAAGAAGACGTCCAGCCGCTGCTGGATATCGGCGTCGCAGGCGTCTTCACGCCCGGCGCGCCGATCGCGGCCATCGTGGATTTCGTGCGCCGCGAGTGCGGCAAGCGGGTCGAGGCACAAGGCAAGGCGTGACCGACCGGGGCGTTCGAGTGCGCTTCGCTCCCAGCCCGACGGGTTATCTCCACGTCGGGAGCGCGCGCACCGCGCTGTTCAACTGGCTTTTCGCACGGCATCACCACGGCAAATTCGTGCTGCGCGTCGAAGACACGGATGAAACGCGCTACAAAGACGAATGGCTGCGCGCCATCTATGACGGCCTGCGCTGGCTGGGGCTCGATTGGGACGAAGGGCCCGACGTCGGCGGAGCGTACGCCCCGTACCGGCAACGCGAGCGAATTTCGTTGCACGCCGAGACGGCGTCGGCGCTGCTGGACAAAGGCGCGGCCTACCCGTGCTACTGCGGCGCCAACGCAACGGAAGCGGCGAGCGCCGATCCTGCCGCATGTCGGTGCGGCGCACGAGCGGTACTGGAACGCGACGCGCGCCGAGAGACCACCCCCGCGCTCGCGATCCGAATGCGCGTCGACCAGGCGCGGCCGATCATTGTGGAGGACGTCGTCCGGGGCAAGGTGACGTTTCCGCCCGGCTCACTCGAAGATTTTGTGATCGTCAAGAGCGGTGGCGGGCCGCTCTACAATTTTGCCGCGGCGGTGGACGATCACGCGATGGCCATCAGCCACGTCATCCGCGGCGAAGAGCACCTCGCGAACACCCCAAAACAGCTGCTGATCTACGAAGCGATGGGCTGGCAGCCGCCCGTTTTCGCCCACCTGCCGATCATTCTCAACGAGCAGCGCGCGAAGCTCAGCAAACGCGACGGGGCGGCGTTGCTCACCGACTACGAAGCGCTCGGCATTCTGCCGGAGGCGATGTTGAACTTCTTGGCGCTCCTGGGCTGGTCGCCCGGCGAGAACCGCGAGATCCTGACGCGCGACGAACTGGTGCGGCAGTTCGACCTCGACCGGGTCGTCAAGCACCCCGCGATTTTCGATGCGACCAAACTTCGGTGGATGAACGGCGAGTACATGAAAGCCGCCCCGGTCGACCGGCTCGCGCGCGGCGTCCGGCGGCTGCTCGACCGGCGCGACGGCGCTGCGCGCGGTCGTGCGCTCGAGCACAACGTCGTGCCGGTGACCGGCCTGCTTCGCGGCAGAGTTCGCACGCTTGCCGACATCGTTGCACAGGGCGACTACCTCCTGCACGACGGTCCGGTAACGCCGACGCCGGCAGCACTGGAAAAGCACTGCGCCGAGCCGGAAACCGTCGACCGCCTCCGCCAAGCGCGCGCGGCGCTCGCCGAAGTTCCGGAGTTCACGCACGACGGCATCGAAGCCGCGCTCCGCTCGCTCGCTGAGCGCAAGCACGTGAAGCCGGGCGCATACATCCATCCGCTGCGGGTCGCGCTCACGGGTCAGGCGGTGAGCCCGGGTATCTTTGAGGTCGCGCGGCTGGTTGGAAAAGAGCTCGCGCTGCGGCGCATCGACGATCTCATTGCGCGCCTCGAACGGCCTCGCGCGACCGATGTGGCCGCCTTGCCGTGAAGCTGCACGCGGTCGTGTTGGCGGCCGGCAAAGGCACGCGGATGAAAAGCGCCAGGCCAAAGGTCATGCACGCGCTAGGCGGCCGGCCGATGCTCGCTTACGTGCTGGACGCCGTGCGGCAGGCGGATGCGGCGGACGTCATCGTGGTGACGGGTCCCGAACTGTGCGCCGAGGTGGAGGCGCTGGGGGCGCGCCCGGTCGTTCAGGAGCCGCGCAACGGCACCGGCCATGCGATGCAGCTCGCGCTGGATGCGCTGCGAGACGGCGGCGGCGAAGTGCTCGTCGTGAGCGCCGACATGCCGCTCGTGTCGCCGGCATTGCTGCGCGCGATCCGGGAAAAACGCGCCGCGGCGTCGGCGCCGCTGGCGATGGTGACCGCTCGCGTTTCGCTGCCGACCGACTTCGGCCGCGTGGTGCGCGAAAACGGCCGCGTCGTTCGCATCGTCGAAAACGCAGACGCGTCGGAACGCGAGCGCGCGATCGACGAAGTGAACGCGGCCGTCTATTGTTTCGACTCGGCGGCGCTGCGCGAGTCGCTGCGCCAACTGCAGCCGAACAACGCGCAGGGCGAGCTGTATTTGACGGACTGCGTCGGTGCGATCGCGGCGGCCGGCGGAAACATCGAGACGCTCGAATGCGGCGATCCCGTCGAAGTCATCGGCATCAACAATCGAGCGGAACTAGCCAGGGCGGAAGGCATCCTGCGCCGGCGGATACTCGAGCGCCACATGCTCGCGGGGGTGACGATCGTCGACCCGGCGTCGACGTACGTGGACGCCGGCGTCAGGATCGGACAAGACACCGTCATCGAGCCCCAATGCCATTTGCGCGGCACGACGCTTGTCGGTCGCGGCTGCACGCTCGGGCCGGGCGTGATGCTTGAGAACGCCGTGGTCGGCGATGCGGCGCACATCTCCCATTCGGTGGTGCGCGACAGCGAGATCGGGGCCGGCGCGACCATCGGCCCGTTCGCGCATCTGCGCAACGGAGCGGTGATCGAAGACAGGGCGCGCGTCGGAAATTTCGTCGAAGTAAAGAAATCGCGGCTCGGCCGCGGCGCGAAGGCCAGTCATCTCGCGTACCTGGGCGATGCAGAGATCGGCGAGGAGGCCAACATCGGCGCCGGCACGATTACGTGCAACTTCGACGGCGCGAAAAAGAACAAAACCAAGATCGGCAAGCGGGCATCGGTCGGATCCAACACCTCGCTCGTCGCGCCGGTCGAGCTCGGCGACGATGCGCTGACGGGTGCGGGATCGGTGGTGACGCACGATGTTGCGCCGGGCGAGCGCGTGGCGGGCAACCCGGCGCGGCCTCTGCCAAAAAAGCCCGCGCCGGATCCGCGGTGAGCCACACCGCCGCCGTTGCGCTCGGCGCCTCGGCGGCCGCCGTCGCCATTGCGGCCTTCGCGTGGCAGTGCGTCACGATTGGGCGCTTGCGCCGCCGCGCCGAGACCGCGGTGCGGCATTTCAACATGTTGCAGAACTTGGCGCCGGCGCTGACCGCCGCATCCTCGGAGTCGACCTTCGCGGCATGCGCGCGCATCCTTGATCGCTTCGCATCGCTGGTCGGGGCGCAGACGCTGCTGTGCTTTTACGAGGCGGACGATCGGCTGATGCTGGGCGCCAAATCCGGCGCCGGCTATGTCGGTTTTTTGCGCGAGGGCGAGCCGTATGCCGGCGGCGCCATCGTCGAGTGGGCGCGCGACCGGGCAGCGGCGGCCATCGTAGGACCGGCAGCCAGCGCGCTGCCGGCAGACCTCGGCATCTCCGACATGTCGCGCGACCCAGGCACGGCCGGCCCGGTCGCGGGCAGTCGCGACCGCGTCTGGGCGCTCGCCCTGCCGCTGACCCGAACGCGCGACTACGGCCTGCGGCCGGAAGTGATCGGCGTGCTGTATGCGGAGCGCAACAAGGCCGAGCCGTTCTCCCCAGGCGAGCTGTCCACGGCGCTCACCGTGGCGCGCCTCGCTTCCGATGCGCTCTCGCGCGCCGTCTTCGCCGATCGCATGCGCCGCGAATCCGAGCGCGACCCGCTCACGCAGCTGCTGACCCCGTCGAAGTTCCGGATGCGGCTGCGCAGCGAGATCGAAGCGCGGCGCCATCCGGCGGGGCGCGCCAGCCGCGACGTCGGCTTGCTGTTCATTGATACCGACAATTTCAAGCTCTGGAACGACACGCACGGTCACGCCGCCGGCGACAAGCTGCTGCGCGCGCTCGCCGATGCGTTCGACGACATCGCGGCGCGCGGTGGCGGCTTTGCCGGCCGAAACGGCGGCGATGAGTTCTGCGTCGCGCTGCTGGATCGCACGAAAGACGCCTCCATCACTCTCGCAGAGCACCTGCGGAACCGGATTGAAAGCCTGGATTTCGCCAAGCTGTTCGGCATCGATGCGCTCGCGCCGATCAAGATCACGGTGAGCGTCGGGGTCGCGCATTTTCCGGTCGACGTGGCACCGAGCGAGCCGCAGCCGGCCGACAGACTGTTCGAAGCGGCCGATGCAAACATGTACGCCGCGAAACGCGCCGGTCGAAATCGAGTTGAGTGGCGGCGCGCATCGTCGCCGCGGCGGCTGGAACGAATTCCCGGCGCAGGCCCGATTCCGCGCCACTAGCGGAGAAGGACCGTGCCGCGGAGCGTCGAACGCGCGTTCGACATGGCTCCCGCTCCGCTTTGGAACGACAGGGATTCGGCCATCAAATGGCATCTCTCGGCGTCAATCGCCGAAGCCGTTTGCCTTACCCGCCTCGAACGCCGCGTGCTGATGCTCCTGTATCTGTATTACAACAAGGGCACCCTTTCCATCGAGTATCCCGGCGACGCCGAATTCTGCCGGCGCCATCACGTGCCGCGCCGCAAGCTGGTCGAAGCGCTTTTAGGCCTCGAGAAGGGAGGTTTCATCATGCCGTTTCGTTCAGATATTGGCGCAACTGGGTACTATTCCAATGCCATGCTCCTCGAAGAAGCGTACCAGCGCGCCAAGCGGGCATACCCCGAACTCTTTGCCAGTTAGGAAAGTATCAATGAAGACGACAATCATGATCGCGCTCGCGGCGGTCGTCGCGGCGAGCCTAAGTTTCACGGCGCCTGCCAAAGCGGTGCAATACGGCGTGGCGCTCGGCACCATCGAGCACGTCTCGACGCAGAACGTTCGTATCAAGGTCTGGAGAACGAAGCAAGACATGAGTTTTCTGCTCGTGCCGAAATTCAAGAACGTGTTTTCGAAAGACGGCAAGACGACGTATGAGATGACGCAGATCAAGCCCGGCATGGATGTGGACATCCATTGGTCCCAAAGCTTGGGGCTACGGCACGCCGACAAGATCTACGTGCTCAACTCGCACGGCCACGTCCTCAAGGCGGTCAAGGGCTAGCAAGCGCGGTACGACGCCGGTCGTT
>Ga0207416_1003615_pt1 | contig 14502 bp, 12 predicted proteins | sample PaiPotPPM11metaG_FD_184107 | JGI IMG/M metagenome (GOLD analysis project Ga0207416, IMG submission 184107) | Iron sulfur acid spring bacterial and archeal communities from Banff, Canada, to study Microbial Dark Matter (Phase II) - Paint Pots PPM... ...
ACACCGCACAGGCCCTCTATCAACAAGCCGCAGACCAATTAAGGGCCGGGGTGAGCCCGCGCATTGATATGCTTCGCGCCCAGGTCGAACTGAAATCGCGCCAGCAGCAGCTTCTGTCGGCGCAAAACCAGCTCCAAACGGACAAATTGAGGCTGGCCCGGGTGATTGGCCTTCCCAACGCCCAAGCCTTCGAGGTGACGGATAAAACACCCTATTCTCCGTTGGAAGGGATCACGGTAAATGACGCTCTGGCGCGAGCCTATGCCCACCGGCCGGATTACAAGAGCGCGGAAGCAAGCGTCCAAGCGGCGGAGCAATCCCGCCGGGCGATCGTGGCGGAGCGGTATCCTTCGGTAGGATTCGGCGCCAATTTCGGAGACATTGGCCTCTCGCTGCCCAACTCCCACGAAACGTTCGCCATTCAGGGAACGCTGAATATTCCTGTATTCCAAGGAGGCAGAATACACGGCGAATTGTTGCAGGCGGATGCCGCGCTCCGGCAAAAAAAGGATCAGCTTGCGGACCTGAAGGCGCAGATCGATTACCAAGTGCGGACGGCGCTTCTGAACTTGAAAACCGCCGAAGACCAGGTTCAAGTGGCTAAGAGCAATGAAGACCTGGCGCAGCAAACCCTGCAGCAGGCGCAGGACCGCTTTAAAGCGGGGATCGTGGACAACATCGAAGTGGTCGAAGCCCAGGAATCCGTCGCCAGTGCGGACCAATCTTACATTTCAAGCCTGTATTCCCACAACCTCGCCAAAGTTTCGCTGGCGCAAGCCATGGGCATCGCGGAACAGGCGGCGATGCAATATCTGGAGGGAAGCAAATGACCGAAGAAAAAATTCAGACTGAGACTCAGAAGCCCAAGGCCGCAGCTCGCACCGCGCCGGCAGAAGCCCAAGCGCAAGCGGCGCCAGGCTCTGGAGCATTCAACGAGCTTGATCTCGAAAGCGCCGTGAAGCCACCGGGCAATCCCCGCAGGAGGTGGCTGATCTTGGGCGCCCTAGTTGCCCTGGCGGTGGCTTCGATCTTTCTATACCGCCATTATGCGGGTTGGGAATCGACGGATGACGCGGAGATTGACAGCAACATCAACCCGATCAGCTCGCGCGTGTTAGGGTACATCACCAAAGTCACCGTCAATAATAACGACCGTGTGAAAGCCGGGCAAGTGTTGGTGCAGATTGATCCCACGGACGCCAAGGTGTCCGTAGAGAGCGCCCGGGCAGCTTACGAAAACGATGTGGCGATCGCACGGTCCATGATGGCGAACGTTCCAGTAGCCCAGGTGAATAGTAGCTCTCAGCTTAGTAGCGCCAGCGCAGGCGTGAGCGACGCAGAGGCCGGCCTCTCCGCAGCCGAACAGCAGTTCGATGCTTCCCAGGCCAACCTGCGCCAGGCGCAGGCCAACAATGCCAAAGCCGAGGATGATGTGAAGCGCTACAAGCAGTTGGTGAGCAAGCAGGAAATCTCCGAGCAACAGTACGTGCAAGCAGTGGAGACGGCGAACGGCACTGCCGCCGTGGTGGCAGCCGCCCGAGCTTCATCAGCCGCGGCCCAGAAGCAGGTGGCTCAAGCCCGCCAGCGTGTGGTGCAAGCTTCCGCCCAATTAAAATACGCCGGCACCGGACCTCGCCAGGTTTCCATCAGTCGAGACCGGGCATTGGCGGCCCAGGCCGCCGCCAACAAAGCCAAAGCCCTGCTGGATCAAGCGGAGTTGAACCTCAGCTATACCACCATCGTTGCTCCGGTTGACGGAATCGTCGGACAGCGCTCCGCACAGATTGGTGAATACGTGCAGCCGGGTCAGGCCTTGATGGCGATTGTTCCGCTGAACGATATCTGGGTGACCGCAAATTTCAAGGAAACGCAGCTCAAGAACATGCGTCCGGGCCAGAAAGCCACCATTCATGTGGACGCTTATGGCCGCGATTACAATGGCCACGTGCTGGACATCGCCGGGGCCACAGGATCACTTTTCAGCCTCCTCCCACCTGAAAACGCCACGGGCAACTACGTAAAGGTGGTTCAGCGGGTGCCCGTGAGGATTGATATTGACAAGGGCCAGGACCCCGGACATCTGCTTCGTCCTGGACTTTCCGTGGAGCCCAGGGTCAAGACGCAATGAGCCAACAACAGGATTTCCAGCGGGGACCGGAATGGAGTTGGCATCCCGGGCATAACCCGTGGCTTATCGCCCTCACCGTGACCCTGGCGACCTTCATGGAAGTGCTGGACACCAGCATTGCCAACGTCGCCTTGCCGCACATTGCGGGCGGCCTTTCAGCCGGCGTGGATGAGAGCACCTGGGTGCTCACCTCCTATCTCGTTTCAAACGCCGTAGTCCTGCCCCTGAGCGGATGGCTCTCCAACCGTTTCGGGCGGAAGCGCTTTTACATGACTTGTGTAGCCATCTTTGCGACCAGTTCTTTCCTTTGTGGAATTGCGCCCAGCCTCGAAGCGTTAATCCTCTTTCGTGTGCTGCAGGGCGCGGGCGGCGGCGGCCTGCAGCCCAGCGAGCAGGCCATCCTGGCGGATACTTTCCCGGCCTCCAAGCGAGGAATGGCGTTCGCCGTATATGGCATGGCGGTGGTGGCGGCGCCGGCGCTGGGGCCGACGCTCGGCGGCTGGATCACGGACAATTTCACGTGGCGCTGGATTTTCTTCATAAACGTTCCGGTGGGGATCGCCTCACTGCTTCTGACCACGCGAATGGTTACGGATCCGCCTTATATGCAAACGAGTAAAAAAGCCGGAGTGAAGATTGATTACATCGGCTTCGCCCTCATCGCTATTGGACTCGGCTTCCTCCAAGTGGTACTCGACAAGGGCCAGCGCGACGACTGGTTTGAGAGCCACTACATTGTGGCATTCACCATGATCGCTGTCCTGTCCCTGGCCGGGGCCTTGTTCTGGGAATGGTTCCACAAGGATCCCGTGGTGGACATTCACCTGCTTCGGGACCGAACGTTCCTGATGGGCAATGTGCTGATGTTTATGGTAGGTTTCGCCCTGCTTGCAAGCACCTTGCTGCTGCCGCTCTTTGCGCAGACGATGATGGGCTATACGGCAGAACTCGCCGGAATGGTAATTTCACCGGGTGGCGTTGCCATCATCTTGCTCTTGCCGCTGGTGGGGTATCTGACCACTCATTATGACGCTCGCCTCCTGATTGCTTTCGGCCTGTTCGTGGTTTCTGTTTCGCTCTTCCGCATGACCCGGTTTGATCTCGGGGTCGATTTCAGCACTTTGATGTGGACGCGAGTGCTGCAAGCCTGCGGTCTGGCATTCCTTTTCGTGCCCATCAATACCGCGGCCTATTCTTTTCTGCCGCGCGAGAAGAACAACGCCGCGTCCGGTTTCATCAATCTGTCGCGGAATATTGGGGGGAGTTTCGGGATTTCGGTGGTAACTACGATGCTGGATCGCCGTGCCCAATTCCATCAAGTAAACTTGGCAAGCCACGTAAACAGTTATAACCCCGGTTTGCTCCATGCTCTCCAAGCCGCCAGCAGCCTGTTGTTTCTAAAAGGCGTAAGCACCGCGGATGCGGCACGCAAAGCCTACGGTCTGCTCTATGGCGTAGTTGCCCGGCAGGCCAATATGCTGGCCTATATTGATGACTTTAAGTTGTTGGCGGTGGCGATCCTGGTGATGGTCCCGTTCGTATTTCTGATGAAGAAGTCCACGCCCCAAAAGGGGGCCATGGCCGTACATTGAAGCCCCTCTGTCTGCCGGGGCATTTGCGGAAAGCTGTGGCGGTAGGCAGGAGGCCCAACGCCGGCTGACGGCCCTCGCGCCGATACAAGGGCCGCCCCTCCGGGAGTGCAAGCCGCTTGGCAAGTCTCTGACCGGATTGTGATCCGCAACCAACTGTGGAGGATACTGTGAAAACTCATCCGGAAACAAAAAGCAATCGGCAATCCGACCTTGTTCAACGAAGTATGGAAGGTGATGCCGAGGCGCTTGAAGCTTTATTTTCCCAATACGCGCGGGCCCTATTTCCTGCGGCGCTTAAGGTTCTGGGTAATCCTGAAGACGCCGAGGATGCACTCCAGGAGGGCTTGCTCGCCGCATTCCGAAACCTTCGCCGCTTTGAAGGGCGCTCGCAATTTTCAACCTGGCTCACGCGCATCGTCATCAACGCTTCGCTCATGAGGCTGCGCAGCAGGCGAGCCCGGCCCCTGGCTTCGCTCGACGATTCTCCGGCCGGGCAACCCGGCCTGACCTTCGAGGACCTGCTCGCCGACCCCGGTCCGAATCCGGAGGAAGCCTACTCTCAACAGGAAATGGATCAGATCTTCAAGGAAGGTCTCGATACGCTTCCGGATAAGTTCCGCTCCCCCGTCCTCCTGCGCGAAATCGAGGAATTTTCGACAGAGGAAGCGGCGGCGGCATTGGCAATTTCTGAAGGAACCCTTAAGTCCAGGCTGCACCGCGCTCGCTCATCATTAGCCAACGCCGTGCGCCGCCGCTTGTTGCCTGGAAAACAGCCACGGCCAGCCGCGCGGGCCGAGCTTGCTGGCGGCATGGCATGAAGTCAGCGCATCCTGGCCGGCCTTGTCTGCCATTCCTTTTGACCCGTGTTGAATAATACCTGGCCGAGCGCATCACCTTTGTAATCCCGCCGGGGCGGCCGTCGTCGCCGCCCCCGAGCGGCCACAAGAACCACACCCCCATCTTCTCAGCAGAGCAAATATCCTTGCACGGCATCTTCTATAGTTCGTAGCGATGGTCAACTGTTATAATTGGTTCGTAGTGGTGCAGTTTGCTGTAGCGGCGCTCGGGGCTTGCCCTGACAGGGAGCGCCGGAAACTGTTGAGAAATAAAGTTCGGCGGTCACAGACCGCCGCTACAGCAACCAAACTGCACCACTACCAATCGGTTGCCAGGGGCAGGGCGCTGATTTGCATGACTTGCCGCCTTGCCAGTCAAGGGATGGGAACGAGGATAGGAGAAGGTCTGGGTAAGCGGGGGAGCGAGGAGATCAATATGGTGACTGAGGGGGCGAAGAGAGCCGCAGCATCAGGACGAACTATTTCAAACCAGGCGCTTCAGATTGAGACACACTCGCGGGTGGAGTTCAAAGACCTGACATCTGCAATTGAAAGCTCCATCCGCGATTCGGGTATTGAGGACGGGTTATGTCACGTGTTTACACCCCACACGACCGCTGCCATCCTGATAAATGAGAACGATGACCGGTCTCTGCAAAAGGATTTTGACGACTTTTTGGGGCGGCTGGCTCCTCGAGACGGGGAATATCATCATAACGATGGAAACTGCGACGCGCATCTGAAGGCTGCCATTATTGGTTGCTCGAAGACTCTGATGGTCGAGAAGGGAAAGCTGGTCCTGGGCCGATGGCAGGGAGTCTTCTATTGCGAATTTGACGGTCCCCGGCGGCGGGAGGTCCGTTTGAAAATTGTTGCAGACTGAAAGTCATCAGATTTTCACCCTATTTTCCCCGGCTGAAACCGGGCGGCGCAGACACCGAGCAAGGGCATTTCTCAATGGATAATTTGGGTATTTACGTTCAGATTCCTTTCTGTCCCTCGAAGTGCAGCTTCTGCAATTTCAGTTCCGGCGTGGCGTCGGCTCGATTGATCGAAGATTATTTTCGAGCCCTCCAAAAGGAGATCGAGGGGCTGCCCAATTTCATTGGCCAGCAGCGAATCCCGGTAGACTTCGTGAGTCTGCCGGTAGAAACAATATATCTGGGAGGCGGGACGCCGCCGCTGCTTGGCGCCGATGCCGTGATTCGCCTGGTTCAGCGCCTACACCAGCATTTCAATTGCGCGAATCTAGCTGAGTTTACAATGGAAGTGACCCCGGGCTCTGCCGATTTGGATTTCTTGCATGAAGTTCACGACGCAGGAGTCAACCGGCTGAGCATTGGCGCACAAACCTTCATTGATCGGGAATTGCGGGTCGTAGGCCGTTTGCACAATGCAGAACAAATCCGAAGGCAGGTCACGGCCGCTCGCCAGTCAGGGTTTGAAAACATCGGCCTTGATTTGATCGGTGGACTCCCTTACCAGACTCAAAAGTCCTGGAATAGAAGTTTGGAGCAGACTGCCAAGCTGCGGCCTGAACATGTCTCGGTGTATTTATTTGAAATCGACGAAAAGAGCCGGCTGGGAGGCGAAGTTTTGCAGCAGGGCGATCGTTACCACGCTGCGCAGGTTCCCAGTGAAGATTTTATGGCGAAAGCCTATGAACAAGCCCAAGATTTCCTGAGCGCGGAAGGCTACCGGCAATATGAGCTTTCCAACTTCGCCCTGCCGGGCCGCGAATCGATTCATAATTGTAAATATTGGCGGCTTCAACCTTACCTGGGACTTGGGGCGGGTGCGCACTCATTTGATGGCGCCCGCCGCTGGTCCAACGAAGTTGCGCCGGAAGCCTACATCCGCAAAATCAATAACTTTGAATCGCCGATTGTCGAATCACGCGAGTTGACGCGCAAAGAACTGCTGGAAGAATATTTTTTTACCGGTCTCCGCCAGTGTGACGGTGTGACTCTTCAAGCGCCGGTAAACCGATGGTACGAGTTCCAAGAAGGTATTTGGCCGGCGCAAATCGAGCGGCTGTTGGCCGAGGGTTTACTGGAAAAACAGGGCGACTCCATCCGCCTTCCGAAGCGAGCTTACCTGGTTTCAAACGAAGTACTGCAGGAGTTTCTGGCGTGATGCCACGCGGATGATGCCATCCCGAGCGCGCTGGGGTTTTGCCGGGCGAATAATTTGCAGTTATCAAACCCTTGGTCTCGTAACCCAATCTCAGGGAGGTTATTTCCATGAAACGGCGGGATTTCAACCGAAGTCTTCTGCAAGTTGCGGGCGCTGGGCTTCTGAGCGTTGCCGCAGAAGGCGTGAAAGCGGCTGTGCCTGGTTTTCCATCGCTGTCTGCGTGGCGAGATCCTGCCGCTGGGCCAGTCCCGGCCTCAACCGACCCACGGCTGAAGGGAGCTTACCGGTTTTCCCGCGGTCTGTGGGTATATGTCCATCTCGAAGGTTCCCCGTCCGAGATCGGTTTCCAACACGGATATCTTCTCGCGCCTGAGATTGCGGATGGATTTAAGGCGGTCTCTCTCACCAACCAGCGGGGAACCGGAAAAGACCGGGATTTCTTCCGGCAAACGGCGAGAAAAATGATTTGGCCGAAAGTCAATGCCGAGTATCAAGCGGAGATGGAAGGGATTCACCAGGGCCTGCTGGCGCGCGGCGCTCAAATGGAAATGGACGACGTAGTCTGGCTGAATGCCATGGAGGAACTGGCCGATTATTACGTGCCGTGGTACGACAAGCAGCACAAGGTTGCGGAAGCCCGCCCTATCACCAGCCCAGGTAATTGCAGCGCCTTTGTGGCCACGGGAAGTTACACCAAGGATCACCAGATTGTCATGGCTCATAACGCTTGGACCAGCTACCTTCACGGCGAGCGGTGGAACATCATTTTTGACATCACCCCAAAGCGCGGCTACCGCATGTTGATGGACGGATTCCCCGGCGTCATCGCCAGTGATGATGATTTCGGCATCAACTCCGAAGGACTGATGATAACTGAAACCACCATCACGCAATTCCACGGTTGGAACCCGGAAGGAACACCCGAGTTTGTGCGGGCCAGAAAGGCCATGCAATATGCCTCTTCCATCGACGAGTACGTCCAAATCATGGTGAGAGAAAACAACGGCGGATACGCCAATGATTGGCTGCTGGGTGACCGGAAAACGGGCGAGATCGCCCAATTCGAGCTGGGCCTGAAGGCGTGGCGGGTATGGCGCTCCAAGGATGGATACTTCGTTGGCTCAAATTTCGTTAGCGATCCCAAAGTGCTGGCTGAAGATACGACTTTCAACCCGCACGATCTCTCGCTTTCACCGAACGCCCGCCGGGTGCGGTGGGAGCAGCTCATGAAGCAATACCGGGGCCGGATTGATACGAACCACGCTCAGCAGTTTCTCTCCGATCACTACGATAGCTACGACAGGAAGGAACAGCCGGGCTTCCGCACCTTGTGCGGACATGGCGACCTTGTCCCCTACCGCGAAACGGATTTTGACGCCGGACCGTTTGATCCCATCGGCGCCATTCAAGGTAAAGTAACGGACAGCCGAATGACGGGAGAGATGCGCTTCATTGCCCGGCGGGGCCACCCTTGCGGAGGCAATTTCTACGCGGCGCCTTTTTTGAAGGCACATCCCGAGTATGCGTGGCAATCGCCGTTGCTGCATGACATGGTTGCCGGCCCGTGGGTTGAATTTAAGACAGGAGACAAGGGTTGAAGACCGGTGCTGCGGTGTATTCAATCGTTTCGTACATCTGCCGCCGGTCTCAACCTCATTCGGTATTGGCTCCGGTAGTCATCGTCTTTACCCAATGAAGGAGAAAGGAATTCGCCATCCATGCATCCCATTGTCGATCTAAGAAGTGACACCGTAACCAAGCCGACGCCCGCCATGCGCCGGGCTATGGCCGAAGCGGAAGTGGGGGATGATGTCTATCGCGAGGATCCCACCGTCAACCGGTTAGAAGTGCGCGCCGCAGAAATATTTGGGCGTGAAGCGGGACTCTTCGTGCCTTCGGGATCGATGGGAAATCAAACCGCCATCAAGGTTTACACCCATCACGGCCAGGAAGTGATTTGTGAGGAGCGGGCCCATATCTTCAGCGTTGAAATGGGAATGATGGCGGCCTTTTCCGGGTGCTTGGCGCGCACCCTTTACGCGCCCGACGGGGTTTTGACCTGGGAGACGATTGCTCCGCATGTACGGGCAAAAGCCGGGTTGCGGGCGTCCACCGGACTGATCTCGCTTGAGAATACTTCAAACCTGGCGGGCGGCTCGGTTTATCCTTTGGAGGTCAGCCGGGAAATTTGCAAGCGCGGCCATGCAGAAGGCGTTGCCGTGCATTTGGATGGGGCGCGCATCTTCAACGCTGCGGTCACGCTCAACCGTTCCGTGCGCGAGCTGACGGAGGATTTTGATTCGGTGATGTTTTGCTTTTCAAAAGGCTTGGGAGCGCCGGTGGGATCGATGCTCGTGGGAAGCAAGAGTTTCATTGAGGAAGCGCGGCGCATGCGCAAGATGTTGGGGGGCGGGATGAGGCAGGCAGGAATACTCGCCGCCGCCGCTTTGATTGCACTGGAGGAATCTCCCGCGCGCCTTCATCTCGACCATGAAAACGCGCGCTATCTGGCAAGCGGTTTGGCGGAGGTACCGGGAATCAATATCGATCCTGCCAAAATCCAGAGCAATATTTTGATTTTTGATATTACGGGTACAGGTCTAACCTCTGCGGAGCTTTCGAAACGTCTCAAGACCAGAAATGTTCTCGCCAACGGTGTGACTCCACAGTCGATGCGCATGGTCACACACTGTGATGTGGACCGCGCTGGCTGTGCGTGGGCAATCGAATCGTTTCGTGAAGTCGTGAGTGCGCCCCAAAGGGCGATCTCAGCTTAAGAGAACCCTTTCATGAGTGCGGCGGGGTATTGGAAAATACTGCCCTTGCTCCCGTGAGGAGAGGGCGAGGCCGAGCCGGTGATTGTAGATTCCCGCTATACTGTCCTCGCCCCGTGGGGAGAGAGTGGCGCGCAAGCGCCGGGCGAGGGCATCGAAATACGTCAGCGAATGTCTGCTGCGAGTTCAGAGACACAGCGCGGATAATCTTAGCCAATTTCCTCACTTCTTTTTGTGTTTCAATTCGCCTTGCTGGACCGCGTATTTTCCGAGCGCTTCCAGATAATGCTGGCGATAGGAATCATCCGTCGGATCGAGGTGAGTGGCAATGCGGTATTGGTCAAGCGCCATCTTGTATAGGCCAAGCCTTTCAAGGGCCTCAGCGAGGTTGCTGTGGGCGTCCGCATCGTCCGGATCGTGCCGGAGCGCCTCCAGCATTTCGATGCGGGCACGTTGCCAGTCCTTTTCAAGAAGGAATGTTATCCCCAGTTCCCGGTGCAAGTCCGGGTTTTCCGGGTCCAGCGTTGAGGCATACCGCAAATCCTTCACCGCTTCATCAAATTTTCCATCTGACCGCTCATCGGCCGCCCGCCGCACAATGGTTCGCAGTTCCGTCTTGCTTTCTGCCGCCTGCAGCGCCGCGGAATCTCCCTCGTTTCCGCCCGTTCCGGAAGCCTTGGGTCGGACGACCGCCTTTTCGCCAGCTTTCACGGTGACGAAGCTCGTGGTCTCCGGATCACCGGGGCAGCGGACGTGCACGTAGTGGTCATTCGGATCAATCCCTTTCACCGTCAAGCTGCCGGTCGCGGTGGTTATGCCGCTGGGTATGGAATCCACGTCCACTGCGCAATTGGCTTTGCCTGTTTCCACCACGATGGTGGAGGTGGCATTCGGCGGCTTCCGGCGCCGCCGGGGGCGTCCGTAAAGAGCGCCCGGAGGCAAGAATCCCGCAGAGCAGAGGAATAAACAGACTATTGGCTTCATCATTCGAAAGCCATCTTAGCACTTGTAAGAAGCCGCGGGGCAGCGGACCGCTTCCTTGCATCTCAGGACGCCTCATAACCTCCCGCTTGGTAGTGTTCCAGTTTGTTTGCTGTAGCGGCGCTCGGGCTGGCCTATGTTATAGTTTTGAAGGGAGTGTTGGAGTTAGGGGTGAGGCTTGCATTTTGAACTGACGGAAGAGCAGCTTGAAATCAAAAAGACGGTCCGCAATTTTGCCGAGCAGGAAGTTCGCCCGCACGTTATGGAATGGGACGAGGCTCAGCACTTTCCCTACGAAATCCTCAATGACCTTGGCCGGTTAGGGCTTTTGGGTGTTCCCTATCCGGTGGAATACGGCGGCGCCGGGCTTGGCTATGTGGATTACGCATCCGTGATTGAGGAGCTGGCACGGGTGGATGGTTCAGTGGGCATCATTGTTGCAGCCCATACTTCTCTCTGCTCGGGGCATATTTTCATTGCCGGGACTGAGGCCCAAAAACGAAGGTATCTCGTCCCACTTTGCAAAGGAGAATTGCTGGGTTGCTGGAGCTTAACCGAGCCGCAAGCCGGAAGTGACGCCAGCGGCACCCGCACCACGGCAAGGCTGGATGGCGATTCCTGGATCCTGAATGGATCAAAAACCTTCACATCAAATGGAACCTACGCTGATATTTGCGTGGCCATGGCCGTGACCGACAAGACTGCCCACAAACACGGAATTTCTGCCTTCATTATTGAGCGCGACACACCGGGATTCCGGCCTGGAAAGAAAGAAAACAAGCTGGGCCTGCGTGCCAGCGACACGGCTGAGGTGATTTTTGAGGATTGCCGGGTGCCGCGTGAAAATTGCTTGGGAGAGCCGGGTCACGGTTTTGTTGACAGTCTCAAGGTGCTGGACAAGGGCCGCATTTCGATCGCCGCGCTTGCCATCGGCATGGCTCAGGGAGCCTTCGAAGCTAGCGTCAGCTACGCCAAACAGCGCCAACAATTCGGCAAGGCGATTGCGGAGTTTCAAGCCATCCAGTGGAAGCTGGCGGACATGGCGACGGAGATCGACGCTGCCCGCCTTCTCATGCTTCGGGCGGCGCGGCTCGCAGATCAGGGAGAGAGAGTGACGCGCGAAGGGGCCATGGCAAAGCTTTATTCGGGCGAGGTAGCCGTCCGCGTGGCGAATGAAGCGGTCCAGATTCACGGCGGATACGGCTTCATCAAGGATTATCCGGTGGAGAAGTTCTATCGCGACGTGAAGCTCTGCACGATCGGCGAAGGAACCAGCGAAATCCAGCGGATGGTGATTGCCCGCGAACTGCTGAAAAGCTAACTCAAAGATACTCGAAATTTAGCTGCTTTCACGGCGCCCCTGCCCTTCGTTGTCACCCCACGCAGGGGCTGGATTCCCGCTCCCCGCATTCGCGGGGACAAGCTTTTCGGGAACAAGCTTCGAGGGAATGACGACGCCGGGTTCGATGTAACGTGACTTTACACCTCGCGTAACGTTGTAACCTCCAGCCGGGGAGTTGTTAAACACGTTATAACACTTGTGCGGCAAGAATCTAAATGGACGGGTAAGGGCGCGGTTTGCCTGCTGTAGCGGCGCTCTATGAGCGCCGGAAACCGTTGAAGATCCAGATTCGGCGCTCATAGAGCGCCGCTACAGCAAATTGCGCCACTACCAATGAATGCCAAGCTCGCCGATTGTTGGGTTCTTTCATGTCAGACAATTTAGACGAATGGATGGAAAAGATCCTTGCCGGTGACCGTCGCGCGATCTCAACTGCAATCACAGCCGTCGAGAACCAGCAAGCGGATGGTATCCGCCTGCTGAAGCGCTTGTTTGTGCAAACTTCCGCCGCTTTTGTGGTTGGGGTCACAGGCGCGCCGGGTGCAGGGAAAAGCACGCTGGTGGAAAAGCTGGCCGTTGAATACCGCCGCGTTGGAAAGCGCGTCGGCATCCTGGCTGTGGATCCCACCAGTCCATTCAGCGGTGGCGCCATTCTTGGCGACCGCATCCGGATGCAAGGCCTGGCACGGGACGAAGGCGTTTTTATCCGCAGTATGGCGACGCGCGGACAGTTGGGTGGACTGGCTCCTGCCACACACGACGTGGTCACCATTTTGGAAGCAGCAGGATGCCAGGTGATCCTGATCGAAACGGTAGGCGTGGGGCAGGATGAGGTGGAGGTCGCGCGGCTTGCGGACGCTACGATGTTGCTCCTGGTTCCGGGCATGGGCGATGACGTCCAGACCTTTAAGGCAGGGGTCATGGAGATTGCGGATCTTTTCGTGATTAATAAGGCGGACCGTGTGGGCGCGGACCGGGTTGAACAGGAGGTAGCGGCCATGCTCTCCATCGCTCCGGGATCAAGCTCTTGGCGGCATCCCATTCTGAAAACGGTGGCTACGGACGGTACGGGTGTGCCGGAAGTCGTGCAGGCATTGGACCGGTATCGCGCCTTTGGAGAGGAGATGAATTTCGCCGCGCAACGCGCCCGCGCCAAGTGGCGTGCCCGTGTACTGGAGCTCTTGCGGCAGGAGTTGTTTTCCAAAGTTGTCAGCCGCCATCTTGAGGATGGAATCCTGGACAGCAGCGTGGAACAAATTATGGCGCGCTGCCGTGATCCGCATTCCATCGTCGAAGACCTCATCGCGGATTTCGCGCGACACTGACGCACGCAGTGCGGGGGAGCAAGAGTCTTATGCCTTCAAAGATTCATCATCTCGGAATTGCGGTTGAGTCTCTGGCCGAAGCGATCCCAGTTTTTGAAAAGCTATTGGGCCAGAAACCGTGCTCGCAGGAAGAAGTGGTGGACCAAAAGGTCCGTGTCGCGGTCTTCGAGGCCGGCGAAAGCCGGATTGAATTGCTGGAATCGACGGCTTCGGATTCCCCAGTTGCAAGATTTCTGAATCGCCGTGGACCCGGGATCCATCACCTGACCCTGACAGTGCCGGACTTGGAACAGGCGTTGGCAGAGCTCGAGCAGTCGGGTTTCAAGCTGGTGGACAAGGCGCCGCACGCCGGAGCGGCGCAGGAAAAGATCGCTTTCCTTCATCCTTCGAGTACCGCAGGCATTTTGATTGAGCTGTTGGAAGAGAAGAATTCATGAAGCTGGGAGTCTTTGAAGTTTTTGCCCTTTCCGACGGCGTGTTCCGGCTGGACGGCGGCCAGATGTTCGGTGTGGTTCCGAAGACCCTTTGGGAAAAGAAACTGCCTGCCGACGACTTGAATCGGGTAACCCTGGGACTCACCTGCCTGCTGGTCAATGCGGCGCAACATCGCATTCTCATTGAAACTGGAATCGGCGACAAGTTTGACCCCAAGTTCGCCAGGATTTATGGAATCAATCATTCAAAGACCTTGCTGGATGATCTCGCGCCGCATGGATTGCGGCCCGAAGACATCGACATCGTCATTAATTCCCACCTTCATTTCGACCACTGTGGATGGAATACGCGGCGGGAGGGCTCGCGCACGGTTTCCACTTTTTCTCGCGCCCGCTATTTTATTCAGCGAGGCGAGTGGGAACATGCCTTGAATCCGACGGACCGCGACCAAGCCAGTTATATCCAGGAATTTTTCTTGGCGGCTGAAAAGCAGACTGAGTTTCTGGAAGGCAATCAGGAAATTCTACCGGGAGTTCGAGTAGAGATTCTACGCGGCCACACTTGGAACTTGCAGGGAGTGTGGTTGGAATCTGAAGGCCAAAGCGCCCTTTTCATTTCCGACCTGGTCCCGACGGCCGCCCACCTACCCTATCCGTGGATCATGAGCTTTGACCTTTATCCCCTGGAAACTCTGGCTACGCGCCAGCGGCTTCTTCCCAAGCTGGTGGAGCAGGGAACGGTGGTCGTTTTCCCCCATGACGCCAGAATCCCTTGGACCCGGCTGGCGGAAGTCCAGGGTAAAATCACCATGGCCCCGCTGGATGAGGGCGCCACGGCATGATGGAGAAGCAAAATCAAGAGGCCTAAACGCCACGATGAAAAAACAAAAGACCCAGCGGACGAATACGGCAGAGATCGGCGTCATTGGGGGAAGCGGCATTTACAATATGCCG
>Ga0207416_1003617_pt1 | contig 14501 bp, 13 predicted proteins | sample PaiPotPPM11metaG_FD_184107 | JGI IMG/M metagenome (GOLD analysis project Ga0207416, IMG submission 184107) | Iron sulfur acid spring bacterial and archeal communities from Banff, Canada, to study Microbial Dark Matter (Phase II) - Paint Pots PPM... ...
GCGCCAAACGATCGGCGACGTCGTACCACATGCGGCGCGAGCTGATCCAGCCGTGAACGAACAGCAGTCGGCGCTCGCCGCTTCCACGACGCTCGCAGCAGAGCTGCACGCCGTCATTATCGATGAATCTATACGCGGATTCCGCCATATCGTGTCGAAACTGCGGCGAATCGTGCGCTCGCGCCTCCTTATCTATCTCGCCCTGTTCTACGTCGTTTTCTGCTGGGCGCTCAATACCGTTCTCGTCAAGCAGGTTGTCGAGCTGATCGATCCGCTCGCCTTCACGTTCATGCGCTTCCTCATCATGACGCCGCTTGCATTCGGGCTCGTCTACGCCAGCGGCGAGCGTCTGCACGTCGAGCGGCGCGATTGGCCGATGCTGCTCCTCTGCGGCGCGTGTGGCTACGGCGCGTATCAGTATTTTTGGATCATCGGTCTCGCGCATACGACGGCGTTTGCCTCGGCACTGCTCGGCGCGTTTGCCCCGGTTTTCACGCTCGCCATCGTGGCATTGGCCGGGCTCGAGCGCGTCCGCAGCGGGCGTTGGCTCGGGACGGTCATCGCGCTGGGGGGTATTGCGATCTACGAAGGCGTCTTTGCGGGCGCGGCGCGCTTTCAGCTCGGCGACACGCTCACGCTGATGGGAGCATTGGTCTTTGCCGGCTACAACGTCGTGAGCGCCCGGCTTCTCAAACGGTACTCGCCGCTGACTCTGCTCGCAATCACGATGGCCATCGGCGCGGTCATGATCGCACCCGGCGGCATCGTCGCACTCTCCCATACTCACCTCGACCGGCTCGGATGGTACGTGTGGAGTCGCTTCATCTTCGCAACGCTCTTTCCCATCCTCCTCACGTATCCGGTCTGGAGTTGGGGGATCGCGCGGATTGGAGCGGGCCGCGTCTCGCTCTTCAGCTTTCTCACGCCCGTCCTTGCGGGAGCGCTGAGCATTCCGATCCTTCACACGAAGTTTACACCGTATCAAGTGCTCGGGGCAGTCGTCTGTCTGGGTGGAATGGCGCTGGCAAATATCCTCGGCCGGGTCTCCTTTACCGATTGGTGGGCGCAGCGGACCCTTCCGTTCGAACGTTGAAATCGCGGCGAGGATGAGGAGTCGTTGGCTCTCTGGCACGTCGATCGGAGAACTCGCATGACCGAATCCATTCAGCCGGCAGGCTGGCCGCGGCCGCGCGGATACAGCAACGGCACGATCGCGCACGGACGCTTCCTGGCCGTTGCGGGGCAGATCGGCTGGAACGAGCGTGGCGAGTTCGTTTCGGATGATTTTGCGGAGCAGGCGGAGCGGGCACTCCGCAACGTCGTCGCGGTGGTTGCCGCCGCCGGCGGGGCTCCGCAGCACGTCGTACGGTTGACCTGGTACGTTACCGACAAGGAGCGTTATCGCGCGAGCGAGCGCGAGCTCGGCGCGGCATATCGAGCGGTTTTCGGCGTCCACTTTCCGGCGATGACGCTGGTGGAAGTGCGCGCCCTTCTCGAAGATCGCGCCCTCGTAGAGATCGAGGCTACCGCCGTTCTACCTTAGCGGCTCTGCGTCGCCCTCGCCCGAGGCACGATCGCGCAGCTTGAAACGCTGGACCTTCCCGGTCTGCGTACGCGGTAACTCGGTGACGAATTCGATCTCTCGAGGAGCCTTGAACGCCGCAATCCGCGTTTTGCAAAACGCGATGAGTTCGGCCGACATGCGCTGCGGATCTTCGCAGGGCGTACGAAGCACGACGAACGCTTTGACGATATGCGTGTCGTGCGCGGGGTCCGGCTTTGCGACCACCGCGCACTCGTGAATTTCGGGATGCTCCAGGAGCGCCTGTTCGACCTCGGGCCCCGAGACGTTGAAGCCCGCCGAGACGATCATGTCGTCCGTTCTCGCAACGTACCAGTAGTACCCATCCTCATCCATGCGGTACGCATCGCCGGGATAGTTCCAACCGTTTTGCACGTAACTCGCCTGGCGCGGATCGTCCAGATACTTGCAGCCGGTCGGGCCCCGCACCGCAAGCCGCCCGACGGCACCCGCCGGAAGCGGCTTCCCTTCCTCATCGTGAATCTCAGCCACGTATCCGGGAACGACGCGACCCGTCGACCCCGAGCGCACCTCGTCGACGGGACTGCCGATGAAGATGTGGAGCATCTCCGTGCTGCCGATGCCGTCGAGAATGGCGATGCCGGTCTTGGCGTACCATGCCTCCCAGACCGGCTTAGGCAGGGTCTCGCCCGCGGAAACGCACGTGCGCAGGGTACGGATATCGTAATGGTCGAGCATCGTCGTCATCGTGCGGTAGGCGATCGGCGCGGTGAAGAGCGTCGTAACACCAAAGCTCTCGATCGCCTGCAGTAACTCCGTCGGCCCCGCCTTCTCAAGCAAAAGCGTTGCCGCGCCGGCATACAAGGGAAACAGCAACAATCCGCCCAGCCCGAAGGTAAACGCAAGCGGAGGGCTTCCGGCAAAAAGGTCGTCGCGGCGCGGCTGCAAGACATAGCGTGCGTACGTGTCGCAGCTCGCGAGCAGATCGCGATGGAAGTGCATCGCGGCTTTCGGCACGCCGGTCGTGCCGGAGGTAAAGGCGATCATCGCGACGTCCGCGGCGCCCGTCTCGACGTTCCGAAAACGATCCGATTGCGCGTCCATCCGCGCCTCCAACCCGCCCGGCTCGTCGCCTCCGAAGTAGATCGTCGGAATCGGCGAGGCTTCGGTGGCGGCTTGCAGCTCGGGCGCCAGCCTGCTATCGCAAAGGGCCACGTTCACGCGCGCCTTTTCGACGATGTTCCGCAACTCCGTGGCGCGATAGAGCGGCATCGTGCTTACGGCGATCGCTCCGGCTTTTAATACGGCAAGCCAACACGCCGCGAACATCGGCGAGTTGTAGGCACGCAACAAAACGCGGTTGCCCGGCACCACCCCGAGATCGCGGACTAAGACGTTTGCAATACGATTCGCCGCGTTCTGCAGGTCTCGATAGGTGAGATCGATCGCTCCCGGCGCCACGATGCAGCGCCGCTCCCCGTCGCCACGCTCGACGTGCGCGTCAAGCAACACCGAAACGGCGTTGACGTTGGCGGGATAGCGCAGTTCTTCGCGCTCCAACAGCAGGCCGGGCATCCGGTCGGGGTGCGGGAGCCGGTCGTTCGCAAACGTATCGGTATGAGCGCTCTGCGACACCTAGCGTCTCTCCATCGTGGCGCGAGCGATAACGATACGCTGGACTTCGCTGGCCCCTTCGTAGATACGCAACGCCCGCACGTCGCGGTAGAGCCGTTCGACGATCTCCCCGCGCTTCACGCCGCGGCCGCCGAACATTTGGACCGCACGGTCGCACACGCGTCCCGCCGCCTCGGTCGCAAACCACTTCGCCATGGCCGCTTCCCGCGTTACGCGGGCGGCGCCCTGGTCCTTCGTCCAGGCGGCGCGATAGACCAGCAGCGCGCTTGCGTCAACGTCGGTAGCCATTTCGGCGATCGCCGACTGCGTCAGCTGCAACGCTCCGAGCGGAGCGCCGAAGAGCTCGCGCGTTGCCGCACGATCGATGCATGCTGCCAGTGCCCGGCGCGCAAAGCCGAGGGCGGCCGCGCCGACCGTGCTACGAAAGATGTCCAGCGTAGCCATCGCGATCGCGAAGCCTTTGCCTTCTTCGCCGATGCGCTGCGAGGCGGGAATGCGAACGCGCTCGAAGCGCAACGTTCCTAAGGGATGGGGCGAGATCGTTTCGATGCGCTCCACGACCTGCAAGCCAGGTGCGTTCGCGTCAACGATAAACACACTCAGGCCTTTTGCACCGGCCTCACCCGTCCTCGCAAACACCGTATAGACGCCGGCGATGCCGGCGTTGGATATCCAGGTCTTCTCGCCGTCGATCACGTAGTCGCCGCCTTCGCGGCGAGCCGTCGTTGCGAGAGCGGCCACATCGGACCCGGCAGTTTCTTCAGAGAGCGCGAAACCCGCGATGCACTCGCCGCGCGCGACCGCGGGGAGATAGGCATCGCGCTGATCCCGCGTTCCGAACAGCGAGATCGCGCCGCTTCCCAGCCCTTGCATCGCAAATGCGAAATCGGCCAACGCCCCGTGTTCCGCGAGCACGTCGCGAGAGAGGCATAACGTCAGAACGTCTAACGGCGCGATACACGCCTGCAGCCAGCCGGCTTCGCCGAGCGCGCGCACCCAAGCGCGACAGGACGCATCGACATCCGTTTCATCGTCGCGCACGGCGCACAGGCCGAGCCACGATGAGAGGTCGCGCGCGTACCGGCGGTGATGCTCTGCGAAGAACGGCCACGCAAGGTCGTTAGCGAGCATCAATTCCCCTCAAAAACCGGCGAGCGCTTTTCAACGAAGGCTCGGTAGGCGCGGGTGAAATCGTTGCTCTCCATGCAGACCGCCTGCGCGCGCGCTTCGGCGTCGATCGCCGCGTCGAGCGGTAACGCCCACTCCTCGTGAAGCATGCGTTTGGTCATCGCATGTGCGAGGGTTGGGCCGGCGGCGATGCCGCGCGCGAGCTCTCGCGCTCGTTCGAGAACGTCGTCGGGTTCGTGCAGGGCGTTATAGAAGCCCCACGCCAGCGCTTCAGGGCCGCTCAGAGAACGCCCCGTGTAGAGCAGTTCGCTCGCGCGTCCGTGGCCGACGATCCGCGGAAGCATCGCGCACGCGCCCATATCGCAGCCGGCCAATCCGACCCGCACGAAGAGAAAGGCCACCTTCGAACGCTCCGTACCCAGGCGTAGATCGCTGGCCATGGCGAGAATCGCGCCGGCGCCGGCGCACACCCCGTCGATCGCGGCGACGATCGGCTGCGGGCACGCGCGCATCGCTTTCACGAGGTCGCCCGTCATTTCGGTGAACGCGAGCAACTCGTTCGGCGAGCGTTCGGTTAACGGACCGATAATCTCGTGAACGTCGCCTCCGGAGCAGAAATTGCCGCCAGCACCATGCAGGACGACGGCTCGCACCGACGGCTCGTTCCGCAGCGATACGAACCAATCGCGCAACTCTGCGTAGAGCGCGAAGGTGAGCGGATTCTTACGCTCGGGCCGATCGAGCGTGAGCGTTGCGACGCCGTCGGCGACATCGTAGCGAGCGGTGGTCATGCGTGGCTCGTCATTTCTAGCGAATGCGAAATGGGAGATCTTCCTCGCTTTGCGTACCGGAAGCGTTGCGAGCGATGACGCGCAAGCGATACGAACGAATGAAGATGGGCGGCGTATCGAAGACGTTGAGCCGAAAAGCGAAGTGTCCGAATGACGTTCGCGGCACGTCGATGGAGAACAGGTTCGAACGCACTTCGAGGCTCGCGACATTGGTGCCGGTCACGAAGTGCCCGCTCCAGACGCCACCCCGCGCAACGTCGAGCGACGAGAACCGCATCGCGACGATGCGCGGCGGATCGTTTGAGCGATCGATCGGCGCCGCCGGCGATTCGCGCGACGAGGTTCCGACGCTCGCGTTAGCCGGAATACGCACCGGATGCGTGGCGCATCCGGAAACGACGATAGAGCACGCGAGCGATGCGACGAGACGGCGAAGGGTCATTCTCGCTAGGGTCGGCATTAAAGGCCCCCGATTCCTGCAACTCGTAGGTGTACGCGTGAACCAAAACACGCCGCGCAATCTTGCGTTCGATTACGCCGTCGGCATCTGCTCGGTGTGGATCGCGTCGGGATTCTTTCTGGACGCATGGGCGCACGGCCACGTTCCCATCGAGAGCTTTTTCACCCCGTACCACGCGGTCTTCTACACCGGGATGCTCGCCATGGGGGCCGTGATCGCAACGTTCGTGCTTCGCCGGCGTACCCGAGGCATGGCTTGGCGGGCATGCCTTCCGCCGGGCTACCATCTCGCGGTCCTCGGGATCCCGATTTTTTTGGTGGCCGGCGTCGGCGATCTCTGTTGGCACTTGCTCCTGGGTATCGAGGAGGGCGTCGACGCGTTGCTCAGCCCGACGCACCAAGCGCTTGGGCTGGGCATCTTCTTCGTTTCCATGGGGCCGATTCGTTCGGTTTTGGCAGACCGCAGCCGCGCCGCCGGCTTCGTCTCGCAGGCGCCGTTGCTGCTGGGACTGATCGCGTGGTTGCTGCTCGTCCACTTCGGGACCGCTTATGCCTTCGACCCGGGCGCAGGGCGAACGAACGCGCCGCCCTCGATCGCCGTCTTCACGCCGGATTACCTCACGGCAGTTGCGATCGGATACTACAAGAGCTCGCTGAGCGTACTCACGCTGATCTTTCAATCGGCGATCGTGGCCGGGTTTGCGCTGTGGTGCGTCTCGCGCCTTCGCGTGCGGCCGGGATTCTTCACGCTGCTGTATGTTTTGGGGAATGCTCCGGCGGCTGCCGCTTTCACGAATGACACGCCCTTGCTCCTAGTAACGATCGTGCAATCGCTGGTGGCCGGCATCGTCGCCGACATCCTGGTGGCGCGGTTCGATCCGCAACCGGAGCGCGCACGGTACTACCGCTGGTTTGCGGTTCTCGTGCCGCTCGCGTACAGCGGCGCCTATCTGCTGGCGACGCTCGCGACCGACCGCTTGTGGTGGGATTGGAACGTCAGCCTGGGGGCCTGGATTTGGACCGGGGTCGTCGGATTCGGGCTGAGCCTGGTGGGTACCGCGCGCCGCTCCGCATCATGATCGCGCCGATCGTTTGGCTGATAACGCTCGCGCTCCACGCGGCGACGGCGCACCGGTATGGATACTTTCGCGACGAGCTCTATTTTATCGCGTGCGGTCGTCACCTCGCGTGGGGCTACGTCGATCAGCCTCCGCTGGTCGCGCTGGCTGCATGGTTGGCGACGCCGTTCCATCACGATCTTCTCGCGCTGCGCGCGCTGCCGATGCTTGCCGCGGCGACCGCCGCGGGGCTCGCGGTACGGATCGCCGGGGAACTCGGCGCCGGACGTTACGGGCGATGGTGCGCCGGTATCGCCGTCGCGTTGCTACCGGCGTATCTGTTGTTGGGAAATACCCTTACGACGACGTCGTTCGAGGCGCTCTCTTGGATGCTGGTCGTATGGTGCACGATACGCATCGTACGCGGCGGCACGGCTCTGTGGTGGCTCGCACTAGCGGCGAGCGTGGCCTTCGGACTCTACGGAAAGTATTCGATGGCGCTGCTCGTGGCAGCGCTCTTCGTCGGACTCGCGACGACGCGCGAGCGCCGCGTATTGAGAACCGCGTGGCTCGGCATCGCCGTCGTCGTCGCGCTACTGCTGATCGCGCCCAATCTTTGGTGGCAAGCCTCGCACGGTTTTCCGATGATCGAGGTCCTCTTCGGCGACGCCGCCCATCGGCACGCCCTCAATTCCGGCGTCGCACTCGAATACGGCAATCTGTGGCGCAACGCCGTCGCCTTCACCATCGAACAGTTCGTCTATACGAATCCGCTCATCGCCGCGCTTTGGATCGCCGGCCTCATCGCGCCGTTCGCCACGACACGTTTGCGCGACATGCGATTCGTGAGCGTCGCCTCGATCACACTCTATCTGGCGGCGGCCGCGCTCGGAGCTAAAGGCTACTACATCATCGGCATGTATGGGCCGTTGATCGCCATCGGCGCGGTCGCGCTCGACGCGGCGGCGGTATGGATTCGCGTGGCCCTCTTGGCCGGCATCGCCGCCGTGGGGATTGCGTCGATGCCGCTCTCGATTCCGGTGCTCTCGCTGCCGGCGTTCCTTCGGTATTCGCAGCTACTCGGCCTCACCGGATCGCCGCCAAAACTCGTGCAGCCCGTATACGCGGAAGAGTTCGGTTGGCGCCGTCTCGCGCGCGACGTGGCGCGCATATACAACGGCTTGCCGCCTGCCCAACGCGTCCGTACGGCGGTCTATGCCGATACCTATGCCGATGCCGGTGCCATCGATATGTTCGGGGCGGCCTACGGGCTTCCGGGCGCGATCGGCAGCCAAAACAGTTACTATCTCTGGGGGACGCGCGGTTACGACGGACGCTCCCTCATCGCGGTCGGCGCGACGCGCATCGACCGTTTGCGGCGCTATTATCGCTCCGTCCGACTGGTCGCAACCTCCGACGAACCGCTGAAATGGGTGGTCGAAGGGCCGGACCCGATCTATCTCTGCACCGATCCGATCGCGCCGCTTCCGGCAATCTGGCCGCATCTGCGCTGGTATGGCGCCTGACGCTACGCCTCCGCGCCGCCCGGAACGATCGCGCTCACGCCGGTGCGCCGCGAGAGTATGAGTCCGAGCGCGGCTTCCGCGACCTCGTCAACGGTCGCGATGCGCCCGCCCGGGTTCATCGAAGCAAGCGTCGAACGCGCGGCGTCTTCGGTCGCGCCGGTGAATTTCGCGATGGTTTCCATCGCCTGCTGCATCATCGCGGTGTCGGTGTAGCCGGGACAAATCGCGTTGGCGGTGATGTCGGTACCGGCGAACTCCGCCGCGATCGCCCTCGTCAAACCGATGACGCCGTGTTTGCTCGCGCAATAGGCCGAAATATACGCGGCGCCGCCCAATCCGGCAATCGACGAGACGTTGAGCACGCGTCCCCAGCGCGACGCGATCATGTCGTCGATCGCGGCGCGCGTGCAGAGAAACGTTCCGGTAAGATTCGTCGCGATGATGCGATCCCAAAGCTGCGTGCTCGTTCGCGACAACGGCGCCGATTCGGAGATGCCGGAGTTGTTGACCAAAATCGCGATCGGTCCGTGCTTCGCGCGTGCCGCATCGAATGCCTGAGCGATCTGCGTTTCGTCCGTCACATCGGCGACGGCGCTGAAGAACGGGCCGGTTCCCGGAAAGCGGCTCACGATGCTCACGTTGGCTCCGCGCGCCGCCAGCGCCGCGGCTATTCCCGCGCCGATGCCGCGCGCTCCGCCGGTAACGACGGCATGTTTTCCCTGGATCGAAAGATCAGATACCATGCGATGACTGCTCCTGTTCGCGAGCGATCGCGCGCTCGAGTTGTTGTTTTCCGGGAAGATATTGAACCGGCCACGGCGCTTGCGTAAACCCTAACTCCGCAGCGGCGTGGAGCGTCCATGCCGGGTCGGCCAGGTGCGGACGGCCCAGCGCCACTAAATCGGCGCGTCCGGCGGCGAGAATCGCATTGGCTTGGTCGGCGGTGGTAATATTTCCGACAGCCATCGTCGCTATGCCGACTTCGTTGCGGATCGCATCGGCGTACGGCGTCTGGAACATGCGCCCGTAGACGGGCTGCGCCAGCATCGACGTCTGGCCGGTGGAAACGTCGATCAGATCCGCGCCCGCGGCTTTAAACGCGTGCGCGATCTCAATGGCGTCCTGCGCGGTGATGCCGCCCTCCACCCAATCGGTCGCCGAGATCCGCACCGACATCGGGCGTTCCGCCGGCCACACCGCTCGCATCGCCGCGAACACTTCGAGCGGGTAGCGCAAACGATTCGCCGGCGATCCGCCGTAGTCGTCCGTGCGCCGATTCAGCAACGGCGTGATGAAACTCGAGAGCAGATAGCCGTGCGCGCAGTGGAGTTCGAGCATGTCGAACCCGGCGTCGATCGCCATGCGCGTCGCGCGCACGAAGGCGTCGCGGATTTCGTCCATCTCGTCGCGCCCGAGCGCGCGCGGCACCGCGTTGCGCGGCCCGTAGGGGATGTCCGAGGCACCCACCACCGGCCAGTTGCCCGAGGCGAGCGGCTCGTCCATCCCCTCCCACATAAGCTGCGTTGAACCTTTGGGGCCGGAATGCCCGAGTTGCAAGCAGATCTTGGCACCCGTGCGCTCGTGCACGAATGCGACGATGCGCTTCCAAGCCGTAGCGTGCTCGTCCGCATACATGCCGGTGCAACCCGGCGTGATGCGGCCGGCGGCGCTCACGCAGGTCATCTCGGTAATGACGAGCCCGGCGCCGCCGAGCGCTCGAGCCCCCAAGTGCACGAGGTGGAAGTCGTTCGGTAAGCCGTCGACCGCGCTGTACATATCCATGGGCGATACGACAACGCGGTTGCGCAACGATAGATCGCGCAGACGCATGGGGCTGAAGATCGGCGGAACGCCGTTGCTTCCCGCGAACCGGCTCTCCACGCGTTCGACATAGGGTCTATCGCGCAGCCGCAGATTTTCGTGACCGATGCGCTGGCTGCGGGTGAGCAAAGAGTAGGCGAACTGCTCCGGCGGGAGGGTTGCATAGCGTTCGACGTGCTCGAACCATTCGGTCGAGTTGCGAGCCGCATTCTGGAGCTTGAGAACCTCCACGCGGCGCGCCGCCTCGTATGCGGCGAACGCGGCCGGAAGCGTGTCGTTTTGAACCAGCGCATCCGCGAGCCCGATGGCGTCCTCCAGCGCCAGCTTCGTGCCCGACCCGACCGAAAAATGTGCCGTGTGCGCCGCGTCGCCCATCAGCACCACGTTTCGATGATACCAGCGCTCGTTGCTCACGCGCACGAACTTCATCCAATCGCGCCCCTGGAGATGGCGCGTGTTCGCCATGAGTCTGTGTCCCATGAGGTATGGCGCAAAGAGCCGCTCGCAAAACGCCACGGTTTCGTTCGTCCCCGCGCGGTCGAGGCCGTGAGCTTGCCACGTCTCTTCGCGGCATTCGACGATGAACGTACTCGTACGCTCGTCGAAACGGTAGGCGTGCACGGCAAACCACCCGTGCTCCGTGCGCTCGAACAGAAACGTAAAAGCATCCAAGGGCAGGGTCGTGCCGAGCCACACGAAACGGCACTCCCGCTGCTCGAGATTCGGAACGAAAGCATCCGCGAAACGCGAACGTATGCGGCTGTTGACGCCGTCGCACGCCAGCAGCACGTCGCCGGCCATAAACGGCTCGACATCTTCGATGTCGCGTTCGAAATGCAGGCCGACGCCCACCTCGCGCGCGCGGTCCTGGAGGATCCGCAGCAGTTCCTTGCGAGCGATGCCGCAGAACCCGTGGCCGCCCGAGACGATGCGCTCGCCTTTGAAGCGAATCTCGATATCGTCCCAATGCGCGAACGCTCGCGTAATGGCCGCATGCGTCGGCTCGTCCGCCGCGCGCAGCGCTTCCAGCGTCGCATCCGAAAACACCACGCCCCAGCCGAAGGTATCGTCGGCGCGATTGCGTTCGAAGACGTCGACGCTGGATTGCGGGAAGCGCTTCTTGGCAAGCATCGCAAAGTAGAGCCCGGCCGGGCCACCGCCGACGCACGTCACGCGCATCAGGAGATCGTCCGCTCGCCGCCCGCGGGGCCGTAAAAGATCACCCACGTCGCGAAGTCCGCGCTGAACGTGGTAAAACGATGCTCGGCCTTCGCGGGCACGAAGAGCACGTCGCCGGTTACGAACCGATGCTCGACGGGGCCGACCGAGAGCACGCCGTTTCCGCGCATAACCACATAGAGCTCGTCGCGCTCGTGAGGTTGCTGCAGATCTATCAAATGCGGCGAATAGAACTCAACGTCTACCGATCCACGGCGCGCCATCTCCGCCGCGAGCGCATCCGGGGACGGACGCGCCAGGAGAGCCTTCGCGAGTTCGATATGGAGCCCGCCATCGGGAGATGAGCCGGTTCGTTCGTTCATCGTTTACGCGCCACCATCAACCCGTCGCAGAGTGCTAACATCGTTACGTCGACGCGCTCGTCGCGGCCCACTTTGGCATTCAATGCCCGCAGCGCCACGGTATCGGCGTCTTGAATGCTCGGATCGATCACCGCTCCATCCCAAAGAACGTTATCCACGAGCACCACGCCGTTCGGCCGCACCAATCGGAGCGCGCGCTCGTAATATCCATCGACATTCGCTTTATCGGCGTCGATAAAGGCCATATCGAACGGCTCGGCGCCGCTCGCTATCAATCGATCGAGCGTCTCCATTGCCGGGCCTACGCGAAGGTCGATACGGCCGGCAACCCCGGCGCGTTCCCAGTAGGGCCGCCCGATCGCCGGGTGCACTGCATCGATGTCGCAGGCAACGACGACGCCGTCGGAGGGCAACGCGAGCGCAACCGCAAGCGCGCTGTATCCGGTGTAAACGCCTATCTCCAAGTAGCGCCGAGCACCGATCAGCCGCGCGAGCAGCGCCATAAACTGCCCCTGCTCGGGGCCTATTTGCATGATCGCGCCCGGCAAGGCCGCCGTGCGCTCGCGCAGCTCCGCGAGCTCGCTCCCCTCGCGCAGCGTCGACTCGAGCACGTAGGCTTGGATCGCGGCGGGCAGCACGGCGCTCTTGGCCGTCATGCGAGCCCCATCGCTCGGTCCATTCCCGGGGCCTCAAAGGTGTTCATAGGCGAGGAGTACGAACTGCCGTTCAACGTTTCTTGCGCTTGGCGACAAAATAGAGAGGCGGCCGATGAGTAGGGTCCGGATTTTACGCATCCTCCTGGTGGTGCTCCCGATCGTTGCGCTGACGATTTGCGTCCCGCTGGTCAATCGGATCGAACCACGCCTCTTCGGGATGCCTTTCATTCTGCTCTGGATTCTCTTCTGGGTCTTCGCGACGCCGGGATTCCTCTGGGGCGTTGGACGTACCGAGGGCCGCTGGTGAACGCATGGCTCTCGCTCGGCATCGTCGCCGCGATCGTGATCGCCACGGTCTCGTTCGCTTTTTTCAGCATTCGTCGCGTCAAGATGTCACCCCACGAGTACATCGTCGGAAATCGCAGCTTCGGAGCGCTCTTCCTGTGGGTGCTGCTGGCCGGAGAGATCTATACCAGTTTCACCTTTCTAGGCGCAGCCGGGTGGGCATACGGCCTGGGAGCCCCCGCGTACTACATCCTGGCCTACGGCACGTGCGGCTACATCATCGGGTACTTCCTTCTGCCCGCGATCTGGCGCATCGGAAAAGAGCGCAACCTACTGACCTCGCCGGATTTCTTCGTCGCGCGCTATGGAAGCCGAGCGCTTGGAACGGCGGTAGCGATCGTGCAATTCGTCTTGGTCGTGCCCTACGTCACGCTGCAGCTCTCGGGGCTCCAGATACTCTTGAAGATTGCAGGCTACGGCACGATCGATGGCCGCACCGCCGCGGTTATCAGCTTCATCGTGATCACGCTCTTCGTGTTCGCAACCGGGCTGCGCGGCACGGCCTGGGCCAGCATCGTCAAGGACGCGCTGGTCATCGGAGCGCTCATCTTCGTGGGCATCGCGATCCCGATCCAATTCTTCGGCTCGCCCGCGGCGATGTTCGACCAGCTCCTACGCGCGCATCCGCACCATCTGCTCTTGGCAGCGGGCGCGGCCGATCACGGCGAGATATGGTACGTCTCGACGGTGCTGCTCACCGGCATCGGGTTCTTCATGGGTCCGCACTCGATTGCGGCTACCTACAGCGCGCGCGACGATGACACGCTGCGACGCAACGCCGTCTTTCTACCGCTCTATCAACTCGTGCTGCTGCTCGTCTTCTTTGCGGGATTCGCGGCGCTGTTAATCGTCCCGGGCCTCAAGGGACCCGCCGCCGATCAATCCTTTATGCTCGTCGTTCAACACTTCTATCCGCCGTGGGTTCTCGGCTTCGTCGTCGGCGCGGGAGCGCTCTGCGCGCTCGTTCCCGCTAGTGCGCTACTGTTGAGCGCCGCAAGCTTGATCTCGAAAAACGTCCTCGGCGACGCGCTCGGAATGGCCACCAGCGATCGCAGCCGCCTGCTGACCACGCGCATCCTCGTCGTCCTAGTAGGGCTGCTCTCGCTCGGCCTCTGGCTCACCGAGGACAAGTCCTTGGTCAGTTTGCTGCTGGTATACTACAACGGCGTCACCCAGTTCATGCCGGCCTTCGTCTTCGGCTTCTTGTGGAAACGCACGAGCGTGTGGGGCGTCACGGCGGGCATCGTCGGCGGGCTCGCGCTCGCAGCCTACCTCGCGTTCAACAACTTGCAAATCGGGGGAGCGAACCCGGGCTTTCTCGCGCTCGCGCTCAACGTCGTACTGCTAGTCGGCGTCTCGCTCGTGACGCGCGCCCCGGTCGAGGCGTCAACGTAGGCGTACGTCAACGTAACGCGAGCCTGGAAGGCCTATGGTGCTTTGGGGAACCGTTCGTCGAAGCGCATCCTGCGCTTCTCCTACTTCTACGTTTTTGTGCAACGGAAAAAGGAAGTCGGCATCCTGCCTTTTGCACAAAAATCGCAGATTCCCCAAAGCACCATAGGCCTTCCAGGCTCGCGTTACGTTGCGGGAGAGACGGCCCTACCGATACGTCGGTCGTGCGACGAAACAATCGCTGCAGAACGCGGGTCGATCTTTAGCGAATGCCGGCACGTGCGTTGGAGCGCCGCAATTCGCGCATTCGGCCGCAACCATCGGTGGCGCGCTCGGCGCTCCTCGGGCACCGCTCTGCACGTGCTTCGCGCGCGCCGCTTTGTGCAGGTTACGACAAGCCACGCAGCGCGTGGGCACGTTGGCAAAGCCCTTCGCCTCGTAGAAGCGCTGTTCTCCGGCAGTGAACGCGAAGCTCTGACCGCAGTCCACGCACTCGAGCGTTTTATCGGGCAACGGGTTTGCGGCGCATCATCGCATGCGCTCCTTCTTCAAAAATATAGAGCGGGCCGACGAGCAAGTACACGAGGTTCTCCAGAAACTTGGGCT
>Ga0207416_1003618_pt1 | contig 14490 bp, 8 predicted proteins | sample PaiPotPPM11metaG_FD_184107 | JGI IMG/M metagenome (GOLD analysis project Ga0207416, IMG submission 184107) | Iron sulfur acid spring bacterial and archeal communities from Banff, Canada, to study Microbial Dark Matter (Phase II) - Paint Pots PPM... ...
GTCGCGATCCATCATGGTGGCTTGCAATCCGTCGATCAGCGATGTGAGCAGATCTTGCTGGGCGGGCGTTTTGACTTGGAGATGACGCACTTGGTAGGCGATGCGCTCGATCAGGTTATTGGCTGCGTCACTTTGACCGCCGCTGTTCATCTTCGGCCACTCGTCCTTGACGACGAGATCGGCGTAGCGCGCAATCTGCGCGCGCAGACTTTTTCGGGCCGCCGGAAAAGCATCGACTCGCCGGTAGACGACGGTGAGCTGGCCGGCCTCGTCGTGCACGCGAACTTCGGCCGCGTCAAATCGCTGCCACGTCGCGATGGCCAAAAATGCAAGCACTACCGATAGACGGGCAGCGACGCGAAAACTTGCACGAGCGCCGCCTTCGGCGGCCGACGAGGGCGCGCCTAGAAGCACCGTGAAAGCAACGGCGTGCGACGATTGTATTCAGCCGCCTTGGCGCTCGTGTTTGCGGCTTCACAAGCCCTGATAACCGCGGCCCCGGCGCGGGCCCAAACCTATCCAGCTTCCGCGCTGGCCGCGCTTCACTGGCGCCTGATCGGGCCCTTCCGGGGGGGACGCGCAATCGCGGTGACCGGCGTGCCGGGACAGCCTGAAAAGTTTTACTTCGGGTCGGTCGGCGGCGGCGTTTGGGAGAGCGACAATGCCGGCCGGACGTGGTCTCCGATTTTCGACGGAGTCTCGGTCGCCTCGATCGGCGCGATTGCGGTTGCGCCGAGCGATTCGAACGTGATCTACGTCGGTACGGGCGAAGCCGACATGCGATCGAACATTCAGCACGGCGACGGCATGTACCGATCGGCCGACGGCGGCAAAACCTGGTCGCACATCGGTTTAACCGACACGCGGCAGATCGGCAAGATCGTCGTCGATCCAAAAGATGCAAACATCGTGTACGTCGCGGCGCTGGGTCATCAGTACGGCCCCAATGCCGAACGCGGCGTCTTCAAGTCAACCGACGGCGGCCAGACGTGGAGCAAAGTGCTCTACAGAGATCAAAACACCGGTGCGATCGATCTCGCGATGGATCCGGCCGACTCGAGCGTGCTTTTCGCGACGCTGTGGCAGACGCGCCGCCCACCGTGGAACGTCTATCCGCCGAGTAACGGACCCGGCGGCGGACTCTTCAAAACGACCGACGGCGGTCAATCGTGGTCGCAAGTCAGCGGAAACGGATTTCCGGGCACGACCGGACACATCGGCGTCTCGGTTTCTCCGGCAAACCATAACCGGATCTACGCAGCCGTCGACACCAACGAAGTAAAAACCGGCGGCGTCTACCGCTCCGATGACGGCGGCGCAACTTGGACAAAAACCGACGGCGAAACGCGCATTTGGAACCGCGGCTGGTATTTCTCCAAAATCACGGCCGATCCGAAGAACGCCGATGAAGTCTACGTGATGAACACGTCGACGTACCGTTCGACCGACGGCGGCAAATCGTTCACCGCTATCAAGGGTGCGCCGGGCGGCGACGATTATCACCAGCTCTGGATCTATCCCGACGATCCAAACCGCATGATTCTAGGAAGCGATCAAGGCGTCGTCGTTTCGATCGACAACGCCAAAACGTGGAGCTCGTGGTACAACCAGCCGACGGGACAGTTTTATCACGTCATCACCGACAACCGCTACCCGTATTGGGTCTACGGCGCCCAGCAAGATTCGGGTGCGATGGCGGTGCCCAGCCGAACGACGCATCGCGGCATAAGTTTCAGGGATTGGCGGCCGATCGACGCCGGCGGTGAGAGCGGCACGGTCGCTCCGGACTTACTGCATCCCGCTCACCTGTACGACAATTCGGGAACCTACGAGAACATCGACACGGGTTGGGAACTCTCGCTCGATCCGACGATGCAATATCCCGATCGTGTCTGGCGCAACACGTGGACATTGCCGATCGCGGCCTCCCCGCAGAATCCGCGCGTGCTCTACCTAAGCCACCAGCAGATCTTCCGTTCCGGCGACGGCGGCAACTCATGGAGCATTATCAGTCCCGATCTCACGCGCACAACGAACACCGTTCCGGCTAACCTCGATCCGCCGACGATCGCCGACAGCACGGGGCTGCCGCGGCGCGGCGTCGTCTACTGGATCGCGCCCTCGCCCGTGCGCGCCCACGAAATATGGGCCGGCACCGATGACGGTCTCATCTGGATCACGCGCGACGAGGGATCGCACTGGCTCAACGTCACGCCGCCGCAATTGACGCCGTGGAGCAAAGTCGGCGTGATTGACGCATCGCACCTCGATGCGGGCACGGCGTACGCCGCGATCGATCGCCATCGTCTCGACGACAACCATCCGTACATCTATAAAACGCACGATTTCGGCGCGCACTGGACCGCGATTACGAATGGCATTCCCGCGGCCGAATCCGTGAACGTCGTGCGCGAAGATCCAAAGCGGCGCGGCTTACTCTATGCCGGCACGGAGCGCGCGGTCTACGTTTCGTTCGACGACGGGTCGCACTGGCAGTCGCTGCAGTTGAACCTGCCGACGGCTTCGATGCGCGATATTGTCTTCAACGGAAGTGACATCGTGCTCGCGACGCACGGACGTGCGTTCTGGGTACTCGATGACGCTTCGCCGCTGCGACAGCTGAATGCGGCGATCGCCGGCTCGAGCGCGCACCTCTATGCACCTGCGCTGACCTATCGCTGGCAGCCCGGTTCCGACCAAGGCACGCCGATTCCACCGGATGAGGCGACGGCGGAGAATCCGTCCGCCGGCGCGAGCCTTTACTATTACATCGGGCATGCGAACACGCCGGTGCAGCTGCAAGTCCTCGATGCAGCCGGGCATGTGCTGCGCCAATGGTCTTCCTCCGACAAGCCGGTAATCGTGGATCCGAAGACACTCAACATTCCGGCATTTTGGATTAAGCCGCAACTACCGCCGTCGAGCGATCCGGGGTTGCATCGCTACGTGTGGGATCTGCATTACAACACGACCGGAGGCGGACCGCTCGCGCCGCCGGGCCGTTACACAGTTCGGTTGAGCGTGAACGGCACGACATACGCGCAGCCGCTGACGATCGTACGCAATCCGTTCTACCCGGCCAGCAACGCGGATCTGCAGGCGCAGTACCAACTCGCGCGCGCGATCGAAGCGCAGAGTGCGCTCGTAGCCGACGGGCAGAAACGCGCTGCAGCTCTGCTGAAATCACGCGGCGCGAAGATGACGCCCGCGCAGCTCGCGCAATTGAACGCTGTGATCGGCACCGCGCCTAAGAACACGCCCGATGATTCCGTCGGCAAACCTGCCAAAGACTTCGACAGCCTGCGCTACATCGGCAACGCGCTCCAGGGTCTTGGAGGAGCCGTTCAAAGCGGCGACGCGCGGCCGGCCGCGCTGCAGTACACGACCTTCCGCATCCTGCAAAAGAAAGCAGCGTCCGCTTTGCGAACGCTGCACGCGCTCGAACTGATAAAACTCTAGCGCGTAGCTGAATCGTACCAGCGCGACAGGTCGGCCTTGAACTGCGCAAGCGAAAGCGGATTCAAGTAGACCATGTGTCCGGACTGGTAAAAGTCGTAGGTAATGTTGCGAGCGATCGCGGGTGCGACGCCCAAATGATTGAGCGTGTATGCGGCGGCAAAATACGGCGTTGCGAAATCGTAATATCCGCCTGCCAGCATCACTTTTAAGTGAGGATTCTCAGTCATCGCTTGCGCGAGATCGGGCGCGACGTTGGCCGGCGGATCCTGCCCCTCGTGGTGCATGTCCCACCGCGCGCCGAGCTGCGTGTACGCAGTCGGACGGTATTGCAGGTTGGTCGAATAATGGAGCTGGTCGTGCAAGTATTGTTCGAAAGCTCCAGTATACGCCCCGCTCACTGAAACATCGGCGGGATCCCACTCAGGAGAATCGGCGGCCGCATCCAGACCGTAGGTTTGGAAGCGCGCGTCGAGGCGGCCGACCATTACATCGCTCGTGCGCAGAAGTTGTTTTTGAAACCGCGGATACGGAATGCGCAGATTCGAGTCGCGGATATACGCCTCGGACAAGCCGAGATAGGCGTGCAGCTTATGTACGATGTCGTCGCGCGTGGACGAACTCATGCGATCGCCTTGCGCCAGGCCGTGCAGATATTCGCCGCCTGCAAACTCCTGGACGCCGCGCAAAAACGTGGTGAGGCTGGCGGGTCTGTTCGGAACCATGTGATGGTACCATGCAGTCGCGGCTTCGCTTGGGAGGTACAACACATAGGTCCAATCGCCGCCGGCGATCGGATTCGAGCCGCCGAGCGCGGCTAGGTCGAAGTTGAGGATTGCTGAAAGCAGCACGACGCCGTTGAACTGCACGCCCGCGTCCTGCAGCATGTTGACCAGCACGGCGTCGCGCGTCGTGCCGTAGCTTTCGCCGAACAGAAACTTCGGTGAATTCCAGCGGTTGAATTGCGTGATGTAGCGTTGGATGAACTGCGTGAACGCGCGGCCGTCTTGATCGACGCCCATGAAGTCCTTCGGATCCCCGTAGCCGACCACGCGGCTGAAGCCCGTATTCGGCGCGTCGATGAAAACGAGGTCGGATTTGTCGAGCAAGCTGTAGGGATTCTCTTTCAAACCGTACGGCGCCGAGGCCGTCGGCACGCCGTTTGCCGTTACCACCCGCACGGGTGAAAACGACCCCATGTGCAGCCAGATCGTCGAGCTGCCCGGACCGCCGTTATAAAAAAACGTTACCGGCCTGCGGCTAAGGTCGCTTCCGTCTTTCGTGTACGCGACGTAGAACATGTGCGCCGTGATTTGATCCTTGTCGTTGCGCAGCGTAATCGTTCCGGCGCGGGCGGTGTAGGGAATCGTCTGTCCGGCAACGTGCGCCACGTGGTGCGATATCGCATCGCGCGGCGGCGCGGGAACGTAGGGCTTGGGTGCCGGTGTGGCTCCAAGCGTCGCGAGCATGCCGGCGGTAGTAAGAAGAGCGAGCAAGTTCTTCATCATTTCCTCAGCGTCCGAGTGCGCTGTCGTACCAGCGGGCGAGATCGGCTTTGAATTGCGAGAGCGCGTTTTCGTTCAGGTACACCATGTGGCCCGACTGGTAGAAACCGAAGGTAATGTTATTCTGCAGGGAAGGTGCGATGCTGAGGTGGCGCAGCGTGTAGACGGTTGCAAAGTACGGCGTCGCAAAATCGTAGTAGCCATTGGCCGAAAAGACTTTCAGACTGGGATTCTGCGTCATCGTTTCGGCGAGATCCGGAGCGACGTTGGGCGGTTCGCGGCGGTTGTGCGTGAAATCCCACGAGCTGCCGTTGCCGTAGATGATGCCGTAGATGTTGGGCCGATACTGCAACGTCGTATCGTATTTGAGATCCGAGCGTAGGTATTGGTTGATCGCGGTCGTGAAGGGCGCGTCGATCGAGGAATCGGTCGGATCCCAGGGCGGACCTTCGTCACCGGCACGATCGAGCGCGTAGGTTTGATAGCGCGCGTCCAAGCGTCCGACGATGATGCCTTGCGATCGCAGGAGTTGCTGTTCGAAGCGCCAGTACGGCACGCGCAGATTGCTTTCGCGCACGTACTGTTCCGAAACGCCCAAGTACGCGCTCAGTTTATGGACGACGTCGTTGCGCTCCGCGGCGCCCAGAGTTGCGCCCTTGTACAGCGCGTCGAGATACTCGCCGAGCGCGAACTGCTGGACCGGTTGTAAAAACGTTGCGAGATCCGCGGGTTTATTGCGAATCTTGCCGTGATACCATGCGGTGGCGGCTTCGGTTGGCAGATACAGGACGTACGCCCAATCGCCGCCGGCTATTGGATCTCCGTTGCCGTAATCCAGCCCGAAATTGAGGATCGACGAGAGCAGGACGATACCGTTGAGCGCGATGCCTTGGTTCTGCAGAGCACTCCCAAGCGCGGCCGACCGCGTGGTTCCATAACTCTCGCCGAAAAGAAACTTGGGTGAATTCCAGCGCCCGAACTTGGTAATGTAGCGCTGAATGAATTGGGCGAAGGCCGCGACATCTTGGTCGACACCGAAGAACATTTTCGGCGTGCCCGCACCGACGATGCGGCCGAAACCGCTGTCCGGCATGTCGATGAAGACCAGATCGCTCTTGTCGAGCAGACTGTACGAGTTATTCGCAATTCGATACGGCGGCGGCCCCGAAGGCGAGCCGTCGGCGGCCTGCACGCGCACGGGCCCGAGCGACCCCATACGCAGCCACATCGTCGAGCTGCCCGGACCGCCATTATAAATGAAGGTGACCGGCCGCGATCCGGGATCGGCGCCATCGATCGTATAGGCCGTGTAAAAGACGCGCGCCGTCGGCTGTTCCTTCTCGTTGCGCAGCGTAATCGTGCCGGCTCGCGCCGTGTACGCAATCGGCTGGCCGCCGATGACGGCGGTGTGCTGCGTGACCGAATCGGGCGTTTCACCTTCGCCGGCGTCGGGCTGCGGTGTGGCCGAAGCTTGGGCTTGCGGAGTGCGCGGAGGCGCGGCCCCGGCCGGAATCATCGAGCCGGCGAGCGCGCAGAACAACAGAAATGCGACCAAGTGTTTCATTGCACGATCCCACTTCGCGCTCAGGTGTAGAGGCGTCCTATGGTCTCTTGCTATCGTATAACGACGTACTGCGCGATTGCGTCGATGCGCGGCTGCGTCATGCCTGAAACGTCGGCCAATTCGTCGACCGACGCAAACGGGCCGTTTTGCAAACGGTACGCGACGATGCGAGCTGCCAGCGTTTCACCGAGTCCGGGCAGTTGCGCGAGCTCGGCCGCATCCGCGGCATTCAAGTCGATGCTCGCAAGCGGAATGCTCGCGGCCCCGCGGCGCGATCGTTTGCTGCGCGTCGCGCGTCTTTTCGAAGTGCTCGAACACTCGCCCGGTTTGGGAACGCGAATCTCCTCGCCGTCTTGGATCGGCTCGGCGAGATTGACCGCGGCCGGATCGGCCTGGGCGGTGAAGCCGCCCGCTCGCAACACCGCATCGTTGGCACGCTCGCCGGACCGAATCTGGTAAATGCCGGGCCGGCGCACCTCGCCGGCAACGTACACGACGAGCGGCGCTGCGGCGGCATGCGGGTGAGCCGCGGGCGCCGCAGTCTGTCGAACCGGCGCGACCGCAGCCGTCGGAGCGGGTGCCGGATGGAGAAACGCGAGCCCGATGAGAATCGCGCCCGCACCTAAGATGGCCAAAGATTTCACACGGCACATTCACGCGCTCGGGCTTCGCAGGAAAGGGTTGGTGAGCTTCCCGGCTCTATAAGAGCCTTCCGATGGCCGTGCCCTACGATTTTCTGTCCGTCGAACGCAAATGGCAACAGCGCTGGGAGGAGCTGGGCATCTTTCGCGCGCGTGAAGATCCGTCGCGCCAGAAATATTACGCGCTCGTGATGCTGCCCTATCCGTCGGGCGATCTGCACATCGGGCATGCGAAAAATTATACGCTTGGCGATGCGATCGCGCGCATGATGCGCATGCTGGGTTACAACGTCGTCAATCCGATGGGCTGGGACGCGTTCGGCTTACCCGCCGAAAATGCCGCGATCGCGCACGGTGCCGATCCGGGTGAGTGGACGCGCGCCAACATCGTCAACATGCAGCGCCAGGTGCGTTTGATGGGGACAAGTTATGATTGGACGCGCGAGATCGCGACCTGCGATCCCGAATACTATCGCTGGAATCAATGGCTTTTCTTGCGCCTCTACGAGTACGGCCTGGCATACAAGCGCGAAGCTCCGGTGAACTGGTGCCCGCACGATCGCACGGTGCTAGCCAACGAACAAGTGATCGACGGACGCTGCTGGCGCTGCGAGACTCTGGTCGAGCGGCGCAATCTTTCGCAATGGTTCTTAAAGATCACCGAGTACGCGGACCGGCTGCTCGACGAGCTCGAAAAACTGAACGGATGGCCCGAACGCACGCGCGTGATGCAGCGCAACTGGATCGGACGCAGCGAGGGCGCGCAGTTCACGTTTGCGGTCGAGAACTCCGAAGAACGCATCGGCGTGTTTACAACGCGCCTGGACACGCTGTTCGGCGTCACGTATCTTGCCGTCGCGCCCGAACATGCGGTCGTGCCGAAAATCGTCACGAAGAAGCAGCGCGCCGCCGTCGAGCAATTCACGCAAAGCTTGCGCTCCAAATCCGAACTCGAGCGCACGAGTTTGATGGAAAAGCAAGGCATCTTCACCGGAGCCTACGCGATCAATCCGCTTTCGCACGAGCGCGTGCCGATCTGGGTGACGAACTACGTGCTCGCGGAGTACGGCACCGGCGCGGTCATGGGCGTGCCCGGACACGATCAGCGCGATTTTGAATTCGCGCGCAAACACGCTCTGCCGATTGCGCAGGTGGTCGCGCCGCCCGATTCCGATTCGCAAACGCCCTTAACGCAAGCGTACCTGGAGGACGGCCGTCTGATCGCGAGCGGCGACTTCACGGGGATGTCGAGCGCGCGCGCGCGCAAGGCGATCGCCGATCGGCTGGTCGCGCTCGGCGTGGGCGAGCCGAAGGTGAACTTCCGCTTCCGGGATTGGCTGGTCTCGCGCCAGCGTTACTGGGGCACGCCGATCCCAATCGTGTACTGCGAGCGCTGCGGCGAGCAGCCGGTGCCGGACGATCAATTGCCGGTCCTTTTGCCGGCAGACGTACCGATTACGGGCGAAGGATCGCCGCTCGCAAACGATCAGGCCTTCAGCAGCACCACCTGTCCGAAGTGCGGTGGCCCGGCCAAACGCGAGAGCGACACGATGGACACGTTCTTCGAATCGTCGTGGTATTATCTGCGCTATCTCGATCCGCACAACGATCGCGCTCCGTGGGATCCGGCCAAGGCGAACTACTGGATGCCGATCGATCAGTATATCGGCGGCGCCGAACATGCCGTTCTGCATTTGCTCTACTCACGCTTCTTCTACAAATTCTTTCACGATCGCGGCTGGGTGAGCGGCCCCGACGAGCCGTTCACGCGCTTATTCCACCAAGGCATGGTGCTCTACAACAGCGAGAAGATGAGCAAATCGCGCGGCAACGTGATCGGCATCGATGAAGTCGTCGAGAAGCGCGGCGTTGACGCCATGCGGCTCTTTCTGCTCTACGTCACACCGCCCGAAGATACGAGCGACTGGACCGACGAGGGCATCAACGGACGAGTGCGGTTCATCAACCGTGTCTGGCGCGCGTGCGAGCCCTTCCTGGAACGCGCGAAAAGCGCGAACGTGCGTGAGCTGCCGGGTACGCAGAGCGAGGGCGAAAAAACGTTGCTTCGAGCGGTGCACGTCGCCGCGAAGTCCGCCATCGACGAAACGCTGTCGCGCCGGTTTCATTACAACACGACGGTTGCCAAACTCGACGAATACGTCAACGCGCTGACCTCGCTGGCCCAAACTGCACCCGAATCACCCGTTGTGGGTTACGCCGTGCACGCGCTGCCGGTCATCATTGCCCCATTTGCGCCGCATCTTGCGGACGAGCTCTGGGAGCGGATGGGGCACGGCACGTCGGTTCACCTGGAGCGCTATTTCGAACCCGACCAGCGCGCGCTCGTGCTCGAAACGATCACGCTGGTCGTGCAAGTGAACGGCAAGATTCGCGCGCGTCTCGAGGTCGTTCCGGGAATCAGCGAGGAAGAAGCTTTTGCTTTAGCGCTAGCGCAGGCGGCCGTACAAGCTCAACTCGACGGCAAAGAAGTACGCAAACGAATATTTGTTCCCGACAAACTGCTCAACATCGTGTCATCGTGACCCAGTTGTCATCGTGAGTACGGTTGTCATCCTGAGGAATCGAAGGACCCTGAGGTAACGAAGGGGGCAATGCCAGCTCGCCCCACGTTATTTAAGGGCGACCTCAACAATCGACTCCGCCGCACCGGTTGGAATAACTCGGGTAAGCCGCAGATCGGCTTGAACCAACAGCGCGCCGAACTCCGCGCGCGTGCGCTCGCGGCCGCGCAGGATCGTTAACATTTGCGCGTCGGTAAGATTGGCCGCGCTCCAGCGGTTCGGCTGATCGTCGAGGAGCGCTTCAACGATGAGCACGCGCCCGTCCGCCGGCAACTCTTTGCGAACGTTGCGCAGAATTTTGAGCGCGTGCTCGTCATCCCAATCGTGCAAGATATGGCTTAGTACGTAAGTCTTCGCGCCGCTCGCCACTCGTTCGAAAAAATCGCCGGCCTCTAATTGAACGCGCGGGCGCTCATCGCCCAACGAACGCCCGGCTCGCGAGAGCGCGCCGGGCGAGTCAAAGAGCACGCCCTCAGCGCGCGGATAAGCTCGCAAGATCGCGCCGAGCACCAGCCCCGCCCCTCCGCCAATGTCGGCGATCGGTGAAGCTTGTGAGAAGTCGTATGCATCCGCGACCGCTTGCGCGTGAAGACTCGCAACGGACGCCATCGCGCTGTCGAAGAGCTCGCCGACTTCACGATGCGCCCGTACGTAGTCGAAAAATCCGCTGCCATAGACGATTTCGAAGGCGGGCTCGCCGCTGCGCAGCGTTTCGTCCAGCCGCGCCCACGGCTCCAGCTGCCACGGTTCACCCGCGTAGCGAACGAAATCCGCTACGCTGCCCGCCGTGCTGTTCGCCGCATAGCGCCCGATACGCGTGAGTTCGAAACGACCGTCGCGCAGTTCGCGCACGACGTCGTAGCCGGCCAGCAAACGCAAGATGCGCCCCACACTTTGACCGTGCAAGCCGAGATCGCGTGCAAGTTCAACGGGTGAAGCCGGCCCTTGCGCGAGACGCTCGGCGATGCCGGCTTTCACGATCGCGCGCAGCGCGAGTGCCGGCCAGATTCCGGTGGCCAGCTCCATGATCGCGAGCTGCGGCGGGAGCAGCCTGCGCCGTACGGACGACGCCCACACCGCGAGCGGCGTCAGCGCACGCACCAGCGCAGGCGGTGTTTTCACCGCGCTACCGGGAGCGCGTCCTTGAAGTACTCGTAGGTCTCTCGAATTCCGTCACGCAGCTGCGTCTGCGGTTCCCATCCGAGCTCTTTTTTCGCCAGCGCATAATCGAATTGCGCATCGCGGGCGTCGCCCGGGCGCTTGGGCGCGTGCACGATCGGCGGTTTGAATCCGGCGACGTCGCACAGGGCGCGATAAATTTCGTTCACGCTCGTGCGCCGGTTCGTGCCGATGCAGTACATGCCGTTCAAACCGCCTTCGAGTGCCGCGACGTTGAGGTCGGCCACGTCGCGCACATACACGTAATCCCGCGTTTGATCGCCGTCCCAGTCGATGCGCACTTCTTCCTTGGCCAGAAACTTGCCGATGAAGATCGCAATCACGCCGGCCTCACCATTGGGATCTTGGCGCGGCCCGTACACATTTCCGTAGCGCAGCGACGTGAAGTCGAGGCCCCGCTCGTTCTGATAAAAGCGAAGATAATGCTCGCCGACCATCTTCGTGATGCCGTACGGAGATTCGGGGCGTTGCGGCGTGCGTTCGTTCATCGGCAGACGTTCCGGCGTTCCGAAGGTCGCGCCGCTCGATGCGTAGATCACTTTCTTCACGCCGTTGCGAACCGAATTTTCCAGCACGTTGAGCAGCCCGACGACGTTGACTTGCGCATCGTAGATCGGGTCGCGCGATCCGATCGCCACGCTCGCCTGCGCCGCATGATGGCAGACTATTTCCGGTTTGAATTCTTGAAAGATGCGCGTGAGGGCTTCGTCGCGGATGTCCATGTGTACGAAGAGCGCGCGCTGCGGCACGTTTTGGCGGCGTCCGCCACCGTGCTCCCAGAGCGCGTCGAGCACCAGCACCTCGTGGCCGGCCGCCAAGTACGCGTCGGCGACGTGCGAGCCGATGAATCCGGCTCCGCCGGTGACCATGATGCGCATTCAAGCTCCTTTAATTCTTCGCTGCTCGTCGCAGTTGCGTTACGTGGTACGCTCCCCGCTGCTGCTCCTGGGCGCCGCAGCTGCCCTTGGGGCAGCGGCCACACAACCCCTTGGATCCGATGTGCGCCTCTTGGTTCTCTGCGCAAGCGTCGCGCTTTGCGTTTGGCTCGCGCTCACTCGTGCAGAGCTTGGGCGGCTTCGCGCGGGTGCTGCGCTCGCCCTGGTCGCCGGCTGCGCGAGCGCGCTCGTGCATGCATCTTCGCCCGCGCCTTCCTTCAAAGAGCGTACGACACGACTCGCATGTACGATCATCGGCGACGCGGCGCTTGAGAATGGAAACGCTTCGTACACGTGCGCGACGGACTCAGGCGTCAAGCTCGCAGTGTCGGGCCGCGGCGCGCTGCCGCGCACCGGAACCCGCGTACTCGTGCGCGGGCGCATCGAAGCGTTCGATCCGCCGCGCAATCCCGGCGAACCGGACGAACGCGCGATCGAGCGGGAGCGCGGCATCGTCGCGCGCATGAGCGGAGCGCGCATCCTGCGCGTGCTGCCGAGGGACCCGATGAGTTTAGATCTCGCGCTGGCGCATGCGCACGCCTGGGCGCTCGATCAGCTGCGCCTGCGGCTGCCGGAACCCTCGGCCACGATTCTGGCTGGGGAACTCTGGGGCGAACGCGCCTCGCTGCCGCCGGAGCTGCGCGCTGAATTTCAGGAAACGGGAACGGTGCACGTGCTCGTGACCGCGGGCTTGCATCTGGGCGTTGTTGCGGCTCTGGTGTTGGCTTTACTTCGCGGGCTGACCGTGCAGCGCGAGGTCACCTGCGCGCTCGCGATCGTAGCGATCTGGAGCTACGCGATCTTCAGCGGCCTGCATTTGCCGGCAGTTCGAGCCGCGGCGATGATCTCGTTCGCGCTGACTGCGTACGGCTTCGGACGCGCCGCGCGCGCTTGGAGCATGTACGGCGCGGCGCTGCTGGCGATAGCACTCGTCGATCCGCAAGCGGTTTCGAGCGCTTCTTTTGCGCTGTCGTTTTCATGCGTGGGCGCGATTCTGCTCTGCGCGGACTCCATCGACACGCAACTCGAGCGATGCTCGGCCCTGCCGGGTCGTGTGCGCGAAGCGCTCGCATTAACACTCGCAACCCAGCTCGGCACGTGGCCGCTCACCGCTTCGATCTTCTTGCTCTTCGCACCGTACGCCGTCTTTGCAAATGCCGCGGTTGTTCCGTGCGTGGGCGCGACGATGATCTTGGGAGCACTGCAACTTACGCTGGCACCCCTGCCGCAGCTCGCGCAAGCCATGGCAAATATCAACGGATGGTTGTTGGCCTGGATCGTCGCCGTGGTTCACACGATCGCGTCATTACCGGCAGCCTCGCTCGCGGCCATGCCGCCGCCGCCTTGGACCATTGCGGCTTATGATTGTTTTTTGATCGTGGCCGTCATGTGTTGGAAGAAAGCAGCGAGAACGCCGGCGCTGGCATTCTTTCTTTTCGGCGCGGTCTTAGTTGCGTGGCCGCCGCGCACTGCCGATCACCGCCTGCACATCGTCGTACTCGATGTCGGGCAAGCAGACGCGATCGTTATCCGCACGCCGCTCGGTCGTACGTTGATGGTCGACGCCGGCGGCCGTTTGGAACAAGGCCACGGGACGGAGTCGTCCGCGGAAAAGGTCGGCGAACGGGTCGTCGTTCCATTTCTACGCCGCCAAGGAATACGAACGATCGATGCGCTGATGCTTTCGCATCCGCACGGCGACCATGCGGGCGGCGTTGCTCCGGTGCTGCGCGCCCTTCACGTCACCGAGTTTGCCGATAGCGGCCAACGCTATCCCGGCTTCGCGTATAACGACGCGGTCGCGGTCGCGCGCAGTCAGCGTCTGGCGATAGTCTATCCGCGCGCCGGCATGGTTTGGCAAACGAACGACGGCGTAACGCTCACGTTCCTTGGCCCTTCGCTGCCGCTCCTGACAAACACCCGTAACGACATCAACAATAATTCGCTTGCCTTCATCTTGCAGTATCGCTCTTTCCGCATGCTCTTTACCGGCGACGCCGGGGCAGAAGCCGAGCAGCGTTTCTTAGGCCAGGGTATTGACTTAGGATCGACAGTTCTTAAAGTGGGCCACCACGGGTCATCCCACAGTTCCACGCCCGCGTTCATCGCTGCCGTTCATCCGCGCTACGCGATCATCTCCGTCGGCCGCCACAACATGTTCGGCCACCCCGCGCCGCAAACGCTCGACATACTCCAACGAATCGGCGCGCAGATCTATCGCACCGACACGAATGGCGCAGTGACCGTTACAACAAACGGCAAAACGATTGATGTGCGTACGATGGATCTCTAAACTGCTGACGTCTCGTTATGGGAGCGTCATCATCCATTCGATGCCGAAGCGATCGACGAGTATCCCGAATCTGCCGCCCCAAAATGCCTCCGATATCGGCATTTTGACGTTGCCGCCTTCCGAGAGCGCCTTGAAAACACGCTCGCCTTCGGCTTTATCGGTAGCCTCCAGTGACAGCGCAATGTTGCCTTCTTCGGGATCGACGGTCTTGGTCTCGCGGCCGTCCGACGCCATGAAATTCACGCCCGCGCCTTTAAACGACGCGTGCATCACGCGATCGTCCGAGCCTGCCGGCATTTCGTCGCGAACGGGCGAGTCTTTCACGAGCATCACCT
>Ga0207416_1003622_pt1 | contig 14469 bp, 19 predicted proteins | sample PaiPotPPM11metaG_FD_184107 | JGI IMG/M metagenome (GOLD analysis project Ga0207416, IMG submission 184107) | Iron sulfur acid spring bacterial and archeal communities from Banff, Canada, to study Microbial Dark Matter (Phase II) - Paint Pots PPM... ...
AGAAACGCCCCGGACGACGAATCCCGGAGCGTTGAACGTTGATAGTCTGCCTGGAAAAAGCGTCTACTAGAACGCGCTTTTTCCGGATCTCTCCCTGCCCGTTGAGAACAAGTCTTTAACGGTCTTTAACATTGTACCAGATGAGCGATACCGCTGTCAATACGCAATAGCACATCAGTGGGCTTCCAGCGGCCCCCAGCGGCTTCGGTGGAATCTTGGCATCTGTGTTTGTACGGTAAAGACCGAGGAGACCAAATCTTGCGGGCACCCACGCTCACGGAAGCGAAGGTGCTAAGTGCAATCGTCCCAGATACAGTTTACCACACCAGAATACGCGTTCGACTATGCGGCACAAAGGCACTGGCCAGTTTTCCCCTGCAATCGTGACAAGAAGCCACTTACACCGCATGGGTTCAAAGACGCAACGCTCGACGATGGACAGATCCGCGCCTGGTGGCAAAAGTGGCCGGATGCCAGTATCGGCGTGCCGACTGGCGCGATATCCGGCTTTATCATCATCGATCCGGACATGACTGACAACGGCAAGCCCATCGGTCTGGAATCCCTCAAAAGGCTTGAAGCGCAATTAGGTACCCTGCCTCACACGCTCACAGCTCGCACCGGACGCGGCGGCTTGCATCAATATTTTGTTCACCCAGGCGAGGGTATCCGCATTCCAGATGCCACCGGCGGCAAGGGGATCATGGTTGGCTATCCGCATCTCGACATGCGAGGCGACGGCGGCTATGTCATTGTCCCACCCTCAGTGAATCAGCGCGGAGCCTATACCTGGCTCAACGATCTGTCCCTGGCTCGACTCCCCGATGCGTGGCTTGATTTTCTGATGGAACGCCCACGCGCGACGCGCGATGAAAGCAATCGGCCATTTGCTAACACGAGTGATGCTGGCGCCCATTGGTTGGCATACTATCTTGCCAGCGCCAGTGCTGGCAATCGCAACGCCAAGGGTTTCGACCTCGCGTGCCAGCTCCGCGACGCGGGGCTATCTGAGGATGCCGCCGCCCCATTCATGCGCGACTATGCCGCCAGCGTGCCAGGCAGTGACTATCCCGAACGTGAGGCCCAGGCAAGTTTACGCAGCGCCTTCAGGCGGCCAGCTCGCGGCCAGGCGACACGCTCGACCTTCGCATTTCATGGCGACACGGCCAATGATGAGACTAACAGTCAGGAAACATTCAAAGAAGCTGCCCAGCAATTCATCGAACAGATGCGGACATGTCCCGACGCCCGCGCGGTCTATGAGCATGCGTCTCTTTTTGCGCAGCTCTCGACAATCGAACTAGCCAGCGTGCGCAGCGAACTCAAGGGAATATTGGGCAGTGCGCTCAACTTGAATGACCTCGACAAAGCTATCAACGAAGCCCGCCGCGCGACGAAGGCATCCGCAGCAAGCCAAGCCTCTGAGCGGCCTGCCATCATTGTCACGAATCGCCCCATTCGTGACATCAGCGCCGATGCGATGCAGGCCATCATCAGCGCCAACACGCCACCCGTGTTTTTTCGCCGTTCTGGCAATCTTGTGCGTGTCGTGCGTGATGAAGAGGGGCGCCCGGCGATCAGCGCCGTGGGTGCTCGCGAAATGCGGGCACGCTTGACGGATATTGCCGACTTCTTACGTGTCACTGGCGAGGGCGACACCTCACACGCTCCGATCCCTGATGACGTGACCGATTATTTACTTGTCTCAGATGTTTGGAACCTGCCAGCGCTGGCGGGTATCACTGAGATGCCAACGCTTCGCCCCGATGGAACGATTCTGAGCACGCCTGGCTATGACAGCGCCACACGGCTGTACTATCTTCCTGCTGGCACTTGTCAGTTGCCAGTCATAGTAGACAAGCCATCGCAGTCTGACGCTCGACGCGCGGTCACTTTTCTTGACGAGGTGATCGGCGAATTTCCCTTTGCCAGCTCCGCCGATAAGGCAAACGCGCTGGCCCTCATGTTGACACCGATCATCCGCCCGGCCATCAAAGGACAGACGCCGCTGGCGCTTATTGACGCGCCATCTCCTGGCACAGGGAAATCCATTTTGGCCAGCATCATCGCTCTGGTCGCGACGGGTCGTCAGGCATCGATGATAACTGCTCCCAGCGATGAAGCCGAATGGGGCAAGACGCTCACCACGGCGCTTTTCAACGGCGCAACAATTGTTACCATTGACAACGTTGAAGGCCGGCTCGACTCGCCCAGACTTGCTTACGCCCTGACAGCGGCCATCTATAGTGATCGTCTCTTGGGCAAAAATGAGGCGATCAACGTTCCCCAACGCGCGGTTTGGATTGCCACGGGGAATAACGTGCGCTTGGGGAAAGATTTACCGCGCCGCTGCTATCGCATCCGCCTCGACGCACTGGTGTCGCAACCATGGCGCCGGGATGGATTCCGTCACCCGAACATCATGGCATGGGTGGAAGCGCATCGCTCCGAGATACTCTCAGCGCTGCTCACGATTGCGCGAGCATGGTTCGCCGCTGGACAGCCGCGCGTGGCGATGAAGCCGCTGGGCAGTTTTGATGAGTGGACAGATGACTTGGCTGGCATACTGGCCTTCGCTGGCGTCTCTGGCTTCCTGACGAATCTCGATGAGCTGTACGCTGAAGTCGACGATGAAGCACCGCAGTGGGAGATCTTTCTTACAGCCTGGCGCGGCCTGTATGGCGCTCGTGCCATCACTGTGCACGAGGTCGTGCGGTATCTGAATGAGAACCCTGATGCCGCCTTGAAAGAGGCATTGCCTGACGATCTGAGCGATAATCCCGCAAAGCTTCAGCGCCGCCTTGGCTGGAGTTTGCGCAAGCGTCTCGGAGCAAGATTTGGCCCTGATGAATTACACATCGTGAAAGATGGCACTGAGCAACGCGCCATGCGCTGGCGAGTCCTGTCAAAAGTACAGGAGGGGACTTCATCACAATCGGGAGTCACGAGTGAGTTAGTGAGTCATAGTGAGTCATATCCTTACCCCCCGCAGGGAGAAGATACCCCCCTTAATGGGGGTATTCAACAGGGGGTATTTACAAGGGGGGTATCTGTAGGGGTAGAAGAGTATGAATATGACTCACATGACTCACATGACTCACCCCCCCTCTGTGCGAATGTCGCCCCCGTTTCGCCCGCTGATCACGTGCATGTTGAGCCGCCGCCAGGGCCGCCGCCAGGGCCGCCGCCAGGGCCGGTGACGCTCGACGCGGTGATGCGCTATCCTGGTCACGAGCTGCCGATGGCCTCGACGGTGTGCAAGACGTGCGGGCAACGCGGGGCATGGACGCTGAACGCCGTTAGTGGCTACTTGGTGTGTACGCATTGCCATTCACCGGCGACATGGAAGGCGCTGGCCCGCGAGCTGGGCGGGGAGGCGAGCTGATGGCCCGGCGCACCACGGGCGGCCTCGCGACGCTCACGCGCTGTGACCTGGCGCCAGAGGGCTATATCATCGCCTGGCGGGCCACGTCAAGCGCCCTGTGGCGCGACGTGCTTGATCGGGTGCGCGGGCTGCCCAAGGCGATGCGCTTTTATCTGCCGGATGAAACCGCGTGGTTCGTCGACGAGCTGGTCATCGAGCGCCTAGCATCCTGCTTTGACAATTTCACGGCGGCCATCGAGGGCGGCCTTGATGCCGCGCCGGTGGGGCACAGCATGCCGCGCGAGGTCGTCGAGGCCTTCACCGCGCTCTACGTGCTGCCGGGCGCGCCCTTCGAGGTGGTGCAAGCGGTCTATCGTGTGCTCTCGAAGCGCCTGCATCCCGATCTTGGCGGCGATCATCGGGCGATGGCCGCGATCAACGCGGCGTATGAGCTGGTGGAAGCCTGGGATCTGGCCCGGCGCGCGGCCAGTTAAGCCATTCCGAACGGAACGGCGGTGCTGGTGGAAGTCAGGCTGCTTCGGAGCGATGTGTGTGCTCGCAACAGTGACGCGCCCGGCACTGCGGGTGCGGCGGAGGATCAGTGTCGTCGGGATCGGGCTGTCCCTTGAAGGCATCGATTTCGCCAGCGTGCCGGTTGCGCCAGTACGACACGTTCGGCGAGCTGATCGGAATGCCCGTCACCTGCTCAGCCCACAGCATGCACTCGCGATTGCGCCAGTGAGCCAGACGCCAGAGCCACGCGCGCCAGCGCCCGCGATTTCTGAGCGCCCGCGTGAATTCATGTGAAGCGGTTGCCACAATGGTGCCCCTGGGAGATGCGAGGTGGCTGGCCAGTAGGCGCGCATACGCCTTGCCATAGGCAGTTATTTACCGCCTTTTACATTATACTTCAAAGTGCCGGTGCAACAAGCCAAACTAGGGCATTCACGACATGATGCTCGTTTTTGTACCACTCAAAGCGGCCCGCCCCCAGGCGTGGCCTGCCGCTGTCGCGATCTGGCACAGCGGACGGATCACGAGTAGTGCCCCGCCGCGCCTGGTGGCGCCTCACTCCCGCGCGCGTAGGGGTGCCACTGTGCCACTGACAGCAAGTGAGCGGTATATAGGTATCAGCCAAGGCCGTGCCAGGTGTTTCGCGCCTTTGTGGGACTCCGATAATGCAGGCTTGCGGGTGAAACTGCCGATCTTTTAACGAGCTTTTACTGATGGTTTAGGCTTGCGCGCGTGAAAATACCACACGTTTCCGCAATCTTTACCGCTGGTTTATGCCCCTCTGTTCACACGGCTCGCGCCCGTTCGGCGGCGTTGACATCGGCGCGGCGCGGATCTGAGGCCACGGCGGCACTTCTCTCTGTGATGTTGATGCCCCTGTGTTTCCGGCGGCGGCACCCGCGTGCGATCTGGGGATGATACGGGGTGCGCCACATTCTGGGAATGAGAAAAGTGCTGACGTGGCGCGGCTTCTGCAATGGCAGGGTGCGCCACTATGCGCCGCTGCGGTGCGCCGGTTCCAGCCCCTCGCGCGCGCATCACGCGCAACTGACTATCCATGATGGACAGTCACCGATCCTCCAGCCCCTCGCGCGCGTGCGCGTTACGCGCGTGTAGTGGGGAAGAGATGCGCGGCTTGCCGCGATTCCCGTCGTCATGGTGTCAGGCGCCGCCAGGGCTAGCAGTGCGGCGAATCGCGGCGGTGTCCCGCTATGATCCGGTTCGTAGCGGATCATAGCGGGACAGGTCACGCACTGAGGGCCGCAATGGCTTCGAACCGGCGCACGAACTGATCGAGCCGGACCGGCGGCGCCACGTCATAGAGTGCCAGCATATCCAGGTCGATCCGGATCGCCTGAAAGATGCCGTCGATGATCTCGCGCATCTCCGGGTCGGGTGGCGTCACGCGCCTGGGTCGCCGGCGGGTGATGAGTGGCACCGGTTGCCCAGCGCGCCAGCCCGCGCGATAGAGGCGCCGATACCGTGCTTCAGTGGCCATCCGTCGCTGGTCACGTTCGATGATCCCCAGCATGCCGAGATCGGCCTTCAGATTCGCCAGCACGCGCCGGATGTGATAGGCATCCTCACGGTCCTGGCGCAGGTCGCGGGCGGCTCTGGCGCAGGCGGGATTGCCGCCGCGGCGCTCGTATCGTTCCACGCGAGCCGGGTCGGCTTCAAGCCGCCGCCCTTCGTACTGTGAGCGATAGCGCAGGCCCAGGCAGTGGCGACACCCCCACACGAAAGACAGATAGAGACGTGCGCGCCAGTCGTGGCACCAGGGGCAACGCACCAGCTCGCGCGCCCCGCCGTTGGGCATGGGGACTGTGCGCGTGGCAAAGTCCTGTCGTTCGCACTGGCGGGCCGTGAGCGTGGTCAGGTGGTCATCAACATAGGGCCGCCGCTCGCGTGGCCCATAGGCGGTGCGGAGCTGAGGGGATCGGCGCATGTCAGGCCCTTTCTTGCGCGAATGTCGAAATCAACACATGCCGATCCGCGCAAAATGGCCGCGCGCATTGGCGCTGCCTGGGCTGGTGGCGTTGCGGCACGTGACGATCCTAAGCGGGCGCTGGTCCGGCATGGGACGCGCGCCACTGGCGGTGATAGTGCAGCACGGCGGGATAGCTGAGGCCGCCACGCGGGCCAAGCAGGGCATCATCGCGCGTCATGCGCCACACGTCCGAGGGCGTCTTGCCCTGGTCAAAATAGCGAAAGAACCGCCGGCGCGTCTTCGCGGTTTCCGCGCGGCTGTGATGCTTATGGGCGGGCATGGCGGGCCTCGCTGGCAAGAGATGTGGGCTGCTCTCAGTATATCATGCGCATTCCCTAGGAGTCCCAGGGTGGAGTAAAGAGAAGTCCCTAGGTCTTTAGAGGAGATACCGGTATCACTCCCAAGGAATCACAGGGAATTCGCGGGACTCTCTGTACAACTCCCTGGGAACGTGGTATGCTATACACGGATTACATAAACTTTGTATATAAAGAGGGGTGTAAAGATGGGTCGCAGAAAAAAGGCGCGGGTCCAGGGCGCGACGGTGCGCGCGGTTCTATACACGCGTGTCTCGACTGAGGAGCAAGCCAAGGCCGGACACTTCGGCGTGGATGCGCAGATCGCGCAATGTGAAGCGGCGGCGCTGGCGCATGGATACGAGATCGTTCAACGCACCCAGGATACCGGCATCTCAGGCGCAACCATCGTGCGCAGCCGTCCGGGCTTGCAAGCCGCCATGAATGCGTGCGCGGTGGGAGACGCCGATCTGATTCTCTGCTCTGCTCAGGACCGGCTCGCCCGCAAGGCCAGTGTCTTTGATGACATCCGCGACCACGCGCGCAAGTATCGCTATAGCTTGATGACCGTCAGAGAAGGCCAGGATGTGGCCGCCGAAGAGAACGAGATCCAGGCTGATACCAATAGCTTCGTCGCGGGCATCGAACGCAAGATGATCGCCAAACGCTTGTATGGTGGACGCAAGGAAAAGGCGAAAACGGGGAACGGCTGCTCAAGCGGCCCGCTGCCCTATGGCTATCGCTACGAGATGGAACTGAAGACGCTCCCAGATACGGGCGAGGTGATTCCCGTCAAGCACCTGATGGTGGATGACGCCGCCGTGCCCGCGATCCGACTTATCTTGGCTTTGCTGAGCCAGCACGCGCCCTATGCGGCCATCGCGGCGGCGTTGAACGCGGCGGGCTATCCCACGCGCTCGAAGGGGAAGATCTGGTATCCCTCCACTGTGCATGCCATCGCGGCGCGGCGACATCTCTACACGGCGGGCCAGCGTATTTGGGATGGCATCACGGCGGCGGCGCCGTGGCCGGTCATCGCGTCATGAATGACCGTCATATGCTAGGCGAGGTGGCCCGCATGCTGAGCGTCGATGCCAAGACGTTGCGCGACTGGCTCAGCAAAGCGGGCATCGAGCCGGCACCCGATAAGTACGACGCGCGGCGCAAGTATCTCACGGCTGACCAGGTGGCCCAGCTCGCCGCCCTGCATGAACGCACACCGCGCCATGCCCCCACCGTTGCGGACCTGGCGGCGCACGTGGACGAGCTGACAGCCAAGATCGCCGCCCTGGAAGCCGCCAAAACGACCTATGCCCCTGTGACGCGCTACGAAGGCCAGGAAGGCGCCTCAGCGTTTGAGAGGTCGCATAGTGCCACCTACACGCCCTATCCGCGCCGTCGCACGCCACCGCCAGCACGCGAGGCATATAGTGAGTTGCCCGAAGGATTGCGGAGCTGGCACGATGTGGCGAATGCCCACGGCATCCCGGAATCGACGATGCAATCCGCCGTGGAAAACGGACGCTTGCCCGTCATCGCGGGGAGCTGGCGGATCGGACGTCATAGCCATACGTTGACGCACGCGCTCGACGCCGCCGGGCTGCAAGCGTTTTACCGGCTCTATAGCCCCTCGCCCCGGTTCAAGCCCTGCCCTGAGTGTCCGCACACGCTCGACACACTATGACGCTGGCTCAGCACGCTTGCCAATGTTGGCCGTGTTGATGGTGCGGCCATCGGCACCGTGACGAGATTCTGACTTGTAACCGTTACAAGTCAATTCACTGCGAATCTTTCGCAGTCAATCCGTGGCGGATCGGTGACTGGCGGAATCCGCCAGTCAATTCACGGCGAATATTACCAACCATGTCATGATCCACGCCACACCGTCGGCGCCGTGGCAAATCGTTCTATCTGTCCATCATGGACAGATAGATCTTTGCGGGTTGTTCCTACAAATGTCGGGACTACCCCACACCGACGGGCGATCTCACGGTCTGACCACTGGCGCCATTCCGCATCGCTCAGCATGGCTTCCACGACACGCCGCTTATCGGCGTTGGTGCGCTCAGGGCAGGGTGATGCCCAGATGGCCAGTGATCGCGAGCGTGCCCAGGACGACCAGCAGGACCGCCAGCGCGACCATGACCAGCAGGGACGCATCGATGATCCGGCGTGCCCAGCGCGGCGGCTCGTTCTCTCGCATGCTGGCAGTGTAGCAGAGACGACACGGCGGCGCCCGCTGTCGAGACGCCGCCGTGCATGGGCATTCTGAGGGACTAGGCCGCCGTCGGGAGCGGCGCGCCGGCCGTCAGACGTACCAGCCAGTCGAGCGCGCGCCCTTCCGCTTTCAGGGCTTCGACGCGGGCTTGCGCGGTGATGAGCGCGGCGCGGGTGTCGAGCAGCTCGCCTTCGCAGATCCGCACGTCATGCGCCAGGGTGACGGCGATCTCGATGGCATGTTCAGTGGGCTTCTTGTCACTGGCGGCGGCGCGGATCGCCGTCTCTGCCACCGCCCTGGCCTCAGCCAGGGCATAGCCCGCGTGCATCACGTCCTGCTCTGCCATGCTCAGGGTGTCGAGCGCGGCGCTCATGGCCGCGTGCCAGGTGTCGATGCGCTCTATCAGGGTTGCCATGTCATGCACTCACTTTCAGCGGGGATGTGGAGGGCGGCGCCAGGGGTGACACCGCCCAGGTGACGGGCTAGAGGAAGCGCGAGCGGCGCGCGGTGTTGGGCACCAGGATCGCGGCGTCGCGGCGGGCATTGGCGGCATCCATCGCGGCGTCGCGATCATCGGCGGGTTCCACGCTTGTCATTTCAGCGCGGTATTCCCCCAGCTCGGCCAGGGCACCGGACGGGGTGGCGCTCGCGACGATGCGAGCGCGCACGACCGCGCGGTGTTTGCAATACTGGCCGTTCGTGCCCGCCTTGCACGTGCACGTAAGATGCTGGTCGTGCACCGTCACGCAATAGCAGTGGTCGCCCTTGGAGCACGTCACCGCGTAGACCGTGGCGCCGGTGGCCTTGACAGTGCCCTTGCCGGCGATCTGGCAGCCATCGGCGGCGGCGCGGGTCAGCGCCTTCTCATACTGGGTCGCTTGTGTCTGTGTCATGGGATTCACCTCATTTTTTCTCTGTTGGGGAGCGGTTGCATCGCTCTCTCTCAACAATATAAGTATATCATAGATAAGTCAGACTGTCAAGGGGTGATAGGATTAATTCTGCCTTATGATTGCAATTTGATTTATTTTGGTGTATGCTCAATGAGGGAGGTGAAAATCATGGCACAAGCCAAGACGCGCGGTATCTCGCTGCCCTACCTGGCTGCCTGGCGCCACGCGGCATTCCTGACACAGCGCGACCTCGCTAAGCTATCGGGCGTATCGCAGTCGAGCATCACGCAACTTGAAACAGGCGAGCACACCGCGCGGGTCGCGACCATTGATAAGCTCGCCCGCGCGCTGGGCATCACACGCGAGCATCTGGTGAATGAAGATCCGGGCAAGAAGACGCCGGCCATCGATGCAACCGACAGCCGGCCACGCAAGCGCCGCGCGGTGAATCCCAAAGCAGCGACACCAGCCAGGACAGCATAGCACGCGAGAGGAGCACCCATGAGCGACACGACGGCGCCGGCGCCGATCTCACCCTTCGAACGCATCCGTCACCAAGACGACGCGGGCGACTACTGGCTAGCTCGCGAGCTAGCCGCGCTGGTGGGCTACAAATGGCGCAACTTCGAGCAGGTCGTCAAGAAGGCCATGACCGCGTGCGCAAACAGCGGTCGGCAGGTTCCTGACCATTTTACCGATGTCAGTAACATGATCGCCACCGGCAAGGGAGCCAAGCGCACGATCAGTGATTATCACCTGTGAGGCAAAGGGGTGTACCGTATGGTACACCCCTTTGTGATGAGAGAGAGCATTTTATGGAGCCTGACGGACCGCTCGACGAAAGCACGATCCCTGAGGAGCCTATCGAGCGGCAAGAAGTGATCCCCTTTCAAGGGGACGAGCTGGCCGCAGCAATGACAACCAGCGGCGATATCTATGTGACGCTAGCTGGTGTATGCACCGCGATCGGGCTGGCGCCACGTCCCCAATTGCGCCGCATTCTGAACACGCCATCCCTTGCCAAGGGCTTACGCCGTATCCCGTTACGGACCGCCGGTGGTATGCAGCGGGTGAACTGCTTACGGGTGGATCGCGTCGCCCTGTGGCTGGTTGGCGTGGAAACCAACAAGGTGAAAGCGCAGTTTCGCGCCAAAGTCGAAGCCTATCAAGACGAGCTGGCGCCCGTCGCGATGCGCATCTTTATGCGGGTGATGGGCATTCCCAGCGCACCACCGGCAACGATCGATCCCCGCCTGGCCGCGCTGGCTGAGCAATACGACGTGCTGATGACCGCCGCGACGTTTATCAGCGAGCACATGGCTTCACTGGCGGCCATGCCTGACCAGCTCGCCCAGGCCGTCATCCTGCTGGAATCTCTGGCGGCTCAGCACAGTGACACCGCCGCCGCTGTGCAACGGCTCACCCATGAGCAACAGGTGACGCCGGCGCATAAGCAGCACATCAAAGATGCCGTGAGCCGGATCGTCGATGACAGCGCGGGCAAGCCAGGGACACTCACCCACGGCCAGGTGTACGCCGCGCTGTATCGCCACTTCCACGTGAGCGCCTATAGCGAGCTGCCCGACGCGCGCTATGACGAGGTGCTGACCTTCTTGCGCGACCTCTGGAAACGCGCCACCCAGGGCACCACGCCAGAACAAACAAGCCTATTCTAGGACCGTGCATTAACCGTTTTAGGGTGACTTGACAAAGGCACCCGCATTCGGTAGAATAGAATCATGGTCAGAGGAGATGTTTACATGGCTCGATTGCGAGTCAGGGAGATCGCGGAAACGCAAGGGCTTGATGCAACAAAGCTTGCACGCCTTGCAAACGTTGGGTATAACATCATCCGCGCCATTTTTAATGACCCGGATTACAACCCAACGTTTGAAACGCTGCAAAAGATCGCACAAGCCCTGAACGTCAAGGTCACTGAACTGATCGTTGACGATCCTCCAAAGACCAAATAAACACCGAGCGCACCCCCCAAGTTTCAACGGCCAAAGGGGCGCGCTCTACAAACACCCACCGGGCCTTGACGGTCCGAGAGAGGCATCTATGTCTAGCATAACCGATGCGCCGCCCCTGGCGCAACCAGCCACCGGGGCCAGGTGTCCCGAATGCCTGAGCGATGCTGAGGTCAACTGGCATCACGATGGCGATCTCTGTCCTCAGCATGACCGTGAGGACGCGGGCGCGCTGGCGCGGCTGGCCCGCTATGGCGCGCGCCTCGACACCGCGCCGGATTCCCGCATGGGCGATGATCTCATGGCCTATGGTCAGGCGCACCACTGGCGACAAGCCGATTATCGCCGCGCCTGGCGCATCCTGTGGGCATCGTCGTGTGCCCCGGACCGCCCGATGTGGCGTGACGGCGCGGTCATCATGGCACGGCGCACCCTGGCGCAGGTGGCCTGGCAGTGGAATACCGATGCCTTTGTCTCATGCCGCCTGGGCCTGTGGGGCGGGTACGGCTGGTTTCCCGCAACCTACGAAGCGCGCCGCGTGGCCGCATGCACGCGCCTGGGGATGCGGCCATGACGGCCACCTTGCCCGCGCTGCCCAGCGGCCAGCCCTACGATCCCGCGCCGGATCTGGCGACCCTGCATCCTGAGCCGTTCACCCCTGGCGCGGTCTATCTACTGCATCCTGCCAGTGATGCCGCATGCGCCGCCGCGCGGCGATTGATTGACGCTGGCGTGATCATCCCTGACGAGTTGCTCTCTCTCTGCTATCGCTATGAAGCGCCAGCGTGCGAGGTGCGGCCATGACCGTGCTGTTTGCTGGCACGATGTACGAGTGCCGCAAGTTTCTTCACGACATGCCGCATGGTTGCCCATCGTATGACATCGGCCATGACTGCTTCATGGACCGGCCTGATGATCACCTAGAGGTCATGCGGACAGCCGGGGGCAACTATGCGATCCTGCGCCCTGGCGAGATCGTGCGGGACGTGAGCCGTCAGACCGACGGCGGGTATGCGCTGTGGTTGGGCGCGACGGCCACCAGCGGGCGCGTCGTCGTTCTCTCGCTTGGCGAGCTGGTGCATCCTGAGCAGCTCGTCACTGGCACGACGCTGATCCACGTCGAGTGCAGCCCAGCCAACAAAGTCTTGCGCTGCTGGGCCGACGGCGTGCTCATGCTTGACCGGCGTATGCCCCTGGTGGAAGCGCCACGGCGCAAGGTGTGCGCGACGTGCGGGCGCGCGCTGCCAAAGGTGGGGGACTGGTGCGACCAGTGCGCGGATCTGCTCTGTCACCAGTGCAGCCGCTTGGAGCCGCATAAGAGCCACCGCTGGCGCGTCGTGCGGCGCGTGGATACCGTGAGCCAATTCTGACCATTCGCCCCGCGCTGGCTGACCTGGCTGGCGCGGGGCATCTCATATTCGGGAGAGAGATCGTGAATCGCATCCTTGACTGGCTCGACGAAGCCGCTGGCGGTGTCATCCGCCTGGCGTATCTCACCTGGGGCATTGTCGCCGTCGCGGCCTATTTCAGCGACACCGGCGCCGTGCCCCATCCCGTCACCCTGGTACTGAACGCCGCCGCGCCGTGGGTGCTGGCGGGCGCCTTGGAAACGCACACCTACTTGACCGCGCGGCGGGTGCGCTCTGCCTGGCAAGAGCAGATCAGCGCCGCCCTGGGCAGCGAGGCGCATACGAAGGCCAGCGGCGCCCTCAAGGTCAACCTGGGCATTCTGGCGGGCTTGCTGACGTTCAGTGTCTATAACCAGCTCCAATATCTGGCCGCGACGTGGACGCCGCCCGCGTCACCCCTGACGCCTGGTGGTCCGTGGCCCTATCTGATTCGCGCGCTGGTCACCCCATCGGCGTTCATGGCCGCCGCGTTCCTGGCGCCGCCGCCGTCGGGGATCGTGGCGCAAGTCGAGGCCGAAGCACACGGCTTTGCCCGCTTCGTGTTTCAGATTGCGCGGCGGCAGTGGCGTGACAAGTTGCGCGAGATGAAGCGCCAGCGCCGCGACGTGACGGGCCTATTCGTGCAGCTCGTCGAGGATCCCGCCGCGCGTCACTTCCTGGAAACCATTCACGCGGGCATCTATGACGGCACACCGGCGTCACCCCTTGCCTTGCCGTCACCCACGAGCGCACCTGAGACGCGGATCCCAGCCGCCTCAGATCCGGCGCCGCTGGCCCCTGAGCGCGACCAGGACGCCGATCAGCCAAAAGTACCAGAGCCACCAGCGCGTCCACCAACTGGCCCAGGCAGCCCAGCGGCGGCGCCACGGCGCGCACGCAAGGCACGCACGGTGGCTGAATTGCGAGCCATCATGACCCCGCGTAACGAGCGGCCATCACGCGCGGCGGCATCGGCCCTGCGAGCGCGGCGTGAGGAGCTGATCGGCGACATGCTGCAAGCTGACCCCGGCCTGTCGATTCGCACGATCCGTGACCGGCTGAAGCGTGGCGGTGATACCCACATCAGCGAAAACACGGTGAATGGCATCTTGCGCGTGCTCAGGGAACGCGAGGCCGCCAGCGTTGGGGCTTATGCTCGCTAGGTGTGCGCACAGGTCACACGCATCACGAAAAGACGTTCCAAATCGGGGACGTAAGCTCTTGCGGCGGGCGGCATTCTTGGGATACGATGATGTGAGCTACATACCGCCGTCAGATGACGGACATTTCGGGGGAGGATCGCAATGGGTGAAGTCGTAACGCGCTATAGCACGAAGCAGATCGCGCACCTGGCCGGCATTGGCGCGGACCGCCTGGATAAGTGGTGTATTCGCGGCGTGCTGGTACCCTCTCTCGCGTCCGGCTTACGTGGTCATCATGGCGGGCGGGAGCGGCGCGAATGGAGCCTCGCAGACGCAATCATCGTTCGGACGATGGCGGCACTTTCACGAGGGGGCATCAAGCCCCGCGAGCTGAGGATGATTGCGCGTGAAATGGCGCGCTATGGCGCCTCGCTGGCGGCGGCGACCTTGTACGTGGTCGGCCATGATGTCATCGTGCAACCTGCAAATTGTCCGGCCTACAGTGCCTTGAACGCGCCAGGGCAAATCGTGATGAGCATGAGCCTCGCGCCCATCGCTCAGGAAGTTGATCAGGCCGTCGAAACGCTGGCGGCCTAGTCCCTCGGAGCGCAGGCACAAAGAGAAACGCCCCGGACGACGAATCCCGGAGCGTTGAACGTTGATAGTCTGCCTGGAAAAAGCGTCTACTAGAACGCGCT
>Ga0207416_1003623_pt1 | contig 14469 bp, 16 predicted proteins | sample PaiPotPPM11metaG_FD_184107 | JGI IMG/M metagenome (GOLD analysis project Ga0207416, IMG submission 184107) | Iron sulfur acid spring bacterial and archeal communities from Banff, Canada, to study Microbial Dark Matter (Phase II) - Paint Pots PPM... ...
AGAACCTTTACAGCGCAAGAGATTGCAAAGACTTAATGCCTTCTGCCAGCCTCGTAAAAATGGCGACTACCCACTAAGAGCCCCTCACCATCTTGGCGAGGGTGCGGTCCATCTTTTCGGCTGACTCTGACTGCAGAGATGGCATAACGTGGCTGTACAGGTCGAATGTGATAGAGATTCGCGCATGACCCAACAGTTCTTGAACAACCTTTGGATGGTCACCCTGGGCGAGGCGTAACGAGGCAGCCGTATGTCGAGGTCGTGGAATCGGAACCGAATAGGTAGCTTGCGACCCTCCGGCAATACCTCGTTTACTTTTTCCAGGAGCGTCCTCCACTCACGGCGCACGAAGTTGCTTCGGCGCAGCAGACCACCATTCGAATCACAGAAGACCCATTGCAAGTGCCCTTCGGCCAACATCTTTTTTTATGTTCGCGCAAGGCTTGCTTAGCAGTCATCGGTAAATCTATGAGGCGTTTACCTCGCTTCGTCTTGGGTGCATTTGTGGTAAGGCGTGTGTGCTTCTTGCCGTTGGTGTCGTCGGAAGGTCCATTCACTACGGACCGTTGTATCGAGAGTGTTCTGTTCAAAGCACTGCGCCCCCCCCGAGCCACCAACCGCCTCCGCATCGAAGTTTGTCTCACCGCTCCTGACCTGAAAGATGAGCTGCGCTGATGGCGCCAAAACCCACATAGCATGGTTGAAGGGCAGGTTCTCTAACCCGATTGCGCTACGCCGCCACATTCCGCAACTCAGGCCCGGGAGCATTTGCCAAAGGAAACAATCGCCGGAAAACCGCGATCTTCAATAAATCTAATGGAACCAACAACACAACCACGGCGGCGAGAAGCGCGAGCACAATGGACAATGGCAGCGGAGCCATGGCAATGCCGTAGACCGCCAAGATGGAAACAACCACAATGTCAGCGAGTGTGGCAAACAAGACCCAACGGCTGGGTCGCGACGTGTAAAAGCGATCGCGTTCTCGCACTAAATAAATCGTTGCCTGTCCAGTATATATCATGGCGATGAACGTTAACGTCTGCAGCCGCGGCAGGTCGAGCGTCCATTCGCGTTTGCCGATGAAGTAAACCATTAAGGTAAACGCTGTCCACGCGAGCGCGAGAGGTAAAGCGCCTGCGATCAGTGTCGGTATCTCCCAACGGTTGGGGGCGCGCGAAATACGCACACGATCCTTGGCCAATGACAATGTAATGAAATCGTTGGCGAAGAGCATAAAAATCATGAGCCGCGGAGTCAAGAGCATAACGCCACCGAGGAAGAAAAACCCCGATGATAGTAGCAAGGCCGCGTGGAGCGCCTTTACCATTTTATTCAACGTCCACGTCAACAGGCGTTGAAAGACGGCTCGCCCGGTATCAATAGCGCTCACGGTTCCAGCAAGCCCGGGCTCGGTCAGAACCAATCCTGCAGCTGATTTGGCGATGTCGGTCGCCGAAGCGACTGCCACACCCACATCTGCTTGGCGCAAGGATGGGGCATCGTTGACACCGTCGCCGGTCATGCCGACCACATGTCCCTCGCGCTGTAACGCTTTGATAATCCGCAGTTTATCTTCCGGATAGATGCCCGCATCAAGTTCGTGAATATCGAGCTGAGCCGCTACGGTGCGTGCGGTTGCTTCCATGTCCCCCGTGACCATGCGTACGCTTATGCCGCGCTCTCGAAGGTTACCGATAACTGAACTTGCATCAGGGCGCACGGTATCCGCGAAAGCGATCAGCCCGGCAATCTGCAGGTTTTCACGCGGCCCAGCCGCGATCGCGAGGATACGCGCGCCTGACGAAGCGAGATGAGTAACATCAGCGTCAAAGTCGCGTCCCGCAGTAGCCAGTCGCGCAAGAGTTGTTGGAGCGCCTTTGGCAACCGTGAGCACACCTTGATTAGTGCGAATCTGAGCCAACGATCGTTTTGTTGCAGGGTCGAAGGGCTGAAGGTCCACTCGCGTGCCGAGCGAGCGGTCCGTGGGAGCAACATCCAAAATCGCGATGTCGAATGGATCCCGCGTGCCGGGGTCGGATGCACAGGCTGCTAGGGTAAGAACCTCCTTTGCGTCGTGCGGTGCATAGGCCACGACGTCGCAGACGCGAAGGCGATTCTCTGTAAGAGTCCCCGTTTTATCAGCGCACAATTCATCCATGGTCGCGGCCTGGTCGATTGCTGATAGTCGTGTGACGAGCACACCCTTGTTTGCAAGGTCGAGGGCCGCAAGCGCGGTGGTTACTGTAAAGGCGGCGGGGAGCGCGACTGGCACGGCCGTGACAAGCAAGATGAGGACAAAGGGGAACATCGTAGCCAGCGGCAACCCCTTTGCGGCGGCGTATGCGAACAGTGCTCCGACCAGCACGGCATCGAAGAGCACCAAATACCGGACGACCGCGGAGACAACCGCATCCATCTGCCGCGGTTCCCTGGCTTCGTGCACGAGCTCCGCGGTTTTCCCGAAGCGCGTGGACATGCCCGTTGCGATAACGATGCCAGCGGCCTCGCCGCGGGCCACTACGGATCCTGAGTAAACGGGTTCCCCAGCGGTGCGCTCCACTGGAATCGATTCACCCGTCAGCGCCGATTGGTCGACGGTGAGATTGCCGCTGAAGAGTTCCGCGTCCGCCGGAATAAAGTCACCCATTCGCAGATACACGGCGTCGCCCGGCACGATTAGTTCTGCTCCAATCGATTGCCATTGACCATCGCGCAGTACGCGCGCGTTGACCTGCAACCGACGACGGAGCAGCTCAAGCGCCCGCTGTGCGCGGTCTTCCTGTAGAAAACTCAACAAGGCGTTGAAAACCAGAAGCGCGGCTACGATCGCGCTTTCCAGCGGCCTGCGGCGCAAAAGCTCAAGAACGATGCTGGCCTCAAGCATCCATGGTACTGGACCCCAGAGCTTAAGTGCAAACCTTAACAGCGGTTTAGAAGAGGGTCGCGGTATTTCATTGGGGCCCACGTGATGGAATCGATCAAGCGCTTCACTTTGCGTCAAACCTTGATTCTGCTGCGGCGCGGCATGCACTACCGGCTCCAGTTTCCCAAGGACGGCACAAACGCCTATCGGGAACACAAGCCTTGGCGGGTGTTGATGCCCCGGTGCGTACGGGGGGCGCATGATTGCGCGCACGGCCCCGTTTGGGATCGGTTAAATCACCAAGCGGAGCCGCGCGCTATCCCCCAGGAGATAATCATTCGTGGAGCATCGAGCACCTTCGCCTGGCGTTAGACGATTATTCCGTCAGTCTTGGTGCACCGCCCACGAGTTGCTACGCCTGGTTTCGCGAACGTTCCTGTCACAGCGCATGAGCTTCGGAACGACAACGCTAATGAAGAAAAAAACCTCACGAAACGTAATTCCCGTAGGGCTTCTAGCTGGCGACGCTGATGCTCAAACCCACGACACTCCTGCGCGACTGGCAGGCTAAGGCACGCGGATCGGACGCGGTGCACACTACGCGGCAGATATCAATGGGCAACCGCTGACACCGGTGGACTTACGAAACCCAGGAAACCGCCCGTGAAATGAGCGCTAGTTGGCGCCGATAGGCAGTAGTAGACAGACGTCCAAACCGAATTGACACTGTAGAGGCCAGAGGTTCGAGACCTCTCGCGCCCACCAACCACGGTCAAACTAAACCTGCTTCACAGTTAATCGATGTCTAAAACCTCGCCTCGCGACGCTAAGGCTTTTGCCGTACCTCGTTTTAGCTATCTATGTGCGCCGGCGGTGTGACAATGAGCATAGGAATATGAGCGTGTCTCAAAACTCCATCTGTCACGCTCCCAAGCCAGGCGCGTGAGAAACCACGGCGACCATGCGTGCCCATAACAATGAGGTCTGCCGCATGGTCCTTAACTACGTCAAGGATGGCATCCACCGGCGCGCGGTCGCTCATTACTGCGTGTGCCTCCAGCCCAGCTTTGTCAGCCTGCCTCATCGCAGCATCTAGCACTCTCTTGCCCTCGCGGCGCAAATCCTCAACCCCCGGTTGCCAATCGACACCTGCGGCGCCCGCGGCGCGAATCATAGAGACCTCATCGATTGCGTGACAAAAGACAATCGAAGCCTTCTGATTCTTCGCAATTTCGATTGCCAGCGACACTGTTTTGTTCGATGGTTCCGACCCATCTACGGGAACAACGAGATGATTGAACACGTCACGTCGCTCAATGATTCACAGCAAACGAAGCAGACTCGCTACAACGGCAAGGCCAAGCAGAACCGTTAACCAGCCAATAATTACATTCGTCATTGCGTTAGGACGAAACTGGTCTCGGGCGAATTCACGCGCCGTCGACAGATATCTCCATACACCTAGCGCGGCAAGCATGCACCCGAAAACACCAAAGCCAAGACCCAACCATTCACTGGTGTGTGTCTGAGGCAGTTTCACCGCTCCGCCCCCGGGAAATAAACGCAGAAACAGCCCGAATCGTGAGATCACAAAGCCGAAGGCCATGACACTGAGCGAGGTCCTCACATAGGCCAGGAATGTTCGCTCGTTTGCGAGATGGTCAGTCGGCCTTGTCGGCCCGAAGAGCATTAGAGTCATCATCTCCGCAATCTAAAGATTCGCCCTATAGTCGACCGCCATGCTCTATGCCATCGGAGACACATCTAGTTCGACTTGGCAAGGTTGTTCCACTCGGGTTGTGCGGACATCTTCGTGAAACTCGAGCGCAGACCCCACCGGTAACCTCAAGGACCGATCGCGCGGGCTGGTCGGCCAAATTCGGAGGGCCGAACCGTGAAATCTTGTGCCTGGAGGTGCACACTAAGGTGCACATTCAACGGCAGATATCAATGGATAGCAGTCGACACCAGTGGATTTACGAGTCCCAGTAAACCGTCCATGAAATGGGCGCTAGTCGGCACCGATGGACTAAGTAGACACAGACCCGAACCAAATTGACACTGTAGAGGCCAGAGGTTCGAGACCTCTCGCGCCCACCATTTGCGAGGCCAGGTGCACACTAAGTGCACACAACCCCTCCCCAAGGAGCCTTGCGCTGAATCGACTCCACTTTGAATCATGCGCTCCGAACCTTGCCTCAATCAGCCGGCCTTACGACGCACAGCAAGGTGAAGCTAGAAATATCCAGCTGGACGATCGGGCAAGGACACGGGCTTGCGTGACTTAAAATGAGGTCGGGGATGAGATAGCACGAATGCTGAAACATCGTATGCGTCTTGTGCCGTAAGTGTATTAGGATTATTCGCTGGCATGGCATACTTAACGAAGGGTGCCATCTATGGCATCAAAAGCAAAGCCCTCGCTGCGTCTGAGGAACCCGCGCAATGGCGGGTCAGCGTGCTGGGTATCGACGCGTCAACGAGCGACGAACTCGTCAACCACCTCCGTGAGGTTGCCCCGGACTCGATGGAGCTGGAAGAATTATGCGCTCTGTTATCGTCAGTCGAATCGTGCTGAAGCGTCGCCCCACCCAATGAGTAGAATATGCATTGTCGAGCTTTTAGCAATCCCTGACTGGCGGACTGCATCGTGAACCGTAAGTGGTTTCTCGCCCTTATTGGAGCGACTCTTGCTCCCGCAGCTTGCGGCAGGAATGGCATCAATTATTCCACTTCGAATGAGCCGACGTTAGTTGGACAACGTAAGCCGGACTTCGCGCTTGCTATCGGTAAGCTCGATCTAGAAGTAGCACCGGGGCATGTCGTGCGCACCATCGCGTACAACGGTCAAGTGCCCGGACCATTGCTTAAGATGCCAGACGGTAGATCGATTACCGTCGATCTAAAAAATAACACAGATCATGATGAGTTAGTCCATTGGCACGGCCAGATCGTGCCTGATACGGTTGACGGTGTGGCGGAACTGGGCACTCCTGTGATTCCGGCGCACGGCAGTCGACGTTACACCTTCGTTCCGCAACCGCGTGGAACGCGATGGTACCATTCGCATGTCACCGGCGGTGCACGGGCCAACCAAGGTACGTTCACCGGTCAGTTCGGATTCGTATATGTCGAACCGCGCAACGATCCGGGCCGGTATGATCGCGAGGTATTTCTCGCCCTGCACGAGTGGGAGCCGAAGCTGATTCGGATCACGCAGCATAATGCAAAAGATGCGCCGTCGTTGACCCAGCCCGCAATGTCGATGAATGCCATGCAAGGTATGATAGGCCGTGGCACCATGATGGGAATGGGCAACGGAATGCAAATGATGTCCGCCATGTCGATGCTCGATGCGCAGTACGCACTATTTTCTGTGAATGGCAAAGCGCTTGGGTTTGGCGAGCCCATGCAGGTGCGCCAAGGCGAACGGATTCTCGTACATCTGCTCAACGCAAGCGCGACGCTCACGCACCGGATTGCGCTTGCCGGCCACACCTTTGAAGTGATAGCCCTTGACGGCAACCCCGTTTCGACTCCGCGGCGGGTGAATGCCATCGAATTGGGGGTGGGCGAGCGCGTCGACGCCATCGTGGAAACGAATAATCCAGGGGTCTGGGTGCTTGGTAGCACGCAAGATGAATATCGTCGCCGGGGTTTGGGCATCGTCGTAGAGTATGCCGGGCGACACGGCACACCTCAATGGTCGCAGCCCGCCCAATCGAAATGGGATTACGTCGCCTTTGGAAGCGGTCGACCAACCGCACCACTCGAGCACGAATTCGTTCTCGAGTTGCGCCAACTAGCGACGAACCCAGATCGCTGGGGCATTAACGGCAAATCGTATCCAAACGGCATGGACCTGATTGTGGAGCAAGGACGCCGCTACAGGCTACGTTTCCAGAATATGAGCATGATGGAGCACCCGATGCACTTGCACGGCCACATTTTCGAACTCGTTTCCGTGGACGGCCGCCCGACTGCGGGGGTCAACAAGGATACGGTGGTTGTTCGGCCGATGATGGGCAGGGTGTCGGTTGATTTCGTGGCCGATAACCCGGGCCGGTTTTTGCTCCATTGCCACAACGAGCTGCACATGGACGGCGGGCTCGCGACGGTCCTGCGTTATGCTACCAGGTAGCCGCACCCGATGTGCTATGCTTTGACTCATGGCTTATGTCAAAATGTGTTGATCTCTGCCAGCTCTTCGCCGCCTCTCTGATCTGCAGTTCCATTGCCCAGTAAAACGGGTTAGTTCGGCGCTCACCGAACGAGGTGATGTATCACAACATCTTGTTCAACGCCCGTCGTCATACGGCGAAGGATCAATACATGAAACGAATTATCACAATTGCCCTTGCCTTAATGCTGACGATATTTACTGGCCACATCCTCGGACAAACCGCCCAAAACAATCATGCTTTATTTGACGGCAGAGATCTAACGGGTTGGAAAATTGGCAACCAAAGTCTCGCTGGAAAAACTAAAACCCCCGACGGTAGATTCACCGTTACGAACGGCGAGATCGTCGTGAACAGAGGCCCAGGCGTCGAAATCCTGTACACGATGAAGAAATTCAACGACGACTTTCGTCTGAGCCTCGAATTTCGAGCTTCACCTCGAGCAGACAGCGGCCTCTATATCCGGGGTAGACAATTACAGGTACGCGACTATTCGACAGTGGGTCCATACAGAGTACCGCATTTTCATCGTGGGGGATGGAATAGTCTGAGCATAAGAGTAACCGGACCATCTGCTTTTTGTATGGCTGATGGCGATGTGCTCGAGACAGCGTTCAAGGTGCCTACAAATGGCACGATTGGACTCCAAGCCGAAACAGGGACGTTCGAATATCGCAATATTCGAATTGAGGAGCTACTGTAGTTTGTATCAAGTTGCTTACCCGGATAAGCTCAGTAGTGCTGCCGTTTGAAAGCCAATCGTCCCTAAGTGGTAGCGCGCCTTTACGCACGCCGATTACGCCACTGCCGTGGGAGCACGTAAAGAATGGGAACCGCGCCACATCAATGAAGTGTTGGCCAACTCGCGCGGGCTCGGCGGAGGTTTCCCGCACAATGCCCAAACTTCTCTTCGTCAGTGCGGTCAGCGCTTCGGACCTCACCGGCGCGGCGTTTCCGCTTCATTTCGCCGTCAACGGCGCGCGCGAGGCGGGAGCGGACGCTATTGTTGCACTGATTGGCGAAGCTGTTGAGTTGCTCAAGCCTGGTGCGGCCGACAGCCTGCAAGGGATTGGCGTTCCGGCAATGCGGCCGTTGCTCGACGCCTCTTTTCTAGGGGAGTATCGATGATGGAAGAGACACAAGCTTGCGCACTGCCGAATATCGGCGAGCTGCGTCAAGCGATTCGGGCTGAGTACAGCGCGGTGGCAACCGAGCCGCTTCGCGGTTTCCATTTTCATACCGGCCGGAAACTCGCCGCAATCCTTCGATACGATGAGGCGTGGTTCGACGGCATCCCGGAGGGATCGATCGAGTCTTTTGCCGGTACAGGCAACCCGTTTTTGGTTGACCAGATATCGCTTGGCGAACGCGTCGTAGATGTCGGTTGCGGGGCTGGCCTCGACACGTTCGTCGCGGCAAAAGCAATCGGTCCAACCGGACGTGTCCTTGGCATCGACATGACGCCGGAAATGTTGGCAAAGGCGCAGGCATCGAAGGAGCGAGGTGGCTTCACCAACGTGGAGATCCGCGAGGGCTATGGAGAGGCACTGCCGATTGATGATAACTGGGCTGACCTTATAATTTCCAACGGCGCGCTCAACCTCATGCCGAACAAGACCGCGGCCTTGCGTGAGATGGCGCGCGTGCTCAAGCCAGGCGGCAGGTTGCAAATCGCCGACATTATCGTGCAGCGAGCGGTACCGGATGATGCAAAGCGCGACATCGACCTGTGGACCGGCTGAATCGCCGGTGCTCTACTGGATGTAGAGCTCGAAGAGCGAGTCTCAGCAGCAGGCTTTCAAGGCTTCGAGATAACGTGGCGCGATGACGTGTTCGAGGGCGCACCGCAGGCCGGCAGCGCCGCGAAATTTGGAACGCTTGGCATCACGTTCCGCGCGCACAAGCCGCTGTGAGCGCCTAGATCAGGTTCGTGGAACGCGCCGAGGCCGGCCAACGGTTGGCGCAAGTCTATGAGAACATCAATCCGGTCAGGCCTTCCAGTAGGCGAACGACCAGACCGCACCCAGTTTGAGGTGCTGTCGCCGATGACGTATTTCAATCCTCAGACGCACGTCGGGATACGGACGTATGCAATTCGCAGCGGCTCGCGAAGAAACCTCAAAACTCAGCGCGTAATCGCAATGAACCAAGCCGAGATGTTGCAAGCCTTTGGCAATCATGCCGATTTTAGAGACGAGCATGACTGACCAACGCGATGGGATTACTGCTCTTGGCGCACGAGTTCACCTATTCGTGCAGCCGGCTGTTCGCGAGACCTTTATCTCGCTTTTCAAAGACGTGCTTGGATGCAATACCATCGAGCGGGATTTCGGATTGCCATACCCGATACTGTTCGTGCCCTTTGCCGACGGCAGCGGGTTCAGCGTTGAATTCACCGAGCGAGCTCCCGAAGACTTTCCTGGACGCGCGGTCGATGATGAACGTGCTTTCCACGGCGCCTGGATCGAATTTCGTACCGTCGACCTTCCGCGGTATCAGCAAAAATTGCGCGACGCAGGCATTCCAGAGTTCCGCCATCCCGGGAGCACGCACGTCTATTTCAGCGCTCCGGGTGGACAAGTTTTCCGATTGTTGGACGTCGCTTACAAGGGTCCCTAACGCGGTACCTTCTATTCTTCTCAAGCACGCGGCCTGGACGCTTTGGAGAAGATGCAGAAAAAGCGGACAATGTCCGATTCCATAGTCAGCACTTGGTCGGGATGATCTACAAAAAAACTCAGCACAAGCATCGACACCTAACCGAGTTCTACGTTTGGCTCGCCACTGGCGCCCGCACCGCAATACTCGTTGCACAACAGCAAATACTCGGCGCGCGTGCGGAACATGTGCGTTGCGCTGCTAATCCAGCCAGGCACGACGAGCGTATTGACGTCGGTGTTCGTAATGACCGTAAACGACCACAGCGGACGGTGATCCGGTCACGGTTTACGGTAAACACCACCGGTATGGTAACATTATTGTAATTCGAGCATCCTGTCGAATCGAGCGCGGCGGTGACGGCGTTATCGTTCGCGCAGAATCCGAAGTATCGTTTCTAGGCATTTGACGCCCATTTGACGCCCATTCCTGTGCACATCGGTGCCCGGGCCCACAAAAAAGATTGAACAAAACGATTTCAAACGCAGGTACTTTTCCCCGATATAGGTGACAGGCATGTTCAGATCAATTTTACAGTTGCCCGTGAGCGTCTACAAGCGTCCGTCGTCGTAGCCTCTTCCGAGCAATGCCGATTCTGCCGGCATTCGCTAGACGTCCACCATTCTACGCCCATGATGCTACACTTGTGCTACACCTCAGAGCATCTGACTTTGCGCAATCGACTTAAAGCTCAATCGCTTGAACTTACCTAAATCCGGATCTGCTTGTCGCGCCGCCGATGTAGCGCCCGGGGGCTGCCGCGATCAAGGCTAGAATGACCTGCTGAGTCTACACTAGCACGAGCTGCGAGGACCAACAAAAATAGCGGCACTCGTAATTGCGATAATTGCAATCGGCCTCATTGGACTTCGTCCAAGGAACGTTCCGGCTTGGGTCTGGGCTGGCGCTGGCGTCTTCGCCCTCCTCGGGTTAAGGCTAGAGTCGTTCCGTTTAGGGTTGGACGCGGTGGTTACACAATGGAATGTTCTACTCTTCATATTTGGGCTTATGGGGATTTCAGCGGCCGCGGAGTACAGTGGACTCTTCGAATGGATTGCCGGCGTGTTGCTCGAGCGGGGTGGCGGCTCGCGCAGACGGCTCTTTGTTAGCCTCTTTATCGCCGGTAGCGCTATGACTATCTTTTTCTCGAATGATGCAACAGCTATTGTCTTCACGCCCATCATCTTTCGTACGGTCGCGAAGCGCGGAATCGATGCTCTCCCGTACCTTTACGCGTGCACATTCGTTGCTGACACCGCTTCATTTGGGCTACCATTCTCAAATCCAACGAATCTGCTAGTCATGCCGCGGCCAGACTTCGTTCCATTTCTCTTGCACCTCGGGCCACCGATGCTCGTGTCGCTGGTCATAAACCTCGCCGTATTTCTTTTGATCTTTCAGACGCGGCTGCGAGGTCGCTACGAGATCGAGCCGGCCCATGCAATAGAGCCTCGACAACGACACACGCTGGCGGCGATGATTGCGGTTGCTGCTGCGTATGTGATCGCCCTGGCCTTGAAGTGGCCGCTTGGGCCGGTCGCATTGGTTGGAGCGCTTCTCGTGCTCGTCATGGCGAAAGTCACTCCTCGTGAAGCTAGTCAGCGCATCGGGTGGTCGACGTTCCCCCTGCTGGCCGGGTTATTCGTGCTTCTCGACGCCGTATCTCGCTCCGGATTCGCGACCTGGGCGATAGGCGAGTTGCATCGCGCAGCACACGAGGGACCTCTCGCAGCGATTTTAACCGCCGCCTTCGGCTCCGCGCTGGCGGCAAATCTCTTCAATAACTTGCCGACCGCCGTTATTTCAGGCACCGTGGTTTCGCATGGGAGCCAAAGTTGGCTCGCATACCCGTTGATTGTCGGCGTCGACCTCGGGCCCAATCTTACGACGACTGGGTCGCTTGCGACGATTCTGTGGTTGTCGATCCTGCGCAATCGCGGGCTGACCATCAACCCGCTTGACTACTTGCGACTAGGCCTGACCGTCGTGCCGGCGATGCTCATCGTGACGTCACTCTGGCTTTGGTTCGTACGATAGGAGGTCTGCGATGGAGATACTTGCGATTTGTATCGATGGCGTTGAAGACGAGGAGCTGATCGCGGCCGCATTACTGTGGACAGCCCGCTTCGATAGCGTGGAGGTTTGGTGTGCTTACGGAGAGCTTGCTGGGCGCGAGCTGCGACATGTGCGCGAGCATCATGGTCGACCACCAGAACCACCTCACTCCCACCGCCATGAGGACGTCGACGAGGAACAGGCAGAGGCTATCGTTGCGCGCGGCACCGCACTGATCCGGCAAGCAAACGTCCAGCCCCGGGTCCGCATGCTCCGTGGGCGCGACGCAGGCCACGCGATAGTCGCCGCCTGCCAACCTGAGACGACGCTGTTCTTGGCTGCAGGTCATGGCGGCGGTGTTGGGCCGCACTCGGTGGGTCATGTGGCGCGGTTTGTGATCGATCACGCTCTTGGGCCGATCATCCTTGTGCGACTCGGAACTCGAGTTAGTTGAAACACTGGTACGCGAGTGGTTCGAACCCACGACCGCTCAATCGTCGGGGTCTAAGCCCGCCGTTGCGAGGATCGCGCGGAGCGCCGCGATTGATTCCTCCATCACGTGGCAGCGTCGCCGCACGACTGCCAGTTCCGACTCCATACCGGCGCGACGCAGCCGTTCGACCCCCAACGCTTGCATGCTCGACTGTACCTTGAAGTGGCTCGCAGCGTAGCTCGTGCTGAGGGCGTAGAGCTCATTCCTCGCCTGCTCTATCTCAGATTTGAGTTCGGCGATTTTCGCGCTGAGGGTCTCAGCTTCACCATGTGTGTTCATCGCAGTTTGTCCACAAGCGAATGCAGGCGTCGTTCCTCGGCGACGAGCCCCTGATACTTAGCAAAGAGTTCGTCGATGAGCGTGCGTCCTTCGTCGACCGCGCTCTCATGAAAAGCGAGCTCAGCACACGATGCGACGCGCAGGGGCTCTTCTTTCGCCTGCTGCACGCGAAGCGCCTCGACACGCTCATTCAAGCGCGCTAGTTCGACGCGCAGTTCGTCGCGCTCCTGACGAAGGGAACGGAGCGAGTCTTCTTTGCTCATCTATTTTTGCGTACGACTTCAATCTCTTCGAGGCCGCCCGATTCTGCCTCCAGCACCTCCTGGGTCGGTGGGAAGTGGATCTGTGCGATAAGCGTTGGAATAATAGCCGTCGCGATCACGACCGTCACCAAGGCGCTGTATTGCAACTGATTGATGTAATGGTGCGTCAACCCGTAAAGGCTCGAAATGGTGCCAAACGTTAGACCGGTTGCCATCATAAGGGTGAGATAACTCGCATCGGTTGGGGAATAGTTAAACCCGCGTGCGGCTGGCCACACGCCGACGATCTTTGCGAGCACTTTTACGAAGAAGAGCGCGACGATCATTTTTATGCCTGCAAGGACCTGAACAATTGACACGTACGTACCCGCTTTAATGAAGTAGAATGGCGTTAGCAGACTCATCGTGGTTGTGCGCAGTCTTCGTGCGAATTCGATATGCGATAATAAGAAGCCAGCGGATGCGAACCCCAGAACATAGGCTGGAAGAACTCCCTCGCTTTGAGCGAGTGTCGCCAAGCCGGCCAAAACAAAGATGATTGCAAAGAGTAGTCTTGCGCCCGGCTCACTTACTCGATCTCCTAACTTTGTAAACGCCGAGGACATGTATTTCGGCACCAAGAGCACGGCAACAACTGAGGCGGCGAGGAATAGGGCAAGCCATGCGTTGTAGTTGGCAAAGAGCAACCCGAGTGCAACCACCGTGCCAAGATCAGTAATGAAACAAGCCGCCAGAATGAGCTGTCCGAAATTCTTGCCTGAGAGTCCAGACTCGAGCATGACCGCGTAGACGACAGCAACCGATGTGGTCGACATTGCCACTCCCGCAACCTTCGCCGCGTCCACTGACCAGTGGCCGATGAGCAATGCATAGGTCATCGCCCCAAGAAATGGGAGCCCGAAGGATAAAACACCGATGACCACCGCCGGCTGCCATTGACGACGCAACACATCGGGATTAATTTCGGAGCCAGCGAGATAGGTCAGCATTATGCTACCGAAGCCGGCGACGAAATCGATCCACGTGTTAGCCTTGAGCGCGATGAGATTGCCGGCAAGAATACCGAGAACGATCTCAATCAGCGCGGCAGATACCTTGAAACGTATGGAGATGAGGGCGCCAATGAACGCCAGGCTCATCCAGATAGCAGCGAGGAGCCAGGTATTGTCCAGAAGCGCCGCGTTGAAAGCCGCGTGCATAAGGGTGCCTCCTGATAAAACGCAGTGTTGCGAATTCAGGAGTCATCGGCCAATTGCGGCTGTTTGGCTATGAGTGTGCCGGGCGAACTCCACCGCCCACGAGTTGCTACGCCTGGTCTCGCGAACGTTCCTGTCACAGCACATGAGCTTCGGAACGACAACGCTAATGAAGAAAAAACCTCACGAAACGTAATTCCCGTAGGGCTTCTAGCTGGCGACGCTGATGCTCAAACCCACGACACTCCTGCGCGACTGGCAGGCTAAGGCACGCGGATCGGACGCGGTGCACACTAAGGTGCACACTACGCGGCAGATATCAATGGACGACCGTCGACACCCGTGGACTTTCGAAACCCCGGAAACCGCTCGTCAAATGGACTCGAGTCGGCACCGATGGACAGTAGTAGACAGACGTCCGAACCAAATTGACACTGTAGAGGTCAGAGGTTCGAGACCTCTCGCGCCCACCATCGGA
>Ga0207416_1003626_pt1 | contig 14460 bp, 13 predicted proteins | sample PaiPotPPM11metaG_FD_184107 | JGI IMG/M metagenome (GOLD analysis project Ga0207416, IMG submission 184107) | Iron sulfur acid spring bacterial and archeal communities from Banff, Canada, to study Microbial Dark Matter (Phase II) - Paint Pots PPM... ...
CACCTGCTCGTGGGCCGACCCGACGATCGTGAAGGAGACCGACTGGTACCCGCGCCGGACGATGAGCGCCGCCGACCGGCTGGCCTTCTACGCCGCCCGCTTCCCGATCGTGGAGGCGGACAGCACCTACTACCGGCCGCCGGCGCCGCCGCTGACCGAGGGCTGGGCCGAGCGCTCCCCGGCCGGGTTCGTCTTCGACGTGAAGGCGTACTCGTTGTTCACGCACCACCCGACCCGGCCCGAGACCCTGTGGCCGGACGTCCGGAGCGGGATCCGAGCCGAGTTCGCGGGGAAGCGCAGCGCCTACGTCGAGCACCTGCACCCGGACGCGCTCGCCCGGGCATGGGAGCACTTCGCGGAGGGCCTGGCGCCGCTGCAGACGGCCGGCAAGCTCGGCGCGGTCCTGTTCCAGTTCCCGACCTGGTTCACGCCGAAGCGGTCGAACCGCGATGAGCTGGTGGCGCTGCCGGCTCGACTGCCGGGGACGCGGCTCTGCGTCGAGTTCCGGTCGCCGCGCTGGCTGGCCGAGGACGATCGCGACCGCACGCTGGCGACGCTTGAGGCGGGGGGGCTGGCGCTGGTCGTCGTCGACGCGCCGCCGAGCTCGGGGCTCGCGACGGTGGCCGCGGCCACTCGCCCCGACCTGGCCGTGATCCGGCTCCACGGGCGCAACGACGAGACGTGGACCCAGCGGGGCGGCAGCGCGGCGGAGCGGTTCCGCTACCTCTACCGCGGGGAGGAGCTCGAGCCGTGGGCCGACCGCGCCCTGGCGCTCGCGGGCGAGGCCGAGCAGGTGCACGTCCTCTTCAACAACTGCTACCAGGACTACGGCGTCCGCAACGCCGAGGACCTGGTCGAGCTCCTGCTCGAGCGGGGCGCGCGGCCCGACGGCCCCAGTCCTCAGTAGCCGCGCGCCAGGTCGACCTCGTTGCGGAGCGGCTCGCCGGCGAGGAAGCGGGCGAGGTTCTCCTGGAACAGCTCGTGCAGGTTGACGAACAGCGCGGCCGGCGACGACGCCGAGTGGGGCGACAGGTAGAGGTTCGGCGCGTCCCAGAGCGGGTGGTCGGGCGGGAGCGGCTCGACGCTGGCCACGTCGAGCGCGGCCGCTCGCAGGTGCCCGCGCTCCAGCGCCGCGATCAGCGCCGGCTCGTCCACGAGTGATCCGCGACCGACGTTGCAGAAGAAGCAGCCGGCCGGCATGGCTGCGAACGCGGCTTCGTCCATGAGCCCGGTGGTCTCGGGCGTCTCGGGGACGGCCGCGATCACGGCGTCGCACTCGGCGAGCATCGCGTGCAGCTCACCGGGCGGGTAGACGCGGTCGACGTTCGGCGCGGTGGCGCCCGGGATCGCCGAGCGGCGTGTTGCCAGGACCCGGAGCCCGAAGGCGGCCGCGCGCGTCGCGACCTCGGAGTTGATCGCGCCGAGGCCGAGGAGCCCGAGGGTGGACCCGGCGAGCTGGCGCCCGTATCGGGGCTCCCAGTCGTGCCGGACCTGCAGGTCGTCGAGCGCCCGGAAGTGCTTCCACTCCTGCAGCACACGCGCGAGCGCGAACTCCGCGATCCCGACCGCGTTCGCGCCCGCGGCGGTGGTGAGCCGGATGCCGGCGCCGGCGAGGCCCGAGGACTGCAGCTGGCCGGTGCCGGCCCCGACCGCCTGCACCCACTGCAGGCGGGGGGCGACGTCGCGCACTTGGAACGGCAGGTCGATCGCCAGCGCGACGTCGAGCTGACCCAGCGCCTCGCGCTGGGCGTCGGAGAGGGCCGGCGCCTCGTCGTGCAGCTGGTCGCCGCCCGGCTTGCCGCGGGCGCTGCGCAGGTCGTGCGGCTCGACGTAGGTCTCGACGACGACCTCGAGTCGCGGGTCCAGCGCCTCGACCTCGCGCACGGCGGCCGCGAAGCCGTCGGCATCGCCGTACCACTCGGGCGGGTACAGGATCCCGACCACGACCGGGCCGGAACTCGGTTCGGGCATGCGTCGCCTCGTCGAGAGCGGGCAGCGTCGAACCTACGCGACGTCGGGCCCGGCACGGGGGGCCAGGCTATGCGACGCGGCGCTCCGACACCGGCGAGACCGCTCGGTCCGGCTCGTCGGTTGCGGCATCCCACGGCGCGACAGCGCGCCGTACCGGCGGTGCTGGTCGCCGCAGCGAGGTGTGTCGCTCCACGAAGGCCTGGGCCCTGGCGTCGATCCTGTCCCAGCGCTCGATCGACCGCACGAGCCACTCCGGCGGCGGTCGGGTGCGCCGCGCCGCGGCGGCTCGGGCCACCGCGGCGAGCGCGTCCCGCGGGCGCGCCTGCGCGCGCGCGAGACGGCGCGTGAGCCAGTCCACGACCTCACGGCTGCGCTCGGCCGCGGCCCGACGGACCGGGCCGGGCTCGGCGGGCTCGCGAGGCCACCGACGAGCCGAGCGCCCCGCGAGCCGCGTGTCCTCGAAGACGATGAGGGCAACGGCGATCGCGGCGAGGGCAAGGGCAGCAAGAAGCAGAAGCACGGTCATCGTGCTGCGTCGCTACCCGCGACGGCCGATGCGGAAACGTGCGCTCCCCGTGGCCTGAGAACCGGTTCTCGTTCGGCCCTTTAGGATCGTGGCGTGTCGGGCGCCGACTCCTCCGCCGACGGGCTGCTGACGGGCGTCCGCGTCCTCGACCTCAGCATCTGGCGACCGGGCCCGTACGCCACGCAGCTGCTCGCGGACCTCGGGGCGGACGTGATCAAGATCGAGCCGCCGGGCGGCGACCCGATGCGCATCTTCCCGGAGCTGTTCTCGAACCTGAACGCCAACAAGCGCAGCGCGGTCCTGAACCTTCACGACCCCGCCGACCGCGCGCACGCGCACGAGCTGGCGCGGGACGCCGACGCGCTCGTCGAGGGCTTCCGGCCCGGCGTCGCGGCGCGGCTCGGCATGGGCGAGCCCGACGTGCGCGCGATCAACCCATCGGTCGTGTACTGCTCGGTCTCCGGCTACGGCCAGGACGGCCCGCTCGCGGTCGCGCCCGGTCACGACCTCAACTACCAGGCCTACGCAGCCGTGCTTGCCCCCGACGGGGGACCGCCGGTCCAGAGCGCGGTCCCGATCGCCGACCTCGGCGGCGGCCTGGCGGCCGCGATGGCGGTCTGCGCGGCGCTGCTCGGCCGGACCCGCACCGGGGAGGGCGAGCACGTCGACGTGGCGATGGCCGACCTGCTCGCGTCGTGGACCGGTCCGTTCACCGGCTTGGCGCTCGGCGACCGCGGCGAGCGGCTGGGCCGGCTCCCCTCGTACGGGTCGTTCCTGACCGCCGACGGCACCTGGCTGACGATGGGCGTCATCGACGAGCAGCACTTCTGGGAGAGCGTCTGTGACGGGTTGGGTCTGGAGGACCTGCGCGACCTCGACCTGGTCGGCCGCACGGGACGCCACGACGAGATCCGCGCTCGGCTCACCGACGCCATCGCGTCCCGCCCTCGCGACGAGCTCGTCGAGGTGCTCCGCGACACGGCGCCGGTGGCTCCGTCGCTGACGCGGGAAGAGATGCTCGAGCACGCGCAGTTCCGCCACCGGGGACTGACGGGCGTGACCACGGGAGACGGTTATCCCGCGATGGGGTACCCGGTCCGGTTCGGTGAGCACGCCCCTCGGCCGCCCGGCCGGGCCCCGTCACTCGGCGAGCACCAGGCGGAGCGCTTCCACCCGCGCCCGGGGGCGCGCGCCGCGGCTCGCAGCGCCAGCACGCCCTCGTGACGCCGCCGCGCCGCGAGCACGCCGCCGAGATGACCGCCGCGGCTCGCGAGGATCGATAGGTCAGCGCGCATGGCGCGGTTGCTGGCCGTGGCCGCGCCCCTGGGCCTCTCGAACTTCGCGGGCGGGGTGGCGATCGGGCTCGACCGGCTCAGCGCCCGGCGCCGGCTGCAGACCGCGGCGGTGTTCGCGGCGTTCGAGGCCGGCATGCCGCTGCTCGGCCTCGCGATCGGCCGGAGCCTGGCCGGGCCCCTCGGCGACTCGGCGTCGCTCGTGGGCGGCCTGGCGCTGGTGATCCTCGGCTCGGGGCTGCTGCTGGCGCCGATCGTGGGGGGCGGCGGCCGCGACGAGCGGGCGCGACCGTCGTGGGCGGGGCGGCGGATCGCGATCACCGGCGCCGCGCTCAGCATCGACAACCTGGTCGTCGGCTTCGCGCTCGGCGCGGTGCGGGTACCGGTCGTGGTGAGCGCGGTCGTGATCGGCGTCGTGAGCGGCGTGCTGAGCCTGGCCGGGCTCGAGCTCGGCCACCGGGCCGGGCGGCGGATCGACGGCGCGGCCGAGGCGCTGTCAGCGGCGGGGCTGGTGGTGGTCGGCGCGCTTGTCGCGCTGCAGGTCCTCTGAGCGGGCCGGGCCCTTCACCACCGCCAGGGATAGTCCTCGTCGGGCCACGTGACGACGCCCGCCGCCTTGAGGTCGTCCATCTCCGGCTCGGAGCAGCCGAGCTCCTCGAGGATCGCCTTGGTGTCCTCGCCCACCCGCGGCGGCGGTCCCGCGATCTGCCCCGGCGTCTCGGAGAAGTCGACCGTGTTCCCGAACTGGCGCAGCGTCCCGAGCAGCGGGTGCTCGTACTCGGCCACCAGGCCGAGCCGCTCGGCGTCGGCGTCGTAGAGCGCCCCTTCGCCGCCCTTCACGTCGACCGCGATCTCGTTCGGCACGCCGGCGTCGTCGAGGGTGTGCGACCACATCACCGCCGTCTTGGTGCGGAACGCCGCCTCGAGCAGCGGCGCCGCCGCCGTGCGGTCGAGGCCGGCGTCGACGCCGGTGGCGGCGCAGAGCCGCGACCAGTCGTCGTCGCGGAACGCGGCCACCTGGATCCAGCCGTCGTCGGTCTCGTAGAGGCGGTAGCCGGGGTCGAAGCCGTGCTGCTCGGCGTCGAGCTTGGGCCGGAACGTCGGCGTGCCGTCGGGCCCGAGGAAGACGTCGGACGCGAAGACGGCGCCGCCGTCGAGCAGCGAGGTCCACAGCTCCTGGCCCTCGCCGGCGCGGGCCCGGTGGTAGAGGGCGGCGAGCACGCCGACGACCGACAGCATCGCGTTCGACGTGTCGACCATCCCGTAGCGGTAGTAGAGCGGGTCGTGGCCGTGCGGCACCGCGCCGGCCTCGTACTCGAGCCCGGCCGACGCCTGGTACAACGGGTCGAGGCCGCCGAACTCGGAGAGCGGGCCGTCCAGGCCGTAGGCGTAGGTGTTGCAGTAGACGAGGTCGGGCTTCACAGCCCGGCAGGCCTCGTAGTCGAGGCCGAGACGAGCCGCGGTGCCCTTCGTCATGTTGTGGTGCACGACGTCGGCGGTGGCGACCAGCCGCAGCGCCAGCTCGCGGCCCGCCGGGTCCTTCACGTTCAGCGCCAGGTCGCGCTTGCCGCGCTGGCAGCCGAGGAACGGCGCCCCGGCCATGCGCATCCCGTCGCCGGCGACCGGCTCGACCTTGATGACCTCCATCCCGAGGTCGCCGAGGATCATGGGCCCGAACGGCCCCGCCAGGTACTGCCCGAAGTCGAGGAGGCGCAGGCCCTCGAGCGCCTGCATCAGGCGCGACCGGCCGCGGTCGCCCGGGCGGCCCGGCCGGTGATCAGGGCGATCTCGCCGCCGTCGCAGCCGAGCTCGCCCCAGATCTCGGCGTCGTGGGCGCCGACGGGCGGCTGGGGCCCGGTGATCGCGCCCGGGGTCGAGAGCAGGTGGATCGGCACCCCGACCTGGGTCGTGGCACCGACCTCGGGATCGTTGACGGTGGCCACCATGCCGTTCGCCACCAGCTGGGGGTGCGCGAACTGCTCCTCGGGCGTGACGACCGGCTCGGCGATGTGGTTGTTGGCGATCAGCTCGGCGAGGAGCTCGTCGCGGCGCCGGGCCCTTATGGCGTCGCGGCGGCGCTCGTTCATGAGGTTCTGCTGCTGGAGCGGCAGCAGCCCCTCGAGCTGCTCCGCCGGCAGGGCCTCGACGCCGAGGATCTCGTCGAGGGTCTTCGTCGGCGCCTTCCCGCTCATCACCGACACGTGGAGGTACTCCCGGCCCGCGCACTCGAAGATCATCGGCTGGTGCACGCCGGGCGGGTGGGTCTTGGCCATGAGGCCGTAGTAGGCGGCGTCGCCGCGCTCGGCGTGCTGCCAGATCTGCGTCGTGTAGAGGAAGACGCCCTGCAGCAGGCTCGTGCGCACGTGCTGGCCCCGCCCGGTCGTCTCGCGCGCGAGGAGGGCGGCGAGCACGCCGCTGGCGACGAGGTAGATGGTGCCCATGCTCGGCATCGGCATGGCGAGGAAGATCGGCCCCGGCCGCCAGCCCGGCTGCTCCCACTGCTGGCCCGACGCCGCCTGGACCAGCGCGTCGTAACCGGGCCGGTCGGCGAGGCGATGGCCGGCCGGGTAGGCGGGAACCGAGCAGTACACGAGGCGCGGGTTCGTGGCCGCGCAGGCCTCGTAGCCGACCCCGAGCCGGTCCATGACGCCGGGTCGGAACGACTCGACGAGGACGTCGGCCGTCTCGACGAGGCGATGGAACGCGTCGCGGCCGGCGTCGGCCTTGAGGTCGACCTGCACCGACCGGCGGGACCGGGTCCACACCCGGTAGCCGTCGTAGCCGCGGAACGGGTCACCGCCGGGCGGCTCGACCTTGATCGTGTCGGCGCCCTGCTCGGCGAGCAGAAGCACGCCGAGCGCGCCGGCCGCGCCCCAGGTCAGGTCGAGGATGCGAACGCCGTCGAGCGCGCCAGGCACGGCGGCATCCTCCCACGGGGCTGACCGCGGCGTCGGTGCCGGGGTCGGGGCGGGCGACGAGGCGATAGCGTCGGCCCGCGACCACGAACCGGGAGGAACCCGTGCAGGTCTACGACAAGCTCTACATCGGCGGCGAGTGGGTCGAGCCCGAGGGCAAGGGCACCATCGACGTCATCTCCCCCCACACCGAGGAGGTCATCGGCCGGGTGCCGGACGCGACGCCGGCCGACATGGACCGTGCCGTCGCCGCGGCGCGACAGGCCTTCGACGACGGCCCGTGGCCGCGGATGACGCCGGCCGAGCGGGCGGAAGGCATCAAGCGGCTGTCGGGCGCGCTGCAGTCGCGCTCCCAGGACATCGCCGACGTCATCTCGTCCGAGAACGGCTCGCCGAAGTCGTGGTCGCTCATGGGCCAGGTGTTCTCGGCGACGATGGTGCTCGACAGCTACGCCGGCATGGCCTCCGGCTACGGCTGGGAGGACCGCCGCACCGGCGCCCTCGGCACGCCGGTCATCGTCCGCAAGGCGCCGGTGGGCGTGGCGGCCGGCATCATCCCCTGGAACGTGCCGCTGTTCATCAGCGCCCTGAAGCTTGGCCCGGCGATGGCCGCCGGCTGCCCGATCGTCCTGAAGCCGGCTCCCGAGACGCCCCTCGACGGGTACCTGCTCGCGGAGGCGGTCGCGGAGGCCGACCTGCCGCCCGGCGTCGTGAACGTCGTCGCGGCCGGTCGCGAGACGGGCGAGCACCTGGTTCGACACCCGGGGATCGACAAGGTCTCGTTCACCGGGTCGACCGCGGTCGGCAAGCACATCGGCGAGCTGTGCGGCGGGATGCTGAAGCGCGTCACGCTCGAGCTGGGCGGCAAGTCGGCCGCCATCGTGCTCGACGATGTGAACCTCGACGAGGCGACGCTCGGCAACCTGGTGATGTCCGGCCTCATGAACAACGGGCAGGTCTGCGGGGCCCAGAGCCGCGTGCTCGTGTCGAAGCGGCGCTACGACGACGTGCTCGAGGCGCTCGGCGGTGCGGTCGGCGCGCTGAAGGTCGGCGACCCGCTCGACGACTCGGTGCAGGTCGGGCCGCTCGTCGCGGAGCGCCAGCGCACCCGCGTCGAGGGCTACCTGCAGGCGGGCAAAGACGCCGGGGCCCGCCCGGTCGTCGGCGGCGGCCGCCCGGCCGACCTGCCGACCGGCTGGTACATCGAGCCGACGGTGTTCGCGAACGTGTCGAACGACATGAAGATCGCCCGGGAGGAGATCTTCGGGCCGGTGCTGTCGGTGATCCCGTACGACGACGAGAAGGAGGCGATCGCGATCGCCAACGACTCCGACTACGGGCTCTGCGGCTCGGTGTGGACGGCGGACCCGGAGCACGGTGCCGCCGTCGCGGCCCAGGTGCGGACCGGGGTCGTGGCGGTGAACTCGTCGATGATCCTCGACTTCAACGCTCCGTTCGGAGGGTTCAAGCAGTCGGGGATCGGGCGCGAGCTCGGCCCCGAGGGCATCGACCCCTACACCGAGTACCAGACGATCATCCTGCCGGCGTAGTCCGCCGGGCGGGTCAGCTGGCGAGGGCCTCGCCGGCGTCTACGCCCGCCATCGACGGGTGACGCAGCTTCGAGAGGATGCGGGCCTCGATCTGACGGACGCGCTCGCGCGTCACGCCGATCTCCTTGCCGACCTCGGCCAGGTCGCGGGGACCGCCGCCGTCGAGCCCGTAGCGGAGCTCGACGATGCGCCGCTCGCGGTCGTCGAGGAGCCCGAGCATGGTCTGCACGACGTGGATCCGCGCCTCACGGTTGGCGATGTCGTCGGCGAAGGGCGTGTCGTCATCGGCGATGGTGTCGCCGAGGAGCAGGTCGTCGCTGTCGCCGTCGCCGATGGGAGCGTCGACGCTCGCCATCCGGGTCGGGAAGCGGCGGACCTCCTTGACCCGCGCCGGGTCGACGCCGCTGGCCTCGGCGATCTCCTCGTCGGTCGCGGTCCGGCCGAGCCGGGCCTCGAGGTCGTCGGAGACCCGGGCGACGAGGCGGTAGGTGTCCTCGGCGTGGGCGGGGAGGCGGATGAGGCGGGCGGTGTCGGCGTAGCCGCGGGTGATCGCCTGGCGGATCCACCAGGTGGCGTAGGTGGAGAACTTGAAGCCCTTGCGGAAGTCGAACTTCTCGACCGCGTGCATGAGGCCGAGGTTCCCGAGCTGGATGAGGTCGCCGAGGGGCAGGCCGGTGCTCTGGTACCGGCGGGCGATCGAGACCACGAGCCGGAGGTTGGCGACGACGAACTCGTCCCGGGCCCGCTGCCCGGCGCCGACCTCGTCGTTGAGGCGGCGGCGCTGGGTCGGGGTGAGGCGGGCGCCCGAGTCGATGCGGTCGAGCGCGGCGAGGCCGTCCATGACGAGCTTGCCGAGGCGCGCCTCGTCGTCCTTCGTCAGGAGATCGTGGCGGCCGATCGCCTCGAGATAGGCGCCGACCGCGTCCTGCTGTTCCGCGTTCTGCTTCCGGACCCGCGGGGCCATCACACACCTCCGGGGTGATTCGTAGGGTTCAACGTCCGCGGATGCCCCAGTCGTTCCCATGTGACGTCTGGCACAATCACTCGGCCTCCATCGCCTCGATCGCCTCTAGGCGGGTCCGGGCGGCAGCGGCGTACGCCGCATCGAGCTCGAACCCGAGGAAGCACCGCCCCAGCTCCAGGGCCGCCACCCCGGTCGAGCCGACCCCCATGAAGGGGTCGAGGACCAGGTCGCCGGGCCGGCTGGCCAAGGTGACCAGCCGCCGCAGCACCGCCAGCGGCTTCTGGGTGGGGTGCTTGGGGTTCTGTACCCGTTCGCGCCCGGCGCATACCGGCGCCTCGATGAAGTTGTGCATGTCCCGCTGCCGGTCGAAGTTCCACGTGTGCCCCCGGTCCCAACAGCACACCACGAGCTCGCAGGAGTTCAGGAACCCGGCCCGGCGGAGCTTCGGCGGGGGGTTGGTCTTGTGCCAGACCAGGAACTGGAAGGTGTCGAAGGCGGGGTCGAACACCTCGTGCCAGCGGCCGAGCAGGTTGTAGGAGGTGAAGGCGAACAGGTTCCCATGGGGCGCCAGGACCCGCCGGAGCTCGTCCACCCACTCCTTGGGGTCGAAGGCCACCTGGTCCCAGTCCGCCACGTCGTTGTTGAAGTCGGATCGCCATGACATGGCGATGTTCCCCCGGGAGTACGACGCCAGGTTGTAGGGCGGGTCGGTGCAGATCAGGTCCACCGAGCCGTCCGGCACGGCGCGGATGAGGTCCCGGGCGTCGCCGGTGTGGAGCTCGAACGGGCTCGGGCCCCGCCCGGTGGCGCGCACCGTCCCATCGAAGCAGGTCCCCGCAGCCAGAACGGTGACCGGGCCGAGCCGGCCCCGCGGGCCGCGATACTGGCCCGCCCACGGGAGAGGATGGCGCTGTGGTGGACCAGCCGTCGCTGCTCGACGGCGACCCGGCCGCCGAGCCGACGCTCGGCGTCGCCGAGCTCAACGAGACGATCAACGCCGCGGTCAGCGACGCGTTCCCCCGCGCGGTGTGGGTGCGGGGCGAGATCCAGGCCCTGCACGTCTCCCGCAACCAGCACTCCTACTTCGAGCTGGTCGAGAAGCACGAGCGTCGAGACCAGGTCCGGGCCGCCATCCGAGTCGCGCTGTTCCGCGACGATCGGCCGTCCGTCAACAAGGCGCTGCGCGACGCCGGCCTCCGCCTCGCCGACGGGGTCGAGGTGCGGATCCGGGCGCGCGTCGACTTCTGGCCGCCGGCCGGGCGCCTCCAGCTCGTCATGTCGGCGGTCGACCCGTCGTTCACCGTCGGTCGGCTCGCCGCCGACCGCGACCGCCTGCTCCGGACGCTTGCCGCGGAAGGGATCCTCGAGCGCAACGCGTCGCGTCGGCTCGCGATCGTGCCGCTGCGGGTCGGGCTGGTCGCCAGCGGCGGCAGCGCCGCCTACCGGGACTTCCTCGACGGGCTCGAGGCCAGCGGCTACGCGTTCCACGTCGCGCACTGCGACGTGCGCGTCCAGGGGACGGCCGCGTCCCACCGGATCGTGTGGGCGCTCCGACGCCTCGCCGACCGCGAGCTCGACGTCATCGTCGTCGTGCGCGGCGGCGGCGCGCGCAGCGACCTGGCGCCCTTCGACGCCGAGATCGTGGCCCGTGCCATCACCGAGATGCCGGTGCCGGTTGTGACCGGCATCGGCCACGAGACCGACCGCACGGTCGCCGACGAGGTCGCGCACACGTCGACCAAGACGCCCACCGCGGCCGCGGCGCTGCTGGTCGAGACCGTCGAGGCCTACGTCGAGCGCCTGGCGTGGGTCGCGCACCGGCTCTCGGTGCGGGCACGGGGCATCAACGCGCTCGCGCGGCGGGAACTGGCCGGCGCGGCCGGTCGCCTCCGCCGGGCGGTCCCGGCCGCGCTCGACCGCGAGCGCCGAACCGTCGACGGGCAGCGCCGGCGCGCCCTCGAGCTCGGTCGGCGCGGGACCCGATCCGGCACGGCCGCGTTGGCGCGGCGACGGGACGCCGTAGGGGTGTCGGCTCGGCGCGGCCTCCGGGCCGCGACGACGCGTCTCGACGGCGCCGACGCCCGTCTCCGAGCGCTGGACCCCCGGCGGGTGCTCGAGCGCGGCTACACCATCACCCGGGACGAGCAGGGCGCGATCGTGCGCGCCGCGGCCGACGTCGCGCCGGGGTCGGCGCTCGAGACCGAGACCGCGGTCGGCCGGGTCCGCAGCCGGGTGGAGGAGCCGTGAGCGCGCAGGCGTCGGAGCCCGGCTACGGCGAGGCGATGGCGGAGCTCGACGCCATCCTCACCGAGCTCGAGGGCGACGAGCTGGACGTTGACGTGCTCGCGGAGCGGGTCCAGCGGGCCAGCGAGCTGCTGAAGGTCTGCCGGGCCCGGATCGTCCGCGCCCAGCAGGACGTCGACCGCATCGTCGCCGACCTCGACGAGTTCGACGCCCGCGAGGGCGAGGAGCCCGACGCCGAGGACTGACCTACGCGGGCGCGGCGGCGGCGACGGCGGCCACGAGCGCGTCCTCGAACGGCCAGTTGGCCTCGACGTGGCGGTTGCCGTCCACCTGCATGTCGTACAGCCACCAGAACAGGTAGATCCCGCACGAGAAGATGCTGGCGACGATCCGGCCGCCGTAGTTGTGCTTGCCCTTGACCCGGGCCGGGTCCGGGGCCGGCAGGCTGACCCCGAGCCGGGCATAGATCTGGGCCAGCTCGGCTTCGGCCGCGCCCTCGGCCCGGTCGTGGGCGTCGAGGTCCTGGTCGATGAGGACGAAGCCGATGACCTGGGTGACGCCCGGGAACAGGGCGCTGACCCCGCCGCCGAGGATGTCGATCACGAGCCACAGCGTCGGGTCGCGGAACTCCCGGGTCAGCCGCTGCAGCACCTGGAGCGAGCCCGCGACGCGCTCGAAGGCCGGGCGCAGCTCATCGGCGAGGCCCCGGCTCGTCGCCTGCTCCCACGCGTAGGCGTTGGCCGCCTCGAGGAGCTCGAATCGCCGCTGGTTGTGGTCGCGGTCGCGCTTCATGAGTTGATAGAAGAGGTAGAAGCCGAAGATCCCGCACGTGATCGCACTGAGGATCACGTTCCACACCGGGCCGGTGAAGACGTAGTCGGTCTGGGCCCGCCGGTCGTACGCGGCGCGCAGCCGGACGGCCGCGCTCGCCGGGGGCGGGCTGGCCGGCGGGGGCGGCGTCGGCGGCGCGCTCACGAGCCCGACCCTATCGAGGCCGCGCCGCGGCGGCCCGAGACGGAGCCGCCGCTAGAAGCTGAAGCCGGTCTTGGTCTCGTCGAAGCGGAACCGCGCCAGCGCGACGACGCCGAACAGCACGCCCATGGCCAGCAGCACGACGATCGGCAGCTCGACGCCGCCGAGGGACCGTCCGTCGAGGATCACCGACCGGAACCCGCGCATGGCCCAGTAGGTGGGGGTGATGGGCGCCACCGTCCGGGCCCAGCCCGGCAGCACATTGAACGGGACGAGCGCGCCGCCGATGGCGCCGAAGACGACCATGCCGACGGTCGAGAAGGTGTTCGCCTGCTGCGCGGTCCGGCACAGCGCGGTCACGGCGACCCCGAGGAGGACGAGGCAGATGGCGAAGGCGAGCACCAGCGGCGCCATCGCCGCGATCGGGCCTCGGACGTGCAGGTCGAAGGCCGGGATGCCGATGGCGAAGACGACAACGAACTGGGCGACCGACATCACGACCCGGGGGAGCGCCTTCCCGAGCACGACCTCGAGCGACGTCGCCGGGCTGGCGCGGAGCCGGTCCCAGGTCGCCCAGCCCCACTCGTAGAAGAACGCGAACGTCGTGATCGCCACGATGAAGAAGCCGTTGACGACCGCCTCGCCGGGCACGACCTGCTCGGCGCCGTTGGCGCCCGGATGGCCGGCCTGGACGAGCGCGGGGCGAAACGCCGGCTTCAAGAACGCCATGAGGACGAGTGGGAACACCACCAAGACGAGGACCGGGAGCGGCTCCCGGCGCACGAGCCGGAGCTCGTGGGCCACGATCACGCCGACCCGGCGCAGCGAGATCACGGCGCGCCGCGCCCGTTGCCGTTGGCGGCGTAGGGGCGCCCGGTGACGGTCAGGAACACGGTCTCGAGGCTGGGGCGGACGATCTCGATCGAGCGCAGGGCGGCGGCCTCGGCGCCGAGCCGGGGCAGGAGCTCGGCGGCGGCGGCGGGATCCTCGGCCGGGATGCGGACGGTCGCGCCGTCGACGACCGCGCCGCCGGTGCGGATCACGGCGGGGACGCCGCCGTCGAAGGTGAGCTCGAGGGCGGCGGTCCCGTAGGTGCCAACGAGCTGGGCGACGCGGCCCTCGGCCACGATGCGACCGCGGTCGATGATCGCCACCGCGGCGTCGAGCTCCTCGACCTCATGGAGGTAGTGCGTCGAGTACACGACGGCCGAGCCCTCCTCATCGGCCAGGCTGCGGACGAGCGCGAGGATCTCGGAGCGGGTGCGGACGTCGGCGCCGGTCGTCGGTTCGTCGAGCAGGACCAGCGGCGGTCGGTGCACGAGCGCGATCGCAGTGTGGACCCGACGGCGCTCACCGCCCGACAGCTCGGATGCTCGGCGGTCCATGAGGTGCGCGAGGCCGAGCGCGTCGGCCACCGCGTCGACGCTGCGGCGCAGGTCGCGTCGGCGGAGTCCGGCCAGACCCGCGAAGAACCGCAGGTTGTCGCGCACCGACAACGGGAGATAGACGCCGGTCTCCTGCGGCGCCAGTCCGAGGTGGCGCTGGGCGCGGCCCGGGTCGCGGACCACGTCGATGCCGCCGACCGTCACCGTCCCCCCGTCGGGGCGGCGGAGCCCCGACACGATCGACACCAGCGTCGTCTTGCCGGCGCCGTTGGGGCCGAGCAGCCCGAGGATGGTGCCCGGCTCGACCTCGAGGTCGACGCCGGCGAGGGCGACCGTGGGCCCGTACGCCTTCCGCAACCCCCGCACCGTGAGCACGATGACCTCGGCTCAGCGCGGGGTGGGAGCGACGCGGGTCGGCCCCGGTGAACCCGTCACCGGGCGAGCTCGGGCTGCCGCTCGTCGCGGGCGCCCGTCGCCTCGGCGTCGTCGGCGTGGTCGGCCTCGAGGGCCTCGAGCCGACGGTCCCAGGCGTCCTGGCGCTGGAGCCAGCCCAGGCCCGCTGCGGGGTCGGTTCCCGCTAGGGTCGAAGGGTCTAGGTACCGCTGAGTACGCTGCATACCGGCAAGTATGCAGAATACCGC
>Ga0207416_1003629_pt1 | contig 14450 bp, 14 predicted proteins | sample PaiPotPPM11metaG_FD_184107 | JGI IMG/M metagenome (GOLD analysis project Ga0207416, IMG submission 184107) | Iron sulfur acid spring bacterial and archeal communities from Banff, Canada, to study Microbial Dark Matter (Phase II) - Paint Pots PPM... ...
CGGGCAGGGGCGGTGCCGCTCCGGATGAGGGCACGCAGGTCGTGGCGTTCGCCGTCGGTCAGGGTCACGCGAAAGCGTTTCGTTCTCATGCCGTTCAGCATGCCAGACGCTTGCCATAACCGACAGATCCTCGCTGACTAGCTACTAGGGCGTGTCTGAATAATCGACCGGGGCCGTGGCCCGCATCAATTTGCTGATGTTTGCGGCTCTGTCCACGCGTGGCGAGTGCGGGAGAAGGCACTTCGGCTAGCCACCGAACGACGGTCGGACCGTTTTTCAGACACGCCCTAATGCCGTGGCGGGCCCTCAACCCCCTTCCCCTTCTCCCAATCCTGGGCGAAGGGGCGATCCCGGGTTGGAGCGATCCGCAAGGGCGCAGGGTTAACCGACTGCAGATCGGAACGCTCACTGCACGATCGTCTCCTTCCCGCCAGGATTGGGGGAAGGAGACAGGAGAGGATGAGGGCCGAACGCCCGCAGCCGTCAATTTAGCGGGTGCTGGTGGAAGCGGGCGTCCAGCGTCCGCGCCAGCGGCGCCAGCGGCGCGAACGACTCGTGGCCCGGTGCGAACGTGGCGAACAGCGTGAAGCGCAGCCGCCCTTCGGTCCAGAACAGCTCGGTGTAGCCCGGTCCCTGAATCGCCTGCTCGATCTCGCCAACACGCACCGGCAGCACCACGCGGTGCGCCCGTTTCGTCAGCGGCAGCGGTGGGCAGGCGGCGGCGCGAGCGCGCTTCGCCTTCGCGTCCAGCTTCGGCGGCTTGCGCGAGTCCGACGCCGGGTCGAAGGACTCATGCAGGCTCTGGTCGTCCCGGTAGAGATCGATCGTGAGCGAGTACTGCACCGTGTCTTCGCTGCCGAATATCTGGCTGAGCCGGCCCTGCCAGCCGAGACGGGCGATATCCTGCGCAGCGGTCGTCGCCTGGAAGGAGCCGGAGGCCTCCTCCTCTGGCGTGTTGATGATCTGCTCGCCGAGCAAATGCGTGTTGCCGCCGATGTCCGCTGCGCGGAGTCCGAGCGGTTCGAGCGCGTCGCGAACGGCCGGCGCGGCGAGCACCGGGCTGGCCGGCGGATCAGCGGCCTGAGCGAGGGCCGGATGACTGGCCAGCCAGGAACGGGCAGCATCGAGCTGCGGATCGGCGCCGGACCGCGGCTGCACGACCTCGTCGGGCTGCACGCCGACGCGGTCGAGCGGTTGATTGAGCTTGCCGGTGAAGACGCGCCGGACGGTATACTCCAGCGCACCGCCGCCGGCCAGCTCCTCGAGTTGGGCGCTGGCAACAGCGCCGGCGGTGCGCGTGCCGAACAGCCGCGCCGCGCCGTACTCGTGCAGCGCCGAGGCCGTCGCTTCCGATGCGGAGGCCGAGCCCTGGTTGATCAACACCGCCAGCGGGTGGTGCGGCGCAAACCGATGGCCGTCAACCAGCGTATCCGTCGGCGTGCCGCAGCGGCTCACCGAACGCTGCACCGAGCCGTCCGAGATAAAACGCCCCGTCACCGTCGAGATCGACGCGATAGAGCCGCCCGGGTTGTTGCGCAGATCGAGCACCCAGCCCGTCGCGCCCTGCGCCTCGAAGCCGTTGAGCGCGTCGTCAAGCGCCTCGCCGAGATTGCGCCCATTCAGCACCGGGGCGTAGGGCGCGGGAAACTGGCGGAGCTGAAGGTAGCCGACGCCGCCGGTCAGCATTCGCGCCGCGAACAGCGCACCGTTACCGCCGCCGCCCTGCGAGCCGCCTCGCTGCCGCGCCGCCTGTTGCGGGTTCAGGAAGAAGACGTGGTCATCGTGCAGGCTCTTCGCCATCGCATCCACGGCGGCATAGGCGAACGGCGCGGGGTCGGCGCCCCGCGTCACGGCGGCGAACGCCTGCGCAAAGGCATCCCAGTCGGCGGTGCGTTTGCCGCTGAATGAGGGGGACGCGGGCTGTACGTGGCCCTCGAATTTGGCCTCGATCGTGACACCAGCCCACCCGGACTTCAGCACGTCGTCGGGCTGCTGCGGCTGCACGTAGCTGTCGAGCAGCACGTCATAGGCGCGGTGGACCGTCTCGATGCCGCCCGGCTGGTGCGCCAGGTCGGTAACCGAACTCGGTTTCGCCCCCGTGCTACCACAGGCCGCCGCGCCGAGCGCCAGGAGCGCCCCGCAGATCAGGATCGCTGGTCGCTGCCTCACCACCGCCTCCCCATCGCAGTCGTTGCATTGTTGCGACGGCGATAATAGCACGGCAGCGAACGGGGCTGACGATCTCTCCCCGGCTATTCGTCGATCCAGAGCGGGCGCGGGCGATCCACAGCATGCCAGCTCGTGGTGATGTCGTCGCTCTCCGCCATGCGGCGTGCGGGCAGGTCGGGCGCAGTGATCAGCCGCGCCTGCATGTCGATGCGCGGCTCATCGGCGCCGCGTGGCGGACGGCGGTAGTTGCCGTCCGGCCCCAGCACCGTCGCCTGCACGTTGTCATGCAGATAGCCCGTGAGCACATCGTCGACCAGATAGCGCATGATGCCCGCGTCCTCGACCGGCGCCAAGGCCTCCACACGGTAGTCGAGGTTGCGGGGCATCAAATCGGCACTGCCCAGCAGCAACTCTTCATCGCCGCCGTTATGGAAGTAGTACAGACGGCTGTGCTCCAGCAGGCGGCCGACGATGCTGACCACGCGGATCTGTTCGCTGAGGCCGGGCGCGCCGGGCCGCAGACAGCAGATGCCGCGCACGATCAGATCCACACGCACGCCCGCGGCCGAAGCGCGATAGAGCGCGTCGATCATCTCCGGGTCCACGAGCGCGTTCATCTTGAAGATCAGGTGGGCTGCGGCGCCGCGGCGGGCATGGCCGATCTCCCGGTCGATCCGCCGCACGATCTCGCGCCGCATGTTCACGGGCGCCACCAGCAGCCGGCGGTACTCGGTCTGGCGCGAGTAGCCGGTGAGATAGTTGAACAGCTCGGATACGTCGGCGCCGATCTCCGGCCGGCATGTGAAGAGGCCGAGGTCGGTGTAGGCGCGAGCGGTCGCGGCGTTGTAGTTGCCCGTGCCGATATGCACGTAGCGGCGCAGCCCTTCGCGCTCGCGACGCACCACCAGTGCCAGCTTGCAGTGGACCTTGAGGCCGAGCAGGCCGTAGACGACGTGTACGCCCGCCTGCTCCAGCCGCCGTGCCCAGTCGATGTTGTGCTCCTCGTCAAAGCGCGCCTTCAGCTCAACCAGCACCGTGACCTGCTTCTCCCATTCGGCCGCTTCCAGCAGCGCCTCGACGATCGGCGAGTTCTGGCCGACGCGGTAGAGCGTTTGCTTGATCGCAACGACACCGGGATCGAGCGCCGCGCGCCGGATGAACTCCACCACCGGATCGAAGCTGTCGAAGGGGTGGTGCAGCAGGATGTCCTGCTGGCGGATCGCCTCGAACATGTCCTCGTGGCCGGCCAATTCGACCGGCAGGCGCGGCACGAACGGCGCATCCTTCAGGTCCGGGCGCGGCAGCGCGGTCAGCTCCATCAGCGAACTGAGCCCCGGCACGCCGTCGATCACGTAGAGGTCCTCCTGATCGACTTCGAGCGATTCGAGCAGCAGGGTGCGCAGCGCCGGAGGCATCGAGGGCCGCACCTGCAGCGCCGACACGTCGCCGAAGCGGCGCTGCTGCACGCCGCTCTCCACGAGCTCGAGCAGGTCGGCGGCCTCTAGCTCCTGTATCGCCAGCTCGGCCTGGCGCAGCACGCGGAAGGGGTGCGCCTCCTCGATCGCCACGCCGGGAAAGAACGCGCCCAGGTGCGCCGACAGCAGATCGTCCAACCAGACGAACGTGTGCTGTTGCAGCGTGGCCGCGCTCAGCGGTGCGGCTTCGGCATCGGGCGGCACTTCGACCAGCCGCGGCAGCACGGTCGGGATCTTGACGCGGGCGAAGCGGCGGCCCAGCTCGGGGTCGAGCAGCAACACCGCGAGATTCGTGCTCTGATTGGAGATAAAGGGAAACGGGTGCGCCGGGTCGAAGCCGAGCGGCGTGCAGACGGGAAAGACATCCTGGTCAAAATAGCCGCGCAGCGCCTCCTGCTGGCGGGGGGTCAGATCCGCACAGCGGGCCACAAAGATTCCTTGCGCCGCCAGCGCCGGAATCAGCACCTCGTTGAGCAGCCGCGCCGCGTTCTCCAGGCAGCGAGCGACGATCGCCCGCAGCTCGGCCAGCAGGCGCGAGGGCGGAATGCCGTCCGGACCAGGCTCCGAGACGCCGGCTTTGACTTTGCTGCGCAGCGCCGGCAGCCGCACCATCATGAACTCATCGAGGTTGGAGCCGTAGATCGCCAGGAACTTCACCCGTTCCAGCAACGGCCGCGCGGCATTTTCTGCCTGGGCAAACACGCGTTGATTGAAGTCGATCCAGCTCAGCTCGCGGTTGGTGAAGCGAGCGCTGCCCGCGGCTTCGGGCACGCCGCGCAGGTTCGCCGGCAGCGGCGCGGCCACGGCAGCGGCCGCCATGCCGACCGCGCCCGCTTCGGCCGGCGCCGCGGTCCCGCCCTCCGCTGTGGTGCCGCCGCGCTCCGGGCGCCACGCGGCGCCGGCGCCGTTGCGGTGTGGAAGCGACCCGGCGCCGCCTTCCGGCTCCGACTCGACGGCCGTAGCTGCGCCCGGCGGCGGTGCGGCCGCCGCGAGCGGTTGTCCGCTCGGCTGCTCGCTGTCCGGCGCCCGCGGCGAGTGCTCGTTCATCGAGGCACCTTCCTCTGCGCAGTATCCCATATCGCCGCAACCGGCGGGCTGCGGAGCGGCGGCTGTATCGCAGCGCCGGCGACAGGCACGGAACGGTAAACCGCTTGTTCGTACACGTTACTATCTTGCAACGGATCGGGCTGAACTGGCGTATGCTGGAAGGAGCACGCCACGCGCACCCCGGGGGCAGCTTGACGCCAGCGACACCAGCCAGGAACCGGGCGCCCGACGCTCGTGCGATAGCCGAAGGGGCCTTGCTCGGCGACCTCGCGGTGCTGATCGTGCTGATCAGCCTGTATGTGCCGTACGCCGGTCCGGCGATGGCCACGATCTCACCGGTGCCGTTCCTGCTGCTGCTCGTCCGGCGCGGCTGGCGCGTGGCGATCGAATCCGCCGTCGTCGCCTCGCTGCTCGTCGCCTTCCTCACGGGGCCGTTCAGCGCCCTGGCGGTTGGCACGCTGTTCCTGCGTGGCGCCTCGCTGGGCATCGGCCTGCGCCGCGGCTGGCGCGTCAGCCGCACGATCTTCACCGGCGCGGCCTTTCTCTGGGTGTTCGTCTGCATTGGCGTGACCGCATGGTCGATCGCGATCCCTTCCTGGCGCTCCGCCACCGAACACGGCCTCTCGCTCACGTTGCGTCAGGGCGCCGATCTCGGCGGCGCCCTGCTCACGCTCATCGGCTTCGGCGCCTGGTGGCACCAGATTCATCCGCACGTCAATGACGGGATCGCCTGGTTCCTGCGCTACTGGCTGTACCTGCTGCCGGTGGTCGCCTGGCCGGTGCTGCTGGTCGCGGAGACGGCGGAGTACATCATCCTCGAAGTGATCATGCCGCGCTTCGGCGTCCAGCCGCCGCCGTTCCGTCTCCCCTGGCCGCGCGCGGCAAAACGCGCGGCGCCGCAGCGGCCGGACGGCGTGCGTGGCCGGCTGTTGCAGAAGCTCGAGCAGCGGCTTTCCGCGAGCCAGGATCGTCCGGGTGAAGGGCGAGAGCGCAGCCGTGCGCTGCGGCTGGCGGGGCGTGTCGCGGTGCCGGCTCGCTCGCTGCCGCCGGAGGTCGAGACGGCGCCCGGCGCCGTGGCGGCCCGCGAGGGCGATGGCCGCTGGGGATCCGACTCACGCGGCAACGTTTCCGGCGCGGCGCTTCCGGCTGAAAAGACGGTGATCGAGTGATGCTTTCGATCAAGCGGCGTCTCTGGCCCGGCAAGTCGCAGGCGCCGTCGAGCAGCGGCATCGACGTCGATGGCCTGACGTACACCCCTCCGGGCGCCGGCAGGCCCGCCCTGCGCGGCGTTTCGTTGAGCCTGGCTCCGGGCGAGTTCGTGGCGCTGCTCGGGCATAACGGCTCCGGCAAGTCAACGCTGGCGCGGCATCTGAACGGCCTGATCGCGCCGCAGAGCGGCAGCGTGCGCGTGGATGGGATGGCCACCGCGTCGTCTGGCGATCTGCCCGCGATTCGCCGCCGCGTCGGCCTGATCTTTCAGAACCCGGACCATCAGATCGTCGGCGCCAGCGTGCTCGAAGACGTGCTCTGGGGCATGCCCGCCGGCCTCGATCCGTCGGAGGGACGGAAACGCAGCGTCGAGGCGCTGGCGGCCGTCGGGCTGGACGGATTCGAGGCGCACGCGACCTGGCGGCTCTCGGGCGGGCAGAAGCAGCGGCTGGCGCTGGCCGGCGTGCTGGCGCGCGGCCCGCGCTATCTGGTCTGCGACGAGCCGACGGCGCTGCTGGACGGCGCCTCGCGCGAAGAGGTGAAGCGCCTGCTACTCGGCTGCCGCGAGCGCGGCCTCGGTCTGCTCTGGATTGCGCATCGCCTGGAAGAGGCGCTGCCGGCCGATCGACTGATCGTGCTCAAGGCGGGGCAGATCGTGGCGCAGGGTACGCCGCGCGAGTTGATCGGCGTCCATCCCGAGGTCGTGCTGTCCCTGCCGGCGCCGGTGGCGCTGGCGCGCCGCCTGCGCGAGCTGGGCGTCGATCTGGATTCATTGCCGACGTCGACTGAAGCACTCGCGGCCGAACTGACGGCGTTGCTGGATCGTCCCCTGCAGGCAGCGGGCGCCGGAGGGGCGGAATGACGCTGCGCATCGAGCAGCTGCAGCACACCTATCTTAAGGGCACGCCGATGCAGCACACGGCGCTGGTCGATGTCTCGTTCGAGCTGGCGCCCGGCGAGTGCGTGGCCGTGGTTGGTGTGAGCGGTTCGGGCAAGTCCACGCTCTCGCGCATTGTTGCCGGGCTGCTGGCGCCCACGGGCGGAAAGGTCGTGCTGGACGGCGTGGACGTCACCGCGGCAAAGGCGTTGGGTGCCTGGGGCCGGCGTTTCAAGGCGCTGGGCCGCTGGCTGTGCGCCCTGCTGAACCCACGCCACTGGTTGGCCGGCCGCCACTGGACGGTGAAGCGCGGCCGGCATGGCCCGAAAGTGCAGACGCCGCCGCGGCTGCGCCCGGTGATGCTCGCCTTTCAGAATCCGGAAGACCAGTTCTTCACCACCTGCGTCATGGAAGAAGTCGCGGTCGGGCTCGTGCCGATCCTGCCGCCGGGCGTCTCGGGCGCGGGCATGACGATTCACGAGCTGCTGGCCGCGCCGCCGCCGGACGTCGTGGAGGCGCTGCGCCTGGTGGAACTGGACCCGGCGCGCTACGGCTCGCGCGATCCGTTCACGCTGAGCGGCGGCGAACAGCGGCGCCTGGCGCTGGCGGTGTTGCTGGCGCGCAGGCCGCGTGTCCTGGTGTTGGACGAGCCTTCGGCGGGCCTCGACGACCCCGGCCGCGCCCGCCTCTACGCCTGCATCGAGCGGGTGCGCAATGAGCAGCGCACGGCGGTGCTGATCGTCTCGCACGACCTCGAAGAGGTGGCGGCGATCGCGGAGCGAGTGATCGTGCTGGCCGACGGCCGGGTCGCGGCGGCCGGAGCGACCGGCGAGGTGCTGCTCGATGCCGAGTTGCTGACGCGGGCGGGCCTGGCGGCGCCGCCGCTCGTGCGCCTGCGCGCCGCGCTCGCAGCGCGCGGCCATGTGCTTGGCGGCGACTGGCTGGACGTGGAGCGGGCGGCGCTCGCGCTCGCGCCGGCGCTCGGCGTGAGCGCCGCCGAACGAAGGGACGCCGCTCGTGCTTGAGGGTATTCTCGAAATCGGCGCGGTGCCTGGCGAAACGCCCGTTCACCGGCTATGGGCCGGCACGAAGCTGCTGATGACGCTGGCGCTGGCGACGACGCTGGCGCTGACGGGCCGGCTGTGGGCGCACTTCGCCGTGGCGGCGCTGCTGCTGGCCGCCTTGATGCTGGCCCGGCTTTCGCCGGCGCTGGTCTGGCGCGGTATCCGCCCGCTGCTGTTCGCGCTGGGGATCGGCGTCGTGCTGCTGGTGTTCACCTCGGACGGCACGCCGATCGTGCATATCGGCCCGGCCGTGGCCACGCAGAAGGGCGTCGCCGACGCGGTGCGGCTGCCTGGCTTCCTGCTGCTGCTGGCGCTGGCCGCCTCGATCGTCAATCGCACGACGCCGCCGGCCGAATCGGTCGCGGCGCTGGGCGTGCTGCTCCACCCGCTGCGCTGGGTGCGGGCGCCCGTGGACGAGCTGTTAACGATGTGCGCCATCAGCCTGCGTTTCCTGCCGATCATGGCGGAAGAGGTGACGCGCCTGCGCCAGGCACAGGCGACGCGCGGCCTGACGCTGGGTCAGGGCAGCCTCGAATCGCGCAGCCGCGCCGTGGAAGGCTGGATCGCCGCGCTGATCAACGCCAATCTGCGCCGGGCCGGCGAACTGGGCGAGGCGATGAACGCACGCGGCTACGGCGACGCCGAGGCGCGCGAGTTCCCGGTGCAGCGCCCGCGTCTCCGCCCTGGCGACGGCTTGGCGGCGCTGCTCTGCCTCACACTGATCGTCGCAACCATTTTTGTGCGTTGAGTGTGGTGCCATCAGACTGGCGGACATGCGGGGCCGGGTCCGAGCGACGGGTCGCTTCGCTACATATCGATGACCAATGTGGACCAGCCGAAGCCGGCCGCGCCGCCGGGCGCTCCGGTCTCCGGATGGTAGTACTCGCGGAAGCCGTGGCGGCGCAGGCCGCGAATCACAAACCGGTTGGCGTTGGGCCGGGCCGGCGCAGCCCTTCGGGGTTGCAGTCGTTTCCGCACTCTTGCCGCCGCCGCTGTTCTGCCTGCATGCTAGGAAGAGGCAAACGGCGGCGGATGCCGCGGAAACTACATGGACTCGCTTTGCAGTTCGGCAGCCGGCGTTTCGGCGCCGGCGCGGCCGGACACGCAACGAGCTGTTTCCGCACTCATTGCTGCCGCCTCTACCGCAAATCGATTGAGGCCGAATGCGCGCGTGAGTACATGCACCGTCTCACACGCAGCCCTTGTCGGCCTCAATGACTGGTCCGGCCAAGCGTAGATCGCCGTAGAGCGGGAGTCCGATGGAGACGGAAAGCCAAAGCCTGCTGGACGAGTGCGCGGAGTGGGTTGCTGCGCAGCTTGAGGAAGAGAACGTTTTCATCGATCCCGGCCTCGTCTCGCTGATCATGGAGACGGAGCGCCAGACCGGCCCGCCGCGTGCCGCCAGCTCCGAGTTTGCCGCGGAGCTGGAGCAGGCGCTCATGGATCAGGGTGTGCACGGCGTACCCGACGCGATCAACGCTCGCCTGCTGTTCATCGTGCTGCAGTGGGAAGACGAGTTCATGGCGCTTGCCGGCCGGCCCCGGCCAGCCTGAGGCCCGCCGTGCGCTTTCTGCCCTGGGGTCCGGACCTGGAGGCTGTTCCGCACATCGCCGTCAATACCGCGGCCCGCGCGGGTACGCTGCTGGCGCTCAGCAATCACTCCGATTCGACCACGCCGCCTGATCTCATCGCCGATACCGCGGCCGAAACGGCGCTCCGCGCTCTGCAGGATGCCGAAAGCCGGACGCTGATCGCGCGTGCTGGGGCCGTGACCTGCCCACGGTTCGACGCCGGCGCCCTGCTCGCGGTCTGGGCCGTGATCCAGCCGGAGGAGGCGCTGAAACGCGCCGATCAGCTCACGCGGCTGGCGCACGCGGCCGAGTTCGGCATCGCGCACGATCTCGATGCGACCGGCTTCGTCTGCGCTGTGAACGCCTTCTGCGATCCGGCCGAATCGCCGCTCGCCGCAACCTTGGCCGGGCTTGACGACGCGGGGCGCAGCGTCACGCTGTTCGGCGCCCTGCTGCCGCAAATGAACGCCATGCTGGCCAACATCCGTGACTTTGACCTGCTCTGGATCGGCGAGTATTCGGACGTCCTGCAGTCCGACAGCCTGTTCAACTCCGGCGCGGTGCAGACGGAGAGCGTTCCCGAACTGGATCTCGTCGTGCTCGACACGCCGCTGCGGCTGCACCCGCTGATCGGACTCACGGTCTCCGCCGGCCGCTCGCGGCTGTTGACCGTGCGCTCGGAGAACACGTACTCACTCGAATACCGCTACGAAAGCTGGGTGCAACTACGCTCATGGAGGCCGCTGCCGCGCATTAACGTGAGCGGCCTGGCCACGCGGCTGAACATGTTCGAGCGACGCGACGGACGCTGGCGCGCGGAGCCGGTAGCCGAGCCACGCCCGCGCCTCTACTTTGACGACGGCCGCGGCGCACCCTCGCCGTCGTCGATCGACCGCGAGACGGTGGTTGCGGAGACGCTTGACTTCCTGCGCACACACGCCCACGACGAAAAGCTGCGCTGGAGTCCGTATCCGGCGCGCCGCTGATACCTGCCGGCGCCGGTCTGTGCGCTACCATAGTGGCGGACCAGCAGCGCTGAATCGCCGCCTGCGCGTCCTCAGGAGGCACGGATGTCCGGCGTTTCACAAACGGTGTCCTCGTGGACGACGAAGGTAGCGGCCGCGCATACGACCACACACCTGCCGCCCGAGCGCGCCGTGATTACGACACCGGCGCTGGTCGCCTTGATGGAGCGCTGCATCGCGGCAGCGGAAGCGCCTCGCCAATCAGACGGCGGGCGCTGGGAAAGCATCGCCGCCGACGTGAAGCACCGGGGCGGAGCACGGACCGGCGAGACGATAACGGTTCGCGCAGAACGCGCCGCTGCCGCTCACAACGATCGCGTGTTATGGCAGGCGACGGTCACGGCCGAGGACGGACGGCTGATCGCGGAAGGCACGATCGAGCGGGCGTGGGAGGCGTGATGCCGCGCGTGACGGTGCAGCCGGCCGGCTATGCGATCGAAGTTGCTGACGGCGAGACGATCATGGCCGGCGCCAATGCCCTGGGCTACTACTGGCCGACCACGTGCGGCGGGAAGGGCGAATGTACGACCTGCGCCTGCCTGGTGCTGGCCGGCGGCGATCAGCTCTCGTCTATGGGCCGTTTCGAATCGTATAGTCTGGCCGAAGGGCGCGGCCGCGCCGTGCTGAATACGCCGCTGCGCCTCGCCTGCCAGGCGCGCGTGCACGGCGATGTTGACGTGCGTAAGCCGGGCGTGCTGCCGCCCGCGGACTGAGATCCCGGCCCCATCGCGCTGACCAGCGCCGCGGAACCGCGGAACCGTTGAGCCAAGGAGCGACACCTCGCCATGCCGTACATCATTGCGGAGCCCTGCATCGGCGTGAAAGATAAGTCCTGCGTCGATGTCTGCCCCGTGAACTGTATCTACGAGGGCGACGACCAACTCTACATTGCGCCGAACGAATGCATCGACTGCGCCGCCTGTGAGGCCGCCTGCCCGGTGACGGCGATCTTCCATGAGGACGATGTGCCCGAGCAGTGGCGCGGGTATGTCGAGAAGAACCGCGCCTGGACCGCCGCCAACACATAGCCGCGCTGCCGCCGTTTCCATAGATGTCGCGCCGTGATAGAGTAGCGCATCATAGATGCGACCGACTGGAACGAGGAACGGGGCGGCGCGTGGAACTGGCGCAGATCGAGGCGTTTGTCCAGGTCGCGGCACACCGCAGCTTCAGCCGGGCGGCCGAAACGCTTTATCTCACCCAGCCCTCGGTCACGGCGCGCATCCAGACGCTCGAGCGCGAGCTGGGCGAGGAGCTGTTCGAGCGCACGGGCCGCAGCGTACGCATGACGGACGCCGGCCAGACGTTCCTGACCTACGCCGAAAAGGCGCTGGCTTCGGTGCAAGAGGGGAGGGACGCGCTCGAAGCGCTGCGCAACGCCGAGGCCGGTAACCTGCGCATCGGCTCGGCGCTGACGATCAGCACCTACGTCCTGCCGCGCATTCTCAAGTCATTCCGCAGCCACTATCCGCGCGTGGACGTCTCGATTCGCACCGGCCGCTCGGACGACGTGCTCGAACTGCTGCTGAACGACGAAGTCCAGGTGGGCCTGGTCCGCGCCCTCGTGCATCCCGAGATTCAGACCATCCACCTCTACGACGACGAGGTGATCCTCGTCACCGAGCACAACCACCCCTTTGCGCAGACGCGCACGGCGCGCATCGAAGAGGTCAGCCGGCAGCCGTTGATCTTCTTTGACAAAGGATCGAGCTACTACGGCCTGATTCATGGCATCTTCCGCGAGTCGAACCTCGTGCCGATTCACGCCATGCAGCTCGACAGCATGGAAGCGACCAAGAAGATGGTCGAGGAAGGTCTCGGTATCGCGATTCTGCCGCGCGTCTCTGTCGAGCGCGAGCTGAAGCTGGGCATTCTGGCCGAGGTCGAGATTACGGGCGTGCCACGCTTCAAGCGCCAGATCGCGCTGATCTTTCGCCGCAACCGTAAGCACGCGCGCACCGTACACGCCTTCGTGGAGACGCTGCACAATATGTATCGCTTCATTCTGCCCGAATCGGCGCGCGATATCTTCCCCGACCTGGCGCCGCCGCCGCGCGTGCTGGCGCGCTCAGGCGACTGACGCGATCGCTCGTCTGAGGATCAGGAGCAGGCACATGGTTGAACCAGCAGTCACGCTGTACGAGAAACGCGGTTGAACGACCTGCAATCGAGCCCGTGGCTGGCTCGACCTGCATGGCATCGCCTACACCGCGCGCGACATCTTCCGCCGGCCGCTTGTGCGCGAGGAGATCGCCGGGCTGGCGGCACTGGCGGGCGGGGTGAAGGCGATCTCCTCGTGGAAGAGCCCCAGCGCCCGCCCGCTGGGCCTCGATCAGGCCAGCGTCAGCGACGACCGGCTGCTCGACCTGATGGCGCACGAGCCGCGCCTGATCCGCCGCCCGATCGTGCTGATCGCCGATCGGCCCGTCGTCGGCGGCGACCCGAAAGAGCTGGAGCGCCTGCTGGGCTGAGACGGCGGCGCTCGCCGTTCCTCGGCGATGGCGTTTTCGCCGGACTGCGAGCGCGGCTAGAGCGCGGCTACGAGACTTTGCAGCGTGCCGGCGAGCGCCTTCAGCGCCGTCAGGTCGATGGCGGCTTCGCCGTCGCCGGCGCCGGACTGCGGGTGGCGCACTTCGAGCAGGAGGCCGTGGGCGCCCGCGGCGACGGCGGCGAGCGCCAGCGGCTCGACCAGTTGCCGCTGCCCGCCCTGGCCCGGATCGACGAGCACCGGCAGATGCGAGACGCGCCGGATCAGCGGCACAGCGCTGATGTCGAGCGTGCGGCGCGTGGCCGTCTCGTAGGTGCGGATGCCCTGCTCGCAGAGCAGCACCTGGCGGTTGCCGCCAGCCAGCAGTTGGTCGGCGGCCTGCAGCCACTCCTGGATCTGTGCCGACTCGCCGCGTGTCAGGATCACCGGCCGGTTGCTCCAACCGCAGGCCTGCAACAGCGGCCGGGCGTGCATCTGCTCGGCGCCGACGATCAGCAGATCGGCGTGGCGGGCGACGGCAGGCACGTCCTCCGCGGCCAGCACCTCGCAGGCCACGGCCAAGCCCGTCTCTCGGCGGATGCCGTCGAGCCGTTGCAGGGCGGCGGCGTCGACCTGCGGCGTGCCGAACATGGCCGAGACGGGCCGGTAAACGCCCGTGCGGATGACCTGGGCGCCAGCATCGCGCAGCGCCGGGGCCAGCGCCAGCGCCGCCGGGTCGGCCTGGGGCGCGGCCGTGCCGGCGATCAGCACCGGCTTTGCTCCGCCGATCAGGACGCCGCCGGCCTGCACCAACGTGTCTGCCGGGTGCACTTCGCGGCCGGCGAGGCGGTACGGCCGCGTAAGCGGCACCACCTGATCGACGCCGGGCAGCGGCGCGAACGCCTGCTCGATCGCGGCCGGTTCGCCGCCGCCGAGGATGAGCACGGCGCGCTCGGCGCCGCGCGAGAGGTGGTGCGAGAGGCCGAGGCGCTCGGCCTGGGCGATGATCCGCCGGATCTGCTCCTCGCCCGCATCGGTGCGGATGATCACGATCATCGCCCCGTCTTCGCCTCCCGAGTCTTCGCCACGAGGCCGTTCCACACGCCGCAGCAAGCGTAGCGAAGGCAGCGAGCGAGCGATAGCCGCCTCGCCTATCCCTCCCTCGCGCAAGCGCTCGGATTTGCCTGGGAAGTCTCCGACGGTTGCGCTGCGCTCGTTTAAAGTCTCCGACGGTTGCGCTGCGCTCTGGCCCACCGGGGCGGGGTTGTCTGATGACAACCGACTGTCCTCGGACCAACGCTTCCCGCGGAGCGGGGTTGTCTGAGAACAAACGATAGCCCTCGAACCAACCCTTCCCCTGTGGGCTCATCGTTACCCAGATTGTGTAACAGTGGGGGCACGGCGGCGCCGGAGCTGCGCCCACCGTCAGGAGGCCAAACACCATGGCCGTCGCCGCCCCGGTCTTGTCGCCGACCAGCCTGCTTGGTGATCGCCGCCGGTTTGTGCGCCTCAGCCAGATCGTGAGCGCGTGGGCGCAGCACGCCGA
>Ga0207416_1003635_pt1 | contig 14426 bp, 7 predicted proteins | sample PaiPotPPM11metaG_FD_184107 | JGI IMG/M metagenome (GOLD analysis project Ga0207416, IMG submission 184107) | Iron sulfur acid spring bacterial and archeal communities from Banff, Canada, to study Microbial Dark Matter (Phase II) - Paint Pots PPM... ...
ATTGACCCTGATAGCATGCAACGAGGGTGAACGCCAGCGCAGCGCTCGATAGCCCAGCAAGAATGGAAGCAATTTTCACCCGCAGTAAACGCCTTTCGTGTGTCGAAGGGTAAACAAGCGCACCATTGTTTTTTTTTACAAAGTAGAACCATCCCTTTCCCCAACCAGGTTTTTGAGTGGCGGGCTGTAATTTCGGTGTCTTTGTACCCGTTGATCCTGTTTTTGAAGTGGTCACGCGCGGCGCTCTCGGCTTGGCTGCGCACGCCAGTTCACGGGCAGCGCTCGGGTGGGCGAAGCGCGCCGGCAACGTCCGGTAAAATAATGCCACATTTTCGGCATACGAGCCTTCTAAGAGCGCTTCTCGGTATGCTGCTCATCCCCATTCTTGTGGCATGCGCTAGCGCGAAGCCCCATGTGCAAAAAATCGTCGTATCGTACGGGGATTGCGGATTGCCGTGCGGGGCATACCGGATTGCCCTGATGGTTGACGGTACGTACATCTACAACCGCGTCTACAATAGAACCACTTTTACCGGTAAGTCCGATCTATTCCACGAAGTCGAAAGTCAGTTGCGCCGACTGGGATTCTTTGAACGCGCGGCTGCCACTCCTCGGGCTCGCAAAGATAATGCGCGAGACCGGGGGTTCTTTGCATTGCTAAGCGACGGTTCATCGGTGCAAGCGGACTTCGTGCCGGGCGAGGCAGGATATCGGAGATTCGCACAAGTTGCGGCGGCGGTTGCGACGCCGATCCAAAGGGACGTGTCCAAAACGCGCGGTAGAGAGGCCCTAGCACGAGAGCCGAAGGATCTTGTCGCAGTTAAGATAACGCAGGAAAACGTCGGGCGATGCGTGCTCTTCGACGCGAGTTTTAACGCGAACGGGATGACGATCGTATACGCTTTTGGAAACCCTCGGGGACCCTTGCAGAAACAATCCATCCATATAGCTATGCGTTTTGAAAACGTTCGGCGTCTCGTTCGCAAGGATCACCTCGCGTCTTTGTACGAATATTATCCGACCGCGGGATCGGATTTCAGCCAAACTCAAATTCGCCTCCTCTACAAGAAGAGTACGTACACGATCGTGGGATACGAGCGTACGTATTGGCCAAGCGATCTAATCAATTTTATTGATTCGATTAACGACCTTATTTCCTCTGGTGCAGAGCATGGTCACGCAAAGCTCCCGTGTTGAACGATGAACAACGATCACGGACCATAACCAACGCATGTCGGTACGCAACCATGTTCATTGGGATCATCGTTGCCGGCTCTGTACTTGCACTAAGGCTTGGGGTTCGCATGTGCTGGCACCGGGATTCGATGCCGCAGCATTCATTGGACTGCGCTGGATGCTGCTACGAGCAGCGCTTCTCGCTTTGCCTGAGAAACCGAAGGAACCGGCAACATGGGCGACAGGCAGATCGCGTTGAAGGACGAGGACGCACTGATGCTCCGCGCACCGCGAGCGTCGACCCCCATGTGGTCGGCCCGGGAACAATGCTTCCGACCGGGGTTTATATGCGGCTTGGGGTGAAGTTTCCGGATCGCACTCCATTGGTCCGGCGCTCGCTTCAGACGCGCAGGGCTACGGCCGGTTCGTATGCGTCCAATGGGGCGAAGAGGTGTTCGATTTCGGCGGCGTCGAGCGCGTTGACGGTGGTTGCGCCGTCCGTGAAGAGCCCGCTCGCAAGCGCGCTCTTGCGCTGCTGCAAATCGAGGATCCGCTCCTCGACGCTGCCCGCGACGATGAGCTTGTAGACGAATACGTGTTGCTCTTGACCGATCCGGTGAGCGCGATCGGTCGCCTGATTCTCGACCGCCGGATTCCACCAGACGTCGTAATGGATGACGGTGTCGGCGTTGGTGAGGTTCAGGCCCGTTCCGCCGGCTTTGAGACTGATGAGGAAGAGCGGCACTTCGCCGCGCTGGAATCGTTCGACCGGGGTGGTGCGATCTTTGGTGGTTCCGCGCAGTTGCACGAACGGTATCGAGCGTTGCTCCAATTCCGGAACGATCAGATCCAACATGCTCGTAAACTGCGAGAAGAGCAGGATGCGACGGCCGTCGTCGATGAGGCTTGGAAGCATCTCGACCAGCGCTTCCAACTTTGCGGAGCCCTCGACGCTCTTGGCGGCAGCGACCTTGACCAATCGCGGGTCGCAGCACGCTTGGCGCAATTTCAGCAACGCATCCAACACGACGATGCGACTGCGCGCGACACCGCGATTCGCCAACTCGCGCCGCACTCGCTCGTGCATCGCGAGCCGAATCGTCTCGTAGAGATCGCGCTGCGCTTGGCCGAACTCGACCCGCTGCACGATCTCGGTTTTCTCCGGGAGCTCCGCCTCAACTTCGCCCTTGGTCCGGCGCACGAGAAACGGCGCGAGGCGTCGCGCCAGGAGCGAACGGCGGTCGAGATCGCCGCGCCGTTCGATCGGAGCGCGGAAGACGCGCCGGAACGTGCGCCGGTCGCCGAGCATGCCGGGCACGCAGAAGGCGGCCAGCGACCATAATTCTTCCAGATGATTTTCGATCGGCGTGCCCGTCAAAGCGATGCGCTGCTGCGCGTCCAGGAGTTGCGCGGTCTTCGCGCCCTTGGAGGCGGGATTCTTGATCATCTGCGCTTCGTCTAATACCGCGATCGACCACTCGCGCGAGAGCAACTCTCCGGCATCGCGCACCAGCAGCGGGTAACTCGTCAGCACGATATCGGCGTTTTCGATGAGATCCACATTCTCGGCTCGCCCCGCTCCGGCGTGCACGAGCACGCGAAGGTTCGGTGCGAACCGCGCCGTTTCGGAGAGCCAATTAGGTACGACGCTGGTAGGCGCAACCACCAAGCAAGGTGCCCGCAAACGTCCGGCTTCTTTCTCGATGGAGACGTGCGCGAGGAGTTGCACCGTCTTTCCCAAGCCCATGTCGTCGGCGAGAATGCCGCCGAAGCCGTAGCGCGCCAAACGTTGGAGCCATGCGACGCCGTCGCGCTGGTACGGCCGTAAGGTCGCACCGAACCACGCCGGCAATTCCAGCGGTTCGTTCTGCCACGTCGAGCGGAAAAATTCGTGAAGCCGTCCCGCTCCGTTCCAGCGCACGGTGAGTTCGCCGTCGACGTCGGTCAGGGTAGCCGCTTGGGCGGGCGAGAGCTCCAAGCGCCCGTCCCGAGTGAGCTTCGTTTCGCCGTCGTTCAGTTCGACTAGGGTCGAGAGAACGAATGCCAATCGTTGCGGCGGTAGCGCGAGGAACCTCCCGTCGGGGAGCTGACCGTACAGCGGCTCATCCAACGACCCCGGCCCCGCGCGCCGAATCGCGTCGAGAATGATCGGTAGCAACGACACGCGCTTACCGCCGACGTCGACGCCGAGATCGAATTCGAACCATCGATTACCGTTTTGGGAGAGATCGCTCTCCCAAACACCCTCCGCGTGCACGACGTCCAGATTGAAGCTCGGGTCGATTTCGACGCGCCAACCTTGCGAGCGCAGCATATCGAGATCGATATCGATCATCCGCCCCCAGCGGTACTCTTCGTCCGCTTCGAAGGCGTACGCGAACAGGGTGCGGCCGCTGCCGTCCTGCGCGCTGAACAGATGCTCGCGAAAACCGATCTCGCGTAAGCGCGCGACTGCAGCCGCTTCGATATCGCGACGGCGGCGGTGCGAGTGATCGCCGGCGCGGACCTCACCGCTGGGATCGGTCGCTTCGATCAGGGCGCCGCCGTAATCGAAACGCAGATCGAGGGTGGTACGCAGTGCGGAGGAAGCCTGCGCGAAGGCCGACGTGCGGCCGCCGCGCAGGATCGCTACCGGAACGGGTGCCAACGCTTCTTCCACGCTCCCCACGCCGTTGTGCGACGGCTGCATGTGGGCCAGCGGACCGTTCCACAACGCACGCGCGCGTTCGGCTTGTCGCGCGCTGAGCGCGGGTGCCGCAGCCAGCGTACCGGCCACCGCGGTCGGTACGCCGATATCGACCACGCCCGCGACGTTGCGAACCGGGTCGACATACCACGGCGGATCGGTCGGCAGCAGAATCAAACCATCGTCGGCAACCGATGGACGGGCCCGTCCGTCGGCATCGGCGCGCCACGAAAACTCCGACGCGATCGGGTCGCCGAGGCGGAGCGGCGGTGCCTCGCGCGTGCGCCAGTGCGCGCGGCCGGTCGCACAGAGCATCCGCAGCAATAAATCCAACGCGACGTGTGCGCTCGTGCGGCCGTTCTGGCCAGGAATGAGTCCCGAAAACTCCAGCAGCCGTCCGATATCGCGATCTTCTTGGGTGGTGTGGGCCGAGCTGCTCTTTGAGAGGTGGTGCAGGCGAAAGGGTTGCACCGCGGCAACGCCGTCCCGCGATTCGGCGATGAGAAAGGATTGGACCGTCACCTCGCGGCGGAACATCATCTCGCGTACGTCGACGACGTAGGCGAGATGCGCTCCGAGGGGCGGCGCTGCCGTGGGCGCCAGTTCGGCTGCCGCACCAAGTTCGTGCATCCATTGCTCGATGGCTTCGTCGCTGCTGTCGCTGTGCGCGCGAATACGTCCGGTCGTCGAGATATCGAGCGCTTCGTAGAGCGTGGCCGCAACGTGCGCGCAGTTGTGCCGCACCAAGCAGGTGCAGGTACCGTCGATCGTGACGCCGGTGCTTGCGTTACCGATCAGCACGACCACATTGAGAATCTGTTGGCGCGTTCCTACGACCTCGGCTTCGATCCGCCCATCGCCCGGAGAAAAGCGCAAATGACGGACACGCCCTTCCAGGTGGTATCCGCGTCCCGTGTCGAGTCGATTGGATGCAAGAGCGCGAAGCATCACGCGTTCGGTGAGCATGAACTGCGTAGAGTTATACCCGGCATACCGCATTTCCGCTGCGCGACCCTATCAAAGGCACCTGCTAGCTCTGCAGTTCTTGGCTCAAAGTCCCCCTCGCGGCACAGTGAGCGGTTGGTTAGGCGCCGCGTCGAGCGGTCTTCGGGTGACTGACTTTTGCCCGCATCTCCGGCAAGCGCGCGGCCCTCAGACGGGCGTTCGCGGGACGGATGCGTGCGTAGAGAACCTTCTTAATGAGCGGCGCGAGCGCATCGATACGGCCGGCGGCGGCGTTCATTCGCGCGGCCTGCGCTTGCGTCGGCGGGCCATCGTAGGTCTGGAGAATATGCCGCAAATACGCGATCCGATCGACCACGCGTGCGGGATGTGTGTAACCGGCATTCTCGCTGCCGTCCCCGTTGCGCAGAAGATCGGCCGTGCGATGCAGTTGTTTTCCGTATGAGTCGAGTGCCGCCAACACGCCGCGGTCCCTCGTGCGTTTGCGGCGAGCGGCGATTTGGCGATCGAGCGTCGCGATCTCGTTGAGCCACACTTCGGCTCGCTCCTGGAGCCGGTCGAGTCGCATCTGCGCGTCCGCGTGCGCCCGCAGCCCATCATCGGTAACGCGCGACGCCGGATCGAGCTTGACGACCACCGGCACGCTGCGTGTGAGTCCACGCGCGCGAAGACGCAAGGTATAGGTACCCGGGAGCACCTGCGGCCCCTCGATCTCCAAAGGATAGAACACGTAGTATGCGCGCGAATCTTGCACGGCGTTCTTGCCGCCCGGCGGATCAGCGTGCAAATCCCAGACCACGCGATTGATTCCGTTCTTCGCGGTGGCTTTCAAGGAGCGAATCAAATGGCCGTTGCGATCGAGGACATCCAGGTGTACCACTTCCTTCGGAGCTTTCGGCGCGTGCTTGGGCCGGGTGCGCGCGTGCTGCGGAGCGGACGGCTTGGCCGTCGTTCGCGGAGCCAGATAGTATGAAATAATCGCGCCGTAGGGTTTGTTGTCCGCGACGAAGGCGCCGCGGCCCGTTCCCCCATCGGGGCGCGGTACGTAGCGATACGCCGGCATCGGCGTGAAGAGTTGAACGCCCTCCGCGGCTGCGTGCGCCAGCCCCTCCAACGGCGTGATGTCGTCGAGAATGTAAAAACCGCGCCCATGCGTTCCGAGAATCAGATCGTTCGCGTCCGGTTGAATCGCGAGATCGTACACGGGGACGTGATCCATCCCCAACCGCAGATCCAACCAGTGCGCCCCCGCGTCGAACGAGGCGAAGACGCCGCCTTCGGTACCGGCAAAGAGCAACCTCGGTTGCCGCGGGTCTTCGCGAACGACGTCGACGTATCCGGAGAGTCCGGCCGCAATCGACGTCCAATGCTTGCCGTAGTCGCGGGTAACATATGCATACGGACGCTGGTCGCCGAAACGATGCCGATCGAAACACGCGTACGCGACGCCGGCCTTCGCCGGCGACGCGTGGACGCACGATACCCACGAATGCTTCGGCAGGCCCGGCACATTGGCAATAACGTTGGTCCAGTGCGCCCCGCCGTCTCGCGTGATATCGAGATTTCCATTGTCGGTTCCGGCCCACAGCGTCTGCGCGTCACCCGCATCCTGCGAGATCGCGTAGATCGTGCAGTACGATTCGGAGTTCGTGTTGTCGTGCCCGAGTGGGCCGCCGCTCGGGCCGAGCAGCCGCTTGGGGCAAGGTTGGCTCAAGTCGGGGCTGATCGCGCTCCACGTCTGTCCTTCATCCGTGGTTTTAAACAGCACGTTTGCGCCAAAATACACCACGTTGGGATCGTGGTGCGAGATGAGGAGCGGCGCGCTCCAGTTGAAACGGTAGCGGAAACTGCCCACGCCGGTACCGAAAGTGATCGCCGGTTGGGGCGAGATGTACCGCGCGCTGCCGGTTGCAAGATTCCGCCGCACCAAATCGCCGAAATGCGTATCTTCGTAAATGACGTTAGCATCGCGCGGGTCGGCCATAGCGTACTGCCCGTCGCCCCAATCCGAGATATTCCGCCAGTCGCCGCCGCTTACGCCGGCTTGATTCCAGAGGCTGCCCGGCCCCCACCACACCTCGTGATCCTGCATCCCGCCCATCACGTGATAGGGCAGCGCACGGTCGTAGCCCACCCGATAGACTTGCGCGAACGGCATCGTGTTGATGTAGCTCCAAGTCTTCGCGCCGTCGACCGACAGATCGAATCCCATGTCGCTGGCCAGCAGAAGGCGGCTGCTCTGCGTCGGATCGATCCAGAGGTCGTGATTGTCACCGCCCGCGTCGATGCTCTTGAACGTTTTACCGCCGTTCTTGGACACTTTGAGTTCGCCGGAGACGACGTAGACGCGTCGCGGGTCATTCGGATCCGCGCGCACCTGCGAAAAATAGAACGGCCGAAAATTCAGGTTGCCGCTCGCGTTCACGAGCTTCCAGCGCGCGCCCCCGTCGTTCGAGCGATAGAGCACGCCATGCTTGGTCGGTACCAGCGCGTAGATCACATTCGGATGATGAAAGCTGATGCTGACGCCGACGCGGTTGATCGCACCGCCGGGCAGGCCGTTGTGAAGAGTCGGATCGGTGAGTTTCGTCCACGTTCGGCCGCCGTCCGTCGAACGGTAGAGACCGCTTCCCACGCCGCCCCCGCGGAACGTCCACGGCCGCCGCAGATCATCGAACGTGCCCGCATAGACGATGCTGGGATTGGCCGGATCGAAGGTAACGTCGCTGCCGCCCGTGGTCGAATTGACGTAGAGCACGCGAGCCCAATGCGCTCCGCCGTCGCTCGTTCGATAGAGGCCGCGCTCCCCGCCCGGCGTCCACTCAGGCCCCATCGCCGCGACGATGGCCACCCGCGAATCGGACGGATCGACGGCGATTTTTGCGATGTGTTCGGTGCGGGTCAAGCCGGCTGCACGCCACGTTTTTCCGGCGTCGCGCGAAACGAACACACCATCGCCGGGCGAGGCCGTATTGCGCGGAAAACCCTCCCCGGTACCGGCGTAAACAACCCGCGGATCGGACGGCGCCACCGCCAGCGCGCCGATACTGCTCGACGTACCGGCGTGAAAGATCGCATCGAACGTCATCCCGCCGTCGATCGAACGGTAGAGACCGCCGGATGCATGGCCGAGGTAGATAATGCGTGGGTCGCCCGCGACGCCTGCGACCGTATCGAGCCGGCCGCCCATCACCGCGGGCCCGATCCAACGCCAATGCAGAACGCCCAGATCCCGCGCCGACACACGCGCCACGCGCTCGCGCGCGACCGGATGCGTCTGCGGCCCGGGCGCAGAGCAGGCGGCAGCGATCAAGACGATCCCCAAAAAGGCGAAACGACGCATGGATACCTCCGACTCCGGGGTATTCCGCCCCGCAAGCCGGATACGCCTGTAGCTGACGCGAAGCGCAGCCCAATGGCAACGCTACGCGTCGGCATCGATGTCGGTGGAACGTTTACGGATCTGGTTGCGCTGGATACCGACACCGGCCGCAGCGATGCGATCAAGGTTCCGAGCACGCCGCGCGCGCCCGAGCGCGGCGTACTCGATGCGCTCGATGCGCTGTTTGCGCGCTTCGATACGCCGCCGCGGATCGAGTACCTCGCGCACGCCACGACGATCGCGACCAACGCGTTGCTCGGCCAAATGTATCTCGAGCTTCCGCGCATCGCGTTTCTCACGACCGCGGGCTTTCGCGACGTCATAGAGATCGGCCGGCAGAACCGCAGCGAAGTCTACAACCTCTCGGTCCAACGCCCGACGCCGCTGGTCGCTCGCGAAGATCGCATCGGCGTCCGCGAGCGGATGGGATACGACGGGCTAGCCATCGAGCCCCTCGACGATGCGGAGATTGCGCGGGCGATCTCGCTCCTGCGCGATCGCGACGTTGCCGCCGTCGCGATCGGTCTGCTCCACGCGTATGCGAACGACGACCACGAGCGGCGCCTGGCGAACGCCGTCGCGGCGGCGTTTCCGGAACTGCCGGTCACCTGCTCGTCGGTTGCGGACCCGGAGTATCGCGAATACGAACGATTCTCGACGACCCTGGTCAACGCGGCGCTGCTGCCCATCGTGCAAGCCTATCTCTCGCGCCTCTCGCTCGCGTTACAGGCGCGCGAAATCGACGCGCCGCTGTTCGTGATGCAGAGTAACGGAGGGATGGCGGCAGCTTCACATCTAGCGGCACATCCGTTACGGATGATCGAGAGCGGGCCCGCCAGCGGCGTCATCGCCGCCGCGCACCTCGGCCGCACGCGCGGCATCGACCGCGTTCTCTCGTTCGACATGGGCGGCACCACGGCCAAAGCCGGCACCGCGATCGACGGCGGCGTAATACTTGCCAACGAATTTGAAGCGGCCGGACGAACGCACAGCGGGCGAGCGGTGAAGGGAAGCGGTTATCCCGTTCGTTTCCCGTTTGTCGATCTCGCGGAAGTCAGCGCCGGCGGCGGCACGATCGCCTGGATCGACGATGCCGGGAGCCTGCGCGTCGGCCCGCTATCTGCGGGCGCCGATCCGGGCCCCGCATGTTACGGCAAGAGCGAGCGCGCGACGGTCACGGATGCAAACCTCGTGCTCGGCCGGCTGCCGCCGACGCATCTCGCGGGCGGGACGTTTCCCATCGATGCCGCGCGCTCGCGGCGCGCCATCGCAGCGCTGGCGGAGCGCGCGGGCCTTACGCCGGATGCGTGCGCCTACGGCATCGTACGCCTGGTCGATGCCGACATGGCCAAAGTGTTGCGCATCGTCACGGTCGAACGCGGCCTGGATCCGCGCGATTTCACGCTCGTCGCTTTCGGCGGCAACGGTCCTCTGCACGCCTGCGCCGTCGCCGAAGAACTCGGCATCACCCACATCGTCATTCCGTCGAGGCCCGGCGTTTTCTGCGCGGATGGGTTGCTCGTGGCAGACCTGCGCGTCAGCGCGGTCGAACCGCTGCTGCTGACCCTGGAGCGCATCGAAGTCTCCGAGCTCGAAGCACGCTTTATCGCGATGGAGCGCGCCGCTCACGCGAGCTTGCTGGCACAGGGTGCCGATCCGGACCGCATCGCCTTCTCGCGAACGTACGACGCGCGCTATCGCGGGCAGAGCTTCGAACTCGAGATCGCCGCGGCATCGTCGGTGTCCGCGATCGCCTCCGACTTTCACGACGCCCACGATCGCCGGTACGGCTACAGCGTATCCGAGGAGTCGATCGAGGTCGTAACGCTTCGGCTCCGCGCAACGGCGACGATGCTCCCGCCCGGCGCGACAACGCGACCGCTGCTCTCGAGCAACGCGGCCGCCGCAACGACGATGCGTTCGGCATGGACCGGCCGCGGTTACGAATCCGTTCCCGTGTATCAGCGCTCCGCGCTCGCGCCCGGCATTGCGCTCGATGGCCCCGTCCTGGTCGAGCAGGACGATAGCTGCACCTACGTCCCCGGCGGCTGGCATCTGCGCAGCGGTGGGGAGGCACTCCTTTTGGAGCGACGATGAACGGCGACGATCCGATTACGACGCAGATCATCGCGAGCGCGCTGGTGTATGCAAGTGAAGAGATGGGCATTGCCGTGCGCAACAGCGCCTATTCGCCGAACATCAAAGAGCGCTTGGACCATTCGTGCGCGCTCTTCGATCGTCACGGCCGGCTCATCGCGCAAGCCGAGCACATTCCCGTGCATTTGGGCTCGCTCCCGTGGGGGCTTCGCGCGACGCTCGCGCAGATCGAGCGCAGCGGCGAACGCATGGAGCACGGCGATATGTGGGTCGTCAACGATCCCTACCTCTCGGGCACGCATCTCAACGACGTCACCGTGATTCGGCCGATCGTGCGCGAGGGTGCACTGATCGGATACGCCGCGAATAAAGCCCATCATACCGACGTGGGCGGCATGGTTCCGGGCTCCATGTCGGCGGATGCACCGGATCTTTTCGCGGAGGGACTGATCGTACCGCCGATGCGCTTGGTGCGCGACGATCGTCCGATCGAGCACACGATGGAGCTTTTCCGCGCAAACTCGCGAACGCCTCAGGCTCGAACCGGCGATTTGCGCGCGCAGATCGCCGGCAATGCGATCGGCGAACGCCGCGTCTTGGAACTCTACGAACGCTACGGCGAACCCGTCGTCGAGCGCGCCGTCGCGCACGCGCTCGATAATAGCGAACGGCGCATGCGCGCGGCGCTGCGCCGATTGGGAAACGGCACGTATCGCAGCCGCGACGTGATGGAGGATCGGGAAGGGCTCCCGAGCATTCAGATCGCGCTCGAAATGACGCTGCGGGACGGTGAGGCGCACTTCGATTACACCGGAACCTCGCCGGAATTGCCGTTTCCGCTCAATGCCGTGTACGGCGTGACGCTCTCGGGCATCTACTACGCGCTACGCGCGGTGACCGATCCGACCATTCCCATGAACGAAGGCTGTTTTCGGCCGGTGCGCGTGAGCGTTCCCATCGGCTCGTTACTCAACCCGCGCCGCCCGGCGCCGGTGGCCGGAGGAAACGTCGAAACGAGCACGCGCAACGCCGATGTCGTGCTGCAAGCGCTCGCCCTGGCAGCGCCGGAGCGCGTCCCGGCATGCAGCGGCGGGACGATGAGCAACGTCATGCTGGGCGGCACGCGGGCCGACGGCAGCGCGTGGTCGTTCTACGAGACCAACGGATGCGGCATGGGAGCGCGCCCCGACGCCGACGGCATCGACGCCATCCAATGCCATATGACGAACACGCTTAACACACCGATCGAGGCCATCGAGCGCGACTTTCCGCTGCGCGTAACGCGCTACGAAATCATTGAGGGCACCGGTGGTAACGGGCGCTATCGCGGCGGGAACGGCCTCGTTCGCGCGCTGGAACTCACCGAAGGACGCGCTCGCGCGACGCTCCTGGCCGAACGGCACACGGTCGCTCCGCCGGGTACGCTGGGCGGCGCCGCGGGTGCCTGTGGCGCACACGAGCGCGAACGCGCCGGCCGCGAACGGAGCACCGTGCCCGCGAAGACGAGCTTCGCGCTACTCCCCGGCGATCGGATCGTCGTGCGCACGCCCGGCGGCGGCGGCTACGGCCCGCCGCAGAACCATGGCGCGAGCGGCAGCTAAGGCGCGTTCGACGGGCGCGCGCCGATAGGCGCGTTCCGGGCCGGCATCCGGCGGAACGATCTTCATCGTCGCATTCGCCTCAAAGAGTAAGACGCGTCCCCTCGGGTCCAGCGCAAAATCGATACCCGCGTACTCGAGACCCAGCTCGCGCGCGATCTCGCGCAAGGCGGCAACGGCCGCGGGGCCCAGCGTGCCGGCCATGTCGTTCAGGAAGGCTCGCTCTTCTTCTCGATAGATCGCCTCGTGCATGAGATCGGCGGTGAAATAGTGCACTTTCCAATGCGATGCGACCGCCAAGTGCACGGGATAGAGTTCGCCGTCGATCGCCATAACGCGATACTTTCGCACGCGTCCATCCGCGCCGCGCGCGTCGAGCGGTTCGATCGCCAGCAGGTTTTCACCGGGAAGGGCGGCGATCGCGGCCGCGATCCCGTGCGCGCTCTCGATACGCTCGAAATGCTCGCCGGTGTGGAACCCGGGCGAACGCACGAGCGTCGGTAATTCGCACTCCGCTGCAAATCGTTCGCGCGCGATCAGCCGCGTGCGCGGTGCCACGACGCCCGGCATTCCCGCGCACCGTTCGCTCACGTCGACGCGGGCGGTGCGTAGCACGCGTGCCGGCGCGTTCACGACGGGCAGCATATGCGCGTGCGTCATTGTATTCGCAGCGCGAAGCGCCGCACCGCACATCTCGGCATCGCCGATCGCATTGAAGACGACATCGTGGCCGGGCAATGCGGCCGACGGATCGTAGTAGTCCGCAAAAACCTTCACCACGGCGAAAGCCGTATCGTCCAGAAAGAATTCGGTCGCAACGTTACCGCCGGCGGCACACAGCATCACGAGAACGGTGGGCGCCGCGTCGGCGCCGCGATACCGCACGACGTGAACGGGCTGCGCTGCAAACCCGCGCTGCCGATGCAATTCCGCTCCGGCCTCGTCGCCCAAGCGTCCGAGCGCGTAGCTCAACCCTTGGTGGGCGCGGGCGCAATCGGGATCGAGCGCGAGAGCGCGCTCGTAGCGGTCGCGTGCCGGTGCGGTCTCACCGAGTTCCAGCAGTGCGTTCGCAAGATTCACCAATAAAGACACCGACTCGCCGTTGCGCCGGAGCGCCTCTTCGTACGTGAGACGCGCGGCGCTTCGGCGACCGGTGTTAAAAAGCAATGTGCCCAGATTCGCCAGCGCCTCGCCGTGCCCGGGCTCACGCCGGAGCACGTCGACGTAGGCATCGATAGCCGGCATGGTGCGTCCCAGCGCGTCGAGCAACGCAGCTCGACGCATCAGCAACGCGACGGCGTCGGGTTCGCTCGCGAGGGCGGCTTCGATCTCGTGCAACTCGCGGGTTAGCGCGCGAATCCCCGTTTCTTCAGGAGCGTGTGAATGGCCGTATGGCCGCCCTTATGCTCCTCGCAATGCAGCTCTTTACACGTACCGCGCCGGCACTGTTCGCGCGCTTCGTTTTGGCAGCCCGGCGTCTTGCACGGGCCGCGTTCATCAGCAGCGACGCGCTTCCAGCGCCGTTTATCATAACTCAATGCTTGGGTGCTCCAGAAATGTTCGGCGCGTTAACCTACGCGAGACGGGCGGCGAATTCCCACGCGCAGCCGTTCGCGCATTTCGATCGAGGGCACGCGAATGCGGTCGACCATGCGCAGGGTTCGCAGCAGTTTGATGTGCCACCACGTGAGATCGACTTCCCACCAAGCCATGCCGTGACGCGCCGAAAAAGGAAACGCGTGATGGTTATTGTGCCAACCCTCGCCGAAAGAGACCAGCGCGACCCACCAGGAGTTGGTCGAGCGATCGGTCGTTCGGTAGGTACGATATCCGACCGCATGCGATGCGCTGTTGACCAGCCACGTCGTGTGGTAGGTGAAGACCAAACGCAGGAAGATGCCCATCACGACCCACGACCAGCCGCCTAATGCAAAAAGCCCCGCCGCCAGCAAGAGCTGCAAGGGGATGTGCAAGTATCCGCTGACCACGTAAAACTTATCGGCGTAGAGGTCGGGGCAGTAGCGCCGCTTCTCCTCGGGCGACGGCACATATTTGTTGGTCCGGAAGAGCCACAGGATGTGCGCCCACGTCAGGCCGCGCCGCACGGTGTGCGGGTCGCCCTTGCGATCGGAGTGCGCGTGGTGGATACGGTGGGTCGCGACCCAGGTGATCGGATCTCCCTGCAACGCCAGCGCTCCGAAGATCGCCGTGAGGTACTCAAGCGGCTTGATCATGCGCAGGCTGCGATGCGTCAGGGTGCGATGGTAGTTCAGGGTGACGCCCAAGGCACCCGTCGCGTACGCGATCGCTGCCGCCACCGCCAGGCCCGACCAGGTGAACATGCCGGGCAGAAAGATGAGTAGGGCTCCCAGATGGATCCCAAGGATCCCCAGGCCGTTCGACCAGTTTGGACGAGAGAGTTTCACGAAGCCATCCCTTTCAGATGTCGGTGCGAGCGAAAACTAGCGGCTATGGTGTAGAGTAGGGGGATGAATAGCCAGAAAGTGGGCCCATCATAGCGGGC
>Ga0207416_1003636_pt1 | contig 14424 bp, 12 predicted proteins | sample PaiPotPPM11metaG_FD_184107 | JGI IMG/M metagenome (GOLD analysis project Ga0207416, IMG submission 184107) | Iron sulfur acid spring bacterial and archeal communities from Banff, Canada, to study Microbial Dark Matter (Phase II) - Paint Pots PPM... ...
CCGCCCGGGCCCTTGGGCGGCTTCGGGGAGTTGACCCCGTCGCCCATCGAGTAGAACGGGCTGTTGCTCGGCACGCCGACGAACTGGGCGGCCGGGCTGCCCAGGTCGGCGTTCATGAATGTCATCTGCCAGGTCGCGGCCGGCGCGTTGTCGCCGTACATCTGGCTGCAGCCGGCCAGCCCGCCGCCCGTGGCCGGATTCTCGCGGTAGCAGGCGTTCTGCCCGATCATCTGGCCGGAACCGGTGGGGTTGATCGGGTTGAAGACTGACACGTACCCGGCGAGGCGCGGCGTGTATCCGCCGAAGGCCGCGTAGTAGCCGCTGTTGGCGGTGCCGGTCTTGCCCGCGGCCGGAACCCCGATGCCGCGGCCGGCCGCGGTGCCGGGCGAGACCAGAACGCCCTGCAGGATGTGGTTGGCGGCGTCCGCGACGGCGGTGGACAGGACCCGGTGGCAGTCCCCGGACTGCACCGGCAGGCTGGCGCCGGAGCTGCTGAGGATCGAGCTGATCGCGACCGGCTTGCAGTACATCCCGCGCGCCGCCACGGTCGCGTAGGCGGCAGCCATGCTCATCGGTGAGACGGGCACCGAGCCCAGCGTGAACGACGAATCGTTGTCGGCTGATTCCTGACCGAGCGCCCGGTCCGGGCGAAGCAGAGAGTCGCCGTTAACGAAGGTCACCCCGAGGCTCACCGCGGTCTTGACCACGTTGCACAGGCCGACCTTCTGCTCCAGATGGGCGTAGAACACGTTGATCGACTGCGTGGTCCCGTTATAGAGCGTAAAGGTCTCAGGTTTGGAGAAGGGGTTCTCCGAGTTGTGGAAGTTGAAGGCGGGGACGAGGTTGCCTTGGCAGTTAGCAAACGGTCCGACGGTGCTCGGGTTCACGACGCTCTCGCTAAAGCCGAACGGCACGCCCTGCTTGAGCGCTGTGAGCAGGGTGAACAGCTTGCTCGATGAGCCGGTCTGGACGCCGCTCGTGCTGCCGTCGTACTGCGTGTTCACCGCGTAATCGACATTGGTTTGCCCGGCCCCGGTGCCGTAGGGCCGGTCCTCCGCGATGGCCCGGACCTTACCGGTGCCCGGCTGAATGAGCACCTCGGTGTCTGCGTTCCCGCCGGGGTTGAAGTAGCCCTTGTGGGATGGCACGACGAAGTTGACCGCGGTGTTGGCTGCGCGCTGGTCTTGCGGGATGAGGGTGGTGTAGATCTTCAGGCCACCGGTGGTGTTCAGCGCCGAGTAGGCCTTGGCGTAAGCCGGGTCGACCTTCATGGCCGCCATCACGTAGTCGCAGAAGAACGCCTCGCTCGCCGCGGAGCTGCTGGGGCATCCCTCCTCCAGCGGGACGGTCGACACATGCAGACCGAGCGGCAGCTTCTCGGTGGCCCGGGCCAGCGCGGGCGTGATGTAGCCGAGCTGGCCCATGCGGTCCAGCACGGTGTTGCGCCGGCTGATGGCGTTCGAGGGGAACTGGAGCGGGTTATAGAACGTGGGGTTGCGGACCAGCCCCGCCAGCAGCGCCGCCTCGGGCAGGGTCAGGTCCTGCGCGCCGGTGCTGAAGTAGCGCTCGGCGGCGACCTGAATGCCGTAGGCGTTGTTCTCGAAGTACGCCGCGTTGAGGTAGGCGTCGAGAAGCTGGCTCTTGGTCATCTCGTGCTCGACGTTGGCCGCCATCCGGAGTTCGCGGATCTTCCGGGTGAGCGTGTCCTCGGCCGCGTCCTGCTGCTGCTGCTTGGAGGTCGCGGTCAGGATCAGGGCGTTCTTGACGTACTCCTGCGCGAGCGTGGAGCCGCCCTGCGTCGACGAGCCGCTGAGGTCGTTCCCGAGCGCGCGGAGGGTGCCGCGCAGGTCGAAGGCGCCGTGAAAGTAGAACCGGCTGTCCTCGATGGCGATGATCGCGTGCTGCATCACCGGCGCGATCTGGTTGAGCGCGACCGGCACCCGGTAGATGTTGTTGGGGTAGTAGTACGCGATCACCTTGCCGTTGGCGGTCAGGATCTCCGAACGTGACGGGATCTGGCCGAGGGACGGCACCTTGAGCGTGTTGAACGTGTTGGCCGCGTTGCGGACGACGACACCGGTCAGCCCGACCACCGGTACCGCCACGGCGGCGACGAGCAGTCCGGCGCCGACCGACACGGCCGCGAGCCGGCCGGCCGCGCTGACACCCGCGACACCGGCGCGGCGTTCTGATTTCAGCACCCAATCAGGTTACGCTGACGGTCGTTATGGGCGGGCCTGGAAACCCGATCCCGCGCGCGGGGCCGACCGCTCGCCGCAAGCCTGCCAGGGCGTTTGGCCTGGCCTGATTGGCTGGTCCGGCAGAGGAGTGAACGGACGCGTGACTAGTCGCTTCTGTCCGCATAGCCCAGGAGGGCTATTTGAGAAATGGGCCTAGCGGGGTCTAGCGCTCCGCGCCGGAGTTCCGTAAGTTACTCTTCCGCGAGCATCGCTACCGGGGCACGGCGTTACGCCGCGTGCCCGGACCGTTACGAGACGCCATCCGGCGTGACGACCCCAGGTGGGCGTGACGATCAGGAGGAGTGGGCCACATGTGGATCACGGACTGGACCGCGCGTGCTGCGTGCAAGGGAACTGATCCTGACGAGCTATTCGTCCAGGGCGCGGCGCAGAACCGGGCCAAGCTGATCTGCCGGGGTTGCCCAGTCCGGACCGAGTGCCTCGCTGACGCGCTCGACAACCGGATCGAGTTCGGGGTGTGGGGCGGGATGACCGAGCGGGAGCGGCGCGCGCTGCTTCGTCGTCGGCCCGACGTGACCTCCTGGCGTGACCTGCTCGAGAACGCGCGCAACCAGTACGAGCGCGCTGGCGACGAGCTCGTCGCCAGCTGATCTGCCTGCCCGAGCCCCGCCTCCGCGTTTGCTGGGCCCAGACCCTCCGCCCTGCGGCTAACCCCTCTGGCTGAAGTCCCGCCCGGGACTGCGCCGCGAGGACTCCCGGTCAGTTGGCTGAGGTCGAGTCCGCCCGAGGCCGGCTACTCAGCGCAGCTGATCCGCGACTAGTGGCTGCGCGGGGGACGCTATCCGTTGTGGAAGCTGTCGCCCACCGCGCGCAGGCCGGCTAGGTCGTGCACGTCATCGGGCTGGTCGGGAACCTCGGCGATCGGCACGTGCGGGTGCGCGCCGGTGAAGTGCTCGGCCACCCGGCGTTCGACCGCGATGAGCTGCATCCGCTCGGCGTGCAGCCGCAGCGCCGCGACCGTCAGCGCGTGCGCCCCCCCGCCGTCGGCTATCCCCGGGTCAGCCTCGCCACGTTCGGACGACCCGTCGAGAGCCGTCCCCGCGCCAGCCGTCCCGCGGCCAGCCGTCAGGTCAGGCGTCCCGTGGTCTAGCGTCCCGTGATCTGGCGTCACGTGATCTGGCGTCCCGTGGCCAAGCGTCTCCTGGCCAAGCGTCTCGTGACTGGCCATCCCGTGGTTAAGCACCCCGTTGTCGTACGCCTGCAGCGTCTCGGCCGCGGCCAGGCTCCGGGCGGCGGACAGCCGCGCGGCCGGGGAGCCGTGCACCCGGTTCAGGATCAGCCCGGCCAGCGGCATGCCCTCCTGGGCCAGCCGCTCCACGAAGTACGACGCCTCGCGCAGCGCGTCCGGCTCGGGCGCCGCGATGACCAGGAACGCGGTGCCGGGCGCCCGCAGCAGCTGGTAGGTGTAGTCGGCCCGCTCGCGGAAGCCGCCGAACATCGTGTCCAGCGCCGACACGAACGTCTGCACGTCCTTCAGGACCTGGGCGCCGAGAACCTTGGTCAGCACCCCGGTCACCATCCCGAATCCGGCGTTCAGCACCTTCAGGTACGCCCGCCCGCCCACCTTGGCCGGGACGACCAGCAGCCGGATCAGCCGGCCGTCGAGGAACCGGCCCAGGCGTTGCGGCGCATCGAGGAAGTCGAGCGCGGACCGGCTCGGCGGGGTGTCGACCACGATCAGGTCCCACTCGTCCGCCCGGCGCAGCTGGCCGAGCTTCTCCATGGCCATGTACTCCTGCGTGCCGGAGAACCCGGACGACAGCGACTGGTAGAAGGGATTGGCCAGGATCTGCGCCGCCCGGTCCGGGTCGGCGTGGGCCTCGACGATCTCGTCGAAGGTCCGTTTCATGTCGAGCATCATCGCGTGCAGGCTGCCGCCCGAACTCCCGTTCGCCGACTGGTCCGTCTCGCCCGCCGAGGCCTCCTCCCGGAACGGCACCGGGCGCGGCGTGTTGTCCAGCGAGGTCAGGCCCATCGACTGGGCCAGCCGGCGCGCCGGATCGACGGTGAGCACCACGACATGACGCCCGCGCTCGGCCGCCCGCAGGCCGATGGCCGCGGCGGTGGTGGTCTTGCCGACCCCGCCCGACCCGCAACAGACGATGACCCGGATGCGCCGGTCGTCGATCAGCCGGTCGACGTCGAGCGGCGGCGGAACTGCCTGACCCATCGTTAAGCTGCCCCCTGCTTGCGAAGCGCGGCCGCCAGGCGGTAGAGCCCGCCCAGGTCCATGCCATAAGTGATCATCGGCAGCTCGTACCGGGGCACGTCGGCATCGGCCAGCCGGCGCCGCTGCTCGTCCTGGCCCGTCGCGGCCACGGCGTGCTCGGTCAGCTCGGCGGCCAAGTCGGCGGCCAGGCGCACGCTGTCATCGATGCCGGCGGCCTTCAGCCCGACCGCGAGCTCGTGCTCGTCCACCGCCCCGGCGGCCGCCGCGCCGAGCTGATCGGGATCCAGCTCCCTCGGCCGCACCATGTTGACCATGATCCCGCCGACGCCGATCCCCCCGCCCTCCAGCCCGCGCATCTCGGCGATGCCGTCCAGGGCCTCCTGGACCGGCATCTCCTCGAGCAGGGTGACGAAGTGCACGGCGGTCTCCGGCGAGTGGATCACCTTCTGCACCGTATCGGCGTGATTACGGATTGGCCCCACCCGGGCCAGCCCGGACACCTCGGAGGTGACGTTCAGGAACCGGCCGATCCGCCCGGTGGGCGGGGCGTCCATGACCACGGCGTCATAGACCGGTTTGCCGTCTTTCTTCCGGCGCACGGCCTCGGCGGCCTTCCCCGTCAGCAACACATCGCGCAGGCCGGGCGCGATCGTGGTCGCGAAGTCCATGACGCCCAGCCGGTTCAGCGCCTGGCCCGCGTGACGCATGTTGTAGAACATCTCGAGGTACTCGAGCATGGCCGATTCCGGGTCGGCGACCAGGGCGAACACGTCCCCGCCGGGCTGCGTGGCGGTGGGCGGGGCCACGGCGATCTTGCGCTCCTCGTAGGGCAGCGGCGGGCAGTCGAAAACCTGCGCGATCCCCTGACGGCCCTCCACCTCGATCAGCAGCACCCGCTTCCCGCCGGACGCGAGCGCGAGCGCAAGGGCGCCGGCGACCGTGGTCTTGCCCGCCCCGCCCTTGCCGGTCACGACGTGCAGTCGCACGCCCTCCCAGTCCGTGTCCCGTGTGCTCACGTCTTGGAGGCTATCCGGGCTGCGGCACCGGCAATCCCGCTGACCTAAAGCGGGCCTGCGCCACCCGCCCGACATGCCGCCCGACGTGCTGCCCGACACGCCCCCCGGCGGGGCCGTCCGGCGGCGCTGGCGTCGCGCTGAAATGCCCCACTAGTCTGGGTGGCCAAAGGATCAGGCGTAACCGTGACCGGAGAAGAGGTGTAGGTGATGGTTGCCCTAATAGTCATTCTGGTGATACTCGTCGTAGCCGGGCTTATTACCGCCGGGAAGTCGCTGCGGATCGTACAGCAGTACGAGCAGGGCATCATTTTCAGGTTCGGCCGGGTGCTACCGGGGACGCGCGGGCCGGGGCTGACAATAATCAGGCCGATCGGCGATCGCATGCAGAAGGTCAACATGCAGATCGTGGCCATGGCCGTCCCCGCCCAGGAGGGCATCACCCGGGATAACGTCAGCGTCCGGGTCGACGCGGTCGTCTACTTCCGGGTGGTGGACCCGATCAAGGCCACGATCAACGTGCAGAACTACATGTTCGCGATCTCCCAGCAGGCGCAGACCTCTCTGCGGTCGATCATCGGTCAGTCGGAGATGGACCAGCTCCTCTCCGAGCGGGACAGCGTGAACCGCGAGCTGCGCCGGATCATCGACGAGCCGACCGAGGGACCCTGGGGCATCCGCGTCGAGCGGGTGGAGATCAAGGACGTCTCGCTGCCCGAGGGCATGAAGCGGTCGATGTCGCGCCAGGCGGAAGCCGAGCGGGAACGCCGCGCGCGGATCATCACGGCCGACGGTGAGTACCAGGCTTCCAAGCGCCTGGCCGCGGCGGCCAACGTCATGGCGCGTGACCCGGCCGCGTTGCAGCTGCGGCTGCTGCAGACCGTCGTCGAGGTGGCGGCCGAGCGCAACAGCACGCTGGTCATGCCGGTCCCGGTCGAGCTGCTCCGGTTCTTCGACAAGTTCACCCCCACCACGCCGGGCGGCGAGGACCACTCCGGCCAGGGGGCCTCGCTGGCGGACTTCGGCGGCGACGACGTGGCGAAGGAGGAGGCCGAGATCGAGAGCGGCGCCCCGCTCGAGATCCCCGAGGTGCCGTCGATCCCGGAGATCCCGCAGGGCACGGGCGACGGCAACCTGGCCGCCGACGTCTCGGCCACGCAGATCGACCAGGCCGAGATCCCGAGGCAGGATGCCGCGACCGACCCCGGGACGGCCCAGACCATCGTGTCCGATGACCTCAAGCCGCCGCCGGGGCCGCACTCGTAGCCCGGCGGCCTCGCCGTAGACGCGGGGAGACGCCGGCCCGGTCCGCGCCTCCCCGCTAGGGTTCGGTCATGGCGAAGTGGGAGTACGCGACCGTACCGCTGCTGGTGCATGCGACCAAGCAGATCCTGGACAACTGGGGCGAGGACGGCTGGGAGCTCGTGGCCGTGATTCCCGGCCCGAACCCCGAGCAGCTCGTGGCCTACATGAAGCGAGAAAAATCATGAGCGACCCGACCGATGCCTCCCCTGAGTCCAGGCTGGCCGCGCTCGGGCTGACCCTGCCTCAGGTGACGCCGCCGCTCGCGGCGTACGTCCCGGCCCTGCTCACCCGCGGGTTCGTGTACACCGCCGGGCAGCTGCCGGTCGCAGACGGCCAGCTCCTGGCCACCGGCAAGGTCGGAGCCGAGGTCAGCGCGGAGGAGGCGGCCACGCTCGCCCGGACCTGCGCGCTGAACGCGCTGGCCGCGGTGGCCTCGGTGACCGGCGGGCTCAACGCGGTCCGGCGCATCGTCAAGGTGACCGGCTTCGTGGCCAGCGCGCCGGACTTCACCCAGCAGGCCCAGGTGGTGAACGGCGCCAGCGAGCTGCTGATCGAGGTGTTCGGTGAGGCGGGCCGGCACGCCCGCAGCGCCGTGGGAATGGCGGTGCTTCCGCTGGACGCCCCGGTCGAGGTCGAGCTGATCGCCGAGGTCCGGGACTGAAATCTTGTCGGCACAGAACGACCCGGAGGCGAGCGGCAGGCATCCGAGGGTCCGGCTCGGCGGGCGGCTAGGCGAGCAGGCTCAGGACATCCTGTCGGGCCGGCTGCCGCCCGCGGCCCCGCGCGACGCGGCCACGGTCATGCTGCTGCGCCCGGCCGCGCCGGACGGGGCCGCCGCGGACAGCGGCGTCGAGGTCTACATGCTGCGCCGCAAGTCCTCGATGGCGTTCGCGCCCGGCGCGTTCGTCTTCCCCGGCGGATCGGTCGACGCCCGCGACGCCGATGAGCACGTGGCCTGGGCCGGCCCGGACCCCGCGGAATGGGGGCGCATCTTTGACGCGCCCCCGCAGCTCGCGTGCGCTTTGGTATGCGCGGCGGTCCGGGAGACGTTCGAAGAATCTGGTGTGCTGCTGGCCGGGCCGTCCGCCGACACCGTCGTAGCCGACACCACCGGGGCGGAGTGGGAGGCGGACCGGAACGCGCTGCTCGACCGGTCGGTCTCGCTGGCCGAACTGCTGGCCCGGCGCGGGCTCGTGCTCCGGTCCGACCTGCTGCGGCCGTGGGCCCGGTGGATCACGCCGGTGGTCGAGCAGCGCCGCTACGACACCAGGTTCTTCGCCGCCGCGCTGCCGGGCGGGCAGCGGACCCGCGATGTCGGCGGCGAGGCGGCCGAGGTGGCCTGGGTCCGGCCGGGCGACGCGATCGAGGCCGGCCGGCGCCGGGAGATCGTGCTGTTCCCGCCGACCGCGGTGACCCTGGCCGAGCTGGCCGCCTGCCCGGACGTGACCGCCGCGCTCCGGCCGCGCCAGGTCCGCCCGCTGCTGCCGGAGGCGATCATGGCCGAAGGCGCGGTCTGGCTGACCCTCCCCGCCGACGTGGAGTACCCGCTATGAGCGAGATCGACGGTTCGGGAACGGCCCGGGCCAGATGCGTTCTGGCCCCTAATCCGTCTTTGATGACCCTGGACGGCACGAACACCTGGCTGATCGCCGAGCCTGGCGCCGAGCCCGCCCTCGTGGTGGACCCCGGCCCCGACGACGAAGGCCACCTCCAGCGCGTCCTCGCCGCCGCCGGGCAGGCGGGCCAGCGCATCGAGACGATCGTGCTCACCCACGGCCATCTCGACCACTCGGCCGGGGCGCGGCGGCTGGCCGAGCTCACCGGCGCCCCGGTGCTGGCCGTCGACCCGGCTTACCGGAGGGGGCCCCGTCCGGCCGGCTCAGCGCCCGGCGACGGCGCGCTCGGGCCCGGCGACACGGTCCGCGCGGGCGGCTGCGAGCTGCGGGTGATCGAGACGCCCGGGCACACCTCCGACTCGGTCAGCCTGCTGCTCGAGGCCGACCGCGCGGTGCTGACCGGCGACACCGTGCTCGGCCGGGGCACCACCGTGATCGCCGGGGACGGCAACCTGAGCGACTATCTCGCCTCCCTGGACCGGCTGCGGGCGCTGGCCGACGAGGCCAGCCTGCAGACCCTGCTGCCCGGCCACGGACCGCTGCTGGCCGACCCGGCCGGGACGCTGGACTACTACATCGCGCACCGGGCCGAGCGGCTGGCCGAGATCACCGTGGCGCTCGAAGCCGGGGAGAACACGGTGGCCGGCATCGTGGCCCGGGTCTACGTGGACGTGGACCGCGCGCTGTGGCCGTTCGCCGAGTGGTCGGTGCGCGCTCAGCTCGCCTACCTGGCCGAGCGGGGCAAGCTCCCGCCGGGCGTGAGTTACTGAACGGCCCGGTCAAATCAGGACTTGGAACGATTCCGGCCGGGCCGGCCGCCCAGCCTTACCGGGCCCGCCGGCGGAGGCGTTCGGGATCGATCAGCAGCACCGACTTCGGGTGCAGCTGGATCCAGCCCCGGGCCACGAAGTCGGCCAGGGCCTTGTTGACCGTCTCTCGCGACGCGCCCACGAGCTGAGCCAGTTCCTCCTGGGTCAGGTCGTGGTTGACCTGCAGGCCGTCGTCCTGCTGGGTGCCGAACCGCTCGGCCAGGTCCAGCAGGGCCTTGGCCACCCGGCCGGGCACGTCGGTGAACACCAGGTCCGACAGCACGTCGTTGGTCCGCCGGAGCCGCCGGACCAGGGCCCGGAGCAGGTGCATGGCCACGTCGGGCCGGTCGGCCAGCCACTTCCGCAGGTCATCGTGGTCGAGGGCGGCCAGGCGGGCGTCGGTCACGGCCACCGCGCCCATCGTGCGGGGCCGCGGGTCGAACAGCGATAGCTCGCCGAACATCTCGCCCGGGCCGAGCACGCTGGTCAGGTTCTCCCGGCCGTCCGCGGACGCCCGGGTGAGCTTGATCTTGCCGTCCAGCACCACGTAGAGCTGGTCGCCGTCCTCGCCCTCGTCGAACAGCCGCTCGCCGCGAGCGAGGACGACCTCGGTCACCCCGGCCCGCAGGGCCCGGGTGCCCTCCTCGTCCAAGCCCTCGAACAGCGGCGCCCGGCTGAGCACGTCCTCGGCGTGATCCACGGCACCTCCCCGCCTGCGTACAGGGGAAACACTACTCAGTGTCGCCTATGAGTCACCAGGGACGCGACTTGCGTCCTGCTCCGCCTCGGCCAGGCGCTTGCGGGACGACTCGATCTCGGCGTACGCCTCGGCCCGGCCCACCCAGTTGGCCGGCTCCACCTGCTTGCCCGGCTCCAGTTCCTTGTACACCTCGAAGAAATGCTGGATCTCCAGCAGTTCAAAGTCCGACACGTCCCCGACGTCGGTCAGGTGGGCCATCCGCGGGTCGGTCGCGGCCACGCAGAGCACCTTGTCGTCGGATCCCTTCTCGTCCCGCATGCGGAACATCCCGATGGCCCGGCAGCGGATCAGGCACCCCGGAAACGTGGGCTCGTCCAGCAGCACCAGCGCGTCGAGAGGATCGTTGTCGGGAGCCAGCGTGCCCTCGATGAAGCCGTAGTCGGCGGGGTATCGGGTGGAGGTGAACAGCATCCGGTCGAGCCGGATCCGTCCGGTTTCGTGATCTACCTCGTACTTGTTGCGCTGGCCCTTGGGGATCTCGACGGTGACATCAAACTCCACTGCTCCGCCCTCTCGGCCGTAGATGATTGACTGCGTTGCCTTCGATGTTTACCCGGTCCGGGCCCCTCGGCGACTGGCATCCGGCCGGTTCCAGCATTTCGCAAGAGAAGAGGTGGTGAAACGGTGCGCCGGCTCCGTCGCGCGGCATGGCTGTCGCTGGCGCTGCTCAGCGTGTTCACGATGGTGGCCGGCCTGGCCGTGGCGCACATGCTGCCCGGGCGGCTGGCGCTGTGGCGGCTGCCCACCGTGGCCAGCCGCGGCCTGGCCCAGGCGGGCCCGGTGCTCGGCCCGGTGCCCGAGACCCAGATAAGCGGGACCGCGCATACCGGGAAGGCCGGGCAGCTCATGACGGCCGCGGGCGTGACCGCCGCGCTGAACGGCGTGCTCGCGTCGCCCGCGCTCGGCCCGCACGTCGGTGCGGTGGTCGAGGACCTGTCCACCGGTCAGTTGCTGCTGTCCCGCGGCGGCGCCTCGGCGTTCGCCCCGGCGTCGACCGCGAAGCTCGCGGTGGCCACCGCCGCGCTCGCCGTGCTCGGCCCGTCCGCCCACTTGACCACCAAGGTCGTGGCCGGGCCCACGCCATCCTCGATCGTGCTGGTCGGCGGGGGCGACCCGACGCTGGCCGTGAACCGGTTCCCCGCCGCCGACTACCCGCAGCCCGCCACGCTGGCCTCGCTGGCCGGGCAGACCGCCCGCGCGCTGCGGGCCAAGGGCGTGCGCGCGGTCCACCTGCGCTACGACACCTCGCTGTTCACCGGTCCGGGCCTGGCCCCGGGCTGGCCCGCGGGCTACGTCACCACCGGCAACGTCACCCCGATCCAATCGCTCGAGGTGGACCAGGGGCGGCTCACCCCGGGGGGCGCCCCCGAGGACTCCGACGACCCGGGTAACTTCCGGCCCCGCACGTTCACCCCGGCGGCCGACGCGGCGCAGGCCTTCGCCTCGCTCCTGGCCGCGCGCGGGATACGGGTGCTCGGCCCGGCGGTCCAGGCGGGCGCGGGCCGCGGCCGGTCCCAGCTCGCGGCGGTCTCGTCGCCGCCGCTGGCCGAGATCATCCAGCAGATGCTCACCGAGAGCAACAACGTGATCGCCGAGAACCTGGCCCGGCAGGTCGCGATCGCGACCAGGCGGCCGGCCTCGTTCAGCGGCGGGGCCGCGGCCGAGACCGCGGTGCTGCGCCGGCTCGGCGTGGGCGGGATCAGCCTGGTCGACGGGAGCGGCTTGTCGCCGCAGGACCGGATCACCCCGGACACGCTGGTCCAGCTCGTCCGCATGGCCGCCTCGCGCGGTCACCCGCAGTTCCGGCCGGTGATCACCGGCCTCCCGGTGGCCGGGTTCACCGGCACGCTGGCCCCCGGCGGCAGCGTGTTCAACGACCTGGGCCAGCCCGCGCTCGGCGTGGTCCGGGCCAAGACCGGCAACCTGACGACCGTGGTGTCCCTGGCCGGCATCGCGTACGCCAGGAACGGCCAGCTCCTGGCGTTCGCGTTCATGGCCGACCGGCTGCCCAAGGGCGCGCTGGACACGGCGGGTGACGACCTGACCCGGCTGGCCACGTCGCTGGCCGCCTGCGGCTGCCGCTGAGCGCGCCGGATGCGGGTTTAGGGCGCTGAGCACGCCTTCCACCGGGGCCGGGAGGCTCTTGGACCCGGCGGGTCTCCGGGCAGGTGACCAGCCAACGTACGGTGGGGGGGTGAGCACCTCGCAGATGATCGACTGGAACGTGGCCACGTCTACCGGTGTCAGGTGGGCGCGGCCGGGGCCTCAGGTCAGCATGGCCGACGCCAGGAAGGTGGTGGCCGAGTTGCGCGGGCTCGCGGCCACCGTGCAGGAGCCCGTCCGCGAGGTGACCGGGCTGCCCGGATCCGCCGACGGCGGGACGGTCGCGGTAGTCGACCGTCCGGGCTGGATCCGCGCGAACGTCGACGGGTTCCGGGTCGTGCTCGACCCGCTGGTCGAGCACATGCAGCAGCGGGGCACGGCCCCGCCGGCCGGGTCAGTGATCACCGCGGTCGGGTCCCGGGTGACCGGCATGCAGGCGGGCCTGATCCTGGCCTACCTGGCCGGCCGGGTCCTCGGCCAGTACGAGCTGTTCCTGCCGCCCGACCCGGACGCGCCGCCCGGCAGCACGGAGGCCCCCGCGGGCCGGCTGACGCTGGTCGCGCCGAACATCGTCATGGTCGAGCGCGAGCTGGGGGTCAACCCGCACGACTTCCGGCGCTGGGTGTGCCTGCACGAGGAGACCCACCGAACCCAGTTCACCTCGGTGGCCTGGCTGCGTCCCTACGTGCAGCAGCAGATGACCGAGTTCCTGCTGGCCTCGGACCTGGACCCGGCCTCGATCCTGGACCGGCTCAGGTCGGCCGCCGACGCGGTGGCCGGCGCGGTCCGCGGCGGCGGGGAGAGCCTGATCGAGGCGATCCAGACCCCGCGCCAGCGGGAGATCCTGGACCGGCTGACCGCGGTGATGACGCTGGTCGAGGGGCACGGCGACTACGTGATGGACGCGGTCGGCCCCAAGGTGGTCCCGTCGGTCGAGGAGATCAGGGCCAAGTTCTCCGCCCGGCGCGTCAGCGGCGGCCGGATCGAGCAGGCCATCCGCCGGATCCTCGGCATCGACCTGAAGATGAAGCAGTACGAGCAGGGGTCCCGGTTCGTCAAGACCGTCGTGGAAGAGGCGGGAATGGCGACGTTCAACAAGGTTTGGACGTCCCCGGAGACGCTGCCGACCCGGGACGAGATCACCAACCCGCAGGCGTGGCTCGACCGGGTGGACCACGACGCCCACCCCGGCGAACGCGCCCTCGGCGACGGGCGGCCCGGTAGCGGCCCCGAGCGCAACGGGGCGCACGGCGGCGAGGCCGACGACCCCGGCGCGGCCGCGAGCTGACCCATGCCGTCCGCTGGCTGTCCGGCTGGGCCGCGCTGGCTGTCCAGGCCGACCGCGAGCCCGGCCCGGCCTCCGCGGGCAGGCGAGGTGGGCCCGGCCCCCGGCGGTCCCCGGCGCGCAGGCGAGTCCGGCGCGCAGGCGAGCCCGGCCCGCTCCCCGGCGCGCAGGCGAGCCCGGCCTGGCCCCCGGTGGGGGCAGGCGAGGTGGGCCCGGCCCCCGGCGGGGCCTGCGACCCGGCCTGGGGCTGGCGGGGCAGGCGAGGTTCCTGTGACAGATGTTCCGCGCCCGCCGGCCGGTCGGCCCGGCGGCTCCATGATCGTGGTTGATTGGTAGCGATAGTTGCAACCAATCAACCACGATCATGAAAAGCTGGTTTACGGGCGGACCGTAATCGGGGTCAGCCTGGGCCGGAAGCCGGTTTCGGTCCGGTGCGGCAGGCCAGGCCCGGCTCCGGAGGGGACGAACCCGGGCGGGCCACGCATTTCGCCGCGAGATCGGCAAGGAGGTTGAGCGGGCATGGGGCCGCACCCGGCGGTCGCGCAAGTCCGGCTGGCTGTCCGGCGCGGCCTGACCAGGGTGGGCCTGGAGCCCGGTGACCTGGTCCTGGTGGCCTGCTCGGGCGGGGCGGACTCGCTGGCCCTGGCCGCCGCCCTGGCGTTCGAGGCCCCCCGGCTCGGCCTCCGGGCCGGCGGCGTCACCGTCGATCACGGCCTGCAGGCCGGGTCGGCCGAGCAAGCGGACAAGGTAGCCAAGGTCCTCACGACCCTCGGCCTCGACCCCGTACAGACCCTCGCCGTCACAGTGGCCCGACGCGCCAAAGAGCCAGCCGCCCCGCCCGGCCCGCGGCCTGCGGGTCCCGCGGGTAAGCCGGACCGCGAGGCCGGGCCGGACCACCCGGGCGAGCCGGGCCGCGAGGCCGGGCCGGACCACCCGGGCGAGCCGGGCCGCGAGGCCGGGGCGGCCCATGATGCCGCAGCGGGCCGTGAGGCCGGGCCGGGTCGTGCGGCTGAGCTGGACCGCGAGGCCGGCCCGGGTCGCGAGGCCGGGCCCGGCCGCCAGGGCGAGCTGGGGCGCCAGGGCGAGCCGGGCCGGCCTCGCG
>Ga0207416_1003638_pt1 | contig 14418 bp, 11 predicted proteins | sample PaiPotPPM11metaG_FD_184107 | JGI IMG/M metagenome (GOLD analysis project Ga0207416, IMG submission 184107) | Iron sulfur acid spring bacterial and archeal communities from Banff, Canada, to study Microbial Dark Matter (Phase II) - Paint Pots PPM... ...
TTCCCCTGGCCGGTTCTCAAGAAGGCGCACGAGGTCGGTCTTACCCCGGTTGCGGTGATGCCCGAGGAGTACGGAGGTGGCGGCCTCGATGTGATCTCCAACATGCTGATCGCCGAGGAGCTGCACTGGGGGTGCGCCGGCATCGCCGTGGCCATCACCGGGACCGGTTTGGCGGCAGCGGCGATCCTGGCGATGGGCAACGAGAAACAGAAGAAACGGTGGATCGGTGAATTCTGCAACGCCTCAGCACCCGTGGTGGGTGCGATGGGACTGACCGAACCAAGCACCGGGTCCGACGCGATGGCGATCGCGACCACGGCGAAGAAGGTGGAGGGCGGCTACCTCATCAACGGCGCCAAGCAATTCATCACCAATGGCGGTATAGCCGACCTGCACGTGATCTTTGCCAACACCGACCCGAGCATCGGCGCGGCCGGGATCGCCGCCTTCGTGGTCGAGAAGGGAAACCCCGGCCTGACCATGGGTCGCAAGGAAAAGAAACTGGGAGTGCGCGCCTCGCACACGGCCCAGGTGATCCTCCAGGATTGCTTCGTGCCCACCGAGGCCCGCCTCGGAGGCGAACCCGGTGACCCCGACGCTGGACCAGGCGCACTCGGTGCCTTGCTCATGCTCGAGCACTCCAGGCCGGCGGTGGCAGCCGGCTCGATCGGTATCGCCCGCGCCGCTTATGAGTTCTCCCTGGACTACGCCATGCAGCGGGTTGCCTTCGGCAAGCCGATCATCAGGCACGAGGGCATCGGGTTCAAGCTGGCCGAGATGGCGATGAACATCGACGCGGCGAGGCTGCTGACCTGGCGTGCCGGCTGGATGGCGCAGAACAACTTGCTCTTCAAGCGGGCCGAGGGAAGCATGGCGAAGGCCTTCGCCGCCGACATGGGCATGCAGGTCGCGCTCGACGCCGTCCAGATCCTGGGTGGCTACGGCTATATCCGTGAATACCCGGTTGAGAAGTGGATGAGGGACGCCAAGATCTACCAGATCTGGGAGGGGACGTCGGAGATCCAGCGCCTCGTCATATCAAGAGCGATCTCGGGCGACCGGCGGCCGCTGACTCGCCAGGATGCGCCACCTCAGATCCGGAAGGCGAGCTGACCATGTTCGACCTGAAGGGAAAGGTCGCACTCGTGACCGGCGGTTCTCGCGGGCTGGGCCGGGCCGACTGCCTGGCCCTGGCCAGGGCCGGCGCGGACGTGGTGGTAACCGACATCCTGATCGAGAGCGATCCCGAGCTGGAGAAAACGGCGGAGGCGTCGGGAAGCGTTTTTTCCCAGGTGATGGCTTCGCAGAAGGCGGTGTACGCCGAGAAGACGTCAACGGAGATACGCGCCATGGGCCGGCGCTCGGTGGCGGTCAAGATGGACGTCACCAACCGCGAGCAGGTCAAGTCCGTCGTTGACCAGGTGGTCAAGGATTTCGGTAGCCTCGACATCCTGGTCAACAATGCGGGAACGCTGGACCACATGGCGACCGTCGAGAACCAGAACGACGCGCTCTGGGACCGCGACCTGAAGGTGAACCTGAGCGGCGCCTACAACTGCTCCAAGGCCGTCTGGCCGCACATGAAGCAACGCAATTGGGGCCGGATCATCATGATGTCCTCGATCGCCGGCAGCCTGGGTGGCTTCGGACAGGCCAGTTATTCAACCACCAAAGCCGGACTGCAGGGGCTCGCCCGGACGCTTGCCCTGGAGGGAGCGCGGTACAACATCACCTGTAACGCCATCGTGCCCGGGGTGATCGCAACCGAGGCCTTCAAGATGGGTCGCGCCGACATGAACGATCGGATGATCAAGCGGATCGCCATGCGGCGACCCGGCGAGCCGGAGGACATCGCCAACGCCATCACGTTCCTTTGCTCGCCCGAGGCCGGCTACATAACGGGGGTTGCCCTACCGGTGATGGGCGGCATGGACCTTTTTACCTTCTGATGCCGGGCCTGCTCGAAGTTTCGACCAGCGAGTTTGTCACGACCATCCGAATGAACCGGCCGCCCGTCAATGCCCTGACGGTCGAGCTGCAGGAGGATCTCGTCGAGCGCCTCGACTCGCTTGCCGAGGCGGAGGGAACCCGGGTAGTGATTCTCACCAGCGCGATCGATCGCTATTTCATGGCCGGGGCCGACATCAAGATGATGGGCGGGGAGGACGGTTTCGACCGCGAGAATCCCGCCACCCTGGAGCGAATCGCACAGATGTCGCGGCGCAGCCAGGCGGCATTGACCCAGGTCGAGCATTTTCCCAAGCCGCTGATCGCGGCTATCAACGGGCACGCACTGGGCGGCGGTTGCGAGCTGGCCCTCGTGTGCGACTACCGGTTGATGCTCGACGACGGCCGGGCAACCATCGGGCTGACCGAGACGAGCCTCGGCCTGATCCCCGGAGCGGGCGGCACCCAGCGGCTACCGCGCCTGGTCGGACAGGGCCGGGCCACGGAGATGATCTTCGAGGCGCAGCGGCTGAAAGCCCAGGACGCGCTGCGGATCGGCCTGGTAAACGCCGCGTTTCCCGCCGACAGTTTCCTGGCGGCTGTCTCCGAGCGAGCCGCAGCGCTGGCACGTTCGGCGCCGATCGCGCTGCGGCTGGCCAAGGAAGCCATCATCGCCGGCATGGAACGGGCCCCGGGGAAGGCTTACGAGGTCGAGGCCGAGAATTTCGGCCGGACCGCCATGACCGAGGACGCAGCCGTCGGGATCATGTCTTTCGTCGCCAAGCAAAAGCCAGAGTTCAGCGGCCGGTAGTCATTCGACGGGCCGGTACTGCCTTACGCCGGCCCGGATGCCCCCGAGCACCGCCTCGACGCGCTCCAACATCGGACCGCTGGCCCGCAGGATCAGTTCGCGGCTCTCGGTTTGCGGGTAGGAGCCGAGTGAGACGTCCGGAAATTCGCGCTCGAGTGACTGCATGACGTCGTGGAAGGCGCTTTCGGGCGCCGCCCTGTAACGCAGCTCGCGTACCACGTCGCCACGCTCTCCCGTGAGAAACCGTCCCTCGATTGCCTGGTAGACGGCGCGAAGCTCGGCGGGCACCCCGGGTAAGGCGAACAGGAATCGCTGAGGTTTCAGCTCGAAGGCGAGGCCGGGGGCCATACCGGCCCCGTTATGAAGTAGCGTCGCTCCCTCGGGCAGAAGGGCCATCTTCCGGTTTCCGGCATTCAGCTCGGCGGTGCCCCGGCGCGCTGCCATCCGGTAAACGAACATGCGATCCTGCATCCGCGCGCCGACCTCCCGGCTGTATGAGAGCGGTCGATCCAGCGCGTGCGCCAGGGCGACGTAGGTCCGGTCGTCCGGTGTCGGGCCCAGGCCGCCGCAGACGAAGATTCGATCGATGTCACTCCGGTTGAGGTGGTATCGAACGGCATCGACGATATCGCCATCCACATCGCCGACCGTTGTTATCAACGTGACCGGAAACCCGCAACGGAATAGCTGCCCGGCCAGCCAGTTGGAGTTGGTGTCGACCGTGAAGCCTCGGAGAATCTCATTGCCGACGACGATGATGCTTGACCTCGGCACTCACCCATAATGACAGGCGTGCCCGGCTCCGCCTATCAACGCAGTAAGGGCCTGGAGACCGTCTCCTGGAAACAATTTCCGCTTGGCCGCGGACTCGCTCTCAGCCTGCTCGAGGAGCAAGAAGCTGCCCGCCGGCAGGTTACGGGTCAAGCCCTCCTTGATGCGCTCGATGAGGCGGCCGGACTGCCAGCCTGCAAACTGGTCGTAGCCGATCGCCCTCAGCGCCACCGCACCCGGGACGGCCGTCTCGCACTGAAGACTTACGGCTATTACCGGATTGCCTGGGAGGCGCCGCCACGTGGCTCGATTCGGATCTACAACCTGACCGCGATCCGGCAGCAGGTGCTGGCACCCAAGGTCTTTCTCGAGACCCTGCTGCACGAGTGGGTCCACCATTACGACTTCACCGGACTGCAACTGGACCGATCGCCTCACACCTCGGGCTTCTACGGACGGATCCGCGACCTGGCCGAGACGCTCGGCGTTGGTTACGTCACACCCCCGAGGCGTGAGATGCCGGGTGCAGCGCAAGTACCGGATGACGTGCTATCAGCCGCGCCGGACCGGCTCGGGCCGGGCGGTGCTGCTCCGCCGCAATGGATCAGGGACCAGGTGATGGGCCTTTTCGGTCGGGGTGGCCACTAGCTCAGGCTCAGCCTCGACGGGTAGAATACGGCGGGCGTTTCAGCGCGTTATCTCGTAGGAAGGGAGGCACCACCTGCTCGCGGCTGCCATCACGGTCGATGACGCTTCGGCGACCACGGTCCTCACTCTCATCAGCATTGCGGCGATCGTTGCCCTCGCCTACGGTGGGCTGCTGACTCGGTGGGTGCTGGCGGCCGATGCCGGCAATGCCACCATGGCGCGGATCGCCAAAGCGATCCAGGAAGGGGCCGCCGCCTACCTGAACCGGCAGTACACGACGATTGCGATCATCGGGGTTGTCCTGGCGATCGTCATCACGCTGGTGATCAACGTGCAGACCGGGATTCTCTACGTTGTCGGGGCGGTTTGCTCCGCCCTGGCCGGGTACGTGGGCATGTTCGTCTCGGTTCGGGCGAACGTCCGCACCGCGCAAGCCGCGACCGGAGGGCTCGACCGCGCACTGCGGCTCGCCTTCCGCGGTGGGGCCGTTACCGGGCTCTTCGTGGTTGGGCTGGGGCTGCTCGGGGTAACGCTGTCGTACTGGGTGTTCCGCAAGCCGGAAGCCCTGGTCGGACTGGCTTTCGGGGCGAGCTTGATCAGCGTCTTCGCCCGCCTTGGCGGTGGGATCTATACCAAGGCCGCAGATGTGGGTGCTGACCTCGTCGGCAAGGTAGAGGCCGGCATCCCCGAGGACGACCCGCGCAATCCGGCCGTAATCGCCGATAACGTCGGCGATAACGTCGGCGATTGCGCCGGCATGGCAGCCGACCTGTTCGAGACTTATGCCGTAACCGCGATCGCCGCGATGCTCCTCGGCAGCCTGCTATTCCCCGGCCAGCTGCGCTTCGTCCTGTTCCCTTTGATCCTCGGTGGCATCTCGATCGTCGCGACCATCGTAGGAACCCTGTTTGTCCGACTGGGGACCAGCACCTGGATCATGGGAGCGCTCTACCGGGGCCTCGGAGTGAGCGCCGTCCTGGCGTTGGCGGGGTTCCTCGCCATCACGCTGGCGATGAACTTGAACATGAATCTATTTTGGGCCGCTGTGACCGGCGTCGTCGTCACGCTCGCGATCGTCGGTATAACGGAGTTCTTCACCAGCGCCAGCTATGCCCCGGTCCGTCTGATCGCAAAGGCCTCGACAACGGGCCACGCAACCAATATTATTGCCGGCCAGGCGATCGGCATGCTCAGCACCGGGCTGCCTGTCCTGGTCATAGGCGTTGGAATTCTCGTTTCGTTCTTTCTCAACCATGATGCCGCCGTGGCGGGCTCGGGCCTCTATGGTGTGGCTATTGCCGCGATGGCGATGCTCTCGATGACCGGGATCATCGTGGCGATTGATGCCTATGGCCCCATCACCGACAACGCCGGCGGTATTGCCGAGATGGCGAAGCTGCCGCAGTCGGTACGTGACATCACCGACCCACTCGATGCCGTGGGCAATACGACCAAGGCGGTAACCAAAGGCTATGCGATCGGTTCCGCTGGACTGGCCGCACTGGTTCTCTTCTCCTCCTATACGCAGGAGGTGGGGAAGGGCAGGCACCTGCTGTTCGATCTCACCGATCCCCTGGTCATCGTCGGCTTGTTCTTTGGCGGCATCCTGCCGTTTCTGTTCGGCTCGCTGAGCATGCTGGCGGTGGGCCGTGCCGCAGGCCAGGTCGTGGTTGAGGTCCGGCGCCAGTTTCGCGAGATCAAGGGCATCATGGAGGGCACCGCGCTTCCCGAGTACGGCCGAGCGGTGGACCTGGTCACGCGCTCAGCCCAGCGCGAGATGATCCTGCCCGGGCTAATCCCGGTGGCTGCTCCGCTGTTGGTCGGCTTCATCCTCGGCCCCAAGGCGCTTGGAGGGATGTTGATCGGTGCCATCGTGACCGGCATCTTCCTGGCGATCCAGATGACATCTGGCGGAGGCGCCTGGGACAACGCTAAGAAGTACATCGAGGACGGCCACTACGGCGGCAAGGGGACCGAAACCCACGCAGCGGCTGTAACCGGAGACACGGTTGGAGACCCCAACAAGGACACCGCCGGGCCGGCGATAAACCCCATGATCAAGGTGGTCAACATCATCGCCATCCTGATCGCGCCCATGATCGCCACGAACTCGCTGATTCACTAGTTCCCCGCCGGCCATGCCTCAAATAGACTGGAAACATGGACGAGTACATGCTGGAGATCACCGAACTGCGGCGCCGGATCGCGAAGCTCAAGTTCGAGCATGCGTCGGCAGTCATCATCGATGAGCTGGAGGCCCAGCTGCGAATCCTCAAGGCGATCTACGACTCAGCGGTTCAGCTGCACGCCGCCGGAGAGGCTGACCCCAGCCTGCAGGCGGCTTTCAGGCAGCGCGACCTGGGTGATTGGACGCTGGAAAACGTCTATTTTTTCGTCTACGAGCAGGCGGTGGCACTGGCACCGGACGGCCACGATCTCGCGACCCTGATCTGGCACCAGGACTACGCCACGCCCTTGCGCTCCGAAGTTCTGGCCAAATAAAAACGAGGAGCCCGCGGGGCTCCTCGTCCTGAGACCGGTCGGTTCGTCAGTTAGTCGTTGCTATGGCCGCGACCGTGAGCGTGGCCCTGGCTGTGCAAAAGGCCGTTGGCCGAAGGCTGATCGCTCGAGGTGGTCGTGTCGGTCGCGTCGCTCGACGAAGTTGTCGAGTCCGTGACATCGGCAGAATCGGTCGTCTGCGTGTCCGCGGTGGTCTTCGACTTGTTGAACTGCTGGCACCATGACTGCACGGTGGACATCAGCTTGCCGTGAAAGTTCTTCGAGATCTTCGTTGAACCGGCGGCAGGCGCAAGCGCGAGGTCCTTGTTCTGCGCGAAGGTCGAGACGCACTGACCCGGATTCGTGAACTTCGTCGCGTCGATCGTAGTCGCCACCTTGCCGCTGAGCGAGATCAGGCTGAAGGTCGGCGCGGTGCCGCCGTTCACCTTGACCTGCTGCGGGTTTGTCACCGTAATCGTGTTGTTGCTGTTAGCCGCGGCATAAGCGCCGGCAGCGCCCAGCGCGAGCGCGCCTGTGGCCAGGCCGGCCGCAAGCTTCACCTTTGTACCTACGAACATTTTTTATCAATCCTCCTTGGATGATGTCGATGATCTACCAGCTAAAACGGACGGGGTCCGGAGTGGCATATGGCGAGCCCGGTAGCTTTACATCCGAACGGGCGTCCGGTAACGGCTGGGCGACGGAGTCGTCACGCAAGGCCGCGTATCCTGAATTCGTAGATGCAGCCTGAGCTCGACCGGCGTCCCGCCCCGATCGAGCACGCGCCAACCAGGGACCGTGACCTGGCTACGCTCTTGCTCCTCCCGCTGGCATTCGTCGGTGGTTTGACCAGTCTTGGCATCGAGTTCGCTGCCTCGAGGCTGCTCGCTCCCTTCTTCGGGCAATCGCTATTCATCTGGGGGATCCTGATCGGGCTGATCCTGATCTACCTGACGATCGGCTACTACGTCGGTGGCCGGCTCGCGGACCGACGCCCCGATGCGCGCCTCCTATACAAACTCACGGCGGCGGCCTCGCTTACCACGGCACTGATTCCGGTCATCTCCAGGCCGATACTCTCGGTGGCCCAGACGGGCTTTGCCCAGCTCTCGGTTGGGCTGGTGCTGGGGTCGCTCGCCTCGGTGATCGCGCTCTTCGCTCTGCCTGTGATCCTGCTGGGAATGGTGTCGCCCTTTGTCATCCGGTTGCGCATCGAGCAGCTGGCAACAGCGGGCAATGCCGCCGGGGCCGTCTACGCGCTGTCCACCCTCGGGAGCATCCTGGGGACCTTTCTCCCCGTCTTCTGGCTGATCCCAACCTTCGGTACCCGGCCGACGATCATTGTGCTCGCCCTGCTGCTGGGCTCGATCTCAGCCGCCGGCCTCTGGGCGGGCGGGGCTCGAAGGCTGTACGCGTTGCTCCCTGTCGTCGTTCTGCTGCTGGGTCTACTTTCGGCTGGCCCGATCCGCGCTGCCGCCTACGGCCAGCGAATCTACGAAGCTGAATCGGCCTACAACTACATCCAGGTGATCAGGCAGGGCACGGAGAACGACCTGATCCTGAACGAAGGCGAGGCGGTGCACTCGATCTACGATCCCACGACGATTTACACCCACGGCTACTGGGACGACGTATTGCTCGCCCCCTACTTCGGCTCCGGACGGATCCCGGGCCGGGTGGCGCTCATCGGCCTCGCCGGCGGAACTGTCGCTCGGCAGTTCACCGCCATCGACGGGCCGGTCCAGATCGACGGCGTCGAGCTCGATCCCAAAATCGTTGAAGTCGGCCGGCGTTTCTTTGGCATGAACGAGCCTAACCTGCACGTCGACATCGCCGACGGGCGCTACTGGATGGCGACGCAGCACCAGAAATATGACGTCATCCTGGTCGACGCCTACCGGCAGCCTTACATTCCGTTTTATCTGACCACCAGGGAATTCTTTGAAAGCGCCAAAGCGCATCTGAATCCGGGCGGCGTCCTCGCCATCAACGTTGGCCGCACGGCGACAGACTACCGGCTTGTCGACGCGCTTGGCGGTACGCTGACTGCCGCCTTTCCCAATGTCTTCGTTCTGGACACGGCCCACCACTTCACCAACAGCCTGCTTTTTGCCACAACGGAATCCACTACCCTGGAGGCCTTCCGGCAGCGGGCGGCTGGGGAGACAAACCTGGCGCTGAAACCGATTGCTGACGACGCACTGGCTGAGGGCAACGTCCGGCGGATGCGGCCAAACGGTATCGTCTTCACCGACGACCTGGCGCCCGTAGAGCGACTCATCGACGACATCATCCTGGGTTACATCCGCAAGGGTGGTTGAGCATCAGCGGCCGATAGAATACAGGTGTGGCGGTTACTCAGTTGACCGATCAGAGCATCCTCGAGGCGCTCAGCACGGTCCAGGATCCGGAGCTTCACAAGGGCATGATGGAGCTCAAGATGATCCAGGACGTCGTCCTGGTCGACGCACATACCATTGGCATGCGCGTCGTGCTGACGACACCAGCCTGCCCCCTCAAGAACCGGATCCATGACGACATCGACGCCGCTCTGGCCGTACTTCCGGGTTCACCACACGCGAAGATAACCTGGGATGCACAGGTTTCAAAAACGGGCGGGATTCCGCAAAAACAACAGGTCGACGGGGTTAAAAACATCGTTTCCGTGGGAGCCGGCAAGGGAGGAGTTGGAAAGTCTACCTGCGCGGTCAACATCGCGATAGCGCTCTCCCAGCTCGGAGCCCGGACCGGCGTTCTCGATGCCGATGTCTACGGGCCGAATGTTCATATCCTGCTCGGTGCCGAGCACGAGAAGCCCTACGCTCAGGACGAGAAGATCGTGCCGATTTCGCGCTACGGGATCAAGATAATTTCCATCGGGTTCTTCATCGAGGCGGACAAGCCGGCAATCTGGCGCGGTCCGATGCTATCCGGCGCCGTGCGGCAATTTCTGTTTGACGTGAACTGGGGCGAACTCGACTACCTGATCGTCGACCTCCCGCCGGGAACAGGCGACGTCCAGCTCACGATGTCGCAGAGCATTCCAATGACCGGCGCCGTCGTTGTTTCGACGCCCCAGGACGTGTCGACCGCCGATGTGGGTCGTGCCATCCAGATGTTCAACACGCTCAAGGTCCCCAACCTGGGCCTGATTGAGAACATGAGTTACCACATCTGTTCGCACTGTGGCGAGCGCAGCGACATCTTCGGCCATGGCGGCGCCCGTGCGCTCGCAGACCGGATGCAGATACCGTTCCTTGGTGAGATCCCGCTTGATCAACGGATTCGTGAAGGCGGCGGCCCTGGCGTTCCCCTGATGATCAGCGATCCCGAATCGCCCCTGGCAGCTGTGTACCGGGACGTGGCCTCGCACCTGGCCGCCCAGGTGAGCATTCGCAACTTCAAACAATCGAGCTTCATTCCGCTGCGAACCATCTAGCCCTTTGACCGCACGGCGGCGTCTGATCGCGGTCTGCTGAGAGTGTCGGCGTCTCATCAACTCGACGCGCGTGCGCGCCAGGAGTTCGAGAAGCATTTCGAATACCCGCCTCAGTCCGTCGCCGTCGCCCCCGGGCGGATGAACGTCATCGGGGAGCACACCGATTACAACCAGGGCTGGGTGCTGCCGGCCGCGATCGACAGGTTCGTTGGGGTCGCCTACCGTCCCAGGCGTGATTCTGAGATCGTCCTCAAGAGCGACAGGTATCCCGCTCCCGTGCGCTTGCCGCGGCTGCCCGAAAGGAAATCCGGAGCCTGGAGCGACTACCTGGTCGGCGTTGCTAAAGAGATCGATGCCCGGATGGGCCTGGCGAACGGTTTCGACGCCCTGGTCGTGTCGGATCTGCCGGCGGGATCCGGGCTCAGCTCATCGGGTGCCCTCGAGGTGGCTTTTGCCGCCGCTTGCCTCGCCTCGCGGAGTGTCGCGATCTCACCGGTGGAGGTGGCTCGCCTCTGCCAGCGGGCGGAAAACGAGTTCGTGGGTGCGCGCACCGGGATCATGGACCAGTTCACGGCCCTTCTGGCCAGGGCGGGCAACGCCATACTCCTGGACTGCCGCAGCCTCGAGCACGAGGACGTACCGCTTCCCGATGGGCGCTATGGCTGGTTGCTCGCCGATACCAGGATTCGGCACGACCTGGCGGCGTCTGCCTACAACGAACGGCGGGCGCAGTGTGAGCAAGCCGCCGCTGCACTCGGGGTTGCCAGCCTGCGCGACGCGCAGGAGAGCGACCTGGACCGAATAGCAGACCCGCTGATTCGCAGGCGGGCACGGCATGTCGTGACTGAGAATGGCCGGGTCCTCGAGGCCGCCGACGCCTTACGGCGCCGTGAGCCCGCCGCGCTCGGGCCCTTGCTGTACGCCTCTCATGAGAGTCTCCGGCGTGACTTCGAGGTCAGCTGCCCGGAGCTGGACAGGCTAGTGGAACTGAGCCGCGAGGTGCCACGGGTGGTCGGCGCGCGCATGATGGGTGGGGGTTTTGGTGGCTGCGTGCTCGTGCTCCTCGAGTCGGGCGCCGTCGAAGATTTGGAGCAGCACCTGCAGATGGGATACACGGACCGGTTCCACCGCCCGGCGGAGTTTTACCGCATCCGGTCAGTAGACGGTACGATGCCAGCAACTTGATATGTCGTTGAACGACTGCCTTTCAGTGATCCCCGTACAGGCGCTCAACCGTCAGGAGCTGTCAGCGGGGTGGCGGATGGCGATTGCAACCCTGGGGGAGGGGGAGGACCGGGGCTTCTCCCGTCAGGACTTTGACGACGACGAATGGGCGCCGGTCGCCGTGCCCCGGCTTCATGGGGCGACGGCCGGCAACGAGGCGATCTGGTACCGGCTGAGGTTTCCGCGGCCGAAGCATCGCCAGCGCACCCTGCTCCGCTTCGAGGGAGCCTTCCTGGTCGCCAACGTCTGGCTCAACGGCCGCCTGCTGGGCAGTCACTACGGTTACTTCGCGCCCTTCAGCTTTGACGTGTCGTCATTCCTGCTCGATGAGAACGTGCTCGCCGTTTGTGTCGAAGCCCCGGTGGATCTCGACCTCGCGGGCAAGCGCCATGTTATGGGTCTCTTCAACGACTGGGATGGCAAGCCCTATCCCAGCCGGGAGCTGGGGCGGCTGGGCGAACAGTTCGCCTGGCATGTGCCGATGGGGCTCTGGCGGCCCGTACTGATGGAACAGGTTGGCCATGTCGTTGCGGAGTGGCTTCACTGCGAGTCCCGGGTGGAAGACGGTGACCTTGCGCGACTGACACTTCGTGCGCGATTACGAAACCTGGATGGCCGGATCATGACCGGAGAGTTGGGTATCCGCGTTACGCCAGAGAACTTCAAGGCCGGTTCGCCGCTCGAGATGAAGCGGGCTCTGCGTCTTGCCGGACACGAAGTCCAGGACATCGTCATCGAGCTGGCCCTGCCGCACCCGCGGCTGTGGTCTCCCTGGGCACAGGGTGAGCCTTCGCTCTACAGGGCCGAGGTTGAGGTGACGGCTGACGAGCGCCGCAGCGCCGCCCTCAGCGAGCTTTTCGGTATCAGGGACGTCGCGCTCCAGACCCGCGCCGAGGGCTGGACCTTCCGTGTGAATGGCCGGCCGATGTTCATGCGCGGAGCGAACTATGTCAGTGAGTTCTTTCTCGATGCCGCCACTGACGACCGCCTGGGGAAGGACCTTGTCCTGGCGAGGCAGGCAAACATGGACATGCTGCGCCTGCCGGCGCACATCGAGCCAGCGGGCCTCTACGAGGCGGCGGACAGGAACGGAATGCTGCTCTGGCAGGATATGCCGCTGGTTGGCTCATACGTCCATCGGGGCGACCCGAGATCCACGGCATTCTTTCGCGAGGCGGTCCTCGCCCAGGTCGTAGAGGCGGTTCACCTGCTCTACAACCACCCGAGCGTTGCGGCCTACGCCGTCCATGCGGAACCGCCCTGGTGCAGGAGCCAGGCCTGGCTCGGCGAGAGGCATACCGAGCAGCTCAATCGGGATGTGGACGAGGAAGCCCTCGCCCTGATCCGGGAGCTCGATGCGTCCAGGCCCAGCCTGGCGGCGGCCGGCGATCAGGATGCCCGGATGGCCTTGACAGGCCACTCGCGTCACTCGGGCGCTGATGATCCAGCCTTTATCTCTGATGTCGGTGTCCAATCGCTGCCCAATGCGAACTCTCCGGTGTGGAGGAGTTTGAACCGGAGCTGGCCGATCGCCGACGACGATCAGAGCTGGCGTTATGCGGGCTACCACCCTCAGGAATGGCATCAAAGCGGGGTCGGACCTCCCTCGGCACATATCAGCCGGGATGCCTATATCGGCGCCGGGCAGGAGTTCCAGGCCGGTTTCCTGCGTTCGGCAGTACTTCGCGCGCGGCGGCATAAGTTCGCCCACTGCGGCGGAATTCTCATTGCTCCGTTCGTGGATCCGTTTCCGGCGATCTCGCCGGCGATCGTCGACCACGCCCGCCGGCCGAAGCGCGCCTATCGGGCGGTCAGCGATGCCTTTGCGCCGCTACTACTGACAGTCGACCTGCCTGACGAGTCCGGGAGCGACAGCCCTTTTCCCCAGCTCGGCCGCGGGCGGCCTTATCGCCTGCGACTGCTGATCGTCAACGACGATCCCGAGTGCCATGGGGTGGCACGGCTTCGCTGGCAGGTAGATCGGGAGCGAGGGCCACAGTCCGGCTGGTGGCGCGCTGCCCGAGGATGGTTTGCCCGGCGTAGGTTTCGCGGTCAGCTATGGGTCACGATCCCCGACCAGACCGAACCTGCCGCCGTGGTGGCCGAGCCCCTGATTCGGCTCCATGCCGATGGACTCTACCGACTCTCTGCCGAACTCGATCTAAATGGCAGGCGCCTGGCGCTGATGGACGAACGCTTCCTTGTTTCAGAGCCACCGGCTCGGGAGCGCAGAATCAGCGAAGGTCGGGTGGCCCGGCTTCCGTTCGACCGGCCGGCTCCGGCGGCGGTTCTGCGCTGACGGGTACCAACCCGGTCCGGCAGATCTCGGCAAATACGCGCGCACTGGGTCGAAGGCTGCGTTCTTGAGTCACGAGATCATTTGCGGCCAGGCCGAATTGTGCCGAGTAGCCCTCCGCCCATTCGAAGTTGTCGAAACAGGTCCAGTGGAAGTAGCCTTTCAGCGGCACGCCGGCACCGAGCGCGCGAAGCATGGCGCGGGCGTGTCTGGTGATAAAGGCCGGGCGAAGCTGATCGCCTCGATCCGCGATTCCGTTTTCCAGGACCAGAACCGGCAGGCGCTCGCGCTGCAGCCGGATCAGCGTCCGATAGAGTCCGTCGGGATAGACCTCCCAGTCGAGGTCGGAGCGCAAAACGTGCTCTTTGAGCACGCGCTGACCGAACAGCTCGGCGCGATAGCGATGATTGAATTTGACCAGCTCCCGGGTGTAGTAATTGAGGCCGATGAAATCCTGGCTCTGGTGGGGACCGGACGCTTTGCCGGCACGCGTCAGGGGGAAAGCCAGGCGCCCCTCGCGCAGAGAGCGCAGCATGGTCTCGTTGAAGACGCGCTCGAAGGCTGCCGCGACCAGCCGGTCCTGGGGGGCCCAGCTGCGGGCCGCATCGAAGACTCTCAGATGGTGAGCCAGACCGACGCGAGTCTCGGGACGGTGTGACTTGATGCGCTCGTAGGCCAGCCAGTGGCCGCGCAGCAGGTTCACGAGTACGCGCGCCGCGGCACCCAGCTCCCGGCGCCCGGGCGGCCATTCACCGTGGACATAGCCCTGGTAGGCGACCACGG
>Ga0207416_1003640_pt1 | contig 14406 bp, 13 predicted proteins | sample PaiPotPPM11metaG_FD_184107 | JGI IMG/M metagenome (GOLD analysis project Ga0207416, IMG submission 184107) | Iron sulfur acid spring bacterial and archeal communities from Banff, Canada, to study Microbial Dark Matter (Phase II) - Paint Pots PPM... ...
TAAGATCTTGCATTGCATTAACCATAGTAGGTTACGGTTAATGTATACTACGATATGGTGCGGTACTACGCTGTGCTGCAAGAACGAATAGAATAGAATATGTCCTTGTGTCTTTGACTACTGAATCCCTTCGGATTTTACTACTCAGAACAAACGAGTTACTGGTCTTCTATTGGCATGAGGCAAGCAATGCGTAATACCGATTCTCAATCATACACCAATCAGTTATGCGCAGATAAGATTGTATTTAACTATAGGAAGTCTTGACTACAAGGCTTTTACAAATCGCGTCATTTTGTCGAGGCTAATCTCGAAGCCAAATCGGCTCTCTTCTTTCTTCATGTTTCTATACATGCTCATCATCAGCGGAAGATGTCTGACCATGTTCAGTTTGTTGTTCATCTTCAATCTCACAATTCTGTAGACGTCATCATAGTAATCGAACTTCTTGAGCACCTTTTTTCTGTACTGCTCAAAGTCAAAACCCTTCTGCTTAGATCCATCTAGTACTTCTAGGAAAATATCACAACACATTAGTGACGGGATTATACCTTCTCCTAATATTGGGAATACGCATCCTATCGATTCGCCCACCCCTATCACATTCCCGGCATAAAATGGCTCCATTCGTCTAGGAGGAGCAAGGCGGATTGGTCTTCCTATTTTCCTTGCAACACGAGCCTCAGGGTGTTCACTTAAAAATTCTTCAACTCCTGCATACTTCTTGTCGATATCTCCAGCGCCTACGTATCCACGATTTTTGTCAAGAGGAAAATACCAAAAATATCCCCTCGCACCCTTATAACCGATAACATGAAATTCATCCATCCCTTGAACGTTTTCCACCAGATACTCATAGGCCGGTATTAGGAAATCTTCATCCGATCGAGGAAGCAAACTGCGATGCATCCCCGTACAGTCTATCACATAATCATACTCATTGAACGGAAAATTCTGCTGTGTGCACTTGAAACCGTATGTAATCTTCAAATCTTTTAATAAATCGTGTTCCCATTTCTGTTTGTTATAAGTTACCAAACCTCTCAAGTCCAAGAATTCTCTGACGTTGTTCGGAAGATCCATCTTCAAAGTCTTACCTACATGGAAGATGTAATTATCAAAGTCGAGCCCTGCGCGGTTGGAGAACTTGACGAGCATGTTTCTCGACGCACCCCAAGCACAAACAGCCCACTGGTTTTCCTTCCTCGAGGATTCGAATATTTCTACGTCATGCCCGCCCTTATGAAGCATGTGTCCTAAGTAACTTCCTGAGACCCCTGCTCCAACTACGGCAATCCTCATTGATTGATTTTCATACATGTAAGTTTATTTATAATTCTTCTCGTGTAAATGGGGCCCTTAGCTATGCCACTGTTGCTCATACTCATACTCATATTCATTTATTTTTAGATTTCGTTACCAATTACTAGTAACCCCAGAGGCACATCTGATAATTGAATTAACTTGAAAAAGCCTCCAAAAGAACTTTAATACGGGAAGTATCACTACTACAATAATAATGTTGTAGAGAAGTTACGCGATAGCAATAAAGTGAAGAACCGTTCTTATCTTAGTTAATCTTTGTCGACAACAGCTTTAATCTATAGTCAATGGATTCAGTATGCTAAGAGGAGAAAAAATACTAGATTCTATCGCGTATGCGAGAGAACTATGTTACGAAATATGAGTCTAGAGAGGAACTTCAGTAGAAGATCTACTTATACTAATAGATAGTTACGATCAATAACGTAAATACATACTTATATTCAATATACACGAATTTAGAATTTAGTACAAACAGTAGGTTCGCATAAATAGTTTATTTTCGAGCCGTCATCTGAATGAAACGAACTATAATGTCATACATGGTAGCGACAATCTTGTCCCTAGGGGCAGTGATTGGTTTGGTAATTCAACCATCAGCTCTAATGGCACAAACACAAACACAACAAACACCATCACCATCCGTAGCATCAACACGAAATTCATCGTCAGCATCAACAGCAGCAATAACACCCATAACAAACCCAGCGTGTGGAGAAGTAGTCCAAGGAAACGTTAACTTGACAGCTAATCTTAACTGCACCGGAGATGGCCTTATTGTAGGAGCCGACAACACTGTCATAAACTTGAACGGCTATACTGTATCAGGTCCTGGGCAACAGAGCTCTAAAGTAGGAGTAGTAGTACCCAACAATGACAACGTCATGGTAACGGGACCCGGCGTCATAAAGGGTTTCCAGGCTGGCATATTAGCCACAGGTTCTAACAACGTACAGATCAAGTCAATCATCATAACAGGCAACGAAATTGCTGTCTTTACAACTGGCTCGACTAACACACAAGTGCAGGAGAACATAATCAAGAACAATAATCTCGGAGTAGCATCTCATTCTAGCAAAGGTGCAAGCCTTATGTCCAACCTAATTACCGGCAATGAGCTCGCAGGTGTCACATTAGTCAACACGCACAAGGCAATTATTGCAGCAAACAACATAGAGGGTGGTCAAAATGGTCTCTTCCTCGATGCCCAAAGCAGCGAAAACACAATAAACATGAACAACGTATTGCATAATGTAATCGACCTCAACAACGCCAACGGATTAGCTCCAAACATCAACATAAACTCATTTGCAGACAATAACTGCATGGTTAGTAACCCAAGCGGACTCTGTATAGGCAGATAGAAAATAGAAGGTTTACCCGGGAAGACAGCTGAAAATGCTGTATCCCTCAATTTATTTTTCAATTCATAAGATTAAGCGAAGTTGGGATATAGATAAATAAATGTCTCTTCTAATAGTGGTAACTCGGTTTGTGTCGATGCTCCTTATTGTTATCTGATCATATCTGGCAATTCTCTTGTTATCATTCTAACTATACTTTCAGATAGAATAGAAGGTCGAAAGTGATAAATTGGAGACAAATTCTCTCTGAATAATGAACAAAAAACGACTGACAAGCCTGTTGTTGTTGTTGTCTTCAATCACCATAGTTGGAGCAATGTCGTTTAGTGCAGGCCCAATTCTACAAGAGGCTATTGCCAAGGCCGGCATATCTAGCGGAGCAGGCGTTGCTAATCAAACCGCTGCAAATAATGCCATGTCATCGTACCTTCCTCCTGGTTTAGCGAAATCAATAATCGATCAGGCACGTAATACTAATGCAACAAAATATACGCTTCAGCACGCACTTGGTGCAACTACCGCAGCAATGAACAAGACTGCTGGAATGAATGCTACTGCTGCTGCTGGAATGAACAAGACTGCTGGAATGAATGCTACTACTACTGCTGCTGGAATGAATGCTACTACTACTGCTGCTGGAATGAATGCTACTACTACTGCTGCTGGAATGAACAAGACTGCTGGAATGAATGCTACTACTGCTGCCAAGTCCGTTCTGAATATTACACGAAATACTAATGCGACTAGCTTCGCCGCAAACAATATTATAAATGCAACAAAGAATACTACGGCTTTAAAACACTAGACGCAGTTGACGGCACTCGTTACAATAAGGAACATCCTCTGCTGAAACAAAATCTAGTGGATGCTATTAAAGACTGCTCTCATTATCCACTTTTAGAGACTCCGAATCACTCACTTCTTCTGATTGGATATAGCGATCAGCTATACGATATCGAGCGTACTTATCGTCAGGTGAATATTTGGCCGGATGTGCATCGATCGATGGGACCTTACATTTTTCACAACTGTATTTCAGGGTATATGAAGCGCATTTTGGACATTTTCGGATAAGATGCCTCACCTGCCGGCACTACCTACCTTTGAAGATGTGTCTTCTTTGACTCTTCACGGATAAAATTGAAGGTTCCATGATGTTTATCAATATTAGAATGAATTTTTTCTACAAGATTATTCATTGCTTTCTCGGCAATTTTAAAATTCTCAGCTTCGACTACGATTCTGTATCGCGGCGCTCCGATATAGGTTACGCTCACAGTACTAGTAGCACTCTTGCTAGTCTCTACCGGTAATAGGGTAGATTTGATTACATCAATTCCATTAGGTTTTCTCACAGCTATCTCCGCGATCCCTCGTATTTCAACGTGGGGAATCTGTATTTTATTGCCCTCTTCTTCAATAGCTTTCAAGATATCCTGCGATAAATCGATATTTGTGATTGCGCCGATTCCTTTCTTTGCGACTTCTTCAAGAAAGTCATACACGTAGTCGTATTTCTGAAGAATTTTATCCTCTATTTCTTTTACTTGAGCATCATTAAGCTTTGTTTTTTCCTTGATAATATCCATGGATGCGGAAGCTTTCTCGTTCTTCTTAACTTCAATGAGCTTTGATTTTCTCTCTTCCCCGGATACCTGCTTGAGAGACAAATCAACTTCCGCTCTGGTCTTATTGACCCTGATAACTTTGAGGACTGCCTTCTGCCTAGGTTTAACGTAGCGCTCGATATTTCGTATCCAGCCGGTCGCTATTTCAGAAATATGCAAGAAGCCCGTCATGCCGTTGTATTCATCCAATACGACATACGCTCCATGTCCTGTTAGCTGTCTAATGGTAGCGATAATAACATCGCCTTCATCTGGAAGCCGTCGGATTTCGGCAGTCACCATTTATAAAGGTAAACGGTCTAAATGGTATACTTTAAGGTTACCATACCATGATTTCATGAGTTAACCGCCAATCAGTAATCAATTCCTTTGACTGCCTTGGTTCCCAAGCCATAAGGATGCTTGACTTCTTTCATTTCTGTAACTAGATCTGCTAATGCGATGACCTCTACAGGCGCATAGTTACCGGTGAGAACTAGCGTGGTTTTAGGAGGCTTGATTCTGACAATTTCTAACACGTTTTGAACTGTTATCAGGTTTAGTTTTACCGCATAGTTGATTTCATCCAGTATCATTACGTCGTAAAGGCCAGTTGAAAGTTTCTCGATCGCCAAGGTCGTTGCTTTCCGCGCCGCGTCTTGATGCTGCTCTAAAGTGTGGTCATCATCCAAAATTCCAACAAATCCCTTTCCTGCTGCGATCATTTCGAATTCTGGCTCTAGTCTTTTTGAGCTCGTTAGTTCACCATAATACCATTCTCCCTTGATGAACTGAATCATTATGACTCTATTCCCATGGCCCACCGAACGTAAGACGATTCCTAAAGCAGCCGTCGTCTTGCCCTTGCCTTTCCCGGTGTAAACGATTACTAGGCCCTCACTCACAGATACACACCGCAACCCTGAGTCAGTAAACTTTGGCGCTATAAAAGCTGCTGTCTCCCTAATATATCAAGCCCAGCCTTATTAATTATGCATCAGGGTCCATCCAGTATAACCTTGTATATAGACAACTTTCTGAGAAACGCTATGATTAATATCGTAGGATATCTTGATGTAATTTGGTTTGATGAAAATTGGACTGGCTGGTTTGGGACTTATGGGGGCTGCAATAGCACGCAGACTTATCGATACTGGCCATCTCATTACTGTTTATAATCGTCATAGCATAAAGACTGGACCCTTCGCAAACAGGGGAGTCGCTGTAGCTAGCACGCCTAAGGCACTAGCAGAAGATTCTGATTTTATTCTTCTTTCTGTTACAAATTTTATTGCAGTGAAGGAGATATGTTTTGGAACTGAGGGAATACTCTCCTGTAAATCCAAAGATTTTATCGTGGCAGATACTAGCACAATATCTCCTGAAGAATCAAAGTTTTGCGCGCAGCGTTTTAGAGAGGCTAGGATTGCAATGCTCGGGATGCCTGTTATGGGAGGGACTACCGCAGCTGAAAATGGTGAATTGGTCCCTATAATTTGCGGAAGTAGAAAGGCTTTCGAGAAAGTAGCACCTATTATTAAAAACATATCAAAAGCAATGTTCTATCTTGGCGAACGAGATGGGGATGCCAGCATTCTCAAGCTAGCCTTGAACCTAAATATTGGCCTAATAGCTGGGGCGATGTCTGAAGGTATTGTCCTTGTCAGAGGTGCTGGAATTGATCCCAAGATGTTTATTGAGATATTGAATTCCACATCTATTCGAACACAACTGGGCGAAGCAAAGGGCCCGAAGATGATAGCAAATAACTTCGAGCCGTCATTCTATCTTAGAAATATGTTGAAGGACCTTGATCTGGCAGCGCTTAGTGCACAGACTGCTGGGGTTTCGTTGCCATTGACTGCTTTGGTGCAACAAATGTTTAGAACAGCAAACAATAGCGGATACTCCGAACAAGATTATACTGCGATCGCGGCTTTTTTAATGAAAATAAATGGAATGGAAACTAGTGATGCGCCTAGATAATATCAAGCAGCCCAAAACAGATGGATTCAACGTATTTGCGTCACTCCCAGATATGGGAAAAGTGGGTGGTCTTGTGTCAGCATATTTGGCGAAAAACCTGAAATCAGAATGTGTTGCCGTAATAGCTTCAAATGAAAAGCCATGGGTATCATATACCGATGGTGTTGTGAAAACCGTTAGTGATCTGTATCAACTTTACTATGACACAGAGCATAACCTATTTATCTTCACAGGAAATTCGCAGCCACAGGACCCAACCGAACTCTATCAATTATGCAAAAGCTTCCTTGATCATATTCAGACAATTGGCAAAATTAGGCGGTTATACAGTGCAGGTGGATATCTCCGCCAACATCTAACAGGTGCTCCGATGGTGTCTGGGGTCGTAAGCAATCCTGGACTAAAACAAGTACTGCTAAGTCTATGCATGCAATACATACCTATTTAGGTCGCTGTTAGTACTCGTGTATTATGTCACAGAAACTAGTCTTAACTCAATTAATTGAGAAGTTTTGTACTGCAGTAGCAGCAGGCTCACCCTCAACAGGTGCCCAATATGGTCGTAGACTGTTTAATTTTGACCTGTTTTTAAAGGAAAAATTCAATATTGGTATAGATCAGTTCATTCTTAGCTTTAAAGATAACTCTGGCAAATTTGATGTTTATGATGTGCTAAGTGCTTATCACTCATATCTGAGTGAAATTACCCCAAAATTACAGAAGAGCACCATTAGTGCTAGATTGCGAACAGCAAAGACATTTTTGGATTATAATAATATAATAATAAATGAGACACAGTTTAGGATCAAAGTAAGGACACCCAAACAAAAGAAGACTGAGCATTTTCAAGCACTTACAAAACCATTAATAAACAAAATCGTTCTAGCGTGCCAGACTCCAAGACTTCATACCTACATTCTCACCTTAGCCGCGACGGGCTGCCGCGCTGTAGAATTGCTATCTGTACTCACAAAACATGTGAACTTGGAGGAAGGGACTATATATCTACGGGCTGAACATACAAAAACAAAGACGGATAGAACAGTATTTTTGACAAAGGAATGTGCGGCGCAGCTTAGCTTATGGAAGGAATATAGAGAACGTGAGAGAAGGGTCACAGGTAAGAATGGCAAGGTTGTATATTCTACAAAACCGCTGAAACCTAACGACTTGTTCTTTAGCACAGGTCGAATTGATGCTACAGACGAGCAAGATCCAAACTACATGTATCATGTCCTTGCAAGAGAATTTTCTGCTGTTCTAGATAGAATCGGTCTTAGTGATAGGAACGTAGCAAGTAAAAGGCATGAGGTCACCCTTCATAGTTTTCGCCGATTCGTATATACGACAATCACTAATCTCGGTCACCATGACTTTGCTGACTTTTTTATTGGTCATAGTGGATCAACATATCATAGACCAAGTGAGGAAAAGATATTAGAATTATTAAAGAAAGTTGAACCATATTTAACATATCTAGATTATTCAAAGTTAGAAGCAAGAGGAGCAGATGTTGATACTAAATTAGAAAAGAAAGATACCGAGATCCAAGAGCTAAGGGAGCAGATGAAAACAATGCAAGAGCAGGTTTCAAGTCTTATCAAAGGTCTACGTCCTCCAAGTCATGAGGGGCCAGATTTACCGTTAGAGATAGCAGCTCATGCCTTTGATCCCTCTTTTCAAGGAAGAGATCCAAAGCGGCCAATGTCTGAATGGCAGAAGGAAAGGGAAGCACTCGATAGAAAATATGGAAGGGATGAGAAGGATAAAGCTTTAGGGGATAAGTGAAAATAGGTGATATGGTAGACAACTCAAAGATTTGCAGTCTTTGTATGCACCATAGGAGAGAGCATGAGGAAGTCACCAATAGGTTCACTGGTGATAAGAGTTTCAGGTGCAACTATGATGGCTGTATTTGTAATAGTAAGACGTTTGAACCAGTGCGTCGGGTGCTGTTTACAGTCAAACCTCCTCCAGACGAAAAAGCTAAAGCTGAGTAGGTTGTATATTAGATAGGCCATTCCAACCTATTTTTTTGATACTTTATGACAATTGCTTCTGGACTACCACAAGGTGCTCATATCTTGCATTGAGCCTAGTGTGTGGTTGGGTAGAAGCCAACCTATTTATATGTCATAAAGAACCATCATTTAATGACCAATAAGACATATGCTGATGAAGAGAAAATCCTCAGTTGTCCCAAATGCTTAGGTACAAAGAAGGAAAATAACGGTAGGCCTTGTTCATTCTGTGATGATGGCACTGAGACAAATACAAGTCATGGCTTAGCACCGTTTTACTATGAGTCTATTAGGGGTGAGGATAACCTACAAACGATAAATAAACAACGCAAGATCACACTCTGGGTCACAATATATCTGGGTCTAAACAATGCTGAGGAATTGAGAGGATGGTGGGAAAAGTACGATACATCTGAGAAGAATAAGAAGCATTTTGAGAGAGTGATAGGCGAAGGATATATCGGTAAGGAACTTAGACAGAACAGAAGGTTACAACATAAGAGTCAAACAGGTTATGTCGGTTATCTAGAAAAAGCGTATATATCGAATGGATTTACAGATTTCGACTGGAAACGCATAAAGCAGAATATACGCCAGCCAGACGGTCTTTCAAGAGGTGAATTTGACGCATATACAGAACAGCAGATTGAATTATTACATGACAAATCAAACCCCAAATATCAAACAATCATTACCGTGTTAATGTCTGGTATACGTATAGGCGGTATCCAGGAACGTATTCTTGCAAGGGACCGCAAAAAATATCCTGATAGAGACCATTGCTTAAAGATTGGGGATTTAAGTGATCCTTTAGAAGACCTAACCCATGAACAAAGACGAGATTTCAAATTGAGTATGCCTGATTATGATGAAAGTCCAATATATCAAATGACCATATATTCTGGTGATGTGAATGCCAAGACTGGCAATGTTGAATATTATACTTGTTGGACAACATCAGAGGCTCGTCAACGCATAGATGATATGTTATGGCAACGTCAGAAAGACGGTGAGTTAGATGAGATAGACCTACAGTTAAAGAAAAAACCATTTAACATTAAATATTTCCCTCCTGACACTCCATTATTCAGGACTCATTATAACGCAGAACGATCAAGAGTTTGGATGACCGCAGAGACAAGGGAAGTAGAGGAAAAAAAGAGACTAGATAGATTACATCATCCTCGGCATTTAAGATATGCTGATATGGAAATATATTTCACAAGACTACGGAAGAAATACCTACATCCTATGCCAATACGGGTGAAATTATTTAACGGGTTTAGAAGTCGTGTACATACTGTCTTAACACATGATGTTATAGTCAATGGTGCACATTTAGCAGAATCGGAAGTTGATTTCTTTTTAGGACGTCAATTGAAGCGTATGGGACCGTTTTACGATAGATGGGGGAAACTCGATAGCGTTAAAAAGTGGTGGGAAGCCATACCACATCTTACAATCAATAAGAAGCAGTATCTAAAACGAGAGATTGTTAGGAAAGATGAACAGATAAAACGAGAAAAAGCAGAAAAAGATCAACAATGGGCTGCCTTCTCTGGACTAACAGCGCTTACCAAACAGGCATTGCAGGAGGTAAAAGATGTGAAAAAACAAATCAATCCTGAGATGAGTGTCGAGATGTTAAAGATCCTTATGGGTGTCTTGACACCTGAACAGATTACAGAAGCTCAAAAACGCTTCCTAGCACGTAATAGTTCTCTACCTTCAGAAGAAGAAAAACCAGTACTAATAGATGCCACTCCATCGACAGAGGAAGAAAAACATATTTGAGCAGTATATAGATAACCTTCCAGAGATTAATGAAATACTCAATAAAACAATTGATAATTTAACATGTGTTTGCGAGAAACAAGAGAAAATTTTACTGACTGGCAACCTCTGACTTATGACCAATAAGACAGATTGCCAGCCAGCTTGTTATTTAGCTCCATCTACTCATATTTGTAGATTTAGACCCATAAAACCCAACAGCATTACAGATTAGTTCCTATTAGTAGATTTCATAACTATACTAATTAACGAAAATGCAGGTAATTTCATTAAGTTTGCCGTCGAAGACGGTAACACAACTAGATAGCGAAAGGGGTCTTATTTCAAGAAGTGCCTTCGCTAACAAGCTACTATCAGCAGCATTATTGAAGACAAAGGGAGACAGCGGTAAGTAATGGTTTCTAAAATTGTCAAGAAGAAGCCAAAAACTAAATCAAAGAATCCACGTAAATTGAAGGAGATTAAAACACATTGAGTGGATTCATATGTATGAATTGTAAGACTACCTACTTAACTAGACCAGTAGCAGGCGTAAACCAGGGACCAGATTGCGGATTTTGTGGGGCGTCTCAAGACGCGATTATTACTAACTAGGAGCTGATTGACCATTACGACATTGTGGAAGTGCAACCGCTGCGGTACAACTTATTCAAGTTTACCACAACCCGCTTACTGGGACGGACAAAAGTATAACATCAATCCCAATCCTGACTGCTTAACGTGTGGCGCAGGGAATGTTGCAGGATACGTTCCGCAGAACTAGTTTAGGAGATAGATAGAAAGATGAATAATAGTAAGAAATTGCAATGTCCAATTTACAGCAGCTTGAGACAAGCAGGTAAATCGCATGAGTTTGCAACTGAAGAATGCCAACGTCTGTACAAGGAGGAGAATAAATAGATGGTTATGATCTTAAAGCAGGCTTCTACTACAAAAGCTAGAGGACCACTTGCAGTATTATCACAACCGAAATTCCATAGGCAAGGTACAAGTCCAGAGGCCAGGACTAAGCTGGCAAAGAAAATATTGAATGAATTAATAGTAAATGCTGAGGCTATAGTCGACACAAAGACATCATATACGAAGGGTCCTGGAACCTCATTCCCGAATACGAATATGGGTCAGCCTTTCGATAAAGATAACAGCCAAAACTCACTTTTTCAAACACCTGAAGACCTTCGCAAACTACTCAAAACTAGCTATCCTGGTATGTCAGATGCCTCTACACAGTTGGTAATAGACGCTGTATTTGGAACAGGTGATGATGTGAAAGTAGGTCGAGCACTAAAGCAGAAAGTATGGGACCTTCAGATGAAACTGGTTAATGCTGGCTTTCCAAGTAGTCAGGCTATTAAGGTTGCTCATAATCTCTATATTGGTGGTGGCGCAAAAAGTAATTTTACTACAACCAAGAGAACGGTAACACATGGTTATGGTGGTGGAAGTAGTACAATCACGGATAAAATTCCTAGACCTGGAGTTTTGAAGAAAGCATCTGTAGAAATTCCCGCGTGGGCGGTGATCTCAGGTGGAGATACCCGTCATTTAGCTAATACTTCAGACAATGGCCTACGTGACGCTTCGACAGAAGATTTATCATGCTACATTGGAGAATCAATAGAATCAATATTGAGACGTACTCATGAAGGGAGACAGGCTGACATAGAGTATAGAAACCAACATCAAAAGAATATCCTAAGTGCTTCGAAACGTTCTGAGATTCCAGCACATGTATACGCATATGCTTCTGATCTCGTAAATGCGTGATGGATATGAGTGAGACTGATATTTCAGACGAAGAGAGACGTCTCCTGCTCAGAAACTCTATTTCTAGTGTAATCGTACACAGAGACGAAGACAGTCTAGAGAGAAAGAAAGCTAGGGCATCACATCAATTAGAATTAGAAAGACAGGAATCCGAGAGGTATAGTCGGCAGTATGAGGAAGTTATGAAAGCTAAACAAAGACTTGAAGATGCAAAGTGGGAAAATGCTAGTGGAGGAAGATTTCGCGACATAAAAAAACATGGTCAGGTGCTATTTACAAATCCTCAGCCCTGTTCTTATTGCGATATTCCAGTAGTGTATCCTTTGTCAGGCTGGAATCAATTTCGTAATACGGCAGGATATAATGATTTAAGTATCGCCTATGAAAATGAACAAAATCCAGATACACTCAACTTTGAGAAACGTCATTCATGTGATTTAGGGAATACAATGGCAGTCCCTATCATCTTAAATCGAAAGATAGAAGCACTACGCGACGAGTTGAAAGAATTGAAAGAGTCTATCAGGCCTACAAGGTAGGTGAATTTGAAATGAGAAATAATACTGGTATTCAGTTCGTTAAGAGTAAGGATTGTAAAGATTGTGGAAAGAGGATTTACTTTGATGATATCAAGCACCAATTCTGCGATGACGATTCATTAAAAATAAGACATGATTGTCCCTATTACAAGACACAGAGGAAATTAGCAGACTATCGAACTGACGAACTAGAGCGACTGATAATAGCTAATCATTCAATTCTGTTAGAACGATTGAATTCAATGCACAAATCACTGTGGGAGCTGCATATGAAAGTTGACAAGCTATTAGGAGACTCTAAATAAAAAATGGCCAAAGAAATCACTCTCTATGCCATTCGTGATAACAAGAATTATGCTGTTTATGTAGACGGTAAAAACATTACCTACAAAGCTGTGAAGAAATTGCCGAGGTCATATCCACAATAATGCTAGCGACGATTACAACTTGTCCCCCCAAAGGTCAAAGCATAATATACTTCGTTGCTAGGCCAGAGGTACGGTGTCAAGGTGCCATACTTATAACACCGTACGTTTGCGCAGTAGCTTTGGAGGTGTCATCATTATGACATTACAAGAAGCGCTTTATTGGCCTGATAGAGAAGATATCCCATTTATTTACTGCCAAACATATCCAGAGAAGAAAGTTTGGATAAACGACTGGTCGAAGTTAGATTTCACTAATTTTAATTTTGCAGATAAGGCTTATGCTCAGAGTAATACCTACAATATTAATGGCGTTGCTATAGTATTAGGTCAAACAATTCATAAAGGCTACTACGTATTTGCCTTAGATTTTGACGGATGGGATGCAGTTATAGCGTGGTTTGGTAGTTGGGAAAATGTTCTGAAAGTCGCACAGCAAACACGAATTGAATGGCATGGCGATAAAGGCCATATTCATGTCTTATTCAAATCAAAAACACCACTCGGAGATGGTAAAAATCATAGAATAAACGATATTGGAAATGGACATATAGAGATTAGAGTCGCAAAACAGTTATTATTTTCATATCCTAGCAAACACCCAGATGGCAGACAATTCGAAGTATTGGGAACCGAGAGAATATATGAGTTAAAGCCAGGAGAAGTGTCTAGAACATGGGATAGAATTAGCAAGCTATCACAAGAATATTTTAGTGATATAGATAGACGTAACTACTACAAAGATTTAGAACAAAAGATTATGTCTACAGGCGATGGCAGACATTTTGGACTTGTAGATTTATCAGGTTATTATTATTTAAAACATGGTGATTCAGGCAAACAGAAAGTAGAAGAATGGAATAATAAACAAGATCCGCCTAAGCCACAAAAAGAGCTTGATGATGTTTGGGAATGGACTCTAAAGCATCATGTTCATAATGAAGAAAGAAGAAAGCAAGATGATAAGAATAAACCGCTAATTCCCACATACAAATACTCAAAGAATAAAAAAGAAAATCTTCGTGAGGCTATTATACTCAAAGATAAACCAGTATTTCTTACTTACGACGATACGAAGACATTCAAGATTGATTTTAACAATGAACGTATTGATTCAGTTATAGAAGAGGAAACTAGGATAATTATACCACCTGACCGAAGTGAGTATGCTTATGATCCATATGAATTCGAAAGCTTAAATGAAATCAATAGCTATATGGAAAGAGCAAAGAATGAAACTATAGAAACATTATATTGGCAATGCAAAAAGACAGTTAATGATTACACTGACTTTAGTATTCCACAAAGACGGTTACTAGTAATTAATATACTTTGGTCGTATTTTCAGGATAGATTTCCTACATGTCACTATGATGTAATAATTGGTCTAATCGGAAGTGGTAAGAGTACATATGGTATTGTCTTTACTAGTATGGGCTATCGTGTAGTAATGCTTACGAATCCAAATGGAGCTAATATCATGCGTATTCTCGGAAAAGTCGAAGCAGGTCAATGTACTTTGGTTTGTGATGAGGTTAAGCACTTAGAGAAAAATCCTGAGCTACTTTCTATATTATCAA
>Ga0207416_1003641_pt1 | contig 14398 bp, 17 predicted proteins | sample PaiPotPPM11metaG_FD_184107 | JGI IMG/M metagenome (GOLD analysis project Ga0207416, IMG submission 184107) | Iron sulfur acid spring bacterial and archeal communities from Banff, Canada, to study Microbial Dark Matter (Phase II) - Paint Pots PPM... ...
CCCTGGTTGCCAGGGAGACCGATCAGCTGATTCGACTGTCGACGGGAGTGAGCTCTACGCCGCCATCACCTGCTGTCCGCAATCACCGGATTGCTGTCCGCCTTGCGCTGGAATCGGTGTCCGCGTTCCACTGGATTTCGCATGAGCGCGATCATTGCATGTACCATATACAATGTACGTGCCGCGCGGCGCGTTTGCTACTCTAGTCCGGTCAGCCTTTTGGGAGCTTGCGCCGAAGGGCACTGAGCGGCGAACCATGCCGAGCGCCTTCAAGATGTCAGCGCAGCGAGGAGTGCTTGCGCTTCGTCAATCTTTGCTGGCCGGATCGCCAAGATCAAAGGATGCTCTGAAGTCTCGCGGACCAGCGGAGGAGCTGCGCGGCTAAAGAGGGGATTTTTGCCCCCGGCGCTTACAGCCGGCATGCAGGGTGCCGATGCCGATTGACACCGTTGAAAGCCGATATTGGTGAGATCGATGCGAGTAGATTCCTCAACCGAGGCGAGCCCCGAAGTCGGCATCAGTCCGTCAGCTGCGAGGCTGGAGGACCCTTGAGGTCGTACGGCGACGTGTGTCACCGTATGAGGATGCTCAGGCGACCAGAACCGCGTTGACGCTGTCGAGTTCGAGGAGGTGGCCAATGGCTACTCAGGATTCGCCCAGCCTTTACGATCGGCTCGACGGTGTCTACAGCATCGCCACCGTGATGGATGACTTCATCGATCGAATCATGGGTGATCCTCGCCTGAATGCGAACCCAAGGGTAGACGAGGCCCATCATCGTGTTTCGCCTGCGGGCTTCAAGTACCTCGTCACGGAAACTCAAAAGTACACCGGCCGTTCCATGAAGGACTCGTACCAAACATCTGATGATCACTCCGACCGAGTGGGAGGCCTTTCTCGATGATCTCCAGCAAACCCTTGACAAGTTCGCCGTGCCCCAGGCCGAGCAGGCAGAGATCAAGGTCAGAGTGGCCAGCACACGGCCTGACATCGTCGTTTAACGGCGTGTAGCTGTAGTGCTGATTCGAGGCTCCGATTTGGGAGCTTGAATCACGACCGAGGCAACCGCATCAACGGCGCACTTGCATTTCAGCAATTGCGCGAAGACGCCAGGGATGGCTGTCGGTAGGAGGTAAAAAATGGCGGACTCAGCGCAAACGGGTATCGGTCGAGTCGTTGCTTTGTGGCGGTATCCCGTGAAGTCGATGATGGGCGAGGAGCTCAACGCCGCCGATATCACGGATCGCGGGCTGCTTGGGGATCGCATGTACGGCCTGGTGGACCGCGCCGATGGGAAGGTGGCAACAGCTAAGAATCCCCGGAAGTGGCCAAACCTGTTCGACTACCGCGCGGGCTTCGTTGAGCCGCCACGGCCCGATGCCGCGATGCCGCCGGTCCGCATCTCACTCCCGGATGGCACTAGCGTGACGAGCGAGCAGAGCGACCACAACCAGATCCTCTGCCAGGCCCTTCACCGGGAAGTGACGCTAGAGGCAACCGAGAGGAAACCTCAGGAGGGAGCGACGTCCCTCTCCGAGGAGTACTGGCCGGACATGGAGGGACTCGACCATCGAGACACCGTCACCGACTTCGCGCTGCCTGAGGGGACCTTCTTCGACATTGGCCTGGTCCATCTCTTGACCACGACCACCCTTGACCGGCTGCGGGAGCTCTATCCCGAAGGACGGTTCGAAGTCCGGCGCTTTCGGCCCAATGTCGTGGTGGAGGCGCCGAGCGGCGTACAGGACTTCGTGGAAAACGGCTGGATCGGCCACACCCTTGCCATTGGGGACGAGGTGCGCCTGCACATCACCGAGCACTGCTCTCGTTGTGTGATGACGACCCTTGCCCAGGGAGATCTCCCGAAGGATGTCGGCATTCTGCGCACCGCGGCAAAGCATAACGGGGTACACGTCGGAGTCTATGCATCCGTCTTGCAGGCCGGCCGGGTCCGTCGCGGCGACTCCATTCGGTTGGTCTAGCGAAGTGTACCATTGCATTTAGCATATGCAGCGAAGGCGCATTCGGAGCTCAACCAATTCGATGAGGCTTTGGCGTCGCATCGGTGAAGCAGTTGACGAAGGAAATTTCGAGCTGGCTCGAAAACTTAGCATGCCCAATGCAGCATGCACCGACCGCTACCCCTCAATCGAGAGATGTGCGCCATGCCTCTGGACTTATGTCATCCCACCGCCCCGCACGAAAAACTCAAATTGCCCGAGTGGTACGTCTCAAGCCTGATGATGGATCGTGCCTCTGCCGACGAGTGAAGAAGTTTGATCGCAAGCATGACATTCCTTATCTTGCCGGCTATAGCCTCGACGGTAAGACGATCTACATCGATCGCCACATGCCGGCATCGTTCAAATTCAAAGGCCGCACCATCAACACCGACCGTTTTCTTGTCCTGCACGAGGAGGTCGAGAAGACACTGATCGATCAGCTCGGGCTGCATTATCTGCATGCCCACCAGATTGCGACGAGTGCCGAAGAGGCAGCCGTGCGCGCTGCTGGCCTCGAATGGCGCGACTACGACCGGTTACAGAAATATGTCAAACGCATCGGCGATGAACGCCTTAGCAAGGTACCCCGAGACCTCGACACTAAGCCCTATCGCGATGAGCACGATGACGACTTATTGAGGCGGATGCTCGCTTGCGTTGACAAGGGTCAAGTATTATTGCGACTCGTGCATCATCGCCATGGTGAATGGACCGGCCGCCGGCGCCGGCATGTCGCTGGCGCTCGCTTGCCAACTGCGCATCGCCGGACAATCGGCGCGCTTCGTTACCGCTTTTGCCAACATCGGATTTTCCGGCGACTTCGGCGGCAGCTACTTTCTGTCCAAGCTTGTCGGCACCGGGAAGGCGCGTGAGCTTTACTATACGGGCTGAGCCGCTCGATGCGACGCAGGCACTGTCATTGGGCGTGGTCAATCGGGTCGTCGGGGCAGTCCTTTTCCAAAGGAGCTGTGGTGTTGTCGGCATTCAATCCTGGGACCGGGTAAAGGGCACGAAGTGGACGAGGATAGTGGAGCGCATCCGCGTCTCACTCGGTGCGATCTTTTCGATAACGGTGAGCTGCTGTGGCGCATCGGCAGGCCCCAGCGGCATGACGAGCCGGCCACCCACTTTGAGCTGCTCAATCAGCGGCGGTGGGACATGCCCAAGTGCGGCTGTCACGATCATTGCGTCGAAAGGACCGCATTCCGGCCATCCGTGATAACCGTCGCCGACCTTGACACTCACATTGTCATAGCCGAGCTCTCTCAGCACCTTCGCAGCGGCTTCGGCCAGTGGTGGGATAATCTCAACGGTACAGACCTTTCGCACCACACGCGCCAGTACTGCGGCCTGGTAACCTGAACCCGTGCCAACTTCCAGGACCGTATCGTCGAACTTGACCGCAGCGAGATCGGTCATCAGTGCGACTATGAACGGCTGCGATATTGTCTGGCCCTGGCCAATGAGAACCGGCCCGTCCATGTATGCCACCGAGCAAGAACGCCCGGGGATGAACCGATGGCGTTCCGTTTGCCCCACAGCCTCCAGCACGCGCTCCGATATGCCTTGCGGTCCCAAAAGACTGGCGCCGGATCGCGCATAGGCTCGAATAATTTCGACCATCGCGGCGCGTTCGGGGACGCATTGCGCGTCCTGTGCCATTGCTTCACTTGCGACAACAACGAACGCGAGCAGCAGTAATTTCTTCATCATAGTGTAGGCCCCAAACACGCAAGTGGTCGAATCCGGCGGCGTCGCAAGCAGCACGACAATCTTCAGTGGCGGCACGCTGGAGGTAGCGAGCGGCGGGAGCGCCAGCGGCACGCACCTCCTGGCCGGGGGCAAGCTGGAAATCGGCGGTACGCTCTCCGGCTTCGTCGTCAGCAGCGGCGTTACGCTCGAGGTATCGAGCGGCATCGTCAGCAGAGCGCTCCGACCCATTTCCGAGGCACTAGCGTTATGTGCGATCCCCGGAACTGCAAGCGCTCGGCCTCGGAATCGCGGTCGCCTTGGCATGCGAAATTACCAGTATGATCATTGCGCGGCAAGCCGTCGGAGCACGTCGATTGCAATGTCGGGGCGGAATTCGGTGGCGTGCGGAGAATATGCCGACGGCCTTGGAACATTGAACCAGTAGCCGTCGACAAATTCGCGGGTCGCGGTGATAGCGCGGAAAATATCATCGGCGGTTATTCGCGGGCCGAACGGCTGCGTGCTGATCCCAGCGAGCACCACCACTTTCGGATTGGCGTCTCGGGCTTGCGCTGCCGCCTGCCGTACAAAATTTGCGTAAAGCTCGGTATCAGACTCAAAACGTTGCGCCTGAATTTCGACGACGTCGGCGTGTCGCGCGGCATCGGCTGCAATACCCAACCGCAGATACGCGTCATGCAGTCGACTTCGGTCTTCTTCCGGTGCCATCACGGTAACGAGATTGACGGCAGGCGCCGTGAGGAACAGCAAGCCCCGGGCATGCACGAGATCGGCGGCCTGCTTTACATACCTTGCCGGATTGCGCTGTTCTTCTTCCGGCGTGAACTGCCACTTTTCGTAGTCGTACATGACGCCCCTTACTTCCGGATCCAGGCTACCCATTTTCAGCGCGCTTCTGATCTCACTCACGCTTTTTAAGGAGACAAGTCGAACCGCGTTCCAACTCGGTGGGATGCCAGGAACATGGCCGCGCCCGACGATGAAGGGGCGTGTGTTATCGAGAGAACGCGATGCCTCGGTATCTGCCGCAATCGCCGCGACAACTCCCGGCCCGGCAAACAGCCAACGCATTGGTTTAGCCACGATCGCGTGTGCGCGATTGATCGATACAGCGGACATGTGCGCCGGCATGACAACAATTGTGAGGACGAAGAGAACCGTCAACGTTCGCAAAGAATGCCAGGACAGACCTCCCGTCAAATAGGCGCACACTTGCCGGACCTCACGGGCAATCGGTGGTCAAGTGCTAAGGTATCCGGCGCCGGAAACCGCCGCGCATCTTGGGAAGGATAACCTCGTGCGATTCAATTCGGGGCAGGCGCATGTTGTTCCGTCGGGGCATCTTCATGCCTCGGCTTAACCAGAACACGACGAGCGCTATCAACACGATTGCAATCGGTATCCAGAAGGTCCGGCTCGCGAGCGGGCTGCTCTCGGAGAACGGTGTAGCACCGGGGCGGCACCACGATCCCGCTGGGCCCGGCTGCCGGACATTGGACGGATTGCCGCGCGGCCCCAGGCCCCCCAGGGGATTTCCTACCTCGCCACCGGTGAACACGCCCCGCGGGAACTGCACCGGGATAGCTTTCGCCGCCTGGGCGCTCCAAAATTCGCTGCCGGATTGTAGCTTCTTTTCCAGTTGGTCATCGCTGCACTCGGGCAGGATCCCACCCGCTTTGCTGATGGTTGGAAGCGCTCCTGCACCGCTGATGGTCGGCACGCCGCCGCTCAAACCAACAACAATGCCGCTCGAAGCAGCGCCGGCTTGGCTCGAGCCGACGCCAGCGCCACTCGCGCCGACCCGAGCGCCGCTAGAGCCGAAGCTGGTGCCGCTCGGACTAAAGACAGTGCCGCTCGAGCCGAGGAAATAATCGGTGCTTGCGCCGACCCCGAATTGCTCGGCTTCCGCCGCGCCCCCGCTCGGCAGCAGTCCCTGCTGGAGCAGCCCGTCGAGCATTGTCGATACGGCAGGATCCAACCCCTGGACTGGCGCCATAGGCGCCATCGCGCTCAAGCCGAAATTGGAGGACACCGCGGTCGGGGGCACGAAATCGCCAAAGATGACAGGGGCGATCACGCTCATAGCGCCGTAGGACCACATGGAAGAAAATTGGGCGGCTGGAGGGTCGAAGACCTGTGTCTGCAGCGCGCCTCCGCGGGAGTTGGGTCCTCCGGCCGAGGACCGGCCAGCAGAGTGACCGGAGGCGGGCAGAGCCGCGATTGCCGCGAGTAGAATCATGGCACGAATCAGCCACGAATAAATACTGCACGCGCCCCGCCCGGTTGCGAACGATACCGTTACCACCACGGGATCTCCTCCCAGACATGGTCCGGCACATAAGGGTGCTTGACGCCAATCCGAAACAGCTCGGTCAGCTCGGCATAAACTTGCGCCAAGTCCACCAAGAAAAATAAGTAAAATGGATATATAAAGATCAGCCAAAAATTCCTGGGCTTCGGTGTGCTGGCAATATCGCGCGCAATCAGCAATCTGATCAGCAGATAAATTAGCATTATCCAATAGAACGTGACGACGATTTCGGGCACCGAGAGAGGGCCATTTTCGAAAGCCGCCCAAAATAAACCCACTATCCCCGTGACTGGCAGCAGAACACGAAAGAACAGCAGCACCGCAACCACCGCGTTGGCGAACCCGTATCGGCCCAGCACAAACTGGTCGCGATGCTTGCTGAGGCGGATCTTGATCCAATTGCGTCGCCAGCGCTCGCGCTGGAGCCACAAATGGCGTCGCGTCTCTGGAACGGTCGTCCAAGCTACCGCATCGATCGAGAAGGCTATCTTCCAGCGCTGCTTGCGAACCATCGTGGTCAGGTCCGTATCATCGCCGAGGCCGGTATCAAAACCACCGAGGCGATGCAGGATCTCCGCGCGGAACATCCCGCCCATGCCTGAGATGATACTCAAGATGTCCAGCCGCGCCATGATAAACCGCATCGCGGTGAACTTCAGTGCATATTCGATCTCCTGCAAACGGGTCAGCAAATTGACCGTGCTGTTGTGCACGCGAATATTGGCGGCGACGCCCCCGACACGCGGATCGGCAAACGGCAGGAGCCAATGCTGCATGGCCCCGTACTGGATCACCGAATCGGCGTCGTGAATGACGATGAATTCGCCGCGCGCCATGCGGATGCCGATATTGAGAGAACTCGCCTTGCCGTTGCGGCGTGGCGACGGGAAGATTCGTACTCGGTCAGCGTCCCATCGGCTACCTGTGACACTAAGAGCGGCGCGGCGGGCGATGGCCACGCTGTTGTCGTCGGAGTAGTCATCGACGAAGATGACTTCGACGTTGGAATAGCCGCAGCGCAGAGCCCCGCGGATGCACTCCCCGATCGTAGCCGACTCGTTTCGGCCGGCGATTACCACTGAAACCAAGGGCTCCGCTTGGTCCTTTCGTGCCGGCAGCGGCGGACGTATCAAGGCTGGCTTCACGAGATAGACGAGCCAGCAGACAAGCGAAGGAAGCACCATGATCGCGGCCGGAACGACGATGAATAGCCACCACCTTGGGAGCTCGGACGACATCAATTCGCCCAGAGCTCGAGAAAATCCGAGGTTCGACATTGGGTCGAGCACGGACAGAAAATAATGGAAAAAGCCGCTCATGAGGGATCGCCTCGCGTCTTAAAAGGGGCGAGAATCTCTGACAGGTGCTGCGGTTTAGTAATCTCGGCGATCGACAAGCTGATCGGCGATTGTGGGCCGAGCTCAGCCACGATGCCTCGACGTAACGCATCGGCCTCACGCCGCTTGGTCTGAGGCAGGATAACGAGGTAGCGCGAGTCGGCTAACTGCCCGAGCAGATCGACGTCGCGGAGGCACCGGCGTAGGCGCGTTAACCATTGCGCCGATGAACCGTCACCGCTTTGGTCGATGGTGGAGGTCGGACAGTCGGCCAACAGCACCGAAAAGGCGCTATTGAAGTGCTGAAGACGCTTCATCTCGTGATCCAGGAATTCGAGGATCACATTTCGACGATAGACGGGAGCGTCGGCGATGCAGATGAGCTCCTCCTCGCCGTCAAACAGCGACCCGCTGCGAACCGCTGCGGCGCCGCGCGAGGTCAGGACATAGCTGAACACGATGGTGCTAACCAGATTGTCGGCCGGAGTGCACGCGCCGCACGCGAGGCAGACGGCCTCGACCGGGGGATTCTCCGAAATGAGGCCGCATCCTCGGCACACGAACGCCTTGCCTAGTCGGTCGAATTCGACGCCGAGATGATGCATTTTGCACTTGCATTTCGGGCAAAGATAGCTGCCATCCGCAGAAGGCGAAAACTCGGATGGTATGCCGACGTAGCCGCAGCGGAAGTGATGCAGCAACCCGTCGCTCGCGAGATGCGCGCGTCGGCAGCCGGGGCAGACCTCGCGCACGTTTAAGTGGTGGCTATCGCATTTGGGGCAGAGGCTGACTCGGTCGAAGAACCGGGCTTCGAGATAGCCAAGCCTCGTGAGAATCTCCAGGTCCCTTCCGACGCCTTCGCCGAGCGGCGCGTAAGCATAGCCGTGTTGGGTGTTCGGGCTGGCTTCGGGCGAGATCTTCCCGCCGGCCAGCGCGATCTGTCGCAAGAGATTAAGACGTCGCTCCTCTGCGGCCATGCCAGTAGAATCGACCACGCCGGCCGCGTGGGATTTGGCTGCCAATGTCTCAAGTTTTGTCATGCTGTGCAAGACTGGCAGAAACGAACTGCCATACCCATTTGAGATGCTCCTGAACCAACTGCCAAGTGGCACCCTTCGCTGCGCCCCAGCCGTCGAAGCGCGAGGCTGAGAGTTGCGCCCAAGCGAAGATCCTACGCCGTTGCCCCGCATCTAGGCTGGTAAAGTCGAGCCGTACGGGGGCGTATTGCGACCACATCTCCTTCTGCCAGAAATAGCGGGTGAGAGAGCTCGGCAAGGCCGACAGCTCTGGGTAGAAATCGGTCACGGTACCAGTCACCGGCTTGCTGATGCCTTCGATGTTGATCTTGAAGGTTTGCCCGGGGGCCACCTTCGCGAGGGCGGCCGGATCGAAAAACACGACGGCATAGGTGTCATCCGGATTGAAAATGCTGAAGATGGGCGTCCGCGCGGCGATTACCTCGCCTTCCCTGGCTGTGCATTCCGTCACAACCCCGTTCTTTGGTGCGGTAAGATAGAAGTGGCCGGTGAGCTCCGGCGAGTTCTTGAAGCTGTCAATGCGCTTTTGCAGGACTTCGGCGTTGACTTCGGCCATCTTCTGGTCGGCCCGTTTGGTTTCGTAGACGAATTCGGCCGCGCGGGTCTCGGCATCGGCGCGGTCGACTGCAGCCCTGGCTTGTTGCCAGACCAGCTCTGCAACGAAATGTTGTTTCCGGAGTTCGTCCTCGGCCTGAAAGACGGCGATCTGTTGCTTTAAGACGGCATCCTGCGCGTCGACCAGCTTGCGCGCCGCCTGGGCCTGACGATCGGCGATTTCGATCGAGGCGCGGGCTTGCCACAGCTGCAGCTCGAGTTGCTGCAATTGCTGAGCGGCAAATTGGACTGCCGCCTCGTTACTGAACTCGGCCAGAATCTGGCCGCGCGTAACGTGGTCGAGACAGTGTACAAAGAGCTTTTGCAACCGCGCCTGCACAATCGGAGACACTGCAGTCAGTTCGCCGGCGACGATGCCGTTGCCCCTGATCCATGTCCGATCAACAACGAGTGCTGCAAGGATGGCCGTGCCGATCACGAAGAGTATCGTGCGCGGCCGTATCCACCACAGCCGCCGGACCGGCCCACGGACTTTTACCGGAGGGAGCACGGCGCAATCGGGGTCGTAGGGTCGGAATCCTGATTGTTGGAAGCGCATACGACTGGCGGGCGTTGTACTGCCCCGGAGCTAGATGTTGCTGTTACCAACATTGTTCACGACATCGAGCACGGGTTCGCGATGGGCGCAACTGCCGCGATCAAAGTAGGGCACGAACAAAGCGTCCCTGAGGTGGAATCGAGGAACGATATTTGATCGAGCCAGTCGACCGACTGTCGGTTCGTCAGAACACTATGCCTCAAAATCGAGGGAAAAGAAAGCGAACAAATGGCCCGCTTAGCCCAGCTCCTAAGCCCGGTGGCTGATGTTCGTTCTCTCGTGGCGCGCGCGCAGGTGCGCCTGACCAGGCGATTGACGGCATCAGGGTGAAGGGGGGCCCCGCTCTCGCGCAGGCGCCGCACGAGCTCCGCCGCTTCCGCCCGATCGGTGGCCGGCGTCCTCGCCCAAGCCGTGCTACCTTCTGACTTCAGCTTGGCACTTCCCGCCACGAGTCGTCATGGCTCTGTGGCCGTGCCAACTGAGCAAGTTATACGCCATCGCCACCGCCGCCTTGTGCTGGGCGGCCCGTGATGATGACGACGGCCGGTCTAGAATCGCCTCGGCCTTTGCAATTTCGCGGTGCAGGTGGGTTGGCTGCCCGACGATATACGCGGTCTCCGTGATCGAGAACCACGGTCTAATCCGTGGATCGAAGTTCTGATAAGCGGCGAGTGCGCGCCGCAGGGCACTGGCATAACGGCGGAGTCCAGCCCTGCCCTCCTTTGAGCCAAAGATTTTGAAAGCGGTCCTCGCCGGGCCGCTCACCCAATCGAGCACATACTCGATGTCGCGCAGGCACTCATGGCGCCGGCACAAACTCTGCAAGACGCCCGCACGCTACCATAGAGCAACGCAAAAATTACGAGAGACAAGAAGAGGAATGCCAGGACTAACGGGGCCAAATGAACCAGGGTAACAGGATCAATCAACGATATCATCGTCGTCGTCCTTGGCGGTGAGATCGAGCAGTGCAGGCGGCAGGCCACGGCCGAGCAACGCTTGGCGGATCTCTTCGGCTGAGCGGTAGACGATTTCAGTGTGGCGCAATGCGGTGACGTCGATGTGCAATGGTGCTTTGCCGAGAGCGCGATCGAGAATTTTGTCGGCAGCAGATGCTCGCGCCGAGCCCGGCTGCTCTGGATCGTTCATGACGTTGATCAGGACGTTGAGCGCATCGTAAGCGTGCTGGATTGCGTACTCGGCGAACTGCCACCGCTGCAGGTTCAGCGGCCTGTCCGACGGCACGACTTTGGCGCGCTGCTTGCTGTCCTTGGCGCCATGCGGACGGCCAGGGCCTGGCGAGGCACCCGATAGGCCGATCCTACGGAAGAGCCGCAGGCTGGGCGCTCCATCCTCACTGACGCACAAATTCAGAAATCACTAAATCTCGTTGCGCAGCCGCCGGGAAGCGGTGGAGCAGCATCGTGAGCCACCAGGACACGCGCGCCGAGGCCCACACACGACATAGCGCCATGTCGGAATAAGTTTCGAGGTAATGTCTCTTCCCGGTGTGGCACGCCTGCGTCAGCGCGCGCGACAAATAAAAGACATCGGAGACCGCGAGGTTGAGGCCCTTGGCGCCGGTCGGCGGGACGATGTGGGCCGCATCGCCGGCCAGGAACAGCGCCCCGTATTGAATGGGCTCGGCGACGAAGCTGCGCAAAGGCGCGATGGATTTTTCGATTGAGGGGCCAGTGACGATGCTCGCGGCCATTTCCGGCGGACATCGCGCCTTGAATTCGTGCCAGAAACGGTCGTCCGGCCAATCCTCCAGCTTCGCGTCGAGGTCGCACTGGACGTAGTAACGGCTGAGCATGGGATTGCGCATGGACGCCAGCGCGAAGCCGCGGCTGTGGTAGCAGTAGCAAATGTCGGGGTAGGGCGGCGTTTCCGAGAGAATGCCGAGCCAGCCGAATGGATAACTCTTCTCGTATGTACGGGCTTGTGTCAATTCGCCGAGCGTCATGCTGCCGGCGAGATATTTCGGCACGCACAGAAACCAGCCGAAGACCGGCGCGAACAAAAGATCGGTCTGCGAGACGAACGTCGTGCCCATCAACTGCCAGAGCAGTTGACGCCAGCGCTGCAGCACCTGCGACAGCGCGTCCCAAACCGCATTCTGCCGTTTGAGGTCTTGGTCGCTCGCCGGGTGACTGCCGGACTCGCGGATCTCATTGGCTGCCGCCAGAAATTCGGCCTCGCCCTGGCTCTGCATCTGAATGACCGACGGCAGGTTACGGCCGATCAGCAGCATGACGCCGGTGAAGACGAGTGCATAGGTGACCGCGCCGATAACGAGATACCCCGGAATGGTCACCACCAGGCCGCCGACGGCAATCGTCAGCCCGCCGCCGACCGACCAGAGCACGCCGGTAAAGACGCCGGCGGTCATCACCGAATTGACCAACCCCAGCGTCAAATCAACCGGTGAATCGGTCGCCGATTTGGCATCGAAGGAGATGCGGTATTCGGCGTTCTTATATTCGCCGGGCACCGCTTCGAGCTTGCGATAGTGATCGTCGGCAAGCCAGTCGCCGAGAATATCGGTGGTTAGCCATTGCCGCCATTTGCGCTGTGTGGTCATGCGCGTCCAGACCGAAATGACTGACAAGCCGACACTCATGATCGCGAGCGGCGCAAACACCGCGACCTGGCGCCACAGCGTGTCGCCGTCGTGGCGGGCGAGCGCATTGAAGAAATCGCGATTCCAGTAGTTGAGGCGGTATTGCACCGCGAGCTGAAATACCGCGATGACCACAAGGCCGACCGTCAACGGCCATGCGATCATGGCGGACTTGCCACGCCAAAACCCGCGGGCGCTCGACCAGAACCGGACAAGCCGCGCACGATCCGAATGACTGGCGTCCGCCATCGCCCCCCTGCACCCGGCCGTCGATGTTTGGCGCACCGCGGCGGCGGCCACTGCCGTTTGCAGGATCATTTCACGGCAGCGCGGCCTATGTCGAGCGGGGCATGTAAAGTGGGCCAAATCAAGCGGGCCAAGCCTGAGCACTGCTAGACCGCGATCCGATTCAGACGGATCACGATCTGGTGCGCAGTTTCGATCGCGAGCGCGATGTCTTGGCCGCTACCGATGCAGAGGGTGACAAGGCCGCGCTTGAGGCCGTCCCGGCGTATGGAGTGAATGAGCTTGGTGGTCAGGATCGCGCCGGTTGCGCCGATCGGATGACCATGAGCAATGGCGCCTAAACCCGGATAGAAAATCCGGTACGGGAGGCGCGATAACGCTAAACTCGGCAAGGTGAGCGCGGATCGCATTGATCACCGAGGTCTACTGGCAGATGAACAGGTGACGCGTGCGATCCCCGCACGAACGACGCTGTTATCACAGATCGACGCATGCGCCGCTCCACTCTTGCGGTTCGGTGTCGATGCGAAGGGCGACAAGCATCCGCTCGGCCCGTTCGAGAGATGTTCTCCTATAACATTCAAATCAAATGGTAGAAGGTCAGTGTGCATTGGTTTGCGGGCGTCTTGCAGAGTTTGTGCTCGCCCAGCTAAGTGGAGCGCATGACGCTCGGCGAGCAACGTCGTAAGGCCCTTGCGACGGCGGCATCCCAGCGCCAGTCGGGGCAGCGCTTCGAGCAAGCCTTCCATAATCGGTGTCGAAAGAGCGTTGAGCCGATCAGACCGATTGAATGGCAGCGTCGCGACGCCATCCGAAATCTCCTCGATAAGCTGCTTTTCCATTTGGATGCTCCTCCCTAACCCAACTTTCTCTACTCGCGGCCTCCGGCAACGATTTTGGTGGGGTGAAGGCGTAAGAAAGCGAGTCGCATCAAAGGGGCGCGTTGGCAACTCGCCTGTAGTGTAGACCAAGTCTCTTTTCATCGGGCTTTGTGTCGCGTAAGTTGATTCGCATGTTCCTGCGATTCAACCGACGCTTCAAAGACGGCAAAGAACATCGCTATTGGAATATTGTCGAGAGCAAGCGCTGAAGGTGTCGTCCAGCTCGCTGCCGATCTCGACAAACTCTTTGACCACGTCGCGCAGCTTGAGCGCGTTGACGACGTCGCCGGCGCGCACGACAGCCTCTCGCGCCTCTGCAAGCTTCGCGGTCGCGGTCTTGGTCGCGGCGTCAAGATCGCGGAGCTTATGCTCGGCGCGAATGGCCTCGTCCGCCATTTCGGAAAGACGCTTGGCAGCGGCGGCGTGGGCAGCGATCGGTCTACGTCGGCGAACAAATTTGAGAAGTACGGCCGACTCGGCGCCGAACGATGAGACAACCGCGAAGCGGCTGCCCAAGGACCCTGCGGCTGCCGCGGTGATCTCATGCGGACTCGCATGTGCCAATCGTTCGGCTAAATCGGCCGCGTCGTGCCGCTTAGGGTTCCGGCCGGCGGCTTTGTTTGTGAAACTGCGGCTTCAAGGGACATGGCCAACTAGGCCCTACAGGAGAGATTTTATTGTCAAGCTAACAACACTACTAAAGATGGAGAGTTACCAGAGTTACCAGTGTGACACGCACGGAATCTTGCTTCTATCGCAGTTAGCCGCGTACTTGCGCGCGATATCGGAGACCTCTTTCATCAGTCCGGCACTCAGCGTTAGCGGCTGAAGCCCTAGCCCGAGCAAGCTCCGGTTCTCCACCATAAGTTCGTTAGCATCGGCTTCCTTGCGCGGGTTTGCGACATGCGCGATCTTCGCTCCGGTCATTTCCGCAATCATCTTTGCGAGATCGATGAGCCGAAAAATCTCGGTCATCTGATTGAAGATGCGCACGCGCTCGCCCTTTTGCGGCGGGTTGGCAATAGCGAGTTCTATGCAGTGCACGGTATCCTGGATGTTGATGAAGGCTCGCGTTTGACGACCGCTGCCATGAA